>Ga0180433_10004323_pt1 | contig 20048 bp, 16 predicted proteins | sample SS_ome_8_FD_132980 | JGI IMG/M metagenome (GOLD analysis project Ga0180433, IMG submission 132980) | Hypersaline lake sediment archaeal communities from the Salton Sea, California, USA - SS_1_D_1 metaG | ecosystem: Environmental > Aquatic > Non-marine Saline and Alkaline > Hypersaline >... | reverse complement strand
TTCAATGATGTTGGAATATCTATTAGTATCAGTGATGATATCATGCAAGATATCTGGCGGAAAGGTATTGTCAACTCTTCTATCAATCCTCTTACAGCGATTTTTAAATGTAACAATGGTTATATTTTAGATAACCCAGTTCTTTATCATTTGCTTTCATGTCTCTGTGATGAATCAGTGAAGGCGGCACGAAGTGCAGGATATGATCTTTCAAAAGAGGAAATGATCAATCAAACGATACAAGTGATAAATGAGACAAGAGATAATCGTTCATCGATGTTACAAAGCGTTGAAAAAGGATCCAAAACAGAGATCGATTCAATCAATGGAATAATTGTTACAATCGGCAAAAAAAACAATCTTTCAGTCATATTAAATGAATCAGTATGCTTTATAATTAAACAATTATATTCATAAAAAGTACTACTTTGTTTTTTTTAAGTTCCAACCGACATTTTTATATAAAGATTAAAGTATAATATATAGTACTAATAAAAAAAAGTTGGGGACGTTATTCTAATGACAGCAATGAAGAAAAAAAATAATTTCATGATAAGCGCTGCCATTCTTATTGCTCTAATAATAGTTTTATCAGGAGTATATTATGGTGTGGTGTATTTTGGCGAAGAACCAAAAGACGATGAAAAAGAAGAAGACATTCCAGTTATTGATGATCAGATAAGTCCAGGTGGAAACCAAGCACTTCTTGTGGAGATCAATCGTATCCGTTATAGAGGTATCATTGATGCAATGCTTGATTCAGGAATCCGATTACCTAGTCCACCATCCTTCTATTACACTTGCACTCGTGATGGTAACACCTTTGTAAGTAAGGACGTATCAGCCGCGGGTGGAGCATCTAGCGAAGAACTTTTTGTAACCTGGGACAGCATGTTCCAAGAAAATAGACTTCAAGAAGATATAGAAGAGGAACAAGAGACCGTTGATGTTTCCATTAGCATAATCCAGAGAGAATCATCAGGGATTCTTGGAAGAAAAACAAATGATGTTGAAAAAGAGAAGATCGACCTCATCTATGATTTTAGGACAGGTCGATGGACCGGCGATGATTACTTCTTAGATGATGACGGATATGGTCATTACCTTGGCGAGACCTTTGAGGTATGGTTCAAGATTTATCAAACAGACGTTGATGGTGATAAGATACCATATTGGACCGAGGTAAATGTCCTAGGAACAAACCCACTGGTCGATGACAGCGAGCTTGATCCAGATAATGATGGCATTCCAACTGCATGGGAATGGTACTGGGGCTATGATCCTCTGACCTGGGATGACCATATGAACTTGGATCCCGATATTGATGGCATTCAAAATGTTGAAGAATATCAGATGGCCAAATATTTCGCAGACCCATATAATCAGGACATATACATGGAAGTTGACGGAATGCAAAAAGGAGGCATACTTGATCCAGCTCATGTATTTACAGAGGAAGCATCTCAAATAATGATCGAACGATTTGCCTCAAATGGTATCAACATGTATATTGACAATGGATGGCCCGGTGGCCCATCAAACGGCGGTGGGGAACTTCTAGCCCATTACGATACCATTTCACAGGAATCAGGTGTGATGTTACAGTTCTATAGACATAACTTTGCAGATGAACGAAAGGGTATTTTCAGATATATGATCGTTGGTCATAATGCAGGTTTCTGTATACCCTCAGAGCTTAATCGATATGATACGCTAGTTATAGACAGCAGTTTATACAAGGTTTATCTTCGAAGAGGGGCCTTTACACCACGAACACAAAGCATCGTTCTTTCAGCCGCTGCAATGCATGAACTTGGGCATTCACTTGGTATTGCTCCTTGGACATTCCAAGGAAATGATAATCTTACCTTTGCAGCAGGAAGAGCAGCAAAACAAGAATATCAGGATACATGGGGAGATTATTACAGTGTCATGAACTATCTTTATATCTGGGATAAGAACCTTGCGGATTACTCGGATGGAAGTAATGGCCCTCCATATGATCAAAATGATTGGGAACATCTCTATTTACCAACCTTTGATATCGATGTGAATGCTGTTGAAGACCCGATTATCGAACCACCAGCAACAGATAGACTAGTCAATGAGACCCCTGAACCATTGTGGGAAGACTGGCATCTAGAAGAAAATCTTACCATGAATAATAAGGCATTGATCGCTAAGAGATGCCATGTTGAGAATGTCGATTCGGAATACCGGATCTATGTTCCTGAAAGCTATGATGAAGCTGAAAAGAACGGGACATATGTAAAGATATTTGCAAAACCTGATACCGGTGCGACATATTCTCAATGGTCACTGATAGCTGAGGGCACGCTTGATGAATCAGGAATGATAAACTATTATTCCATTGATGAGAAGATCGATTGGCTCTGGCAATATATCGACTAAAGCCTTTCATCTCATTTTTTCTTATTTTTTTGTTCGTAGTGGATAATATATTTGTAATATTGTTCTCATATCTGGGTGGTAGCAATCGGAAATTTAGATATGTGAGGTAGATATTTTTGAAGGTATTTGTAACAAGAAAAATTCCTGAGCCCGGCTTAAAGCTCTTAGAGAAACATCATGAAATTGAGGTGAATCCACATGACAGGGTTCTTACGAAAAACGAGATAATTAAGGGGGTTAAAGGGAAAGATGGTCTGCTCTGCCTACTCACTGATATCATTGATGAAAAGATTATTTGTTCCGAACCTCGTTTAAAGATGATTGCAAATTATGCAGTTGGTTATAATAACATCGATGTTACCGCTGCATCGAAAAAAGGTATTTTCGTGAGTAATACCCCGGATGTTCTTACTGATACAACAGCTGAGATGGCTTGGGCGCTTGTTTTCGCTGTAACAAGACGTATTGTTGAAGGTGATCGTTTCACTAGAAATGGTAGATTTAAGGGTTGGGCACCGATGCTTTTCCTTGGTCAAGATATTACAAATAAGACTCTTGGTGTGATTGGAGCGGGCCGTATCGGTACGGCCTTTGCATTGAAGAGCAGCGGGTTTGGTATGGATGTACTTTATGTCAGTAGGCGGAAAAATGAGATCCTTGAGAAGACACTTAATGCAGAAAAGGTGGGGTTGGAAGAATGTTTGAAGCGATCCGATGTTATCTCTCTTCATGTTCCACTGACCGATTCAACCCATCATTTGATCGGTGAAAATGAGTTCAATATGATGAAACCAACTGCCGTGTTCATCAATACCTCTCGAGGCCCAGTTGTCGATGAAAACGCGATGATAAAAGCATTAGAAAATAAATGGATCTTTGGGGCAGGTCTTGATGTCTATGAATGTGAACCAGATATCCCTAGATCATTAATGAAGCTTGATAATGTTGTCTTACAACCTCATATTGCCTCAGCTACAATTGATACACGGACCAACATGGCCATCATGGCTGCTGAGAACATGATCGCCGGGTTAAAAGGAGATGTACCTCCTAATTGTATTAATCCAGAGGTTTTTAAAAAGAGGATCTAAAGAGTGAACACCCAAACCTCTGGTTCTTCAGGTAACTCGCTTTTTTCAATATCTATCTCGTTTCCAACCCGTAGGACTGGGTAGGGGCTTTGTTCTAGGAATTCATCCACTGTAGCGATAGGTAATGATAATCCTTCTATCTTGTAATGCATGGGTATCACGATCCTTGGTTTGAGCCTGTCAATGATGTTCCATGCTCCTTTTGAATCAATGGTATATGTTCCCCCGACGGGGGTGAAAAGAATGTCAACTTGTTCCAATGTCTCAATTGTCTTATCATCAAGGATATGGCCAAGATCTCCAAGGTGAACAAAGCTTATGTTGTCAACAATGACCTTGTGCATGATGTTCTCACCACGTTTTTCACCCTGAGCCTCATCATGAAAGCTTTGGAATCCTTTGATGGCAATATCTCCAATATTTCTTTTCCTTGAGTCAGTGATGATCTTTGTTCCTTCTTTTTCAACGGTCTTTACACTATTATGATCATAATGGTCATGGGAGATAAGAATGATATCTGCAGAGACAAATGGTGTGGGTATACCAATTGACTTACCATCATGGGGATCAGTGACAATTGTAGTTTCATCTACTATTTCAAAACAGGAGTGACCATGCCAACGAATGAGAAGCATTTTCTTTTATTCCTCCACCCATATCAGATAGCATCTTAGATTTGTCTTACATTATAAATAGATTATGGCCTGAGACGTGTGATGGAGATATATGTTATCGTTTTACCTTTATCTTGGACCAATGCAAACATCATTTTTTTGTTTACCGCATGTGCCAGCCGTACGGCTCTGCTTAATTCCGACCAAACAAGGGTTTCTTTTTCACCAACTGTGTGAATTAGATATTCTGCGTGTGTCTTATTTGGTGATTTTGTATATGCTCGGAAATGGGTTCCAAACTTAAAACCTGTTTTAACGATAAGACCACGGTGTTTAAGATCATCAAAGATTGTCGTGATAAATGAGAGATTTGGTTGTTTTTCATTCATTTTTCTAAGAAAAATGGTGCCTTGAAGTTGTGTCCCTTGTGCATCTTTAGCGCTTATTATGTTCTGTTTTGCAAGATATGTTGCTTCGACTAAGGAGAGTTGTAGTCCTTGTGCAAATGGTTTACCAAAGAACTCTTTTTCATGAAGGGTTTTGCTCACAACTGGATCAAAGAGTATTACCCTATTTGCTAGAAGAAGTCCTTGTGTTTTTGGGTATGTGTGGGGGGAAACGTTTCCTTTTGGTGATGCATTTTCAATGATGTAATAGGTGATATCTCCTTCTTCGTCAGCTATCGCCATCCAATACTGTCCATTTGATGCATCTAGGAGGTTTTTTAGTTGTAGAAATGATATGGGGTTTCTCTCAGAAAACGCAGCAATGCATGTTTTCGTTTGGTCGATCTTATCTTGTGTTGGTTGCTGGTAAAAGAAGGTGAACCGTTGATTTTTTTTGGCAATATCAAGTTGCAGCCCTCTTTTTCGGAGGTCTTGGAATGCAATATAGTTAGTTTCAAAAGTATCATCGTAGGATGCAGCAATGTGCATGATATCTTCGAAAAACATTTCTTTTTTGTTTTTGTATACTCGCAGTTTCTGATCTTCCATTAAGAATAATGCCTCAATGAAGCTGAGCTTGAGTGTGTTTCCTTTTTGGGTGGTTCCATATCTACTTTTTCCATAGAGCTTTCCCACATCTTTTGGTTTGCTCACGAGGATATATGTGTCTTTGAGCTCAGCTGAGGCTGGTTTCATGTATGTATGACAAGAATGCTCCGTTATTTGTTTTTTTTGTAAAAATCATAGATGTTTTGAGGAAACGGGTCCTGGTTTGGTGGTTGTGGTTGATTTTCTTTGGTTTGATAATGGGCTGTTGGTATGGTTGGCTGACTCCATTGTTGCACAGGTTCTTGTTTATCTTTTTTGAACAGAAGGATACCTATCAAAAGTCCAACAAAGATGCCGCCGAGTGCCCCTACACCTGCGAAGAGGAGTAGGTAGCTACTGATCTGTATGGTTGGCATGATCCACGGTTGTGTGTTTCGTTCAGGAATGCCCACATATCGAGATGAGGTATCCGATAGACAACTGCTTGAAAGGGTCAATACTCCAGTGATGAGATCACTATATTTGTAATAGAACAATGAATCCTGTATGTTTGATTCCATGAGGCTTTGTGCGTATTCATAGTAACTTACTGCAAGGACTGGTTCGATTCCCATAAGTCTGCTCTCACTGATCCCTACATTTGCGCTTTCGTTTGCCCGTTCAAGTTTGCTTTGTATGCGCTCATTGGTTGTAGCATCGACCAGTTCCAATGCAAGATTTCCCTTTGAAAGGGCCTCAAGTGCTTCGAACAATGCTGCAGCGTAGTATCCATCATCAAGATCGGACTGTGCATTCTCAAGCATTTGTTCTGCCTCGGTGAGAAGTGATGAGCTTTGACCTACCTCTTGAAGGATCACCTGTGAATAGATGATGGATTGTTGAGCATCTTGGATGTAGTCGTTTGCGAGTGATTCGATATTTTCAAGGTTTGCCCCATTTGTATCATTGAAATAGGATGTAAGACCTAGCCACCATCCGATACTCTCGGTTCGTTGGATAGCAAAGGCTATTTGGTAAAGGGTTGTTAGATCATCTCCTTGTTGGTGACTGTTTTCTGCTGATTGTAGATATGATGCAGCTTCAGATGCACGTTTTTGTGCTGCTCCAACACATTGTAGAGATATTGCACCGATGATTGGTGTCTTTTTTGCTTTGTCACTTTCATTTATATGATAATCTTGAGCGTCTGTTAGGAGATCATCGATGTATGTATTTTGGTCATCGCTATTGAAATAGTCGCATGCAAGGTTGACGAATCGCGAGTTGATCAATGATTGGAATGATTTGCTTGTACTTGTATAGTAAAGATCCTTTTCGAACCATTCTTTTGATCCATCGAATGCATCTTCTGCATAGTTGAGATAATCAGTAACTTGATTTCGAAAGTAATAGGGGAAATAATTTGGTATGTTAGAATTATCAAAGGCTACTGTTGCATTTTCTAAGGATGTTTCTGATTGGTCTAGTAATTTTGTTGCAAGTGGTTTCATTGAGTCAATGTAGTTGACTGTTGAGATACTTGCGTTTGATGAGATTATGGGAAATCGATACCCTGTGAAATTTTCCATGACCTCGTTAATATCTGAGACCTCTATGACCTCGATACCATACTTTTCCATTGCATATTCGGATACGCTTTTAGTAACGGTTCGACTGACCACTTGTTGACCCCAAGAGGTGGTGATTGTTTCGTAGACCTGCTCTGTATAGGTATCTTGTCCTTCGGGAATGAGGAATCTAGTTGCTCCTACGGAGTTGGCTGCATCGATCTTGTAAGGGATTCCCCCTATGGGGCCGATGCTTCCATCAGGGTTTATCATACCGGTCATAACGGTTCTTGTATCCATTTCCCAGTTTTCAAGAAGTGATATCACTGCTGCGGTCATTATTCCTCCAGCGGATGGTCCACCGATGATCGGCGAATCAGTTCTTATGACGAAGAAATAATCATATGATTCAGGGTTCACTTTACAATTATTATCCTTTGCCACATAGGCTGTTGCGACGTTGACCGCTAGTCGTGCTGATCCTTGCATGTCTATTTGTGCAAGGGGTAGTGTGTCGACAAATACCCTGCCAGATCCATTTGATTGTATGGTGACGGTTACTGTTGATATGACTCCTGTGTATCCATTGGCGGTTTGACCGACTGCAGGTGCATAGACGGTGATATTTCGATATTCTATGGTTAGCTGATCGGTGTATATCGCGCCGGGTGTAGACGTGGCTAGGATTGCCGGGTTTGCAAGGAGGAGGAGTAACCCGATTGTCTGTATGATTAGAAGTGGTTTGTTATTGATTTGTTTTTTGTTTTTATTTTCTTTTGTTGAATAAGATGTTTTTTGGATCATTTCATCACCATTACATTTTTTAGTAGGATTCCCGTAAATTTTTTGATGGTTACTTTTGTAGACATAATAAATCACGTTTTTAAGTATAACTTATTATCATTTATTTGGAAATATATAGGGGGGTAGGAGCGGGGGAGAAAAAGGATAAACAAGAGTTTTTCTCGGGAGGCAAAAGGGAGGGAAAATCCTCGAAAAACTTATGCTTGGGTCCCCCGCTTCTTGGAGCTATTGTTTGTTTTAAGGGGGTTAAAGGGGCTGGTAATCCTAAATCTTGAAATAAAGGAGGCAAGAATGTATGCCGGAATGGTTTGATTGTTTGTGTTTTTGTTTGTTCCATTCGTTATCATCTCGTTATGTCCCAGCGCCATAGCGTTACGCAATGTAACACTACAATTAATAGTATATATGGCCCCCTATAAATAATTTTCCTAAAAAAAGGGTTAAAAACGCAAAAAAACCGCCCTGATTTTGCAAATGTCTACAATGTGTAGCGTGACAAAGTATAAATACTGTGTTTTTATTCTATTTATTATATATGATTAAAAACGTCGGACCACTGGAACAAAAGGTACTGGCCATTCTCTGGCAAAACCAAGAGGCAACTGCAAGGGATATCTGTAGCAATCTAGAAGAACAAGGAGAACGAAGAGCATATTCAACGATCCGGACGATAATCAATAGACTTGTTAAGAAGAAAATCGTTTCACAACGAATGGATCCTACAGAAAGAATATATATCTATTCACCAATTTATACTAAGAACGAACTGGAGAAGCGAATTATTCACGGTCTCTTGGGGGATATGCTACGGAAATTTGAGCAAAGTACCATTAACTATCTCGCAGAAGAACTCTCAGAAAACGAGGAAGAAATAAAGAGAATAAAGCAAAAACTTGCTGAGATGAAAAAATATGGTTGATCAACTTTCGAGTATGATTGCTATATCAATCGTCCTAACCTTCTTAGGATTACTATCAGCTACAGTACTCATGAAAATTGGCCATATTAAACATCCAAAGAGTAAATTTTCCATTTATCTTGTCGTAGCTCTCACTGCATCATCTCTTGTTTTCGCTCCACTTTTCTCAATCCCAACCTCAGAAAAACAATCAAATACCATAGACGATCAAAATATGGACAGCGACTCACCGCCAGTCTCACTCTTGCTTAGCTATGGTGATGAAGAAGTGATATTTGAATCACCATTGGAAAACATCATAACTGGCACAACCCAGGAAAACAATGATCTCAACTTGGAAACACAATCCGAATCATCCCTTCAGAGAGCGGTCTGCGTTGCAATCCTTTATGAAAAATTCTTTAAGAACAACAATAAAGATACATTTAATAATTTTTTAGAAAGATATGATCTTCAACTAGATGAAACAAAGATCCAAGAAGCTAGTGTAGGCGCCATACTTACAGAGATCATTTCAATACAATCAGACATGCCCCTTACAGAGATATCTTCCTCCCAGATCACCTGTAAATTCATTCTGAACAGTGAAGACTCAGATGAAGGAAAGCTGCCTTTCACATCAGCAGATATTTCAAATGATGACACACTGTTCTTCCCCCTTTATGTGGGCTTGATATTCCTCAGTATCATCGGTCTGCTCTATTTTATAGCAAGCATCACCATTGGTAAGAAAATCACACTTAGATCCCTACATACTAGACCTTGTAACGACGAAAAAATACTTTCAAACATCAATAAGATATGCGATGAACTCGGAATTAAAATGCCACGGGTCTATATCTCCCAAGGTGCACCAAATGCATTTGTCTTTGGCTATCCAATAACCCTTGTTCTTTCCAGATCACTAATTACGTTATTAGATCAAAAGGAGCTGGAGATGACCATTCGTCATGAACTATCACATATCAAGAACAAGGATATCATTATAAAACCAGCATTACAATCCATTCGAATCATTCAATTTTTCAACCCGTTCATCCATCTCATTGTCCGCCGTCTTATCAATGAACGTGAGGCCATGGCCGATCTTGTATCATTTACAAACAAAAAAGATAAGATAACATTCATGGAAGCATTGATCAAGATCGAAGAACATATGCTTCACTCACCTTCAAGGTCCCGCTCAATTCTCCCTCTTTCTGCCCCCTCCCTCTGGGATCATACAAAAAAACAACCAAGTCTAGAATATCGATTCGATCGATTATTCGATGAAGCACATCCAAAAAAGCTCCTTTCGATTTTCATAGGATTCCTTCTTCTCATCACAAACATATCATTGATAACTGCAGCGTATCAAATATCATCACCAGCTAAACCTGTTACTAACCAGGAACTTGAGGGTGAAACCAAGGTGAATACAGAAAGTTACATCTATGAATGTACCTTTATCATTGGACATGAGGATATCACCTGTCAGGAGATTGTCATGTTCAAATCCAACATTGACCGTGGTAGTTGGATCAGATATCAAACTGAGATATTGCCTTTAGCACCATATCTTTTCAATGATCCGTCTCTTTGTGTGTTCCCTCAGCCATTCTCCGATCATCATCACGATTCATTTTAAGAACATCTCTCTCTTTTTAATAAAATAGTTTTTCTCCCGATATTATTAAGTAGAGGAATAGAATACCTTGCAGCAGTTAGGGGAAGGTTTATCTCCTTACTATGGAAGAAATAAAAGACAATATGCATTGATACATGGAGGTAAAGAAATGGTTCAATTACATGAATTGATTTTAAGAGATGCTCATCAGTCCATGCTTGCAACACGTATGCGAACAGAGGACATGCTCCCTATAGCTGATAAACTTGATCAAGTCGGATATTTCTCCATGGAGGTCTGGGGTGGTGCCACCTTTGATGTCTGTATCAGGTATCTCAACCAAGATCCCTGGGAACGTCTACGACTTCTCAAAAAAGCAATGCCAAACACACCGTTACAGATGCTTGAACGAGCGATGAACATCGTTGCATACTGGAACTTCCCAGACGACATAGTAAAGAAGTTCATTTTCCTAGCAAAGAAGAATGGAATTGATTATTTCAGGATATTTGATGCATTAAACGACCTAAGAAACATGGAAGTCCCAATGAAGACCGTCAAAGATGAAGGCGGCCATGTCCAAGCATGTCTTAGCTATACAATTTCCCCTATCCATACTGTTGATTATTTTGTTGAAAAGTTCAGAAAACTTGAGAAGATGGGTGCCGACTCACTCTGCATCAAGGATATGGCGGGTATGATCTCACCTCAACGAGCCTACGACATCATCAAAGGTGTTAAGGATGCTGGGGTAAGACTTCCAATCAATCTTCACTCACATTATACTAGTGGTATGACCGGTATGGCATATCAACGAGCGGTCGAAGCAGGTGTTGACATTCTTGATGGTGCCATTTCTCCAATATCCGGTGGAACTGCTGCACCTGCAACAGAGAGCATTGTAGCTGCGCTTCAAGGAACCGAATGGGATACAGGTTATGATCTAGAACTTCTTATTGAAATTCGAAAATACTTCTTAGAGATATGGGATAAATACCGACATTTGCACCGATTCAATGCCCTCAAGGTAGATCCAAGTGTCACCCTTCATCAGGTCCCTGGTGGTATGCTTTCAAATCTTATCTTCCAGCTTGAACAACAAGGCGCACATGGAAAATACCAGGAGATCCTCCTTGAGACCGCACGGGTCCGTGAGGAACTAGGATATCCACCATTAGTGACGCCAACCAGTCAGGTCGTCGGTGTACAAGCGGTCATGAATGTTTTACACGGTCGATATAAGGTCATTACAAAAGAAACAAAGGATTACTGCCGTGGCATGTATGGACAGCCACCAGGAGAGATCGACCCTAAGATCATGAAACTGGTTCTTGGAAAGGACTGGAAGGATGAGGTCATCGATTGTCGACCATCTGATATGTTGAAACCAATGTGGAGTACCAGGAAATCTGAGCTTAAGGAACATTCAGGGGTCGAGCTATCCGATGAGAACATCATGACCTATGCGATATATCCACAAGTCGGGTTAAAATACCTGAAAGGTGAAGCAACAGCTGAGTTTACCTCTGAAGAATTACCTCTTCCAATTACCCATCCTTTGATCCGTGGAATGGTAAAACAATCATTCCCTGAGGAAAAAGAACTCTGGCTTGAGAACGAACCACCAGAGAACCGTTCTGGGCCCGCGCAGATCCCAACCGAATTTGAGGTCGAGGTCGATGGAGAACCCTTCGAAGTTAAGGTCACTCCTACAGGCGGATTCCTTGTTGCAGGCGGCGGAGGAGGTGCTGCTGCACAGAAACCAAAGGATGTTGAAGGCGGTGTGAAATCCAACATGCAAGGAACCATTCTAAAAGTAAAGGTCAAGACCGGTGATAAGGTCAAGAAAGGTGATGTACTTGCAACAATCGAAGCAATGAAAATGGAGCAGGAGATCCTTTCAGAAAATGATGGAGAGGTTAAGGACGTCTTCATTAAGGATGGAGATGCTGTGAACAGTGGAGATCTGTTAATGCAGATCCTTTAAGATCTAAAAAATAATAGGATGTGAACATTCTATGTTGAATAAGGTAATGGTTGCAAACCGTGGCGAGATCGCAGTTCGTATCATGAGAGCATGTAAAGAACTGGGTATATCAACGGTTGCAGTATACTCTGATGCTGATAAGAATGCATTGTTTGTCAAATATGCTGATGAGAAATATAATATTGGCCCTGGACCCGCCAGTCAGAGTTATTTGAACAAGGAAAAGATCATAGATGCTGCATTGAAATCTGGTACAGAGGGCATTCACCCTGGCTATGGATTCATGGCTGAGAATGCTGATTTTGCTGAGATGTGTCATAAGAACGGCATCGAGTTCATTGGACCACCTGTTTCTGCGATGAGGCTGATGGGATCAAAGATCGATTCAAAGAAATCAATGATAAAGGCCGGTGTCCATGTGGTCCCTGGTGTAACTGAGGCGATCAGTGATCATGAGCGGGCAAAAGATATCGCTAGAGATATTGGTTTTCCAGTGATGCTTAAGGCATCAGCTGGTGGTGGCGGTATCGGTATTCGTCAGGTTGATAATGAAAAAGAGATGGAAAAGGCTCTTGCAAGTGTCCGTCAACTAGCGAAGAACAGTTTTGGCGATGATTCTGTTTTCATTGAGAAGTTCATTGATAACCCTCGACATATCGAATATCAGGTCATTGGTGATAAGAAGGGTCATATCATTCATTGTTATGAACGTGAATGTAGTGTACAACGACGTCATCAGAAACTTATTGAGGAAACTCCCTCTTGTGCATTAAGCCCTGAGCTTCGAGAAGAGATCGGTAAACAGGCAGTTCTTGCTGCTAAGACCGCAGGATATTATAATGCAGGTACCTGTGAGTTCATGTTCAAGGATGGAAAATATTATTTCCTTGAAATGAACACGAGGTTGCAGGTGGAACATCCGATCACTGAGGCGATCACGGGTGTTGATCTAGCTCGTGAACAGTTACGTGTCGCATCAGGACTTGAACTTGAGAACGAGCAACAGGATATTCATCCTCGTGGTCATGCTATTGAATGTCGTATCAACGCAGAGGATCCTTTGAATAATTTCATGCCTGCTCCAAGTAAGATCATTAGGTATGCTGAACCAAGTGGCCCAGGGATCCGGGTTGATTCTGGTGTCTATCAAGGCTTTACGATCCCTCCATTCTATGATTCGATGATCGCAAAGCTTATTGTCTGGGCTGAGGATCGATCAAGGGCGATAGCACGGACAAAGCGCGCGCTTTGGGAATTTCAGATCGGTGGTGTTCGACATAATATACCATTCCATCAGGTTGTTATGGATAACCCTCAATGGATCAAGGGAACCTATGATACAAGCTTTATCCCACGATATCAGATCCTGGATAAGGTCGTTGAATACGTAAAAGAACAAAAATCTCAGTCTTCATCACCAAAGGTCGCTGCTGCAATGGCTGCGGTCCAAGCGGTGAACACTGCGATGGCATCTTCAAAGAAGAAATAATTCTTCTTTTTCCATATTTTTATATTCAATACTTTTTTTAAAAAATAAAGGGAGTTGGTATATTTTTTTAGATCTATTTTCTGATAAGATCCAAAGTTGATAGTTCATCAGCAAGTTTTTGTACGGCAATAGAAACATCCTCAGTTTTTCTTGCACCAGTGCAGACGATTTTACCTGATCCAAAGAGGAGCATTGCAACCTTTGGCTCATCGATTCGATACACAAGACCAGGGAACTGCTCGGGCTCATATTCGACATTTTCAAGACCAAGGCCCATAGCAACCTCATTAAGGTTTAGCTCTGTTCCAAGGTCCGAGATTGCGACAATGTTCTGAATAACAATATTCAGATCATCATTTTTGTAAACCTCAATTCCTAAATTCCGTAATTTATCTGCTATGATATCGACGGTCTTTTTGACATTCTCGACATTCTTTGCCCCCGTACAATTTGCTTTCCCGCTTCTGAACAGAAGTGTCGCTGTTTTTGGTTCATCCAAGCGATAGACAAGACCGGGGAATTGTTCTGGTTCGTATTCTGCCTCTTCAAGTGCTTGGGCGATTGCATCTAGGTCCAATTTCTCTGCAAAAGATGTTGATGCTACAATATTTTCAACGATTACTTCAGGCATGTTCTTCCTCCTTCTTTTCAATGGCTCCTTTTAACGTTAAGGTATCAATTAAGGACATCAAGATAGCTTTCATTTCAGTTAGGGTCGTTTGACCGGTAAGAATGAGCTTTCCTGAGGAAAAGATGAGCACTGTGATCTGCTCTGAGAGCTGATATTCAAGCCATGGTGATTGTCCTTTTTCATACATGACCTGTTCTTCCGATAGACATTCTTCAACAAGATCCAGGTCCAATGATTCAGCAATGGTACATGATGCAGTAATCGTATGGATATCAATTGGTGTATACCTATCAAAACTAATCCCATTCTCTTCAATAGAATCAAGAACGGGTTTTATGATCTCCTTTGCACCGAACAATGAAGTAGTACCCGTGCAGAAAATAGTGCCATCGGAAAGGATAAAAACAGCGCGTTTTGGATCATCATAACGAAGAATTAGGACAGGTTGTTCATCTTTTTCATAGGTTGCATCTGGAAATGTTTCAATCAGTGTTTCAAGTGGTATCTGTTGGTGGATATTTGCTGCTGCGATGATGTTTTCAACAAGAAGTTCCGTCATGAAGATACCCGCCTTCCCTCCTTAAAGTATATAAAGGGTATTTAAAAGGATTTCGTTAATCCATCTTTTGATGGAGGATTATTACCATATCCGATCGATGTCAAGGTCATCTTTCTTCCGTTGAGCTCGATTGCTTTTCTCCTTATTCATCTCGTCGAGCAACCCTCTGAACTCATCGGTTCGATGTTCGATACGTTGCTCACAACTTGCAACTGCTAGCTCCCCTCTTGTCTTTTCTATCAGACTTCGCGCGATGTCCTGTTTCCGTTTGATGGGAACAAGGGATGAGGGATAATCGAACCGAAGGATCGCATCATAGATCTCCTCCATGATGATAAGGTAGCGATAAGCCTCTTTAGGTTCACCATTAAGAACGGTATCCAATGATTTTCTTCTCAGCTCACCGATAACATCGCAAAGTCCTTGAAGATATGAAGTATAGGTCGTCTGTATGGAATCAGGGTCTGGAAGATCCTTTTCTTGGAGAATATTATAAAAACAATGAGCTTCTACGAATTCCTGAGCAGCATTCTCTACAAAACCTGCATTTGAAAGATCAGGATAATTCTCTGTTGCATCATAGAGCTCAGCGAGTTTTGAAGACGCCTTTTGCATGAGCTCCTCAGCTTCTTTGAAATGGGCTTGGTGGAGATGTTGTATTGCCTTTCGACAATTAATGATGATCGTACGTGAATAACGAAGAGCGATCTCACGTACCTTATCCTTGTCATCTATCTCTTTTTCAATCTTATTTATGATATCATTTAAATTATTCATCGTCCACCTAATAGGTTCATTCTGATGGCTTTTATTCCATCATGGCTTTATTGACCCAATGATCTGGTGTTTCGCCCTTCAAAACCTTATCGACCTGTTCAGCACAGACGGTTCCAGCTCGTATCTGGCCTTCTTTTGTATTTGCACCGATATGTGGTGTCAATACGACATTTGGAAGATGGAGCAAGGGTGAATCTGCTGGCGGTTCTTTTTCGAATACATCCAATGCTGCTCCAGCAAGTTTCTTCTCTTTGATTGCTTCGTAGAGTGCTTGTTCATCAACGGTTCCGCCTCTTGCACAGTTGATAAGAAATGTTGTTGGTTTCATCAGGGAAAGCATATCTTTGTTTATGATATGATGTGTTTTTTCAATATGTGGGATATGCATTGAAATGAAATCAGATTGTTTCACAAGATCTTCTAGTTTCTCGATTTTTTTTATATTATCTTTATGGAGATCCTCTTTTGATATAAATGGGTCGAAACCAAGTATTCGCATATTGAATGCTTGGGCAAAGAGTGCTGTTTGCCTCCCGATATTCCCGCATCCGATAAGGCCTAATGTCTTTCCGTGTAGCTCTGTTCCTTTCAATTGTTTTTTTGCCCATTCTCCCTTCTTCATTGTTGCATCAGCGACAGTGAGGAATCGTGAAAGTGAGAGCATATGGCCGATGGCAAGTTCAGCGACACTTAGTGTGGCACCTGTTGGAGCATTGACCACCTTTATACCAAGGGATGCAGCTGTTTTGATATCGATATTATCCACACCGATACCTGCTCGTCCTATGACCTTTAATGATCCTTTTGCTCCTGCTTTAACAATATCTTCTGTTGCCTTTGTTCTACTGCGAACAAGCAGAGCATCATAGGATGCTATGTTCTTTAATAAGGTGTCATGGTCCATTTCATTTGTTGTAACTTCATGACCTGCATCTTGTAAAAATTGTATTGCTTCCTCTGCCATTTTATCCGTAATAAGGACTTTCATAGGTTAAACCCCCACAGGCTGTATACATCAGGGGATAAAAATCTTTATGCTAAATGGTCCATGCGAAAATCTATACCAGGATATTCGGCTTGATCCCCCAGTTCCTCTTCAATACGGATGAGCTGGTTATATTTTGCATTTCGGTCACTTCGTGCCGGTGCACCTGTTTTGATCTGACCAGAACTTGTTCCAACGACAAGATCTGCGATGAAGTTATCTTCAGTTTCTCCGCTTCTATGGCTAACAACAGCGGTCCAACCTGCATCATGAGCCATTTTTATCGCGTTCAATGTTTCTGTGACCGTTCCGATCTGATTAAGCTTTATCAGAACAGAGTTGGCGGCGCCTAGCTTAATTCCTTTTTTAATTCTTTTTGTATTGGTGACAAAAAGGTCATCACCGACGATCTGGACCTGGGTGCCAAGTTTTTTTGTCATTTCAACCCATGAATCCCAATCATCTTCAGCTAGACCATCCTCGATACTTATGATGGGATATGTTTTACAGAGGTCCACATAAAAGTCAACCATTTCTCCACCAGTAAATGATTTTTTACCTATCTTGTATGTTCCGTCATAGAAGAATTCACTTGATGCAGGGTCTAAAGCTATCTTCATCATATCCGCGTAGCCTGCGTTTTCCACTGCTGTCAACATAAGGTCTAAACGGTCATTGACCGATGTTATCTTTTCAGGTGCAAATCCACCCTCATCTCCAATGAGGATGCTTCCTGCCCCATATTTTTCTTTAAGGAGTTTTGCGAGATGATGGTATGATTCAGATATCGTCCGAATACCTTCATGAAATGTTTTTGCCCCGGTTGGCATAAGCATATGCTCCTGGATACTGTTCTCTTGACCTGCGTGTTTCCCGCCATTTATCACATTGCACATGGGGACAGGCATCATATGTGGAAGTATACCGAACAGTTCAGCGATATAGGCATATAGAGGTAGTTCTTTTGCAGCAGCTCCAGCTTTTGTGATGGCCATAGAGACCGGTAAGATAGAGTTGGCACCTAGTTTTTCCTTGTTCTCTGTCCCATCGATTTTTAGCATGATATTATCTAATGTCTCTTGGTGAAGGCAGTTTAGACCAATGAGTTTTGGGGCAAGACTGGTGTTTACATGTTTGACTGCTGTTAGAGTTCCCTTTCCTAGATATCTTTTTTTATCCTTGTCTCGTAGTTCAAGTGCCTCATGTTGTCCTGCACTTGCGCCACTTGGTGTCATACCTCGAAATATACCTTGGTCTGTTATAACGTCGACTTCAACAGTTGGGTTTCCTCTTGAATCGAGGACCTCTCTTGCTTTTATTTTTTTAATTTCAGACATAATTTTTCTTTCCCCGCTGGCCTGCAGCACCCAAATATGCGCTAATCTCTAATAAAATATTCTATTTTTGGTTCGTATGGTGAAATTAAAATAGAAACCATTAAAAACAGGCTATAGCTTTTTTGTTTTGAGGTGATTAGAGATGATAGAATATATTCTCTTTGTAGTAATTTTGTTTTTATTGCTGGTACTATCTTCATCAATCAAGATCATGGCTGAGTATCAACGTATCGTTATCTTCCGTTTAGGTAGATTACAGGGTATAAAGGGCCCCGGTCTGGTTTTTGTCATACCAATCATTGATAAGATAATTAAACTTGATCTTCGTACAAGGGTCATTGATGTTCCAAAGCAACGGGTGATTACTGAGGATAATGTCACTGTTGATGTTGATGCAGTGGTGTATTTCAGAGTTGTCGATCCTCAGAAGGCTGTTGTGGAGGTTCAACGTTATGAGATCGCTACAGGCCTTCAGGCTCAAACGACCTTAAGGGATGTTCTTGGTAGACAAAATCTTGATGAATTGTTATCTAACCGTGAGGAATTGAACAAAAGCCTTCAGACCATCATTGATTCAGCAACTGATCCTTGGGGTGTTAAGGTCTCTGCGGTGACGATCCGTGATGTATCCATTCCTGATACAATGTTACGTGCATTGGCAAAACAAGCTGAGGCTGAAAGAGAGAAACGGTCTCGTATCATTATTGCTGAAGGCGAATTTCAAGCATCTGCAAAGATGACTGATGCTGCTAAACTCTATGAGGTGACTCCAATGGCGATGCGTCTAAGAGAGCTTCAAACCCTTTCAGAGATAGCGCGTGAGGGTAATTTGATCGTTGTTCCGGGAAGTACGATGGGAGATATGGTTGGTATTGCAAAAGCGGTGAATAAGGATAAGAAATGATGAAACGATACATCCTTTTCATTCTCAGTTTTCTCTGCTTCTTACTTAGTTTTTCTCATGTTGTGATGGCGGATGATCCTTCTGTTCTTGTTGTTGAGTTAACAGATACGATTGATAATATTTCTGTAGAAATTTTTACTAATGCAATGCGTGAGGCAGAAGATATGGATGCCTCTGCAGTGATACTAGTTCTTGATACGCCTGGCGGTGGGCTGCAAGAGACCTTTGATATAGCTGATGTTATAGATCAAAGCACTATCCCTGTCATTGGTTTTGTTTATCCTGAAGGGGCCAGTGCATGGTCTGCAGGAACATTTCTACTTCTTAGTGCCCATGTTGCTGTGATGGCTGATCATAGTATCATTGGTTCTTGTCAACCAGTTGAGATCAGTTTCACTGGTACTCGTTTCATCAATGAATCAAAGACCATCAATGCTCTTGTTCAATGGCTTACGGAACGGGCGAGCATTCATGGAAGAAATACATCGCTTGCTGAGGAGTTCATCCGGGTAAATAGGAATGTGAATGCATCAACTGCTCTGAGTCTTAATGCCATTGAATTTACTGCAAACTCGGTCTCTGAACTTCTTATTAATGTGGATGGTACTATGGTTGAGACTGCTTCGGGAGAGGTGGTACTTCGAACAGAGAACAACTCAATTATCTGGTTCACTGCATCTTTTCAGACCTCTCTAATGAAACTTCTATCAAATCCTGTTCTTTCATCGTTATTGCTTATGCTTGGGATTTTTTCTCTTCTTGCAGGTATCTCAGCTCCAGGTTATGGTGCTGAGGTGTTTGGTGTTGTGGCTATTCTTCTTTCCTTGATCGGTTCAGGTTTCGCCGTGACGGAATTTAGCATCCTTTTTATAGTGATAGGTGGTTTACTGCTTGTCCTTGAACTCCTGGTCATTCCAGGATTTGGTATTGTTGGTATTGGTGGAATAATCTGTCTGATAATTGGATCGGTGTTCTTGATACCCACATATCCTAATCAACAATGGGTGATATCCATGGCATGGGTTGATACATTCCTTGTCGTTCTCATAGTGGCAGTGGTCCTTTTTGCAGCCTTTTTCCTATTTTTATTGTATAAGGTACTTGAAGTAAGAAAAAAGAAACGGGTTGTTGGAGAGTTCGTTGGTGAGACAGCGCTTACTATTGATAGGCTTACACCTGGTGAAGTTGGTTATGTCCGCTTCAAAGGTGAATTATGGCAGGCTCTTTCCGATCAGGTCATTGAGAAGAATATAAAGGTGAAGATCACTGGGAAAGATGGTGCAATTTTAAATGTGAGGCCCTTAAAGGCTAGTACCAAACATTAATCAACCCCTTTTTCCCTATCCGGCCTGAACAGTCATGGTAAACGATATGCACCTTCGCTTTCTTGG
>Ga0180433_10004321_pt1 | contig 20054 bp, 42 predicted proteins | sample SS_ome_8_FD_132980 | JGI IMG/M metagenome (GOLD analysis project Ga0180433, IMG submission 132980) | Hypersaline lake sediment archaeal communities from the Salton Sea, California, USA - SS_1_D_1 metaG | ecosystem: Environmental > Aquatic > Non-marine Saline and Alkaline > Hypersaline >... | reverse complement strand
TTTGGAAATGTTTTTACTATACCTTTTTTAAGACTATTTGGTATACCTTTTTTCCCGTTTGTTGTGAATAGTTCAAGATGCATTGCAAGTGATTCTGTTAATTCATCAGCTCTTTTGATTATTTTTGGTGTATATTCTTTTACAAATGGTTTGCATTGTGGTGTGTTTGCAGCTGATACTAATAGATATGTTGATACTGAACGTAGGTACTGTTCGTTTCTTATATAGTTAGCAAGTTGCAGAATGAACTTTGGGTCTTTCTTTGCAACTTTTTGGATTGCAGTTTTGATTTTTTGTTCGTGTTCATCAACTGTTCCATAGAACTTTGGTTCTTTAAAAAGACAGGTTGATGTTAGATGTAATAGTTCTGCTTTTGGAGAAAGAGTATATGATTCACCAGCTTCATAATTAACTGTTTTTGTTTTATTTTTTGTTTGTGTGTTTATTTTCATTTCGTATCACTTCCTTTTTATAGGAGATATTTTTTTGGAAGATACTTGTGAAGAGAGGATTTCTTTTTAGGATTTGGACCAAACGAAGTAACTCTTCACTACACTTTCCAATACGATAAAATTGTTTGAAGTATTTTTATCGTTGTTATTTTGGAGTTAAGCGTACAGAGAAGGTGTTTGACAAATATATCCATATTTTCGAAGTATCTCTGTACTACACTTCCAGTATAGTGAAATTGTTGTGTATTTATAAATGTTTGTATATTTTTAATAATATATGTAAGAAAGTTTTGTTTTAGTGATATTGTTCATATAGTGTCGTTGTCGTGGTGAGGTGGTTTGTTAGTTGTTTTATTTGTAATTAATCTTATATCTAACTTTGTTTTGTTACATGTTTTAATTTATTTTCTATACAAATAATTTGAAAACCTAAAGCAACCATAACAATAGGAACAATAATAGAAACATAATCAACTAAATCATGCTCAAAAATATTATAAACAGGATTAGTAAACATAAAAGCCCAAAGAATAAAAAACACAATACCACAAACAACAGATAACAAACCAATCTCTTTCATTTACTCACCTTTGTAATTTAAAGTTTACACCATCAATCTAATTTCTTTTCTACAAATATTTCAGTTGCCACTTCATAAAGCGTTCCATCCAATGTTGCTATTGTATATGGTTGATAATAGATTTCCAGTTCATAAATACCGATTTCATGTTCCTTCACCCAATCCTCATATTCGCCTTGTGCAAATTCTTCATCTATCGTTTCTTTTATGCCTAAATATTTTTTATCATCATGCCATTGCTTATTTATGCGTTCTTCACCATCTATCAATTGCCCTATTTTATAGCCTTCTTCATCTTCTGCAACTTTCACTCTGATTTTAAAGGTATATTCAGAATAATCCTCTTGGCGTTTACACTTTGGGCATATGAATTTTCCGTTACCTTGATTTATCATAGGTGTTGCTTTTCCATGTATTCCATTAGAATCACAGTTCATTGAACAGTTACATTCACTATATTTTGTTAGCCACCCATTACTATACATTTTTCAATCACTCCTTCAGTTTACACCATTATTTTAATTTATGTTTTACGTGCTATTTCTTGTCTTTCCTCTTTTGTTTTACCTTCTCTAATCAGAGCAAACCGTTCATACATTACTTCCCTAACATTACGAAATGCAAAACCACACTTATAACAATCAGAACGAATAAGCGTTACACCATTATGCGTCCATCTGTAGCTTGAAAGAAACCCGCCACATATAGGACAGTTATCAATATTTTCCATTATTTTCCTCCATATTATAATTTACAAACCATTTATCACTTGTGCTATACACCATACACATAATGGAACGCCCCAACTCAACATAAAAATAAACAAATAAATATCATGTTTAAATCGTTTATTTTGTTTCTCCATTAGTTGCATAAATTTATCATTCATTTTGCTACCTCTTTTAATTTATGTTTATACACAATAGTAATAATATCAATAATGCAATACCATTAATACTATCCCAAAAAGAATATGTTCTTTCTTTACCATTAAATAGAATACCACCAAAAATCTGAGTGATACTGGCAATTAAAATCCAAATAGCAAATATCCAAATGAATAAATCTTGATTTATTGTTATATTCATTTTCCACCTTTTAATTTATATATCTTTCAAGAACTTCAATGTGCCATAACTTTTTACAATTATCACACCAAAACTCAAAAGTATCTTTTGCATTCATTTTTGTTTTACAAAATGGACAATACATATCAATCATTTCATAGTCCTCTTAATTTAAGTTTACACCATATTTTTATCCATCTTTTAACACAACCAATTGAATCACATTTAAAGATTCCTGAATTTCGTTTAACCTTTCTTCAATGTATTCTATTTCCTTTTCAATTACTTCTTTTTTTCCCATATGTTTACACCATTAATTCCTTGATAATTTTCCAAACCATAAGTTTGAAACTTTATTAGCATCATCAACAACATTTGTATTCTCAGTATTAGCAACAAACTGATTTTGAACGATAACATTTACAATCTCTTGCCTTGCCTGTTCACTTGAAATACTAATCAATAATCCAAGTTGAACACCTGTTACTAAATATCTTTCTCCTATTTTATCACACTCCATATTATAATTTATTTCTTTTCTTACATTCCCACATTACACGATTACGAATACCTACTAATTCATTATCTGAAATCTTAGAAAGATACTCTTCCCAATCTTCCATCGTTTCAATTTCCATCATTTAACACCATCAACTTTTTAATTTATATTTCATAATCACTCAACCTAAATTGTCTATTGTAATAAGCACAATTAAAAATATGTAAACCTAACAAGGGTTCAACACAATTCCTTAATACTTTCCTTTTATCAACATTTTTATATTCTTTATGGTTAATTTCAAATCTATCTTTTGATAATGTAGATAATGTTTCTCCATAACTCCCAATTCCACGTTTAGGAAATTTTTTGATATTTATCGCAAAATTACTCCAAAAATAATGATTGCCAACTTCATATGGTTTTATAAGTGGATTATACCAACTAATTACATTTTCAATAACCCATTTACATTTAGCATAACCCTCTAACAAAAGTATTTCTTCATAAAGTTTCATATCAGGATATTTAGGTGGATTTTGTTTAACATTTGCTTTCCTAAGTCTACTATGTGTTGGGCATGGTGGACTACTCCAGATAAAATCCCAATCATCATGTATATGTTCTAATAGATATTTATGTGCATCAGCTACTATTACTTTATCAGTAGGAAAGTTTTTTTGATATATCTTTGCAATATCTTTATCTATTTCAATAGCAACAACATCAACATCTTTCCAGAGTTTACGATTACCACCAATACCAGCATATAAGTTTAAGACTTTCATATTAATTTCCTTCCATTATTTAATTTATTGTGCAGTAAACTAAAGTATTGGAATTTCTAATTCACAATGTTCGCAATACCAAAAATAGTAATCCCCATCAACACAAGATTTCATTTCTTCTTGACATATTCTACATTTCATAACGTTTACACCATTAACTTTTTAATTTAGATTTAACTATATCATTAATTTCTTTATTAATTTTAATGCAATACATATCACTCATATATTCTCTAAATTGCATTTGAAAATTAAATTCATCAATCATTGAATTAATATCTTTAATTCTTTTTTCTGTTTTATCTATTCCTCTATTCATTGTAGTTTACACCATTAACCATTCGTTACATCTTCAATTAATTCAATCTCTCCACCAAGAAAACTAAACAAAAGTAAAACTAAAACAAACATGCTACACAATGGATTAAAAAATGCATAAACCCAACAAACATAATATGTACTCTGTTTAATTTTCCATTTCATACACTTTACACCATCAATTAATTACTCCTATTCCTTCTATATTATCATCATAATACAAAGTATCAGTATTGCTATCATATCTAAAATCATAAATCCATTGTGGACTACCAGGATATTCATCAGTTGTTACCAATATACTGACAAAATACCAACCTTCAGCACCAGAAATAAAACTAGAACTCACATCAACAACATTATTAAATGGTTTACTTAGATTTATATTATCTTTAATACGTTCATGCATTTCCCTCTCGCTTTCTCCCATCATATAACCAACCCCTTGACAAAAAATGAAACCAATAATAACAACAGCTACAATTGGACCAACAACCATTATAATATGTTCAGTTCTTTCATTCATCTTTTATCAAATCCTTATCACAATTTTTACAATAGTGAGCATTACCATTTAGAATCTTTTTTCCACATTCACAACAATAAACCATACGTTTACACCATCAACTTTCTATCCATCCCTGCAAGTCATAACGACTTAACAGTTCTTCAAATTCAATCATAAAGGTAACCCATTGTTTTTCTGGATAATCGCTTCCTTTTCTAATTGTAGTTACATAATCCATATGTTTACACCATTTAACTATTTATTTTATTCACTTCCTTTTAATTTATATTTTCTTTTAAGATATTCAATCCAGAAATAAGCATCAAGTGGGACAGCAACTCTTTCTTTACATTTTTCACAAAAATGGGAGTAACATCCCATAGGTTCACCACATTCAGGGCAAAGACAAACTTCATCTAAATCATTTAGTATCTGTTCCAAATCTATTTTCATCTTTTTCAACTCCTTTTAATTTACTTTATAGTATATTATTATTAACATTCCAATAATTCTGGGTTTTCATAGATGTTTCCTATAATTTCTATATGTGCAAATATATCAAATACTGGGTATACTATCGAATTATCACAAACATAAAATTGTCCATATCCAAACATAACCTCACTTTTAAACTCTTTAATTTCTTTATACTTAATGTCAGCAAAGTTTGCTCTTATAATATCCCCTTCATATATCTCTTTACCATTTTTGTCTTTAAGACCTGTGTATTGTAATATTTCACAATCAAATAATCTATAATATTTTCCATCACACATTTGGTTGCTTATAACACAATCATCTATATCTTCTAAAGTAAATGGCATGGACATTTTTTTTCTTATTTTATCCCATGCTCTAAACTTATAAATTCTATTATTCATTCAATCACCTTCAGTTGATTTAATTTTTACTCTATCGGTTTCAGTTAGATGTCCCCAACACTCTAAATCTTTTGTTTTGTTTAGTGTTAAATTCATTACTGTACCAAGGTTGTTATTTAGGATTTTGTTTATCTTTACTGCTTTTTCTTCACTGTCATAGATACCTTGGATATTTTTCCATCCATCATCATATTCTCGGTATAATAAGTAGAGTTTCATTCAACCACATCTCCAAAACAATAATCAAAGAGCCAATTATTATAATCTTTATCATACCATTTCTTTTTTCCGATATATGATAAAAAATCTATTGTACAATCTTGAGGTGCTTTTCCAGACTTCACATCTTTTATTAGTAATTTGTAATTATCTCTATACTTCTTATAAAACTCAACACGTTCAGCGAAGGATTTGAAAGCATCTTCAATACCACCAATATATCCATCATCTGTTACTTTATTAAGTAATTCTTCTTTTGTTTTGAATTTCATTTTCTATCACATTTTTTATTTTTATATATTGATGCCATGTTTTCAAGTTTCTTTTGATATTTCATTGAATGAGATTTTTTTGCTATATTATTTTCTTTTCTATAGTTTATTCTACATTCATTGTTGCAAAAATGTTTTTTCCATCTTTTTATATTTGATGGTGTTTGACGTGTTTCTTTTCCGCAATAATCACATATTAATTTCATCTAAATCACCATTATCAACTAATTTCGTTTTAATCAATACAAATTTTATATACTTTTCAATGATTTTAAAATGATAAAGCCAAATAATTAAAATTAACCAAAAAATAATAATGAACAACATAACTTTTTCATCAAAAAATCTTGATATTATTGCAAGAGAAATAATACATGAGATTGGTAATATTAATGAACTTAATATTGATACTATAAAGATTAACATCAATCTTGTGTTATTATATTTTTTTTGTGAATTTTTCATTTGTATCAACCATCTCGTTTTTTTATCATTTCTAAAAGCTCTTCACCCATTATTAAAATTTGCTCTATGTTATTATTTGATAAAATTGTTTTATGTGTTAAATAAAGTAATAATATACAAGCAAATAATGAAAGTATTCTACCAATTAAAATATCTGATAAACTATAAATAATAAAATTAAAACAAGCAAAAAAGATACCAACATATATCATAACTTTGTTCCTTTTTCTGATATCATTTAATTCTCTTAGTTTATTTTCTGTTTCTTGTTTTATAAGCCATGCTGGTTCTTTTGTCATTTTAATCACCCATTATTTCACCACAATAAGGGCAATATATTCTTTCTACTGTTTTTAAATCAAGTGTGTAAATTATATTGTTTGATAGTTTACCACAACTACTACAACGAGCACTACTTGGATGTGTGTAGTTATTTAGTAATATAGAGAACTCTGCTTTATTGATTTCTTCTTTTTTCTTTTTGAATGGTCGCGGGCAAAATTTAATCTTCTTCATTTTTCCACCACCTGTATTTGAAATTTTGATAATGTGATGTTGGTATTTTTTCGGTTGTTGGTTTCCAAGAGTTACAGTTCCAAACTATTGTTTCTTCATCACCAGGATTGATTTCAAGTATTAAGAATGAACCACGAACATAACCTGTGTGGGCAAAATAGATTCTATCGTATATTTTAGTGCGTTTAGGAAGCTTTCTTAATGTCCAATAGTAGTATTCACCCATGTTGATTTCTCCACGTCCTTGTTTGTGTAAAAGGGTTTTTTTGTTAGTGTATATTACTATATCAGATTTCGTATGACAATGGTCTTTATGTGAATCAGTTAACATCTAATCTACCTTATTATATTCTCTCATACCATATTCCCAATCTTCAACGATTCTTACTGCTTCTTGATATGTTTTACACCACTCAGCACATTCACGACAACGTGGGTGTTCTTTTGGTGATTCTGGATAGCAATAACTATGACCTGGTGTGTAATGTTTGCTTTCATTACCATTACATTTTACGAATACCCATTTTCCTTTAACTTTCTTTCCAGATGTCCAACAGTAACCCATTTTTAATCCTCATCTATTAATTCCCAAACATTACCATTTTCATCTGCATCTATATTATATTCATCGTGCCATACTCTGTATTTTTTTCCATTTTTCTTTACTATAGAATCAATTTCTGAATTTGTTAAATCATTCCAACAATGTTTAGGTGAATAAACTCTTTTTTTTCCATTACGATTAATCATCTTTTAGTCCTCCTGTAATGTTTGTGGCATACCAAGTTTATCCCATTCTTCAAGTGTTAAAATCTTAGTAAGACTTTTTGGAATCCATTCATAATTATAATCTGATTCATTCGTAATCTTACCAGGATAACTATGCCTATCCCTTACTTGAACATAAATGGCTTTATCTGATTCTTTAAGTATTTCATCCCCATATATTATATGATATTTGTTTGCATCAGTTTTACTAGTCTTTCCAAGTTTCCACCCTTTTACAAAGATTCTCATTTTTTAATCCTCCTCCTCGTCTAAAGGTATTTGATACATACTTAAAGCATTACAGTTAGGGCAACGACCAACATTATCACCCTTTCTTATACTATAAACTTTGTTACACTTTTCACACTGATAAACAACCCAAGACATTTATGCTTCCCCCTCACAATAAGGACAAGATATTTTATGATGGGATTTATATTTATCCCAAGGGAAGTTACTCATATCTATTGGTTTTTTACAGGTTTTACAAATCATCTTTTAGTCCTCCTTTATGCGATATTCGCAACCTTCGCAATGTCTTGTATCCTTCTTTGTAACAGCACCATCTAAAATCATGGGGCAATCATCTGGATAATTTAATTTACATTTCATCTTTTAATCCTCCTTTGGTAAATGATAACCTAGTTCATACCAACATTTTTCACAAACACCCTTATCTAAAAGGGCTTGTTTTCCACAGTTTTTACATTTTCCCATTTTTAGTCCTCCCTTACAAGAGTTATAAGCCACGCCACCTCGCAATATTTACAGTAATGAGTCGCTCCATCGGGGTCGACCTCAAAATCAAGGTCTTTAAGTTTTCTTCCGCACTCAGGGCATTTCATCTTTTAGTCCTCCTCATAGATGTATGGTTTGTTCCATTTTCCGATTGATAAGTGGAGGTAGAAGTTAACATCGAAGTAATCAACCATTGCATCGCTATTATCGTAGTTGAAATGATTTACTATTTCTGTTATTCGTTTGAACATTTGATGTGCTTGTTTTGTAAGAAAAACACCATTGTTCCAATTTTCTTCTGACCAAGGTTGTCGAAATGTATATTGATTTAATTGATGGTAGTTTTCTTTTTGGTTGTTACGTATTTCTTCAATTGTTGTACGACCATAATTTACAGTGTTTACAACATCTTCTGGGATATCAGTTGGGTCTCTGATTACTTTAAAATTTGATTTCATAAGGTTTATGTGTAATGATTGACCCATGCTGTATCGTTCTATTCTTATACTGAATACACATTTTGGGTATTCTTTCTTTAATTGTTGACGAATTAATTTTGCTATATCTTTAATGTTTAATGATATCTTCTGCGTTTGAGAAAGTGATTCACTTTCATCGAAAACAACTTTTTGGGTTTTTTCGTGGGTTTCCATTTATATCACAAATAACAGTATGTGCTATTACTATATAAAGGTTTCTGTGTTTTTAATAGTTTATAACCATTTTTCTATATCTTCTAAAATGTCTTTTCTTATATTTAAATAAAGCAGAACATCTTTTATTTTTAATTCATCCATACAATATTTGTAAATTTTAGGATGGGTTTTTTTCATTCTTTGAAATCTATTTGGTTTTTCGTATTGTATACCAAACATACAATACATACAACCTGTGTGTTTTTCACCCATATCATAGATTTTAGAATACGATAGTTTTTCTTTTTTTATATAATCCCATATGTCTTTTTGAGTCCAAAATGATAATGGTTTACTTTGAATTTTACCATCAAAAGAATTACAACCTGTTTGAAGATATTTAATTGTTCTTTGATTTGAATCACAAGCCATTGTGCCTACGAATGGATAAGTTTTTGTTTTTAATTGATATTGCTTTGATGGTTGCTCTTTCATAACTTCACAACACTTTTCTGATATTTTAAAAGGGGCATTTAGAAGATATTGATATTTTTTTGGAACAAATCCCATTGTTATTTTCTTCGTTTCTTTTTCGTTTATATATGTTCCTTCTTGTCGTAATATTTTTTGTTTTTCATTTTTTGTGTTGTGATATCTATCAATAGCCATAGAAACTTGTTTTGATATTACTGGATAACCATATTTTTCTATAACTTTTTTAAAACTCATTTTTGGTCTGATTGTGATAACGTTATCAACAGTTTGAACGAATTGTTTTATTTCTGGGTATTCAAGACCTGTATCTACAAAAACAGCAGGAACATGTGGATATATTGAACGCACTAAAGAAAGAAGAACAGTGGAATCTTTTCCACCACTGAAAGCAACATATACATGTCCATTTAACTCTTCATAGAACTCTCTGATGCGTCTCTTGGATAATATCACTTTTTGGTTGAGTGATAGAGATTGACGTTGTTTAAGTTCATATTGCTGTAATTTCATGGGTTTCTTCAATATTATCATTATTTTCTAATTCATCTTCTGGTAAGTGTTCTTTTGTTTGTTGTTTGAGTTTTTCTTCTGCATATATTAAATCAATTCTATTTAACCATTCGTTCCAATCAACTTGAGATATTTTATCTTCACGCTCCTCAAAAAACTTTTGAGTTTCTTTTATTTTGATTGTATGCTGTAAAATACTTTCAATTATCCATTCACCTATATTTATGAGTAACATATCAGTATTTTCTTCTTTTGAATGATTTACATATGGATTGTTTAGATTTATTATTATTTCTAATAAACTTTCATCTTCATTGATTGATGATGCATATCTTGGGTAGCTTTCATCTAAATAATCAACTGGTGTTACTTTAAAATAATATTTTATACCATCGATTATGATATATGCATGAGGTCTAGGTTTTCGGTGTGTTTTTTTAGCTTTTCTTTTGTTTTCCCATTCTTTTGTTTCTCCTTCGATTTCTGATGGGTTTTCTGGTTCAGTTCTTTCTTCAACATCAAATTCTGATTCACCTGTTGATTCATCTTCTGGTTTTGCACGAATAATATATTTATTTTTTCTTCTGAGTTCTGGGAATAAATCTCTAATTATTTTAGGAAATTCTTTTGATGCAATGTCTATTTTTTTATCTGATTCTGTTTTCTTTTCTTTTGATTTCACAACATCAAGTTTTTTCATATATTTCTTTCTTATGTTTTCTTCTAACCATTTTTGAACTTCATAATAGTTATGATTTTTTACCCAATTGTTTTTTGAACTTGTTAGGTTGTTATCAAATATAGTTGGTGTGTTGAAATGAATCTCTGCTTCTAACCGATAATAATTAGGATGGTTGTTTGCATTTACAATATCAATATCTGATTGTGTTGTTAATCTACCATTGTAAAAAGTATCAGGTCCGAATTTTTTTGTTCTACCAACAGTTCCTTTTACTGTTATACCCCACCAACCAGAAATGCCATGTTTTTTTGAACTTATTTCTTCTTTATAAACAAGTTTTGGTCTTTTTTGTGGTTTTATTTTTTTACCTTGATAATAGATTTCCATTTCATCGTTTCGTAGATATGATGAAAAATAACTTGATAATAGATTTTCTGTTCTTGATATGGTAGATTTAGTGAAATGACGATTTAGTTCTTTAATTGTTACTTTAAAGAAATGGTCGTCAATTGAATATTTAGTAGAATCAATTTTTATACTCTCTATTTCTATTGGTATTTCTTGAATAAGTTTTGTTTTTTCTTCTGTACGTTTATCAAAAAGAAATCGATGTATATAATTCTCACCTGCTTTCTTTGTTTCTAAAATAATTATGTTTCCAAGACCTGGTGCAGATTGTTTTAAACCAACACCAAACCTACTATTTCTTTTATCGTTTGGTTTACCCAAAGACCAACTCTCTGATAAACCTTCTGCATCTTGACCTGTTCCATTATCTTCTATAACAATTTCATCATCATTTATATCTATATTAACTTTAACTTTTTCTGCAATACCTTCTTTATTGATGTAAACATTTGATATAGAGTTATCAATTATTTCTCCTAATGATTCATGTAGATTGTAATCCCTTGCACTAACAGCTTCATAAATTCCGTAATAAACTTTTCTATCGAAAGTTTTATATATACAACTTTTTGGCATAAGAATATTATATAAAAGGTGAGTATTTAAATGTTGTGATATAATTAATATTTGAACGTATCATTCCCATATTGCCGAACATATTTTGGGTCAATGAAAGTAAAGGTATTATTGGGTCAACGTTCAAATTAGGGCTGTAATTTTTACCTTTTATACTTTCAAAATGATATGGTTTTATTGGTATTTAAGTTTTTTTTATTATGGCTGATGTGTTTGATGTCTGTAAAACTAAATTACGTTTTTGTAGTGTTATCATTACATCTATAACATCTTTGAGTGATAAATTGGTCATTTTAGATATTGTTGAGTATTTCAGGTTTTTATTGTAATTGTTTGTTCTTTCTAACCAATTTATGATTTTAGTAACGTTTTCTTTTTCTGTTTTTGTTTTTCCTAAAAAGACGTATTTTTTTGTTGGGATATCCCTGAGTTCTATAATATATCCGAGTTTTCTTATTTCAGATATACGACCTCGTAAACCGTTGTATGAGTAGCCTGTAAGTAGCTCTAACTCTTTTGCAGAAAGTTGTTTATGTTCTGATAGTGCATTTATTATCTTTTTGTGTGATGGTTTCATATTTCAATGGTATTATTTTCTAAACTTATATATGTTGTTATGGGCGTCAAAACCCCCTCCCTCTGTATATGTCTATTAATTCATTCTTTAAATCTTAATGATTAATAATGGTAATACTATCAATCTTCATAATTTAGAAGTTTATTTAGAGGTACAAAAAACAAAAAAAGTCCCAGTAAAATTATAGCAAAAACATACATTAGTAAATCATTAATTGAGTAAATAAATCCCGCAAAGAAAGATGATAGCACCATTAAGATTACTATGCGCGGAATTAATTTTACTGTTCGTTTTGATTTTGTCGACAAGTTGTTGTATTGATATTGTATCCAAAGCTCTATTCGTTTGTATAATGGTAAATTCATGTAAGTGTTTAATGTTTCAGTTATTTCATCCACATCGTCTTTGGATAGAACAATTACTTTATTTGGGTCTTCTGGATGAATTAATCCCCACCAACACTCTGAACTACTGTAAGTATCTTTTTTGTTGTCCAGCTTGATTATAGGGTTGTTTTCGTTGATTTCTATTATCTTTCCTGTTCCTAAATATTCACTTCTATCTTTTGTGAGTATATGAACTTTCATGCCTTTTATTACTTTCATTAAAATTCCTCTTCGAAAAAATCTTCATCTTCTGTTTCTATTATTTCAAAAACACGTTGTAATTTATCATTTATAGATTCTTTTTCAAATATATTTAAACTCACAGAGTTTTCTATTTCTTCTATTACTTCAAGAATATATATTTTTATCACATCAAGTTTTTTTTGCATTTGTAGTCTTTCCTCATTTAGTTATTCTTGTGGGGAACACTCTAAATAACCCCACAAATAACTAAATATATATATATAATATAGCACAATTGGTGTAAATCAATTGATTGTGTTCATTCCTCTCCTATAAATCTTAAACATATCCATCAATTGTTTACTCCTATTATAAATCTATTTCAAATAAATCATCTTCTTTCTTTTCGTGAAGGTCAAGTGAATCAACTTTTTCGTCACTAAACCTTTTTCTTCTTATAAAAATGCAAACACCTATATGTGAACCTTTTCTAAGTTTTGCATTTTTAATTATGTTTTTAGGTATTGTTATTACATATCTTCCTCCAGTGTTGGTAATCTTTCTTATTGGAAGCATTACACTTTCATACCATGTATCATATTCTTTTTTCATTTTATCTCTCCAAATCAATTGATACTCTCTGATATATCAAATGAATATTTAAAAGTATTTATCTAAAGTTGGTTGCTTAACTTTATGTTCTTTTGGTTTTATCAATAAAGTTTCTTTGTCATTTGGTTTTTTCTTATAATAAGTATTTATTATTTCAATTGATTCTATCATATTATTAACAAAGTATCTATCAATTTTTTCATGTTTAAATTTTAATCTATAATCAAAATCAGCAATCCTAAATCGTAGAAGCATCGCTTTTTTATTATATCCACGAATGTTATCAAACAATATTTTGTTTTGACCAACTTCTAAATTATTCTCTAATCTTCGTTCTTTTGCATCTTTTAAGAGTTTTTTTGTTGTTTGAGTATATTTAGTTAAATCATTAACACTTCCATTATACGTTGATAATATCGCACTTCTCGTTGATTTAGAGTTTTTTGCAATATCTAATAGAGTATCATCAGGTAAATCACTAATTGTTTTAAGATGTTCAAATAATAAACTTGGTATTGGTTTTGTTAATTTTATTATAAGTGATTTATCAATAAAATCATTTGATATGGTTTTAAGATTTGTAACTGTAAATAAAACAGGATGGTTTGATATCATTGGTAAATCATATAATTTTTTTCTTATATTGAATTTAAACTCATCTAAATCATCTACCAATATTATCTTATGTTCTTTATTATCTAATGTTTTAATATTGATAGATTTAATCATATCATCTATATTATCATCTATTGGTGTTATTGTAAATAAATCTGCGTTGAAACTGTTTGATAATAATTTTGCGATGTGTGTTTTACCAACACCTGATATTCCATATATCAAAACATAAGATTTTATTTCTGCAGATGGTTCGTGAAAAAAACTATTTAACCAATTTACAATCTTTATTTTTTTATCTTCATTACCAATAAAAGAATCAATCTTTAATTTCATATATTTCACTGTATTTTTCTTGTATTTGTTTCATCTTTTTAAACTCATCTGATTCAAGAATCTTACCAAAAACCATATCAGCGAACTCTTTACCCTCTTCTTTTTCCATTTCATTTTTTAAATAAACTATTTTTTCAGGGTTTGATTTTAAAATTGCCCATATTTCTTTTCTAATTGTTTTAATGTAATAATATCTTTCACTTTTATACTGACACATTGTATCTGGATTGTAATTAGTATTACATGGTTCATAACAATATTTTTGTCTTAGAGAAAATGTATAAAATATTTTACCACAAAGAATACATTTTTTCTGATATATATAACTACCATATTTTTTGAATGCTCCAGTTTCAACAAGTAATTTTTTTATTGCAGTATGTGATGATTTATATTTTCTGAAAATTTGTCTTATAGAACACCCCTTTGCATACATTGATAATATATCTTTTTTTTCTTCTTCTGTAAATGTTCTATGTTTCGCCAAAATATCACTTCCATATAATTTGTGGAACTCAAGTAAACATTTGGTGGTAATTTCAAGATAGGAAAAATGAAAAAATATAGTGGTGTCTACTTGAGTTTTTCCACTTATTGCTCTACTGCTTCTATAAACCAAGAAGGTAGAACTTCTCTTATTTCTGGGTATTGTTCATATATTTTTAATGCCCATTCTTCCCATTGTTCTGCTGACCAATATGGTTCAGGTTCTGGTTCAGGTTCTGGTTTTTTAGTTGAAAAATCATCAAGTGATGTTTGCATAGGTCTACCAAATCTTGGTTGTGGATAATTTTCTTGTTTGTTAAGACTTATTGGTTTACCAAATCCAAAACCTTTTCCTTGTGATTGTCCTTTAAATGCTTTTTTCATGTTCTCATCTATATCTTTTTGAGAAACAATACCTGGTTTGTACATTCTTGGGCTATAACCCTTGTTTTTCTTATTTTTGTTTAACATTTTTTTCCTCCAATTATTCTAAATTTAATAAATAATGTATAGATTGTTTAGTATATAAAGTATTTCATTTTTTTAATAGTTATTAAATCCAACTATCAATACCACCATCAACAACAAATGATACATCAAACATCTTAACAACTCGTTGTATTTCGTCCAAGTAATATGTTCTATCAATATGTTCTTTTGATACAAGTTCTAATAATTTATAACCATCTATTGTTTTAACATAATGATACTGTCTTCCCATCTCTGGTTTTATACCAAGTTCTCTTTGAGCTTGTAATGCAAGTCTTGGTGCAATTGCATTCATATTTTTATATTGACGAATGTGTTTTCCAAGTGTTACATTCATTGCAAAGTTTTTAAGTGGAAAATCAAGATTGCTATATCGTTTAACTATATCATCAGTTGATTCTCCATTGAGTTTCGCTACTGCAAGTTCTTTGATTAATTCTTTACTAAGTAAATCTTTATTACTTGCTTTCATAGCAGCCCCATGATAAATTATACTATCTTTTCTTTGTAAGATATAATTCTTTGTTTTGTAAAAATAACCCTTATCATAATCATCGATATCTATTGATAAATCAAGTTCTTTTTTGAACTTTTCTTTGAGTCTTATATTAAATAAATTAATTATTTTATTTTTATCTATACTATTAGTGTAAAAATAAATCCCATCAGTATCTTTTTCAATAACTGAATCTGGATATAATTCATTTAATACATTAATTAATAACTGACAACATTCTCTACCTATTCCTGTTGTTGCAACAGCTATTGGTGCAAAACCAAATGCATGATTTGGTGTTCCCTGTATTCCATAAATACCACCATTTGCTTTAACCTTACGATTATCACTCATAGCACGATATTTCTTTTTACCTGTTTCTTTCCATAATTTTTTGTATTCAGCTCTTTCTTGAAGAAATCTTTTAACAAGGTCGGAACAGAATCCATTCTTTTTTGATACTTTGATAACCATATTCTGATTCAAAACTTTATCAGGTATATGATAAATAAAAAAATGTTCTTTGTTTTCAATCCAAAATTTACTATATGATTCATACATTAAAAGAGTCGTAGTATCAGGTGATAAATTAAAAGATGCCATAATTGACGGGTAAAGTGAAGCATAATCAGCTTTATATAAATTATAAAATAAACCTGTTTTATCTATTCCAACTAATGCACCTTCATAATTTCCTCCTTTTCGTTTTACCTGAAATATTTTTGGATAACGATGATAATTTGTTCCATCAGCAATGATATTATGTTTTCTAAACTCATCTCCTAACACAATCAAACCTAAATCAGTTATATTCAAATCTAAAGCAAGATTTAATGGTATCTTTAAATCATCTGCATTGAATTCAATATTCCCCCAATAAATATCAAACAAAAGTAACAATCGTTTAACATCATCTTTATTATATTTTATCAACTCATCTGTTCCAATAAGTTTGTGTATGTTTTTCATATCAAACTCTTTGTTTTCAGTTTTAAATCCAAAATAATCTGATACTGCTTTCAATCCTTTGTTTGGAACATTACCTGTTAATGATTGGTCAGCACGTGCAGATAAATAAACATCATAAATCACAACACCTTCAATTGATATATCCTGTTTTCCACCAATGTATGGTCTAGCTCCATTTTTAGAAAAACAACCTGTATTGATTTTATTGCGTATACAACGATTTAAAATTGTTGGTATATCATAGTTCTTGTTATACACTACAATTACATCAGGGTCTATCTTCTGATATTCCTCAATGAATCTTTCAAGTAGTTTCTTATCACTAGTTGTTTCTTTTTTCAAATAAACTGATTTTATGATTCTATTATTACTACACCATGATATTGATATTATTCTATCATCGTATGTTGGAAATGGGTCTTCAGGTTTTGTATACTGTTCAATATCAAGAAATAAAAACTTTAGTTTGTTTGTGTGCGGAAACTTTGTAAAAAGTTCTGGGTCATCTATTCTGTTTCTAATTAAAAATGGAATATTATCTTCAAAACTATCATCGCTTCGATAATTTACAAGTTCATTTCGTGTACTAAATTCGTACTTGTAAAAAGTCTTAGATTCGTATTTTGATAATGAAATCCCTAGTTTTTTCGTTGAAACAGCAGGTATGTCAAGTTTTTTATTACTATAGAAGTATGGTTTGATTGGTGAATCTATTATTTTGTTTTTACCATTATACCAAATATTTAGTTTTTCTTTATTTCCACGAATGATTGCCTGAACTGATAATGGTATATTCATAATATCACATAGATTTTGCGGGGTGATGGGGATTCGTTCTTGAGGAATTGAAGCAAGAGATATGATAAGAAACAAGAACCACCGAGTTAATCAACGGTCATACTCCCAAATGACAAAAGGTTCGCCAACCCAATCAACTTATTTTATCACCCTTACGCATCTATTTTGATATGAAGAATTGACGGAATGGTTTTTATCAAGGATGAGGAGATTCATGCATAATGACAAAAACAACAAATCATAACCATTCTTTCGTCTCTTCATATCCATCTTTCTATTCCTCTCTCAATCGGTGTTATATCTATAAACTTTTTGTTTTTTAAAATTGTTCCATCTTTATAGTAATCAATGTATCTGTAATAATCAAGTATTTTTAAAACTAAGTGATATAATGTATAATATTTACCCGTTGGTCTGAACATATTAGTTTTTAGTTCTGGATGTTTTTTACATAGTTTTTTTGCAATAACATCAGGTGTTATGTAGCAATCTTTGAATTTTGTTTCATCTATCTCCATTAGATATTTTACAATCTTATCGTAATCATCAGAATATACTACATGTTTATTTCCATTCTTTTCTACAATAGTAAAGTAATCGTATTTTCTTTCAACTGATACAGGTTCTACACGTGTTTTCATTCAAATACCTTATCAATAATTTCTTGTTTATAATCCCAATCAATAACGCCATACATTTCTCTTGCTTCTCTTGGTTGATGTCCCATTAGTGAATCAATAACTTCTTCATCCATTTGTCTATTCTTTCTCATCCAATTTTTTAATTGCGTTCTAAAATAATGTCTTGATTTATGTGGAGACCAAGGAATGTTACCAAGCTCATATAATTCATTAATCTTTTGTTCTTTGAATGGTATCATAATGTTTCCTCGTTGTCTTTTCAATATATATTTTTGATTTTCATTAATATAATTTTGAATGTAACCATATAATGATGGGTTTATTGGTATTTCACGTGAACGCATTTCCATCTTACCTTTTCTATCAACCTTCTTTGATACTTCTACGTATAAACCTCTTGGTTTTCTATCTAAGTTCTTAACTTCAGCATTAACTATATCAATTCTTGCAAGTCCCATTTCACAACCCATTCTTAAAACAAGTATAGTATCCCATAATTTATTAGTTGTTAAATCATTAATTACTTTTCTATACTGTTCTTTTGTTGGAATAGTTTCTTTACCACGTTTCTTTTTTCTTTCGTAAACTATTCCATCTTTTCTTTCAATCTTCATTTTTCTCACCAACTTTTTAACATATAATCGATGTAAAAATATATGCAATTGGTTTTAAATGTTTTTGTTTTTTGGTTTTTCAAACCATTTTTGTAGTATTATTTGTTTTGTTAGCATATATTCTACATAGAATGTATGTTTTGTTTTTCATCCATAAACCCTAATGTTCCAACGTATTTTCCACATTTCTCACAAACAACTTGCATTTCACCATTTTCAAGTATTATACCTTCAAAGTGTGAATTACAACATTTACTATGGAAATATTTACTATTCTCTCCACAACTACATTTCATAATTTTTCCTTCCTTTTATTATAATAATAAATAAAAAGTCCTATACCTATAATTGATATTATCAAAACTATGTAATAATTGGTATCACTACCATAGATTGAATTACTCTCCTCTCCACCTTCATCTTCATTGTCCTGTCCCTCATTATCTGATATAGAACTTCCATTTATAAAAGCATTGGTAAATGCAGTATCATTACGACCTGCAGAATCATAAATTGTTAATGATATTGTATAATTTCCAGGTTTATCATACGAATTAGTTACCTTTGAATAAGTTGTACTTCCCATAATGTTTCCAAAGTTCCATTCCCAATAACTGATATTACCTGTACTATTTGTTCCATCAAACAAAATTGTTTCTCCAACTTTTGCATAATATGGTCCACCTGCATCTGCATGTAATTGTTGTGGTGTTGGCTCAGGTTCATCTGTTTGGTTTGTTTGGTTGTTATCTGGTTCTATATCTGAATTGTTTGTATAGTTTGTTTGGTCATCAGGTTCATCATCTGGTGGGGTTGGTTGTGGATTTGGAGGATTTGGGTTAGGTGGATTTGGATTTGGATTTGGTGGTTGTTCATCATCTTCTTCAATTACAACTGTTAAATTATTATCCCAATAAAATGAATCAGCAAAAGCTAGTTCCATACCAACATTACCAGAACCAGTACCAAAATTGATACTATATGGTATCTCAATTAAAAAAACTCCTTTACATATAGCTTCGAACTCAAAATACATTACACAATGATTTCCTGATACACCTGAAAAATTATTTGCCATCGCATAAGTAAGATTACCTTCATCATTATCTAAATCCCCTATATCGTTGTATTCACCAACCCAGCCATTAGAAAAATTTCTATCAATCATATTAGCAAGAGAACCATTAAACTTCATCTGTCTCAATGTAAAACCCGTATCAAAGTAATTTAAATCTAACCATAACTCAACAGTAAATGTATCACCCACTTGAACTGTTGTTTTATCTGAAACCATTTGGCAACTTGCAGAGTTATCTGCTGAAACAATTTGCATCTGCATTAATAATAAAATTATAGATATCAATACTACTTTTTTCATAACCAATCTCCTAAATCATCTATTGATGTTTCTGTTTTAGTCCATGAATATATAGTTGAAATCTTAGATAATCTTTTCCTTGCCATTTCAACATATT
>Ga0180433_10004319_pt1 | contig 20055 bp, 16 predicted proteins | sample SS_ome_8_FD_132980 | JGI IMG/M metagenome (GOLD analysis project Ga0180433, IMG submission 132980) | Hypersaline lake sediment archaeal communities from the Salton Sea, California, USA - SS_1_D_1 metaG | ecosystem: Environmental > Aquatic > Non-marine Saline and Alkaline > Hypersaline >... | reverse complement strand
TTATTAGCACATGCGGAAGGGCAAAATTTAGCGAAAAAAGAATTCTATAAGTATGCAAGAAAAACATTTAAACAGGTGTATAAGATTAATTGTAGAAGCCTATGTTATTACCCTGATGGAATGTAATCTCTGTTGTGATTGATTTTTGCTTTCTGCACTCGTCTCCTATATATAAAAAAATAACGCAGGTCAATTTTAGCTAATCCACGAAAATATTATTTGTGCCTTCTTACTCAGCGAAAGAAGCAATTCCAAAATTCGCATTAAGGCTGGTTTATATAGCCGCAGTATGAAAAGATACATGCAAAGATATTGAATTTTAATACAGTAGAAAAGTCACTAAAAAAAATGGGGAAAATAATTGAAGGGATGGGGGATCCAGATATCATTGGGATTTTCTCCTCCTATTCAAATACGGCTTTTCCCTCAGGAAATTTTTAGACAGATAATATTTCATTATGGGATATATCTCAAAAGAAAAAAAGGTCATTTTATTAGCGCTTTTTTTAACTTTAGCGTTAGGGATAACTTTAAGGTTTTTTTATTTAGGCAAATTTGGTCTCTCCTTTGATGAAAGCTTAACTGCCTTACAAGTTAAGCATATTGGTAGGATTAACTTTTTCAAAAATATTCTTCCCCCTTTTTATATCTATTTTCTTCACTTTTTTACGGGTCATATCAATTCAGAGTTTGCCTGGAGATTTCCCTCTTTAATATTTGGTTCATTTTCGATAATACTGATGTTTTTTCTAGGGAGGATGCTTTTTAACGAAAAAATAGGCCTGATTAGTGCTTTTCTGGTATCGATTTCCCCTTTTCAAATTTACTATTCACAGACGGCAAGACCATATTCTATGATGGGAATGCTCAGTTTGCTTTCTGTATTTTTTTTGGTTAAGTCTTTTAGAAAAGGGACATTCCTATACTGGCTGGGGTTTATTATGTTCAGCCTAATAGCGATATACTGCCACTATATGGCAATGTTGATTTGGGGAGCGCAACTCATTTTTTTCTTTTTAGTTAGAAAAGATTTGAGTGCTGTAATAAAAAGAAAATGGTATATAAGTAATCTTTTACTCTTTTTATTTGTTGCTCCGTTGTCTACAGGTTTTTTAAATATAACAGGCAAACTGAGGGAAATAAAAGCGGATTTTAATATTCCCTTCTGGGGGCCAATTGTTTCGTTTCGCTCTCTATTTATGACGGTTAAAAACTTCAGTATCGGTTATAATGCGGATATGGTAATTCACCTCTTTGCTATAGGAGTTTTTTCTTACTTTTTTCTAAACGGTGTTTTAAAATTTAAAAAAGAAAAAGAAATGATTTTATGTCTATTATGTTTGTTCGCCCCTATTTTAACTGCTTTTGTAGCCTCCCTTTTCCAATCTTGCTATATTGACCGGTTTTTTTTACCTAGTTCTTTGTTTTATCTCTTTATTGTCGCTACCGGTTTATCCAGCCTTAAAAATAAACATCTGGTTTTGTTTGTTCTAATTATAAGCATTCTGTCGGGGTGCGCGTTAAGAAATTATTACTGTAATGTCTATCCGCTTTCAGCCGAAAAATATCCATGGGAACAAAGAAAGAGAAATTATAAAGCGGTAGCTGATTATATTAATGGAAGGCGTAAAGAAGGGGAGAGCCTTTATCACGCCTGTCGAAATACAATATACCCCTATTTATATTACTCCGATAAACTGAACGGCAAATTAAACCAACTAAATGACAGTAATGTTTTTCTACACTTGGATCGAAAGATAAACCGGTTAAGAGCTTTAGAAATGGGTATAAGCTATGATGACCACAGAATGTATGATATCGATTTAGCAAAAGAGAAAGAAAAAATTTGGCTAATTCTTTCATCCTGGCATTTTGAAAAAAGAGCCCTAAAGGATCTTGAGGGTTTTGCGCTTTTAAAATGGTTAAAGCGTGAATTTAAAATTGTGGAGGAAAAAAGCTTTGATTGTGCCAAAGTATTTTTTCTAAAAAAGAAATAAGGAATAGATTGCAAATGAGAAGAGTATGAAGAATATCTTAAAATTAATTCGCGCAGTTGCCTTTAGAAATAAGCCGATCTATGTTCATTTTGGCATTACTTCACGGTGTAATCTTAAATGTCGAATGTGTAACATCTCTTTAAGAGAGGGGAAAGAGCTTTCCTTAAAGGAGATTGGAAAAGCCTTTGATTTTTTAAAAAAATTGGGAGTTTTTTACGTTAGTATAGGAGGGGGAGAGCCTTTATTAAGAGAAGATTTAGCTTCGGTTATTAATCTTCTTGGGCAAAAAGGTTTTATGGTTCGGTTGTTAACTAATGGTGTATTGGCGAAAAAAAATGACATAAAGAATTTTGTTTCAGCAGGTTTGAGAGAAGTTTCTGTGTCTCTGGATACTTTAAACCCCAAGTTGCAAGAATACATTTGCAATCAAAAGGGTGTTTGGGAAAGTATAATTGAAAGTATTAACCTTTTCGCAGAGTTATTACCAAAGAAAAGGAATCTTTTGCTTATTAATACGACCGTCTCCCCCTTAAACATTGAAGAACTACCAGAATTATCTCGCTTTGCCAGAGAGAAAGGATGTTACATCTCTTTCATACCCATCGAAGATAACGGCCTTGACGAATTTACTTTTAAACAAAGACACCATCAGGCGATCGATAAAAGCTATGACTGTTTGATAAAGATAAAAGAAATAAAAGGGAATCATATTTTTAACTCTGCTTTGTTTTTAGAAAAGTCGCGCCACTATTTGAAATCAAAACAGCGTAATTGGCAATGTGATGCGGGTAAATTATATTTTTCAATAAATCCACAGGGAGAACTTTCCATTTGTCATAGATTTAATTCGAGGGTTTCTCTTTTAAACCCCGAAATTAAAAATTTCCTGAAATCTAAAGAGTTTAAAAGCGAACGTATGAATTTAATAAATAATTGTCCGGGTTGTATGCGTCCCTGTTGGGCAGAGATAACTTTTTTTTTGAATGACAAAAAAAGTTTCTTAGAACTAGCTCATCTTGAATTTTTTGCCAGATTTCCCCAGTTAAAAGGTTTGTTTGTTCCCAATGCTTACTGCGCAAATAATGAAAACATCTAATGGCTGAAAAATTGGAAGAGACAATAAAAATACGACATCTTTCAATATGAGAATGAAATAATCTAAAAATGCGTGGATATCAGAATTTATAAAGAAAGTAGAATAGACGAGATATTAGCGCTTTCCAACAATGTGAGCGAAAAATCGATAAACCTACTGATGTAAAGGGGGAGAACGGAAAATCATTTTGAGATTATCCAAAAGCGTATTTTTATATAACTATCCCTTTATTCTATGTATTTTATGCAAATTTTTATTTTTTTAAAATTGTTATTCATGAATTTACGAATGTTTCTGAGGGGAAAATTAGAGAAACATTACGGATTCAATAAATGATATTTGGATGGGGCATAGACTACTGTATTAAGTACTGGCGGGTGTTATAATGATGTTGTTTTAAATCTTCATGTTTTGTTATCTATATTTTTATTTTCTGGTTTTAAAGGAAAATATATGAAAGTATTGTTAATAAATCCCCCCATTGAAAATATTATTTGGCTTGAGATTCCTTCTTTTGTAAGGGAGAACGAAGGCTTATTCCCACCTTTAGGTCTTATGTATATCGCCTCATACTTAAAGGAACATGTGAAGTGTGAGGTAAAGATGTTAGATGCCTTAGCAGAAAACATGAGCGGGGAAGCAATAGCTAAGTATGCGGAAAATTTCTCTCCTGATATTATAGGGATTACCGTTCATACCCACAATTTAATCGATGTAATTTTACTTATCCGTCTTATTAAGAAATGGAATAGTCATGTCCATATTTGTTTAGGTGGCCCTCATGTCAATGCTTTTCCAGAAGAGATTGGTAATATCCCTTTTGTTGATTCTGCGGTATTAAACGAAGGGGAAGTAACTTTTATGGAGTTAGTAAGCAAACTACGTGCAAAATCAGATTTCAATAAGATAAAGGGGATATTTTTTCGAGAAGAAGGAATATGGGTGCGTGCCGGTTTGCGAGAAAATCCGGCAGTGCTTGATAATTTGCCATTCCCAGATAGAAATTTGGTTGATTATAAAAAATATTTGAGCATTTTAGGTAAAAAATCCCTTATGACTACGATGCTGAGCAGCCGGGGTTGTCCTTATCAATGTACTTTTTGCAGTACACCTAAGGGTTTCTATAGAATGAGATCGCCTGAAAATATTGTAAATGAAATGGAGGATTGTATTCAATTAGGAATAAGGGAAATACATTTTGTTGATGATACTTTTAATGTCAATATAGATCGAGTAATAGAAATGTGTAACGAAATTAAAAAGCGAAAATTGAAGGTAAAATGGAGTTTTAGAGGACGTATAGATAAAATAACAGAAGTTTTGCTTAAAAAGGTGAAAGAGGCAGGCTGTTTTAGAATCCATTTGGGAGTAGAAACCTCTAGTGACGAAGGCTTAAAAAGATTGAAAAAAGGGATAACAGTCGAACAAATCAGGCAGGTTTTTCAATGGGTTCGTTCTATGGATATCAGTACGGTAGCTTATTTTCTTATAGGATGCCCTCATGAAAAAAATAGAGAAGATGTTTTAAAGACAGTTACTTTTGCAAAAGAGATAGACCCTGATTTTGCTCTCTTCAATTTACTGACACCTTATCCGGCTACGGAATTATATGAGGATGGTTTAATGAAGAAAGTGTTAAAGGGCGATTATTGGAGAGAGTTTTCCTTAAGGCCGCAAAAAAGTTTTACGCCCCAACTATGGCAAGAATGGTTAGGGCAGGACGAGTTATTTGAGCTATTAAAGGTTGCTTATCGCTCTTTTTACCTCCGTCCGAAGTTTTTATTAAGAATTTTAAAAATCCCTCAGGATCCAAAAATCATGGCAAAAAGATTAAAAGCCGGGTTAGAAATTTTAAAATTGAGCTTCAAATAACGGAAGTGAACTGTGAACAGAAATCTGTCCTTTAATTTCTACATATGGTATTTCTTCAGAGGATGGAAAGAATTTCTGTTGCGTAATGGGCCTATTTTTATTACCCTCTTTATTACGGCACGTTGCAATGCTCGATGTGAGCATTGTTTTTATTGGGCCAAAATCGAGAATGCCAAAGATGAATTGGCTTTAGAAGAAATTGAGAAAATTTCAAATTTTATCCCTTCCTTTCCGAAATTGCTTCTTAGCGGTGGAGAGCCGTTTTTAAGAAAAGACATAGACGAAATATGCAGGATTTTTTACGAAAAAAATAAAGTGCGGCAGATAACAATACCTACAAACGGTATTTTGGTTAACGAAATATATGAAAAAACAAAAAACATCCTGAAATTTTGCAAAAAGGCTAATATCCAAATTCAGCTCTCTATTGATGGAGTGGGGGAAAATCATGATCGTATACGGAAAATTCCTCATACTTTTAATAGGGTGATGAAAACTTACGAGCTTTTAAAGCAATTGGAAGAAAAATATAAACGTTTGGAGCTCAATTTCTGTTTTACCTTTTCTTCTTTGAATCAGAATTATGTGCAGGATGTTTATGAATATATAGTTGAGCAAAATAACGAAGATTTACGTTTGCTTTTGACAAGGAAACCTGTCAAGAATAAATATATTTTAGATTTTGATTTTGGAAAATTTGAAGAATGGAGCAGAACTATTATAAATAAATCGATTATGAAGAAAAAAAATATTTCCGAGGCTATATTTACTTTTAGATGGAAACGCCAATTAGAAATTATTAAAGATGTAATGGAAGATAAAAGCTTTAAATTTAAGTGCCGGGCAGGAACCTTGACTGCCGTTATTGATGAATTGGGCATTGTTTATCCTTGTGAATCATCTAATTTCTCCTTCGGCTCTTTAAGAAAAGAAAACTATGATTTTAGAAAAATTTGGCATGGCAGTGAAGCATGTTTATTTCGAGAAAGTCTAAAAAAAGGATGTCGTTGCACCCATGAAAGCAACATTATTACCAACGTATCTTTTTCTTTAACGGAATACTTAGAATTTTTAAAAAATTATTTGAAAGGAAAAATTTGAATAATAAATTTTATTCTGTAATTATTCCCTTCCATGGGGATATAATGCTCCTGAGTAAAACTTTGCAGTCTTTAGAAGAAACGCAATATTTAGAAAAAGAGATTATAGTGGTAAATGATGGAACTACCTGTAATTTTAATTCAATAATAGAGAGGCATAAATGCAAACTAATAAATTTTGACAGAAACCGGGGACCTTCCTTTGCAAGAAATGCAGCAGCAAAGGAAGCAAAATTCGGCTATCTTGTTTTTTTAGATTCGGATATTATCGTTCCTAGAAACTGTTTTATTGAAATGAATAAATTTTTTGACAACAATCCGTCAGTTGTGGCGCTTAATTCTTTAATGTCCAAGCAAAGTCCCTATAAAAATTTTCTGAGTGAATATATCAATATGATTTACCGATACGGCCTGTTAAAAGAGGGAAAAGAAAAAGTTTTTACATTTTTCTGTGCTATTGAAGCGAAGGCTTTTTGGGAAATCGGAGGGTTTGATGAAACTGTATCAGGTCCTTATGCGGATGACGTAATCTTAGGCTGGAAGTTAAAAAACCGGGGATATAAATTTAATCTTGCTGAAAGAATAGAAGTCCAGCATTATAAGAAAATGACGCTGCTAAGTTTTATTATGTATTACTTCCGGCACTCATACTTTTTCGCAAAATATTTTGCGATTTATAGAAATTCCCTAAAAATTTCCAAACTGTTTTATAAAAGGGAAGGTTTTTTCTCAATCGTGACTATTCTTACTTTTTTTGCGGCGATTTATTTAAAAATTTTGGATTTTTTACCTGCTTTTTACGTTTTTTTAGGGATTTTTATTAGCCTAAATATTAATTTACTAAAATTTTTATTGCGGGGGAAAAATTTTTTTTTCGCATTTAAAGCTGTATGGGCGGCTATTATCCATTATAGTGTTTATTCCTTCGGCAGCGTTTTGGGTTTATTAAATGGATTTTTAAAAAAGAATAAAAAAGTTAAAGTTTAAAGAGGGCGCGACTAAGTGCACCTATTAGTAAAACAAAAGAATCTTTGCCAATTATTAAGAAAGGAGCAATTGAGCTTTATAACGGAATTTTAGCTTTGGATTAGGATAGGGGGTCTCGTACGATTGCGGCAACCAATCAGGGTGGGTGAATGGGTACATTCAAATCTTGAAATCTTTAATGAATTAAAAGAAATAGTTCCGGCAATCCCTTTGCACAATGAACCAGTTTTTTAATAATACGTATAGCCAAGGCGAATATCCCTTGCTTTATAAAGAGGCGGGGAAGTGTCCAGATTTAATATCGATACATCTCATGCAAGCATTGTTTGGGTAATATTTAATTCGGAAACAGCCGAATTTTATCAAAATTTAGTCTAAAGAGGCATACTATTTTCCTGAATGAAGAAAAGATTTGAAATATGGAACAGGCGATTTTTATATCAAAAGTCAAAAATTTGAAGTATGTGACCAATAAATATTCGCGGGTATATTATGGTGTTGAATTTTGTGAAAGGCTTATTCCCGGCAAGGAAGATTTAAAGCAAGTTTTAAATTTCATATCGAAAAATGAACTAAGTTTTACCTTGGTTACGCCATACGTTACCCATGAAGGTTTGGATAGATGTAAACTTTTAATAAGATTCCTAATTGATGAACGGCCAAATAGTGAAATTGTGATAAATGACTGGGGCTTTTTACGCCTGTTACAGAAGGAATATAGAAATAATAGTTTGAAATTAGTCTTAGGGAGGCTGCTTACCAAACAAAAGAGGGGTCCTAGAATATTGTATCTAATACATAAAATTCCTAATGGGGCAATTGAACATTTTAAAATGAGCTCCGTTGATGTACCAATATTTGCCAGCTTTTTGATGGATAAAGGGATAAATCGTGTTGAGCTGGATAATTTGCTCCAAGGGATATCAAGGCCAAATTCTCGGATCAAAGGTTCACTATATATCCCATTCAGTTTTTTAACAACTACGAGATTGTGCCCGGTTAGTTTAGCTGCAAAAAAGGGGTCTCCATTGAGGGCTATACTTCCTTGCAACAGGGAATGCCAGAAATTCACCTTCAAACTTCAACATAAACGAATGCCTGTAGATTTATTTTTAAAAGGGAATACTGTGTTTTTTGAAAATAATATAGTGCCAAAAAATTTAGATAAATTAAATATAGATCGTTTGGTTTATCAGCCAGAGATACCTCTGTAAAAAAAGCCTTTGTAATATCTATTTGTTATCTGATGTAATATTTATTTGTTGTTTGAAGCCAGCTTCTTTTATCCGCATAGAAGATAAAAGTGCTTCTTTCGAAGTTACTCTCTTCTTATATCGTCGGCACATTTTTAACAACCTTTTACCGACGACCATCGGAGGAGATACGGTGAGGGCTTACGACACCGTCCGTTACAGCCATAATGCGGTTAAATCCTTTATGGTCGTTCTGGTGGAAAGGACAACGGGAGTAATGGTTTTGGTAGCCATTGCTACGGTGGCTTTGCTCTTTGAAATAAAAATCATTAGAATATCACCCGATAATGGTAAAGTTTATCAGATATCACCAAATCAGTTTGAAAGGGCATATCAAGAGTTTTCTGCTGATAAAGCTTCAGATACATATATTTCTCTGCGCCTATCTGCATACTGAAATCTAAGTATATGCTTCCTTGAGTTACCTTCTGGACGGTTCTATCTATGTGCTTGAACCTCAAAATCATCCAACGGCCTCAATATCCCCATTCCTCTTTAAATATTACCCCTAAAATGCTATACTCTCTTTTGAGAAGTTTACGCTTCTCATGGCATACCCTAGTGGTTAAAGAAAGAATCTAAAGATGATAACAAGTGATTAAGCTGGGGGGATAAGAGCCGGGATAAACATGGTTTATCCATATGCTAGGGGGCAATTATACCCGTAAACTTAGGCACGTATCCAATTAGGCAGGAACAACAGTCAGAAAAGGATATGCCTGATTACAGATTTGCCTTTATCAAAGAGCCTAAAATCAGAGAGCTGCAATATGAAAGCACATAGCTATCTTGATGTGACTAATCTGTATAAACCCTTGACTATCAGCTAATTATAGGATATAATAGCAAACTTAACGATAGGCGGAAGATGAAAGTTGCTTTGGTTCATGATTGGCTGACGGGTATGCGCGGGGGAGAGAAAATCCTGGAAGGATTATGCGAATTATTTCCCAAAGCGAGTCTTTATACGCTGGTTTTCAATCCGGAGAGAGTTTCTATGCCCATCAGGCGGATGGCGATAAAAACCTCTTTTCTTCAATATATACCGTCCGTTAGTAAAAATTACCGCTATTTTCTCCCTTTTTTCCCGAAGGCTATCGAGCAGTTTAATTTAAAAGAATATGATTTGGTTATCTCTACCAGTCATTGCGCGGCCAAAGGGGTTAAGACAGTGCCTTCCAGCTGCCATATTTGTTATTGCCTGACGCCGATGCGCTATGCCTGGGGGTTTCACGGGGAATATTTTGGCCACTGGCCTTCAATATTAAAAAAACCCTTAGATTTAATTCTGGCCAAACTTAGAAAATGGGATTTAGATTCTTCTCAAAGAGTAAATTTTTTTCTGGCTATTTCGGAAAATGTCGCCCAAAAAATTAAAAATATCTACGGCCGAAAGGTTTCCCGGGTAATCTATCCCCCGGTAGATACGGAATTTTTTACCGCACAAGGGAGGCATAATTGCAAAGATTATTTTCTAATCGTCTCGGCTTTGGTCCCATATAAACGAATTAATCTGGCGGTGGAAGCCTTTAATCGTTTAGGACTGCCTTTGATAATCATCGGGGAGGGACCGGAAAAAAACCGTCTGGAAAGAGCGGCCCTCAAAAATGTTAAGTTTTTGGGCTGGCAGGCAAAAGATATTATCCGCCGATACTATTCCCAGGCCCGGGCATTGATTTTCCCGGGAGAGGAAGATTTTGGTATCGTTCCCCTGGAAGCCCAAGCCATGGGCTGTCCGGTAATTGCCTACGGAAAGGGTGGAGTGAAGGAGACGGTTGTTGAAGGGAAAACGGGTATTTTTTTTTACCAGCTTCAAGCCGAGTCTTTAATAGCGGCGGTTAAGGCTTTCTCCAAATTGAATTTTAATTCTGAAACTATCAGGGAGCATTCTTTGAAATTTGCCCGCTCGGTTCATCTTGAGAAACTCAAAGATTCTATTTTTACCATATACCAGGATTTTAAAGGAGAAAAGGTTGCCTAATAAAGGCAGGCATTTATTTATTACTGTCAGTTTGGTTTGCGGCGATATTCTTTTGATTAACCTTTCTTTTTTTCTTGCCTACTGGATTCGCTTCTTATCCGGATTAATCCCTGTTTTTTATGGTGTACCCCCGCTGGCGGAATATGTCCGGGCTCTGGGAATAGTGACTATCATTCTTCTCCTGGCTTTACGGACCTATGGGGTTTATAGCTTAAGCAAAAGGCTCTCCTTTTCGGAAGAGTTCTTGGCTGTGGCTAAATCAATGACAGTCAGTATGTTCATTCTGATGGCGGTAACTTTTCTTTACCGCGAATTTTCCTATTCCCGGGGGGTTTTACTTATTGGCTGGATAGCGGGCATTCTTTCGATAACCGTTTTCCGGTTGATTATGGCAAATTTTGAACTTTGGCTGAGAGAGGTGAGAGGGGAAAACCTGCGGACTTTGATAATCGGAACGGATGAAAGCGCTCGAAAAATTCTGCAGAATATCTATCATAACCCCCGTTGGGGATATGAGCCGGTTGGTTTGCTAAGCTGTAAAGAGAAGCCTCAAAATAAATATATCTTTGGCGTCCCTGTATTAGGAAATTTAGATAACTTCGCCTCTATACTTTCGGAGAAAAGAATTAATGAGGTTATTTTAACTCGGCCCGAGCTGCCCAGGGAAAAAATAGTAAAGATGATTTTGGATTGTGAAAAAGAAATGGTTGGTTTCCGGTTAGTGGCTGATTTTTTAGGTGTAATTACCAGCCAGGTAAAAATAGAGAATTTTGACGGGGTAACATTGCTGGGGCTTAAAGGTTCTCCTTTAGACGATGCCTGGAACCGCTTCATTAAAAGAATTATGGATATAATTTTTTCATCTCTGGGATTAATTTTACTTTCCCCTTTACTTCTCCTTGTTTCTATTTTGATTAAGCTGGGTTCTCCGGGGGCAGTTTTTTATAAACAGGAAAGGGTCGGTCAGGATGGGAAAAAATTTTTAATATACAAATTCCGCACGATGACAACGGATGCTGAAGCGCAAACCGGGCCGGTCTGGACAAAGGCAGATGACAAGCGACGGACGAAAATAGGAAAATTTTTACGCCGCCTTAATATCGATGAGTTACCGCAACTCTTTAACGTCTTAAAAGGCGATATGAGTCTGGTCGGCCCCCGCCCGGAGAGGCCTTATTTTGTCGGCCAATTTAAAGAGGATATTCCCCGCTATATGGTCCGCCATAAGATTAAATCCGGGCTGACTGGCTGGGCCCAGGTTAATGGATTACGCGGCGACACCTCGATTAAAGAGCGGACTAAATATGACCTTTTTTATGCCGAGAACTGGTCTATCTTTTTTGATATCAAAATTTTGTTGCGGAGTATCCTGGCGATAAAAAATGCCTGTTGATAATAGGTTGATGAGTAAATCCCGTTAGAAAGGATGAGTCCCGTTAACGGAAACCCCGTTTTAGGATTCAGGAGGTGTTGGTTAAGTGTCGATATATCGATTGATTCCTTGTCGCAGGGGCCTTCTGAGCAGTTTGCCCTTGGTTTTTGCGGTTTTCTGCTGTGGCGCACGTCGATAGTCGTTGAGATTCACTGCCAGGCTATATTGCTGCCGTACATACTTAAGGAGTTCGTATCGCCGTGGGCTGGGCACTAAGAATATTCTGTTATTCATAAAGCGTTATCTGAAAAATAGTTTTTGGTTCTGGGATGAAATATTCAGGGATGACCAAAGAAGAACTTTAGTAAAAGGAGATTATGGATAGGAAAAAAATAATTGCTTTTTGTGACCGCTGGATTATCAGGTTTTTCTATGTATTGGTTATTGCGATACCTTTTTCCCGGGCAATAATTGAAATTGCTTCGACTTTAATCATTCTGGCCTGGTTAACCAAGAAAATTCTGGAAAAAGACCTGAGTATCCCTTATACCCCGGTTTCCCTTCTCCTGGGTATATTTGTCTTGGTTAATATCCTTTCCATATATAACACTACCTTTGGCTATGCGGGCATCCAGGGTTTAAGCAAAATTTTTCAATATTTACTGCTTTTCCTTATCGCCATCGATTATATGGATAAGCCTTCTTTCTTTGAAAGGGTAATCTATTTAAGTTTGATTGTTTCCGGTATCATTGCCATAGATGGGGTAATTCAGTACTTTTTGGGTTTTGATTTGATTCGTCACCGAAATATGGGTATAGTCGATGGGAAAAATAGAATGACCGCTTCTTTTGAACATCCCAATGACTTCGGGGCATATTTAACATTGATTATTCCCCTTTTCATAGGGGTGGCTATTTTTGGAAAAATGAAAAAGAAGGCCAGATTTCTTTATTTTGCCGCCATCAGCTTACTTTTTATTTGTCTGGCCTTAACCTATTCCCGCGGAGCTTGGATTGGGGTGCTGGCCGGGATAGTCTTTTTAAGTTTGGTGAATAAAAGGCGGCTGGTCCCGATAATTTTTTTATTATTCCTAATCAGCTTGTTTTTTATCCCCTCTTCTTTCCAAAACCGGGCGAAAGAAATCTTCGCCTTAAAAAACGGTTCCAACCAGGAAAGGATTATGATTTGGCAAGGAGCGATAAAAATGATAGAGGTCCATCCTATTATTGGCCACGGTGTTAATACCTTTTGTGTAAATTACCCTAATTATAGCCTGCCCGAAAGTAACGGCCGCTGGTATGCCCATAATTGCTACCTGCAGATGGCAGGTGAAATCGGCCTGTTAGGTTTGTCAGTCTTTCTGATGACAATGCTGGGACTTTTTATTAATCGCCTCAGGGCATTAAAACGTTTAAGGGATGGGAATAGAAAGGTGATGTTAGCCGGAATTTTAAGCGGCCTTTTTGGTTTTTTAATTCACAGCTTTGTTGATACTAATTTTTACAGTTTACCTTTGGCGGTGGCTTTTTGGTTTTTTTGCGGATTAGCGATAGGGACTGCCAAATTAGAGAGAAAAAATGCGCTTTAATCCTCAAGGTTTGGCTACTAGTATCGGCAGTCTGCCTCATCTAGATGAAAGAGAGGCGGCGGAAATTGTCTTAAAAGAATTTCCCCAGATTCCCGCTTGGCCTCAACTGCCCAAAAGGAATTTCTATGAAGATATGAGAACTCAGTTTTCTCAAGGTTTGCCCGGGATTGTCTGTAGCCCTGAGACAGGAAAATTTTATTTTGACACCAGCCATGGGTTAGATGAAAAATTAGGAGAGTTCTATCAGCAATATCTTGCCGGAAATATGGATTATTTTGCCATCAGCCGGGAATATGCCGCTGGGTTCTACAGCTTCATCGAGCTTCTGGAAAAAGGTGCGGCTGATGGTTGGATTTATCTTAAAGGGCAAGTTACCGGGCCGATCAGCTTCGGGCTGGCAACCACTGATGAAAAAAAACGGGCCATCATTTATCGGGAGGAATTTGTCGATATCTTAACCAAACAGGCAGTGATGAAAGCCAAGTGGCAGATTAAAAAGTTAAAGGAGTTTTCCTCTCAGCTGATTATTTTTATCGATGAGCCATACCTGGCTTCTTTCGGGTCGGCGTATATAAACCTGGATAGGAAAATCTTAGTTGAAAGTTTACAGGAAATTATAGCCTCTATCCAGAAAGGCGGGGCTCTGGCGGGTATTCACTGCTGCGGTAATACCGATTGGTCTTTACCTCTTTCGACCACAATAGATATCTTGAGTTTCGATGCTTTTGAGTTTATTGGAAATTTGGCGCTTTATGCCGATAAACTAAAGGAGTTTCTCGGACGCGGCGGAGTCCTATCCTGGGGAATAGTCCCGAGCAGGAATATCGACGATGAGAGCTTAAAAGTCGAATCGATTTCGGCAAAATTGGAAAGCGGATTCCAACTCTTGGCTAAAAAGGGAATAAATACTGAGATTCTCAGGAAGTCGTGTCTGCTTACCCCCAGCTGCGGCACGGGAAGTTTAAATGTAGCCATGTCAGAGAAAATTTTGAAAGCGACCAGATTAATTTCAGAAAATTTCCGGAAGAAATATTGAAATGGCTAAATTCAAGTTAGTTTCTAAATTTAAGCTTCAAGGCGACCAAAAAGAAGCGGTAAATAAACTCTCTGAGGGAGTCTTAGCCGGGAAGAAACATCAGGTGCTCTTAGGGGTGACCGGTTCGGGGAAAACCTTTACCGTGGCCAATGTTATTCTGCGCCTGGGAAAGCCGACGCTGGTAATTTCGCATAATAAAACCCTGGCCGCCCAGCTTTTTAGCGAATTCAAACAATTTTTCCCCCATAATAGGGTGGAATATTTCGTCAGCTATTACGATTATTATCAACCCGAGGCTTATGTTCCGCAAACAGATACCTATATTGAAAAAGATGCCTCAATTAATGATGACATCGACCGGCTCAGGCTTTCGGCCACCAGCGCCTTGTTAGAATCCGATGATGTCATCATTGTGGCCAGTGTTTCCTGCATTTATGGCATTGGCGCGCCGGAGGACTGGCAGAAGTTAGGCTTGAAGCTAAAGTGCGGCAAAAAAATTTCGGAAGACGAGTTGATTCAATATTTAATCGATTTGCAGTATGAACGTAACGATTATGATTTTTCCCGGGGGAAATTCCGCCGGCGGGGAGAAGCGGTAGAGATCTGGCCGGCCTATCGAGAGGAAAGCCTGCGCCTGGAATATAAGAATGATGAAATCAAGCGAATGGTTATTTTTAATCCGCTAACCGGAAAGGTTTCTCGCAAGATTGCTGATTTAACCTTGTTTCCCGCCAAGCATTTTGTTATCCCTCATTCCCGGGTAGAGACGGCTTTGGCGGCTATCAAAAAAGAATTAAAGGAAAGATTAACCGATTTAAAAAGTAAAAACAAATTATTAGAGGCGCAGCGCTTAGAGATGCGGACTAACTATGATTTAGAAATGCTGAAAGAACTGGGTTACTGCCCGGGAATAGAAAATTATTCCCGGCATTTAAGCGGCCGGCGGCCGGGACAGCCTCCGTATAACCTGCTTGATTATTTTCCCAGAGATTATCTTTTGGTCATCGATGAATCGCATGTCACTATTCCGCAGCTTCGAGGTATGTATGAAGGTGACCGCTCCCGCAAGGAAACCTTGGTCGAATTCGGCTTTCGGCTTCCTTCCGCCTTGGATAATCGGCCCTTAAATTTTGCTGAATTTGAAAAAAAAATTGACAAGGTAATCTATGCTTCCGCTACTCCCGGAGATTATGAGCTTCGTCTGGCCAGAGAAATAGTCGAGCAGATTATCCGGCCTACCGGACTTCTTGACCCGAAAATAATAGTGAAACCGGCTAAAAATCAAATCGATGATTTAATAGGACAAATCCGCCAGCGGGCAAAAAATAAAGAAAGGGTTCTGATTACGACTTTAACCAAGCGGATGTCCGAGGAGTTAAGCGATTATTTGGCTGAAGTGGGGGTTAAGGTGCGGTATCTTCATTCAGAAATCGAAACTATCGAAAGGATGGAAATCCTTAAGGGTCTCAGACGGGCTGAATTTGATTGCTTGGTGGGGATAAATCTTTTGAGAGAGGGATTGGATCTGCCTGAGGTATCGCTGGTGGCAATCCTTGATGCCGACAAAGAAGGTTTCTTAAGGTCTTACCGCTCCCTGATTCAGGTGGCTGGACGGGCGGCCAGAAACGCCGGCGGGGAAGTAATCATGTATGCGGATAAACCGACACCTTCAATGATTCAGGCGATAAAGGAAAGTGAGCGCCGGAGGAAGAAACAGACCGCTTTTAATAAAAAACACGGCATTACCCCGAGGACAATAGATAAAGCCATCCAAGAAGGGATAGAATCCTTAACTAAAGCTAAGAATTATGGTTTTTCCCTGGTGAGAGAAAAACGGGAGCGTTATTCATCTTTAAAGAGGGCGCAGGTTGTCGGAGAGTTGAGAAGGCAGATGAAAATTTCGGCAGAGAACCTTGAGTTTGAAAAGGCAGCACTTTTAAGGGATGAAATCCGGGAGCTGGAACGTATAGGGAAAGGAAAGTTATACAAAAGAGGGGCGAGAAAACGAAATAACATGATAGCGAGATAACGGAATAACGGTTTTATGAAGCTGCAAGTACAAGACAAAGATTTAATTCAATTGGCTTTGCGGGAGGATACCTGCCGGGGAGATCCGACTACGGCTTCATTGATTGATAGAGGGAAAACGGCCCGGGCTTTAATTTTTGCCCGAAGCCAGGGGATTATTTCCGGACTATATTTAGCCAAGACGGTTTTTAAAACTTTAGATCCCAGGGTAAAATTCAGGCTTTTGGTCCCAGAAGGCAGTTTGGTTAAGGTTGATACGGCGGTTGCGGACATTAAAGGGAAAGCCAGAAGTTTATTCAAAGGAGAAAGATTAGCCTTGAATTTTATCCAGCACTTATCAGGGATATCAACTACCACTTTCCAATTCGTTATTAAGGCAAAAAATACATCGATTAAAATTACTGATACGAGAAAAACTATACCTGGCCTGCGGCATTTAGAGAAATATGCGGTTAGAATGGGCGGAGGGGTTAACCACCGAACTACCTTAGGGGATTTCATTTTGATTAAAGATAATCATTGGCGGTTCCTTCCTGAAGATTCTTTGGCTGAAGGAGTGAAAAGGATTCGGAAAAGAAAACCCGAATTAGAAATAGAGGTAGAGGTTAAAAAAATCCCCGAATTAAAAAAAGCTTTAGAGGCCGAGGTAGATGTTATTTTACTTGATAATATGGATTATGCTTTACTCAAGAAATCGGTGAAATTGATTGAGAATTGGCGGAAGGTGAAGAAAAGGAGGAGACCTCTCATTGAAGTGTCCGGCGGGATAAATCCGGATAATTTCAATCAGCTTATTCCTTTGAGGATTGATCGGGTATCTATCGGCGCTTTAACTCATTCGGCGCCGGCTTTTCCGGCAGATATGGAAATTATAAATGAATAAGTTCGGCAGGCGAATCCATCGGTATGAAAGTGTTTCTTCGACCAATGATCTGGCCCGTGCTTTAGCGGATAAAGGAGAACCTGAAGGGACAGTCGTTTTAGCCGATGAACAGAAGCGAGGCCGAGGAAAATGGCGGCGGGTTTGGATTTCCCCCCAGGGTGAAGGTATCTGGATGTCACTGATTCTTCGCCCCAAGCTTAAGCCTGAAGATACGGCAAAAATAACCCTGATGACGGCCGTGGCTATAGTTAAGGCTTTAGACAAACAATTAGGAATTAAAGCCAGGATTAAATGGCCGAATGATATTTTAGTCAAAGGGAAAAAAATTGCCGGGATTCTTACGGTGATGAAAACCGAAAAAGCAAAGGTGAAATTTGTTATTGTCGGAATCGGAGTGAACACAAATATCGATTTTAGTAAATTCCCCGAAGAATTAAGGGGAGGCATAACCTCAGTAAAAAAGGAATATTTGCGGCAGTTTTCGCCGGAAAGATTAATGAAAGAAATCCTTAGGGAGATGGAATTTTGTTATTCTCTTTTCAGGGAAGAAGGGTTCTCGCCTATTAGAGAAGAATGGAAAGGGTATTCGGCAACTTTAGGAAAGCAGATTGAAGCGCGTTATCACGGAGAAAAGGTTTTTGGCCAGGCGGTTGGTCTGGGTGAAACAGGCACCCTTCTTTTAAGAAGGGATAGCGGGATAATAGACGAACTGTCTGGAAGCGATATTCACATAGTAGATAGCACTCACTAGACAGTAATCGGCGCTTTTATTTTCCGCCCGGCAGTAATCAGTTTTAGTGTCTATTCTACGAAGGGAAAAAGATGCTATTAGCCATTGACATTGGAAACAGCAATATAAATCTCGGAATTTTTGAAGAGGGTAAACTCAAAAAGAAAGAAAATTTACCGGTTAATTTAAAGTGGGGTAAAGAGCAGTACCTATCCTTACTGGATAAATTCTTAGCCTCGGCGGTTTTTGAAAAAGCTAATATCACCTCGGTTGTTATTGCTTCAGTAGTGCCGTCCTTGACGGATATATTTAGAGAAGCATCTTCGGCTAATTTTGGTTTTGACCCTACCATAGTGAATTCAGACCTGGTTCTGGGCATACGGATAAACTTTGATAATCCAGAGGAAATCGGGGCCGACCGTTTAGCCAATGCGGTGGGCGTAAACCATTTTTTCCCTCATCAATCAGTTATTGCCGTTGATTTCGGGACAGCGATTACCTTTGATGTCCTCGATGAGAAAAAAGGTTATATCGGCGGGGTGATTGCACCGGGGATAGGCATGGTTGAACAGGCCCTTTGTGAAAAAACGGCTTTGCTTCCTCAAATCGAATTGGTTAAACCGGCAAGTATTTTGGGAAGGAATACCGAAGAAAGTATGCAGGCAGGCGTCTATTATGGTATGGTCGGTTTGGTTGAGACGATTCTCGAAAAGTTGATTAAGACCTTTCAAGGAAAGCTTATGGTTATTGCCACCGGGGGCTGGGCTTATTTAGTAGCCAGTCAAATCAGCCGGATTAAAAAGATTGAGCCGGATTTAACCCTTTACGGCCTCTGGAAAATTAATGAATTGAACAAAAGATGAAAAAAAGAAGAAGGATGATGGGCGGTTTAAAAAAGGAGGGAAAAAAATGGGTATGTGGGTAGGTCGGAGTCGTAAAGCCCGGCGATGTTATGGATTTGATGAAATTTCTTTGGTGCCTGGAGAGGTGACGATTAATCCTAATGAGGTAAATACGAGCTGGCAGTTAGGTTCGATTCGTGTTGAGGTGCCGATAATGGCCGCGGCTATGGATGGAGTAGTTGATGTAAAAATGGCTATCGCCATGGGGAAATTAGGCGGCTTAGCCGTATTGAACTTAGAAGGGGTCCAGACCCGCTATGAGAAACCCGATGAGGTAATTTCCCAAATTGTTAATGCTGCTCCAGAGGAAGCTACCCGCTTGGTACAGGGGATTTATTTAAAGCCGATAAAAGAAGAACTTATTTCCGTCCGGATTAAAGAGATTAAGAAGGCGGGGATTCCGGCGGTTGTCTCCGCTATTCCTCAGCGGGCGGAAAGATTTGGGAAAATTGCCGAAAAAGCCGGAGCCGATATTTTTGTTGTCCAGTCAACGGTGACCACGGTTGAACACATATCCTCAGAGTATAAAAGCCTTGACTTTAAAAAGTTTTGTAAAGATATGTCGATTCCAGTTATCGTCGGGAATTGTGTTACTTATAAAGCGGCACTGGGATTAATGAAGACCGGGATTGCCGCGCTATTAGTCGGAATCGGCCCCGGGGCGGCTTGTACTACCCGGGGTGTTTTAGGAGTGGGGGTGCCTCAAGTTACGGCTACCGCCGATACGGCGGCGGCGCGCGATTTTTATTTTAAGCAAACCGGGCGTTATGTACCGATTATTACCGACGGCGGTATGACTACCGGCGGAGATATTTGCAAGGCCTTTGCCAGTGGAGCCGATGCGGTGATGATTGGTTCCTCTTTGGCCCGAGCTGAAGAAGCCCCGGGAAAAGGTTATCACTGGGGAATGGCAACTCCGCACGCAAATCTTCCCCGAGGAACGAGAATTTATGTAGGAACAACCGGAAGCTTAAAGGAAATTCTTGTCGGGCCGGCTAAATTGGACGATGGAACGCAAAATTTAGTCGGGGCTTTAAGAACATCTATGGGCGCCGTTGGCGCCGGAAATATTAGAGAAATGCAGCTTACAGAGATAATTATCGCCCCTTCTATCAAAACCGAAGGGAAGGTTTTTCAAGCTGAACAGAAAGTAGGCATGGGAAAATAAATTTTGTTATGGAACATTCAGATTTTGTCCATTTACACGTCCATAGTGATTTCAGCCTTTT
>Ga0180433_10004318_pt1 | contig 20057 bp, 24 predicted proteins | sample SS_ome_8_FD_132980 | JGI IMG/M metagenome (GOLD analysis project Ga0180433, IMG submission 132980) | Hypersaline lake sediment archaeal communities from the Salton Sea, California, USA - SS_1_D_1 metaG | ecosystem: Environmental > Aquatic > Non-marine Saline and Alkaline > Hypersaline >... | reverse complement strand
ATAAACATTGTAAATTCTGTGAGTTTAAAAACCATTGCTGGCCTGATGGAATACCTGAGAAATGACAACTAACTAATAGTAGAAAGATATAAGAATATATTTGATAAATTATAGTTACATTTTTATATTAAGTTTGCTGATATATAGTAATGATTTAACTTTACACTTTTAACTCAATTTAGTATCTTTATAGTAGTAACATATTATAGTAATACAAAAACGCATGAAAAAATCCCCAAAATCTAAATCTGCCTCAAAGCCATCGTTTAATAAGCCAGCTAACATCATTGAGAAGATTGACAAAAAGCTCGATCTCTTCAATATATTAGGTAAAACCATGCCTGTTATAATACTCACATCTGGATCTATTCTCTGGTCACTTTTTTATATGAGTCTTCATGCGACAGTACCTGAAACAACAGAACTGCCAATTACTGGAGAGGAAATACAAGAAACTGAAGAGTCTGCAATTATATATCCAGAAAACAATTCTGATATTACTTTACCAGATAAAATAATAGGCAAATTTACAGAGGATTCAACTCTTTCCTACTCTAAAATTAAATACTACTATGAAAATTCAGACGGAGAAGTCGAAGAAATAGGAGAAGCTACTTCAAATGAAAACTCTCAATTTGAAGCTGATTGGACAAGTGCCACCTCTGGAAGTTATAATTTATGGGCTGAAATCGAAAAAGAAGATTCAGATAAAGTCAAAACTGCTTCCATAATAGTTAATGTTAAATAAACATGAGGGATCTAATTCAAAGATTTAGAATTAACTCTAAAATTACGTATATCATACTTGGTGCCAACGTGATAATTTGGCTGGCAACAGAAATAGCTGGAGGTTCTACAAATAATTTAGTTCTTATAAGATTTGGAGCACTCTTTCGTGAATTCGTATTCGCAGGAGAGGTATGGCGTATGGTCAGCTGCGCTTTCTTGCACATAGGCATTTTACATTTACTAGTAAATTCATATACCTTGTACCAACTCGGTACTTTTATTGAAAAATTTTTTGGACGATCTAAATTGGTAATCACCTACGTCATTACAACGATAACTTCCAGTTCTTTAAGCTTACTCTTCTCAAGCAGCATATCAGCTGGAGCTTCAGGAGCTTTATTTGGATTAACAGGACTTCTTTTAGGCAATGCTTGGGCAAAAAAGACATATGTCCCCGACCTTCCAATAGATGAGAGACAGTTAATACCTTTTGTTTTTTATAACTTATGGTATGGAATGATGAGTCCCGGTATAGACAATTGGGCTCACATCGGCGGTCTTTTAGGCGGAATAACACTTGGCTATATACTTGATCCTTCGAATTCGTTTGATCCATCAAAGTGGAAAAGAATTATTCCAGATATATTAAGTGTTTTATCTATTGCTATTCTTGCAATTACAATTATTTTCTGGGTATTATCTATCTGGGGAATTAGCATTATTTATTAATAGCAAAACCATGAAATTACTAATGGTAGGAATAAAATCTTCCGGTAAAGGCACTCAAGCAAAACTATTGTCAAAAAAATTAGGTATTACTCATGTATCCAGCGGGGATTTATTTCGTGACATAGATACTGAATCTGAATTAGGTAAGAAGATAAGAAAGTATATAGATAAAGGATCTTACATCCCTGACCAGCTGGCAATCCAGCTGGTAACTCAAAGACTTAAAAATAAGGATTGCAAAGATGGGTTTATACTTGATGGATTTCCCAGAACTATAGAGCAAGCCGAATTCTTCAACAAATTTCATAAATTTGATTATATTTTACTTATTGATGTAGATAGGGATGAAGCTCTCCGTAGAATCGCAGGACGAAGAATATGTCCAAAGTGTGATATAAGTTATAATATATATACAACACCCAAACCTAAAAAAGAAGGTATATGCGATAAATGTGGAGCTAAATTAATTACTCGCAAAGATGAGACTAAAGAAGCTGCAAATCGCAGAATAGATACTGATCTCAGAGAGATGAAACCAATGCTCAAGTTTTTTAAGTCGAATTCAAACGTAGTAAAAGTTAACGGCGAACAACCAATAGAAGACGTGCACCAGGAAATACTAAAAAAACTAAATCTAAAATGACTTTCAGAAAAAAAGTTCTGAAATATGTATCACAAATCCCAAAAGGCAAAGTAACAAGTTATGGATTTATAGCTGCGCTTGCAGGCAAAATAAGGGGCTCAAGAGAAGTAGGCTGGATCCTCTCCTCCATTTCAGCAGACAGTAATATTCCATGGTGGCGTGTCATTAATTCCAAAGGATTTATAAGCATAAAGAACGTTAATATATCCAAAGAGATCCAAAAGGAACTTCTAGAAAAAGAAGGCATTACAGTTAGCGATGACTTTATGGTAGACTTAAATAAGTATCTTTGGAGACCATAGTACAATTCTTGCTGGTTCCAATCTTCCGCAACAGGCGGACAAGCAGCTTGGAACCATATTTATAAAAGACAAACATCTCAAATCATACTATAATGAATCATTATCTTGTAATTTTAAATTAAATTGAAAAAAGCACTGTTTTTTAAAAAACTTGATAACAAAGTTGCTCAATGCAACATATGCTCTCATAAATGTAAGATAGCTCCAGGAGAAACCGGTATATGCGGTGTAAGAAAAAACAAAGATGGTGACTTGTATTCACTTTGTTATGGCATAACATCCGGAACAGGAATTGATAAAATTGAAAAGAAACCTTTTTTCCATTTTCTACCTAATAGTGCAGCTTTTTCAAATGGCACAATTGGCTGCAACTTTGCATGTCAGTTCTGCCAGAATGCATGGATGTCTCAATGCGGGAAGGATCCAAAAATCGAAATTCCTCCTTTATATGATTTACCTCCTGAAAAAATTGTTGATATATGTCAAAAGGAAGATATACCAATAATTGCTTACACTTACAACGAACCAGTTATTTATTTTGAATACACTTATGATACAGCAATAATAGCTCACAAAAAAGGTATAAAGAATGTCTATGTATCGAATGGATATGCAACAAATGAAGTAATAGATAAAATAGCTCCAGTATTAGACGCTATAAATATTGATCTTAAATCCTTTTCAGACAATTTTTACAGAAGAACTTGTAAAGCAAGTCTAAAACCAGTCCTCAGAAACATAAAGAGATACTATGAAAAAGACGTCTGGATAGAAATTACAACACTTATCATACAAGGAGCGAATGATTCAGAAAAAGAACTCACTCAAATTGCAGAATTTATAGCTTCTTTATCGACCTCGATTCCCTGGCATGTCACTAGATTCTCACCAGACTATAAAATGAAGGACAGATCACCTACTCCCGAAAGTACTATTAAAAAAGCATATGATATAGGCAAAAAAACAGGATTAAAGTACGTTTACGCTGGTAATATCACAAGTGAAGACCTGCATAGTACATATTGTCCAAAGTGCAAAAATTTACTAGTCAAGAGAGATTGGGGATATACAAGAATTGTTGGATTGGAAAAAGGAAAATGTGAAAAATGCGGTGAGAAAATTGAAGGGGTATGGAAGTAAACCTTCCCTTGAATCGATCTTATAGTACTTGATATAATTATATTATTTACTTTACTATTACTTTTATGCCAGAGATGTCTCCAGCTTGTACAACAGAAGACTGGAACCAAGTTGTCGGTTCAGAAAGAAGAAAAGCTTACATGAGTCTAGCTCTACTTGCTCTCACAGCTATAGTAGCCATTACAGTACTAAGAACACCTAAACCAGTATCAAAAAACCCTATACTTAGTTATAAGGAGTACAGAAAAATAGCTATAGTTATGAGTGACCCAGAATGTATCGTTTCTAATATGGGACCTGTATTAGCAGGGAATCCAAATGCACAATTCACTAGCAATACAGATGAATACCAACGACAATTAGGTCGGGCAAATCCAGAAAAAGATCTAAGTGACTGTGTAGAACTTTATGATCCTGCTCAATTACCAACTACGACCTACTGGTTAACTCCTGATTTTTCAGATTAAATGTGGAATAAATACTACATCCAATAAGCACTCTTTAAAGCCTCTAACAAATCTCTAGCTGTCTGTTCTTTAATATCCGGATAATCTCTTTGCAATGAATCTATAGTTTTTCTATTTACAGCAGCTTGTATATAACTATCCTGCCTATCAATAGCTTGATGAAGCGCCTGAATAGTATCTGCTTGTAAATAATTAGGATCAAGTGAAAAGCCCTCAAATATTACCCTGCCCTTTTCATCCAGAAATGGGTTTTCATTTCCATTCTCCATACAATGATATTTTATTATATCAAATTTCACTTTATTCTGACCTTCCTTGTATTCTAAAACGAACTGCAACGGTATAATTGCAAGTTATGAAATACAAACAATTAACCGCTGCAGATCGAGGAGCAATAGAAGTATTACTCCAAGAGAATTTTACCCTAACAGCGATAGCAAATAAAATAGGGAGGGATAAATCGACAATCAGTAGAGAAATAAAAAATAGAGGTTCACCGAATGGGTACTATGCAAAATATGCAATAGCCCAAAGAAAGGTAAAACAGAAAATAAGTAGTCAAAATGCCAAAAAGATAAAATGCTCAAGGACAAGAGATTACATAATAGGAAAAATAGAGATAGGATGGTCACCAGAACAGATAAGCGGGAGGATGAAATTAATAGGGAGAGAAGATAGAGTATGTAAAGAAACGATATATAGATATATATACAAGGATGAGTATTGTAAAAGAGAGAAAATTTATCAATATCTTAGACGAGGTAAGAAGAAGAGAACAGGAAGAAAGGGTAGAAAAACACATAAAGGAAAAATACCAAATAGAGTTAGTATAGAGAAAAGGCCGAGGATAGTAGAAAAAAGGAGGGAAGTAGGACATTGGGAAGGAGACAGTGTTATCTATCCAAATAAAAAGGCAATAAACACGATGAATGAATTAAAGACAGGAATGGTAGTATTTACAAAACTAGAGAGAAAGAGATCGGAACTAACAGCAAGGGCAATGATAAAAGGTTTAAAAGGATACATTAGAAAAACAATGACACTAGATAATGGAACAGAGTTTATGAGACATGAAGAGGTAAGTAAGAAGATGAATATTGATATATATTTTTGTGATCCTTATTCAAGTTGGGAAAGAGGAGCAAATGAAAACTGTAATATGCTCTTGAGAGGATACTTACCAAAAAGATATAATATTGACGAGTTAGCACAAGAAGAACTAGATGATATAGCAGAAGAGTTGAATAACAGACCAAGGAAGAGGCTTGGATACTTAACACCTTCTGAAGTCTACCAGAAGGAATTAGATAAATTTAGTGTTGCAGTTCGTTCTGGATTGTAGGTTCTAACGTTTGTTACCTGGTTTATGTTAGTATGAAGAATGGGATTGGAGTTCTTTCACTTTGGGTGGATATTTTGAGCACAGGTTGAATTCCGTCAGCCCGTCCTCCGTAGCTGTTGTACAGCAACTGCGGAGGATGGACAAATTGAAAGACCCCAAAAGTTTTTGGTTACTTTTTAATTATAAAAAGTAAATCTTTTGTTTCTTTAGAAAAAGAAAATTATCAAATTTCCAAACCAAACTCCTCAATGTTATAATACCCTGAATCCAATTTCATTTATTACCTCAAATAAACAAATATGAACGACATACGTCCAGCCACTCTTGCCGGAAGTTTCTATCCCGATGACGAAAAAGAAATCAAAAAACTAATAAAGACTTATCTCGAAGAAGCAAATGTTTCAAAAGTATCCGGTGATATCAAAGCTCTTATCACTCCTCATGCAGGGCTAACCTGCTCCGGTCCAACGGCTGCTTTTGCATATAAGTTAATAAAAGGTAAAAACTACCAAAATATTATAATAATTGGCCCATCCCATAAGTTTATGTTTCAGGGAGTTGCTCTTGCTAACTTCAAATTTTGGAGAACACCTCTTGGGATTGTAAATGTTTCTAAAATAAATGATAAACTTAAATCCGAGGATAATTTTGATCTAGTAACAGAAGCTCATATATATGAAAACAGCATTGAGATACAGCTGCCGTTCTTACAGCATATATTAAGCAAATTTGAAATAACTCCTCTTGCAACCGGCCGCATTCGAGACCATGAGGAGATTGCTCAGACTTTGAAAAAGCATATAAATGATGACACTCTAATTATTGCCAGTAGTGATCTATCTCATTATTTACCATATAAAGATGCGCAAAAAATAGATAAAAAGACAACTGAGCAAATAAAAGAGTTTGACACAGATATAACACATGAACAGGCTTGTGGAGCTGATAGCATAAAAATTATCATTGAACTAGCCCAGATGTTAAAATGGAAAGCCAAGTTATTAGATTACAGAAATTCTGGTGATACAGTTGGTGATAAATCAAAAGTCGTTGGCTATGCATCCTTTGCATTTTATAAGTAAAGAGATTCTTAAATTTTACTATGATAATATACTAATAGAGTAATTAGTAATAATTTCTCTATGACTATCAATTAAACCTTCAGGTAAGTCATCGAATGGAAAAAAATTCGCTTCCAAAACTTCGCCGTTGTCTAAAATTAACTCTCCGTCACCTATGATAGTAGCTAAATAAGTCAATCCTATCCTCAATCTGTAACCACTATCGATATTCAATAATTGTCCAACTTCAACCCTCAATCCTGTCTCTTCCATAATTTCCCGTGAGATAGCCTCTAAAACAGTCTCTCCTTTCCTCATATAACCACTTGGAAGCCCCCATAAATTCCCAGCCCAATACCTATGACGTAGTAATAAAACACAACCATCTTCATTTAGTACTAAACCTGAAACCCCTATAACAAACTTATCATTAAGAAGCCACAATATCTCCCACCCTATCCTTTGACTAAAAAAGCCCCAAACTCTACTAGTTAATTCTGGCATTGTATGACAAAACCTCTCTACCATGATTCATCTTATAACAAAAATATTTACTTTCATTCGCCTGTTTTAAAATTTTATTAAGAAATGATTTAATATCTCTACTAATTACAGGACTTATTATTATATTTTTAAATGCATCCTTGCAGTTTATTAATAATCTTATCTTCTCTCTTCCGATTATCCATTTCTTCTGATTTTCTTGAAGTAAACTCAAATTATCATGCAAACACATTCTTTTCTTTTTATTTAAACTATAAATATCAATAAGACCTCTAACTAATAAAGTTTTCTCTAAACAATTTAAATGAAAAAATCTAGATTTCTCTTTTATAAAAAAAATATAATGTAAATATGAGGATACTTTGTTAAAACGTTGATCTTTAAAAAGTGAGCAAAATAAGCAAGTTCTAAGATCAAAAATTAATTTTATAAAGTACTTATTAAAACCTACCTTACGTAAATTACATAGCAGTTCTAGTACCTCTTTCTTATGTCCAGAGGATAACGATACCATACTATACTCTCTATTTTTATCCCCCTTTCTATTATAACCTAAATCTTTAAAAATTCTCTCAATCAGACTTTCAATCCTATTTAAATAATTTTTCTTATTATTAAATTCTATAAATTTGTACTTATAGGCTTCTTCAAATATAGCTTTTAGAAATACTAGTTGGATTACTTTATGCGGTGCTCTCTTAAAGGAATATCTATATATCTGTTTTATTCGTTCTTCATATATTGATCTACTTACAATGACATCCTTTGCAAATTCCCGCATCTTTAATGACTTTGGAAGTAAGGCTATCTGATTTACAATTGGAATAATACTATTATCAAACTTTGAAATTGACATAATATATTCTAATATAGGAATTGTTTTATCATTCAATATATCAGCTCCATAATAATATCTAATATAAGTTGTCATATTAACTTCACCTCCCTGTTCTAAAAAAGACAATGCATTTCTAGCTGAAATATAAATCTGATCCCAATCAATAAAGGGATGGAATAGAATTAAATTAATACTTGGAATTATTTTATTATTTAAAACTCTAACCAATGATTCGTTTATAAAATTGCTCATGGGTTTAGATTTATTATCAACATCCTTCGATAATAGATCTAGACTCCTTTTCGAAAAAGATTCAACTCCAATATTAATTAATATAACGCCAGACTTTTTTGCTAAACGTAGAATTTCATTGTCTAATTCATCTATACGAGCCGATAATATAAATGAAGTTTTCTTATTAACTATATTATTCTTCTTAGCCAGAATTAGTTTTTTAAAAAAATCTATCGCGATTTTCTTGTTAGTAAAAAAATCATCATCACTAATGAATATAGTCCTAACTCCTTTAAGTTTATTCAAAATATTGGTAATAACTTTTATTCTATCATTTGATGACAAAGAGATATATGGTATCATCTTCTTCTTTGTTGCAAGTTTCAAAAAATTTCTAGTTGAACAAAACTTACATCTCTTCGGGCAGAAACCTTGTCCCATAATTCTATAAACTTTTGTCCTACTCTGTGGGAATCTATTATAGAGACCATCTGGATTATGATAATTATATTTATTTCCTATACTTGGATTTAGCAGATAAGAATACACTTTTAGATCACTATACGTAGGTACTTTGGCTGGAAGACCTTTGAATTTATCTGATTTATCTCTAGTATAAACACCTTTTATTTCACTTATACGACCAAATCCAACTCTACTCCTTTCTACAATCAAATTTAATAATGGACCTTCACCATAACCACGGATCAAGTAATCTGCTGCACTATTAATTAAAAGACCGGGTTTGGCTGTAGGAACTGCCCCTCCGACAATCAAAATAGCTTTTTTTTGAATTTTCTTTACATCATGGGTCAACTGAATATCGAAAGGTAAAGTAGGTCCCAAGACACTAAATCCTATAAAATCAAATTTCTTTTTATTTAAGAAATTTAATAATCTATCCTTCCCAAGAGAAGTAACTGGGAAAATACTAGCATCAATACCTGCCGCACATAAGAAAGAAGCTATCCTTTGTAATCCATATGGCGAGGTATCGAACCTTCCCGCAGGTAAATCGGATGGTTCATAAGCTCCAATTAACAAAACACTCGGATTATTATTGAAACCTTCACTATCAAATACAAAACCGGGTTTAATTCCCTCACACAATCTTTTTAAGACTACAGATGGATTACTACTTTTTTTTATTATTTTCCATCTTTTTGAAGCATCTAAATTACTATAAGAAACACTTTCCAATAAAGTCGTTAAAAAAAAAGGCAGATTAGAAAGTTTTTTTCCTAAATTGCTTCTAACCATATAGATTAATTATATACTACTACAAGAATAAATCAAAAGTAGTAGGATACGCCTCTTTTATATTTTTTGAATAGATTTAATAGATTAGTTAATATCAATCCTATTAAAGAATTTTTCTATCTGATCTCTTTCTAACGGAACGAAATAACCAATGAATTGTAAGCTGAAACTGGCAGGAAGTCTCTCTCGTATATCCTGCCTGTCTACTCTTTTCAATTCTATAAAGATATCATTTAAAGCCTGGCAAAAGGCATCTAAAGTTAACCCCCTACTCTGGATCTCTCTAATTAAAAATCCAAAATCCTCAAACTCACGCCTATCACCTTCCAAGAATTTTTCAATTATTTTCTTTACGTCTGAAAGAGATACTCCTTCAGTTAATAACGCCTCTTCAAGTCCAATATATTCAATACCTCTACAAAAGCTCTCAGTTACTACTCCATGAAGTTGAGTATACAATCCATCAGACGGTTCTCCGTTCAATAGCTCCTCAACTGAATTATAATCTCCACTAGCATAAATTTCTTGATCAACACTTTCTTTTATTGCAACACTTAATTCATAATCCCCTATTTTAAGTCCTCTCTGCTCTGAGATCAATAAAACAATAGTATGATATAGCGCGTGTCCTAACTCATGACTTATCCCCCACTTTACAGCAACTCGAGTAAGCATTTTTGTATCAATATCAATCTCCAAGCTTTTAAAAACTTCTTCTAGTTCTTTAATCATCAGTCTACATTTTGCAATCCCAAATGTAAGTATGCCCATTTCGTCTTCACTAGTCGGGAAAAATTCTCTGTTGTATTGAAACCTATGAAATAGTTCATCGCATACTTGAATACTGTCAATAGTAACTATCCTACTTAAATGAGTCAACAATTCTCGCATTAATACTCCGCATCTTTCCAAAGCTTTAATAGCATCCTCAAATCCTTGCCTCACTAAACCTGAAGTAATTGAAATTTCTACTCCCTTCTGGATACCACCTACTTCCTCTGCCTCCAAGACTTTTATTGCTTTATCAAAATCAACCGTATAAGATTTTTCCCACTTTTTAAATTCATCAGTTCTTGCAGAAATAACCCCTTCCTTTACTAAGGAATATAGAGCCTTGGCATATAGATTAGTAAAATTTCTTCTATGTTCCGCTACTTTCATCTTAAATGTTGTAACTTGGACTTATTTCTATATATGTCATACAATTCTAACATAAAAAGCTTAACTTAGTATATTCATAACTTATATGCAGAAAAATGTTCAATTTGCTCAAAAAGCACTCATCATAAAAGAAACCAAAGGGAAAAAATATATGCTCCTTTTGAAATATAAAGCTGCCCCAAAAAATTCAGAAAAAGTAATAGGTAAATACGGCTGCCCAGGTGGAAGGTTGGACTTCGGAGAAACTCCAGATGAAGCTATGAAAAGAGAGTGCATGGAAGAAGCCGGAGTTGAAGTAGAACCAGGAGATATAGTAGGTCTAAAAACTTGGTTTGTAGAAATTCCTGAAAAAGATATGCACAATCAGATAATTGCTGCTTTTAGAATATGCAGATACCTAGGTGGAAAAACAACAGGCTATGTAAGTGATGAAGCAAAAATTGAAAAAAGTGAATGGGTACATATCGATAAATTTGATTTTGGAAATAATTGTATAAAAGACGATCTTGAGATAATTAAAAAAGCATTAGAAAAAATTCAAAATGAATAAGAAAAAGGAACTATCTTTAGAACAAAAAAATAAAACTTTCCTTCTTAAACTCTCAAGGAAAGCTCTCGAGCATATCTTTGAAACAGGAGAAGAGGTAGATCTATCGGGACTAAAAGTCCCAGAAAGGCTTAAAGAGGAAAAAGCAACATTTGTTACGTTAACTAAAAATGACCAACTTCGTGGCTGTATAGGTAAACTACAACCCAAAAAAGAGCTTTATAAAGATATAATTGAGAATACTTATTCAGCTGCTTTTGGTGATCCTAGGTTTCCCCAGCTTTCAAAAGAAGAGCTCAATGATATTAAGATCGAAATCTCATTATTAACACTGCCAAAGCGAATAAAGAACAAGAAGCCTAAAAATTTACTTAAGAAATTAAAAAAAGAAAAGCCCGGAGTGATAATACAATACGGACTATCTTCTGCAACTTATCTTCCTCAAGTTTGGGAAGAGATAAAAGAAGCGAAATCATTTCTCTCTCACCTATGTTCCAAAGCAGGTCTGATGGAAGACATGTGGAAAGATCCAAATATAAAAATCTCAACATATAAAGTAATTAAATTCAAAGAAAAGTAATATGAATCAAAAGTCATGTAACCAAGAGGAAAACACGAAGAACTGTACTTGCACATATCCGAACTGTTCTAGAAAGGGTATCTGCTGCGAATGTATAAATTATCATAGAGAAAATGGTGAAATTCCAGGATGCTTATTCCCTCAAGAGGCAGAGAAAACATTCGATAGATCAATTGAGTACTTCATAAAAGTATGGCAGGAAAAGTTAAAATAAAATGGGGAAAAATTACAGCAGAAAATCATAAATTTCATGATATATTAGCTATCGGCGGTCAGATAGGAGAAAGAGATTATAATAGATTGAAAGAGGAATTTGGCACCTCACATAAAATCGGTAATTGGGAAATTTCAAAACTTTTCACAGGAGAACCTGAAGTCATAATAATAGGAATAGGCTACTTCGGCGCTGTCGAAGTTCCTCACGAGCTTGAAAAGCAGGCTAAGAAGAGTGATATAGAATTGAAACTTCTAAAATCTCCTAAAGCTGTTGATAAATATAACTCTCTTAATATAGAAGGGAAAAAGGTTAATGCTCTTATTCACTCTACTTGTTGAATTAAGATACTTCTCCGAACCTCCACATCTTAAAGCTGTCTTTATAAAACCTTGGATTAAAATCAGAATAATTTTCCTGAACAAAAAACTTAATGATATTCGGATGATCTTCATGCATCTCGAAAATTAATGCTCCCTCACTCGTAAGTCTTTTGGTAGCTTGAGAAATTAATTTCTTAATCAATTCTACTCCCCCCTCGCCTCCATTAAGTGCAACCTGCGGTTCGAAGTCCTTAACAGTTTTATCCAAATATTCTATATCTTTATCGGGAATATAGGGTGGATTTGATACAATTATGTCCAATTTCGTATCTATTCCTTTGAGTAGATCCGTTTTTACAAAATTAACTTTTATATTATCTAAGCTTTTAATAATTGCATTCAGATTTTTTCGAGCTACGTTTAATGCTTTCCCAGATATATCACTCAAATAGAAGACAAAGTTACAATTTTCATTCAGTCTGTCTTTTACGACTTTATTTATCAACGTTATGCAAATATTCCCACAGCCTGTACCAACATCTATAACTTTCATCCTCTTTTTAATCTTTGATAACCTCAATATATGTTTGTATGCAATATCTACAAGGTCTTCAGTTTCAGGACGAGGTATTAAAACATCCTCATTTACAAAAAAGTCTATGCTATAAAATTCTTTTTTATTTAGTAAATATGAAATGGGGCTGCCTGCTGCTCTTTTATTTACGAGTTCTAGAAATTTCTTTTCACTTTCTTTTTCTACTTCCTCTTCTCTATTTGCAAGCAGATAGACTTTATCCTTGTCTAAAATGAAAGACAGCAAGACTTCACAATCAAGCTGGCAAGATTTTGATTTACCTTTTAGAATACCTTCCGCACTTTTAAGAAGTTCGTAAATTGTCATTAAAGTAGGTTAATTTTACCGCAATTAACAATAAAAATGAAGCAAATCTCTATTAACTCTTAGAAATCGAGTATAATAAGAAATTTCGAGAAACTATAATTCGGTTGTTTAAAACCGAGGTCTGGAGTATTTCATTCGGGTGGAAATATTTAAATATGGGTGTTATCCGCCAGCGAATTGAAATACTCCAGCACTTTTGTTACTTTTTGTGTAAAAAGTAAGAAAAGGGGATTGGGGTACCCCCAAATGTTTATATAAATCGCTTTTAGTTCCAACTATATTTGTTAGATTTATATCGAGTACCTAGTAGGTTGCAAATATATAAAACCACATTTATAATTACATTACATTTAAAATTTAATAACATTTTCAAAATGTCAAAGAAAACTATTGTAATAGCAATAATAATCATATTACTCCTCTGTTCCTGCATTACGGTTAGCGGAGCAGTTGGAGGATACTTTTACTATAAAAGCAAATCTGATGAAGAACCATCTTCACAAAATTCAGATGATGATTCAACCACAGAAGAAAATGATGACGACTCCAACGATTCATCAGACGACTTAGATGTGGATGAAGACAATGATGATCAAGATACGGAACAAGACGATGACGAAACAGATAATACAGACGATCTTACATATACTAACTCATACTATGGATTTTCCCTGACACTAGAACCTGGATGGGAAGACTATGATGTAAACGAAGTTTCCGGGTCCGACTATGCTGGTTTTGTAAACTATTATGATTTTTCTCTTCCCAGTACTGTTGAAAAAGACCATGTAACACTGTTTACAATAATGGTATATACAGATGAACAATGGGCTGGAATACTTGCAAGCGGAGCCTTAGATTTCACTGGTGAAGAAAAGGTTGGAGAATCTGGAGGGTATGTATTCAGCTTTTCACATATAAATGGGAGTCCTCCATCAGACCTACAGGCAAGAATGCTAGATCTGGATACAATAAAAGATAGTTTCGAACTAGATTAGAAAAATAAAATGAGGTTAATATTTAATTTGTTGTATTTATATTTTCCTTGACCTTTCAACTAATTTTTAATATCCTTATATTGCTTTAATATAAATAGATGACAAATAAAATCGCTTTAAAAATTGGAGGAGCTGCTGGTCAAGGTGTTAAAACTTCTGGATATATACTTACAAAAGCTTTGAAAGACCTAGGTCACTGGACTTTTTCATATAGTGAGTATCCTTCTCTAATTCGGGGAGGTCACTCTACTTTCCAGATTAATATTGATGAAAGGAAAATACATTCAGTTACAGCAAAAATTGACATACTTGTTGCTCTAAACATTGAAACTATCAAACTTCATTATAAAGAAATTAAGGAAAGTGGAATACTCCTTTGCGATAACGATTTTGAAATCCCTTCTGAGGTAAAAAAATACTTAGACGAAAATAATATAAAACATATAAAAGTAACTGTAGAAGAGATCGTGAAAAAGCATAATGGTAAACCTGTCATGAATAATTCAGTCATAACAGGAGCTGTGTGGGCTCTTCTAACTTCTGAGTATAAATCTTTAGAAAATAAAGTAAATGAAATCTTTAAAGAGAAATCAAAGGATATTCAAACAAATTTAAATTGTACTAAAGATGGCTTCGAACTCGTTAAAAACGGAGATTATCCAAAGTTTGAACTAAAAGCTAAAGAAGTTAAAAATAGAATTCTTGGCACTGGCAATGAAGTAGCAGGACTTGCAACCTATGCTTCCGGATGCCGTTTGTATTGTGCTTATCCTATGACACCTTCTACCGGCATATTGCACTATCTTGCTCAAAGAGCTGATAAATTCGACATGATAGTAAAACAGGCAGAAGATGAGATAACAGCAGTACAAATGACAATTGGCGGAAGCTTTGCAGGGACAAGAAGTGCCTGCGGAACATCAGGAGGTGGACTTGCTCTTATGACAGAAAGTCTCTCATTAATTGGAATGATAGAAACCCCAGTAGTGATTTTTGACTCACAGAGACCGGGTCCAGCAACAGGAACACCAACATGGACTGAGCAGGGAGATTTAGATTTCGTTAGCAAAGCAGGACATGGAGAATTCCCTAGGATAATAATAGCCCCAGGAGACATAGATGAAGTGTTCGAGCTTGTTCCAGAAGCATTTAATCTAGCTGAGAAGTATCAAACATTAGTAATTATACTCCTTGATAAATTCCTATCAGAAAGCTGGTATCAAACTGATAAATTCTCAGGTAAAGATATTAAAGTCGAGAGAGAAGGACTTTTATCCCAAGAAGAATTAAATAAGCAAAAAGACTTTGAAAGATATGCGCTTACTGATTCAGGCATATCACCCAGATCTATCCCCGGACAAGAGAATGGCGTGTATTGTGCTAATAGTGATGAGCATGATGGGAAAGGCTATTCTACGGAGGATTTAGATCTTCGGAATAAAATGATGGAAAAAAGAATGAAAAAACTAGATGGAATTAAATCATCTCTTCCGGAACCAGAACTCTTTGGAGATAAAGATGCAAAAACAACAGTAGTATGCTGGGGATCACAAAAAGGTCCAGTTCTTGATGCAGTAAACGAGTTAAATAGCAATGGGAAAAGCATTAACATGCTTCACTTCTCTTATGTATTCCCTCTTAAAACCGAAAAACTAAGCAAATTAGCAAAAGAAAATAAATTAATAGCAGTTGAAAACAATTTTGCAGGGCAACTTGCAAAAATTATAAAAGAAGAAGCAGGAATTGATGTAAAAGAGAGAGTAATGAAATATGATGGTACTCCTTTCTTCACAGATGAATTAGTTGATATTTTAAGTAAAAAGATAAATTAAGATGGCAAAACCAACAGACTTCAATACAAGAGTAAAACCAAACTGGTGTCCAGGCTGCGGTAACTTCGCAGTATGGACTAGTTTGAAGCAAACACTCGCAGATTTAGGATTAGAGCCTCATCAGGTAGTAGTCACATATGACATCGGCTGCAGCGGAAATGGAGCTGACAAATTGAATACTTATGCATTGAAATCACTCCATGGAAGAACCATACCTCCAGCAATTGGAGCTAAACTTGCTAATCCGGAACTAACAGTAATTTCAACCGGAGGTGACGGAGGAATAATGGAAGAGGGTGTAAACCACCTCATGTGGGCTGCAAGAAGCAATTATGATATCAATGTTTTTCTTCACAATAATCAAAGATTTGCTCTCACAACGGGCCAGCAGACGGTAACTACGAAAAAGGGTGAGCCAGGAAAGACTGCTCCATGGGGAATTCCTGAAGACAGTATAGTACCAGCTCATGTTGCACTTATATCAAAGGCTTCATTTGTAGCTAGAGGTTTTGGCGGAGACCCAAAGCAACTAATAAATCTAATGAAAGCAGCTATCGCGCACAAAGGTTTCTCATTCTTAGAAATCATACAGCCATGTGTTACATTAAATAAAGTTAATACTTTCGACTGGTTCCGTGAAAGGGTTTATAAGCTTGAGGAGAAGAAAGACTATGATGCCTCCAATTGGCACAAGGCAATTGAAGTATCGCAGGACACAGAGGAGAAAATAGCGACCGGAATATTATACGAAGATAAAAATTCAATCCCCTACTCCAGTAGGCTTCCTCACAGAAAAGATGCAAAGACAAAGCTAGTAGAAGAAGTGAAAGCTTATTCGATTGATGGGTATATTGAAGAATTTGTGTAGAAAACAATATATACAATAATTAAAATCTACTTCACTAAAGTAAAACTCTGTAATATCTTTGAATTAATAGGAATAAAATAATATGTACGATTATCTTCTGTTACTACTTCCCCTCTCTCCATTTCTTCACAAAAGTCAGTCAAGATAATACCTTGATGAACTTTTCCCGATAGGCAACAAGTTCCAATTCCCAGATTTACAAAACACCCCCCATCTAATATAGTTGTGCCTGCTATTTCATGTTTTGCTTCACTACAACCAGGGAGTGCAATTCTAGTATTAACACCTGTAGATGATAAACCAGTAACATAAAAGACATCAGCTCTTCCAATTAAACGAAAAACCCTGCCTATAGCTTCTCCGCTTTTCACTCCAACAAATTGCTCATAAAAAACACAAGCATGGCATTCGACTGGAGGAGCATATAAATGTTCATAATCCATATTATTATTCTTAAAATATAAAAAGCTGCCTTTGGCAGCTCATACTATTTTAGCAATTAATTATCGGGTATCTAAGTGCGTATTTTGGATAAATATTAATATGGAAAGACAAACAATTAATCCTGAAATACTTATAGTAAGAGAAGGAACTATACTTTTCTTCGATCCTCTAGGTATGTTGGAACTAACCTGCGAAGAGCACCCATCTGTGCTCCCACTTTCTCATCCAGATCTCATTCGACATATAATCAAAAAATTAAGAGATTCAGGATGTCTTCTGCTAACTCCAACTTCTCAAACAAGCCAGCTGCTTTTAGAAAAATCAGGAAGACCACATATACCCACCCATAATTTAGATTTACCTTCAGCTAATTTTACTTACCAATCGATCAGCGAAGCAACTCGAATAACCATAGAAGTTGCAGAAGGCTTACCTGTTGGTGGAATCATTTCTCCAGGTATTCTTATAGATCTTGTAAAATCTTTAACTTTTAGAGAATCAGCTCTATTTAAAGAGGCAATAATGATACAAATGGAAGCACTATTAAAAGGAGGAATAAATTACTTTTTTCTACAAGGATTTCGTGATGGAGAATTTTTAAAGCAATTTATTGCTTCTGAATATATTTTTAATACTCCAATAGCATTTACTTTATCATTCAATGCCATAGATAGAATTCCTCATGTAGTTAGAAATCTTACAGAAACAACTCCAGTTATAGCAGCAGGAGTTGAAATAGATCTAAATTTATTTGAATGCTTAGATATTGAAAGAATAGAAGATTCAGCCGCTCGATTAAACGTCATAGGTATACCTATGATAATAAGATTAAATCTAAAATATAAATTGGATAAAGGTATCATCACACCTGCTTTTACTCAAACGCAAGTTCAAAAGATAGTTGATACATTAGCTCAATGCGGTGTAAGAATAATAGGTTTTGGTCATGGAACAACTTTATCATTTGCTGAAAAGTTACATAAACCTGAAATTTCAGCAGATACAAGCAGAACACCAGCTAGAGTTGAGAAAGGACAAGTACCTGAACATGTTCCTGCATAGCACCCGCTAAACAGACACATCTTCCAATTCATCTTCTTCTAAATTTAAAATATGATACTTTCTCCCAGTATGTATCTTTAACAGAAAATATCCACCAATAACTTCTACCTCCCCTTCTCTAAAATCAACCTTTTGACAGAAAAAATAAGAATCTCCTTTATATTGAACTTTATCCAATATCATATAATATCCCCTACCCATCTGGCCTTCTTCTCTTACATCAATATTCGCATCAAGCTTATTCCCCTGAACATTACCCCATAATACAGGCATTGCATGATACACCCCCTTTCTATAGTAAGATCCTATATATAATATAGAGCCTACAGCAATTGCTTCTGGATATGGAGCTTGCGAGAACTCTTGTGTATTTGACATAAAACTATAATAATCTTAATTTGCTCTTCTAATTCGAATCTATAAAGATATTACTTATAACAATATTTCTCAATTCTAGCACCATCTTATGCCTCGGCTCAAGAAGATGCTCTTTCAGCTGAAATCTTGGGAATTATAAAAATCGATAATCAAATAATTCTATAAGTACTTCCCCACAATTACACTTCCGGACTTCCCGAACTTCCTACACCCACAATATCTTGTGCTTTAACTAACATTCCCATTAATAATTCTTGACTTATTTTATCTGATGGTACTTCCATTCTAGGATGTGGGTTGACAGATCCACCACTTCTAACGACTCCTTGATAAATAGAAGTCTTATTTATCCTAGGATCAAAACAAATATGAGTTTGAATTTGTACATATCCCTTTACAGAAATTTCATCTAAAAAAAACATCCCTTTATCTCCATCTTCCATATCACCGAATAACTCTCTTAACCGAGCAGGATTATAAAAAGTAGTTATAACTATTTCTAATATATCACCGTAAGAATATTTTCCAATCTCAATTCTATGTACCCATGCCAATTCTGAACTTTCTCTAATATGATGTGGAAAAGGATTGATTATTAAAACACCACTACTGAAACGGTTATCGCGAATGAAATTAGTTAATGCTTTAAAAACCGTTCCATAAGAATCCATAAATTTATTTAAATTATGATCTTCTAATCTAACAGCTTGAGGCCTGACTTCTGGATTGCCCATTTATTTAGTATAAATTTAATTTAGAAATAAAATTAATTTTATATTATTATATCAACATCATATTGGACATCTCAAACTTTACTTGACCCTACACAACGATAAAAAATATAGAAACAAAAAGGATACATTCTAGATTTGTAACTGGAGTGAACTCTAGGGTATTTGACATAAAAATAGAAGAAAAATCCTTGTTTATTTTAATAAATTTAACTCAAGTACTTGTCCATCACCTTCATCTTCATACCTAACGGGATAATTAACTCTAGTGCTTAATATAATAGGAACTCTATCCGCATATTCAATTACTTTAGCTAAATAGGTAGCTACATGAAAAAGAGCAACATCGAACTCAGTCACTTTACAAGCTTCTCTTGTAAAACCTGTTAGTATACTATCAAATACATCAACAGGAATATTTAATATATAAAATGTTGAAATCGCAAGCTCTCCTCCACTCCCTCTTTTAAGAGTAGCGATATTAACAACTCTCTGTGCTGAAAAAGACATATCTATTAATTTGCTCCCGACAGAACATAACATTCCGGCTAAACCTAATTTCGGATTAACTACACAACCACCGCCTTGAGACAGCAGACCAATATCTCCTAAAACATTCATAAACTTATGTCCTTCAGTAAATGTCATATGCTTTAGTTTAAATTCTGCCCATTCCTGTTCAATAGCTTGTAATGCTCTAATCCTCAAGGATAAAAAGAAATTTCGCATTAAGGCAATAGTAGCAATGTCAAGTAATAAAGCTTCTCTT
>Ga0180433_10004317_pt1 | contig 20060 bp, 19 predicted proteins | sample SS_ome_8_FD_132980 | JGI IMG/M metagenome (GOLD analysis project Ga0180433, IMG submission 132980) | Hypersaline lake sediment archaeal communities from the Salton Sea, California, USA - SS_1_D_1 metaG | ecosystem: Environmental > Aquatic > Non-marine Saline and Alkaline > Hypersaline >... | reverse complement strand
TGCCAACTGAAGATACAAAAGAAATGCCAACTGAAGATACTACAGAAATGCCAACTGAAGATACTACAGAAATGCAAACTGAAGATACTACAGAAATGCCAACTGAAGATACTACAGAAATGCCAACTGAAGATACAAAAGAAATGCCAACTGAAGATACTACAGAAATGCCAACTGAAGATACTACAGAAATGCAAACTGAAGATACTACAGAAATGCCAACTGAAGATACAAAAGAAATGTCAACTGAAGATACTACAGAAATGCCAACTGAAGATACAAAAGAAATGCAAACTGAAGATACTACAGAAATGCCAACTGAAGATACAAAAGAAATGCCAACTGAACAACCTAATAAAGAACAAGTTGTTGAATCTTTAACACAAGTGATTGATTATATTGCAGATTCAGTTGCAGAAAAAGTATCTGAAAATATTTCATCTGCACAATTTAGTGAAAAACCTCAAAATGGTTTTAAATCTATAAATAAAATGGCTGAAACTATGGCAACAACAGGTGGTTCAAAATTTAAACGAACAAGACGTTTTAGATTAACAAACAAAAATAAAACAAAGAAAATATAATTTTATTTGCTTAATATATGACAAATAAAATTCAACATCATAGATTGTTTTTTAATGCGTTAAGAACAGCTTTAATTTTTATAGCTGGGTTTTTGAGTTATGAAATATTAAAGATAGCTGAAGATGAATGGAATAAAGAACATCCAAACAATGAAACTGTGAATTTTACACAAAGAAAAGGTTATCATTTTATTATACTGTTTTTAGTAGACTTATTTATACTTTATTTGATTTTATTAATATTTGGAGTTCATTTGTAATCTTAAATAAATGGCAAATATTTAATTGTATCATTATCATATAAAGTAACTCTATAAGCTTCATTAATACCCTCTATGTAAACAGTATCGCCCGTGAACAATTTATCGCAACCATATTCATTTGTGCAACTTCTTCCACTTCGTGATACAGGTAAACGCATACTATTTTGCTGGTCACTGTTTGTGTAATATTGCCATTTATCTCGGTTTGTAAATAAAGGACGTCCCATCAATGGTATAATTTTCCCCTTCGTATTTGTAGCAGTTAATATTCCTAATTGTCTATATTGAGTATCTACAGCACCAATGTTAGTAGAAACATTTATCGGTACCAAACCTACTGGAGGAACAACTCTCGAAGGAAAACCTGGGACAAAATATCTCTCATCTCTGAGAGGGGGGGCATAAGGATTCAAAAGTGGGTCTGACGGTAAATTCGTGTAAGGCCAACTGGGAACCAAACCACCAAACCAATTACCATATCCAGTATTCTCTCTAGTTGTGTCCTTAATAACTATTTTTTCTGATGGAGAATTATTTACAACAATGCTTTGCTTAAATACAGTAGTGTATATAACATAAACTAAAATAATAATACATATCACAATAAAAAACATTGAATAGTTTTCAATGCAAATTACTCCTGGTGGACATTTTTTCATATTATATAATTATAATATTAAAATACTTATTTTGCTGGTTGTGCAGGAGCAGATTTACCGGTAAATTGTTGTGCCATTTTCATTATTCCACCTAAACCATCTTTTCCATTATCCATCTGTCCCATCATACCCTTTAATTGCTCAACCATTGGAACCATTGTTTGGACCATAGGTTCAATATTTTTCATAGCTTCTGCTAATTGCATTTGTTGTTTCATTAAACCTTGAGTATCAGCAGTTAAACGTTGAATGCCATCACCTCCTAAAATATTATTGAGTTCATCGTAAGCATCTTCAATAGTAGTGGCATAATCTATATTGTAACCTCTATTTTTGGGACGCCCTGCTTCGAATCCTTGTTGTTCACCACCTGTACTTTGAGTAGCAACATTATCATTAACGAAAGCGTGTTCTAATGGTTGCATAGGAAGACCTTGTCCTGTTTTTGGGTCAGGTTTATCCTTATTATTTTTTACGATTTTATCAATCTTCTTTTGGTCGGCAGTTATTGTTTCTTTTGTTTGTTGATTTAGTCTTGATGTATTAGTATTATTTTCCATTCCTTCTAACATATTATCTCTCACTGCTAATAAATTTACAATTATTAATGGGATGCCTAAAACAATAGTCATATTTTTACTAAAGTATCTAATTAAAACAGCAAATACTATAAAATATAATATTGCGTTAATATTTCCCATTACCATATAACCAATTACATTAAATAAGGCTAATAATGCTACAATATTTAAAACCCATTTATTGGTTAAAAATTTCCTTACAGATGAATTAAGTTTCATTATATATATAATATTTAAAAAAAATTGATTTAATATATGAATATTAAATTAATCATAATTTATTATGGACAATAACACATTTGAAGATGAAACTGATAATGTATCTTACGATTCTTGGAATGAATCCGATGATGAAGATGAACAAAGCGAACTCATATATGAACCAGAAGAACCAAGCTTAAATAAATTTACCATCGTTTTATGCGAAAAATATAATAGATTACTTCATGGCCTAGCACCAAAAATAATGAATACTCACTACTTAACTTATATTAGGTTTAAGAAGCTTAATATTAATGTAATTGATCAATTTAAGATGTATTCAGAATCTTTAAATTTAGAAATTGCTGAATGTATTTATTTATCATCATATCATTGCGTCTCAATAATAAAAACATTTTGGTTAAAGCTAATTCAAAGAAACTGGAAAAGAATTTGTGAAGAGAGAAAACTATTTATAGCAAGAAGTTCTAATCTAAACGCACTTAAATACAGAGAAATTTATGGAAAGTGGCCTAATAATTGTTTAAACTATCCACAATTAAAAGGTATGTTATCTAACTTAACGAGAACTTCTTCTTGAACGTCTAGTACGTCTAACTGATTTAGGAGAAGAAGATATTCTTCTACGAGTATGTGTTGTTTTATATATAAAACCTCCTTTTTGCTTTCTATTTTTTTTAGTTTTACGACCACCAAATATTGCATTATTTTTAAAAACAATATTATTATTTCCCAATATCGTAGCTACATTTGCACTATCTCTTTCATTTTTTAGTTCATTTAAAGCATCACGATATTTTTGTCCTTGTGTTCCATCTATTTTTGACTTTCGATATAGTTGCTTCATAATTTGTCCAAATGAAATATTTGTTGGCTGACCTGTAGCACTATCTAATAGAGATATTTGGGTAGCTGGATTTATTTTTTGTGAAACTGGTTCGGCAACTGCCGCACGTTGTCCTTGAATAACATTGCTTATATTTTGCAGGGATTTTTCTATCTCTTCTAAAATAGCGTTAACTTCTTGTTGTGTTGTTGCATTTGGTACGGATGCAGTAAGTCTTTCTAAATCATCTGTAGCATCCATAATCGCTTGAGTTGCGGCAACTATTTTTTGAGTTAATTGCTGATTTTGTTGTGTCAATTGGTCAATTTGTTGTTGTAAATTTTGTGATTGATTTTCCGCAGCCCCTATAGTATTTTGATGTTCTTGGTTAACTCTGGTAATCTCATTATCCTTATCAGCTATTTGTTTTTGAAGTTCTTGTATATTATTTTCAGATACAGATATTTTATCAGATAATTCTTTCTCTCTTTGTTGAGCTTGTGCTGTCAATTCTTGAATTTGTTGAGCGTGTTGAGCAGATTGATCTCCTTTTCCTTGAAGTTCATTTCTTAAAGCATCTCTTTCAGCTGTTAGTTGTTTTTGTAATTCTGTAATTTCTCTTAAATTTTTTTCACATTCATCTATTTTTCCTTGTTGTTCATTTGCTTGCTGAGTTAGTCTTTGCTTTTCTTCATTTAATGCTATAATATCAGCATCGTGTTGTGCTTGCAATTGTGCAATTTGAGGTTGTAATTCTTGATATTGTTTGTCTTTATCATTAATAGATGCAGTATTTTTATTTACATTTACTTCTAGTTCTTCCGCACGATTTTTTAATGTAGTTATTTCACCTACTAATGCTGCTAAACGTCTACTTATTTGAGTAAGACTATCTTTAATACTATTTGTAAATTGCTGTTTTGCTTCAAGATTTGCTTGTATACCTTGTCTAACGTCATTTAGTTTTCGCATACTTGCATCAAATTGTTCAATAAAATCATTTTGTGCCATATATATTTAACAAATATAAAATTTAATATATATTTAAAGTGAATACTATTTCTTTTTATTTAATATGTCGTGTAAATCTTTTGTATTATCAACAATTGAGTCTAAACTTTCCTTAATTGATTTAACTTCATTTAAAATTTTAAATTGTTCAACTTTTGCGTCTTCTATATTATGTTTTGTAAGTTTACCAGAGTGAGTCAAGTCCTTTATATATTCATCAAGTGCTTGAAGTGCTTTAATTTGGTCTCTTTTTTGTTGTGCAATATAATTATAATATTTTGAATAGTCATTTTTTACAGTTTCTAAAAATCTATTTTGTTTCGAAATAAATCTTAATTTTTTCTGTTTTTCAATTAACATTATTCTCTTTGCATCAATTAAATCTTGTATTTTAATAAGTTGTTCATCTCTTTCCATAACTGGAACAATAATTTTTGCTTTGTAAGGAACAATTACCATTCTTAAAATAAACAATTATTTTATTATTAATGAAAAAAATTTAAAATCTTTGATATATATTATTTAGAATGTCAAGAACTACAACAGAACTATTGCTTTCCCCTGACGATAATCGCTTCGTAATGTTTCCAATTAAATGCGATGATATATGGAAAATGTATAAAAAACAAGTTGATTGTTTTTGGAGAGCCGAAGAAATTGATTTAAGTAAAGATTTAATACACTGGGAAAGCTTAAATGCTGACGAAAAATATTTTATTTCAATGATTTTGGCTTTTTTTGCCGCAAGTGATGGAATAGTTTTGGAAAATTTAGCATCGCGTTTTATGAATGATGTTCAATTGGCTGAGGCTAGAGCATTTTATGGCTTTCAGATTGCGATGGAAAATATTCACTGTGTAACAGGGACTACTAAAATTTTAACTGATACAGGTTATTTTTCAATTAAAGATTTAGAGAACAAACATGTGAATGTTTGGAATGGTGAAGAATTTTCAAATGTTCAAATAAAATACACTGGAGAACAAGAAATTTACAAAATAAGCTTATCAAATGGTATGGAATTAGATTGTTCTCCTGGTCATAAATGGTTAATACAAAGGGGTAATCCTAAACATCCAGAGAGATGCATATATGAAGAAACAGAAACAATTGATTTAAAAGTAGGCGATATATTAGAAAAATATACAGTCCCTTTGATAGAATTTGAAGATAAAGACGAATTTCTAAATCCATATATGCATGGATTTTTTTGCGGTGATGGGAGTTATTGTAATAACTATCCAATTATTTATTTATATGATAAAAAACGTGACTTATTTCCTTATTTTAAATATGATTCAATACAAACAAGCAAAAATCCTATAAAATTTTACATAACTAATTATATTAATAAAGCAAAATTTGAGGTGCCAATTAATTATAGTAAAGAAGTAAGACTTAGTTGGTTTGAAGGTTATGTTGATGCTGACGGATGTATTAATTTAAATACAACACAAGACTCTACATCAATTCAGGTAGCATCTATAAATTTTAAATTTTTACAAGATGTTCAATTAATGTTAACTACATTAGGAATTCAAACAAATATAAGATTAAATCATAAATCAGAAAAACGATTGATGCCAAAAAATGATGGAAGTGGAGATTATGATTATTATATGTGCAATGAATGTTATGTTTTATATATAACAGGTAAATCTGTTAATAAACTTATTGAGATTGGTTTTTCACCAAAAAGATTAAAATTAATATATTGTGAAAGATTAAATGACACAATGGATGTTTCGCCCAGGATTAAAATAGAAAAAATTGAAAAAATATCTGAGAATGAATCTACTTATTGTTTTAACGAACCTAAAAAACATCGTGGTATTTTTAATGGAATATTAACATGCCAAAGTGAAACTTATAGTCTATTAATTGACTCTTATATAAAAGATGAAGAACAAAAAGAAAGATTATTTAATGCAATCAAACATTTTCCTTGTATAAAAAAGAAATCTGATTGGGCACAAAAATGGATTAATGACAATAGAAGTAGCTTTGATGCTAGACTTATTGCGTTTGCTTGTGTAGAAGGAATATTTTTTAGCGGTGCGTTCTGTAGCATTTTTTGGCTTAAAAAAAGGGGGTTGATGCCTGGACTAACATTTTCAAATGAGCTTATTTCACGCGATGAGGCACTTCATTGTGAGTTCGCTGTTCTATTACACAGTAAATTAAATAAAAAAATAGAAAAATCACGTGTTCATGATATTATTCGAGAAGCAGTTGAAATTGAAACCGAATTTATATGTGAAGCATTACCATGCAAACTTATTGGTATGAATTCCGAATTAATGATTCAATATATACAATTTGTTGCTGACCGTTTAGCTGTTCAATTAGGGTATAAAAAAATTTATAATGTATCTAACCCTTTTCAATGGATGGAGCTTATAAGTCTGGACTCGAAAACAAATTTCTTCGAAAAACGTGTGAGTGAATATGCCTTGGCAACTAAAGATAAATCTGAAGATATATTTGAACTAACTGAAAATTTTTAAATAAATAATAATAAATTTAATGCAGATTATTATTTATCGATTACTACATTCTTGGAGATATTTTTGATTATCTTATCTTCCTTTTCCTCTTCATTACCGTTTCCACACATAGCTTCAACAACCATTTTATTATATTTGTCGGAATATTTTGAGTCTGCATATTGGCATCCAGGATATTTCTCTCTATACTCTGGAAGTAACTTATAATTTTTTGCTGCTATTTTCTTAATGGCCTTACGAAGCCTCGTATTATTGTCATCTTCTTTCTCCCATTTGTTATCTTCTTTGATGTAAATAACTTCACGCTTTTTGTCCGTACAATGGACTGGCCTTTCGGTCACATCTAATGCCTTCAAGTTTGTAGTGATTATATTAGAGAGATTTTCTACATAACCTATTTCACCAAATCTCTCTAGGTCACATAACTGAACTTTGATTGATTCGACAAAATCATTGATATTCATCGCATCTTTACACGTCTCATTCAAGAAAAAATTCAGATTGAAAGCCTTATTGTTAGAGTTAGTATAAGTATTATTACTATTATTAGTTATACCGTTTTTAACCAGATTGTTTATGGTGTTATTTTGTTCCAAAATAATTTGTTTCATTTCCTTATTGTCTTTTATTAATTCCATTACTAATTCTGTAGTAATTATATTACCCGATTGTTGTATAGTTTGTGATGAATTTATCGGTTGACAATAAAATTCTTCATTGCACGTTTTTTTATGTTTCCATAATCCTGCATTTGTTTTATACACTTTCCCACAATTTTTACAATTATGGTCACTGCTTAATTTTTGCTTAAGCAAATTTCCATTTATTTCCTTGACGTGGCGAAGACTCTTAAAATGATTGTCTAAATTACTTTTACTATCCGTAAAATAGTCACATTCAATACAATTGTATTTCATTTCAGTTTCTTTATGCATATATTCTTCTTTTTTAATATCATCATCAATCGATATTACATCTGCCAAATTATTTGAAATTGGATTTATAGAGTTTAATGTTGGCTTTAATAACTCATAATGTTCTTGTTCTCTAATTCTTGCTTCAGTTGCGTCTTTACAATAGTATTTTGCAAGCTCAATCATATTCCAGTTATCCCACCCACCATTATTTCTTATAGAATCGTATATTTTACATTTCTTACCATTATTACATAACGTTTTATGTTGATATTTTCTTTTAGTAAAATTTGTTGTATGGCCGATATAAATATCTGAAATGGATTCATCATTGCAATAAATTTTATATATTATTGTATTTGAATAGTCTATACTATCTCGGGGCATTTTATAATATATTTTAAGATTTTTATTTATATTATTATCCTAAAATATACTATAAATGTCCTTTTTTGTCTTAAAATTATTTCCAAATATTTCCAAATATTTCCAAATATTTCCAAATATTTCCAAAAATATTTCCATGCAACTTTTTTGAGATTCTTATTTAAAAAAAATTATCATCACAAATTGAAAATTATTTTTTTTGTGACGTCACGTTAATTTTTCATTATGGTCACATTTTGGATACTTTTTCATAAAATATTTGGATTTTCGAAAAATGGACAAAAATAAATGTCCAAAATTGAAAAATCAAAATACTTTTCATTTTTGAAAAACAAGAATTTTCTCTACACATGAAGGGAAAAATTTTACCCACTTTTTTCAGAAAATTTAAAGAGTTTCTCTTCAGAATGTAGTATTCTGGTCTTTAAGTTATTTTGTAAATAATATAATTTTTCTTTAAATACTTTTGAAATATATTATTTCTTTGGCTTCGACTCCTTTTCCTTCTTTGACTTCGGTTCTTTTACCTTTGTAACCTTATTTGGCTTTGGATTTTCTTTTTCAAAAAACTGTACCTCTTCATAATTTAACTTCTCTCTTCGATTCTTATACATTGTAGAAATTTTTCCTAAGAACTGAGGAAACTTTACCATACCTTTCTTGTTACATTTTAATGTAGCTTTGATTGTATTTAACGCAACACACGGCTCGAATTCCCAGTTTGTCATACTAACATATGTGTCAAATATATCTGCGTCCGATAGCGCGTCAGCAGAATATGACAAATTTTCTTGTTTTTTTACCGGATTGGTTACAGCCAATGTATTATTTATATAGTTCTCTTGAATCATAAGTGGATGCAGTTCATTACATAACCAATAGGTCTCATATTTGCTGTCAATTGATTCGTCCATTGATAGAAGTTTTGCTGTCGTATCGAATATATTCGTGTTCTGAATATTCTTCTTACCTTTTCTCGAGCCAAACTGCAATGTATTTAACACAAAACGTATATCGCCATTGGAATGCTCGTATAGCTCTTTAATTTCTGACTCCTTTATCCTTATCTTTTCTGTTACAACTACATTATAAACTAGACGATAAACATCCTGATACGCAGGTTTCGTCATCTTAAAATCTATACAATAGTTTAGTATTGGCTTGATAGATTGGTCATAACGATTGTCACAAATACATACAATTGGAATACTACAATTTTTAATACATTCTGTTAAACTTGATATAAAACCATAATCACCTCCACAATCAATATCGCTTACCACTAAAACGTTTTCTTGTCCATCAAATGTCTTCTTCGTTTTTATCAAAGGTCGTATTACAGTACTCATATACTCTTTATCTCTTTCATCATCAAGTGATAAATTTATAATATTATAATCGTGCTTTTTTAGTAGAAGGTCTACAAATAAACTTTTACCTATACCACATACCCCTGAAATAAGTGCACATTTCTTTTTCTTATCAGTTTCATCCCATTCTAATAACCACTGAATAAACGGTTGGACATTTTGTTTATTACCAACAAAGTCTTCAATCTTTTTTGGTCTATACGTTGTCGTAAACATTGTTATATTATTTTATACGATTTATTTATTTTATTATTTTTTATTCAATTTTAAAAATTAAATATATAAATATAAATAAATAATTAAAATATGAATAATTATCACGAATCTTGGAAACCTTTGTTTGAACAATTTGATTTCGATGATGTTGAACAAATGTATGAGAAAGATGAAGTCTATCCGAAAAAAGAACATTTGTTAAGAGTCTTTGAAATGGATGTCAGAGAGATTAGAGTATTATTATTAGGTCAAGACCCTTATCATGGACCCGGACAAGCACACGGCTTAAGTTTTTCTGTTCCAAATGGAGTAGCTATTCCTCCTTCATTGCGTAATATTTATAAGGAGTTGCAAGATGGATATCCAGAGAGAAATTATATATTTAAATCAGGTAATTTAGAAAAGTGGTTTTATAGAGAAAAAATATTTCTTTTAAACTCTTCTCTCTCAGTTGTAAAAGGAAAACCAGGAAGTATGATGGATATTTGGGAGGATTTCACCAATGAAGCTATAAAGTTCGTAAGTGAACAAAACCCAAAATGTGTCTTCTTGCTTCTCGGCAATTTTGCAAAAGCAAAAGACTGTTTTATTGCAAATAAAGACAGAATAATAAAAGGTGTTCATCCGTCGCCAATGGCAGCACGTTACGGATTCTTCGGTTCTGGAATATTTAAACAAGTTGAAGAAAAATTAAATGAGAAAATTGATTGGTCTATTTAAATACTTAAAAACTTGCCAATAGATTATTATTATTATGATTACCTGTAATTTAATGGGTGGACTTGGAAATCAAATTTTCCAAATATTTGCTACTATATCTTATGCTATTGAAAGTCATAATTCGTTTAAATTTACAAATGCAATAACTCTTGGAGGAGGAAGTTCAACAGTCAGAAATACATATTGGGATACATTTTTTTCCAGATTAAAACATTTTACAACCGATGAATTTCCACAAATGCATTTTATAAAAGAAAAAGATTTTACATTTAATGAGTTACCATTATACGAAATAATAAACAATGATGTTCTTATATACGGATATTTTCAAAGTTACAAATATTTTGAAATAAACTATGAAATTATTTGTAGAATTATTGGTCTTGAACAAATGAAAGATAATTTACTTAAAAAAATGAACTACAATGTGGAATTCTTAAATAATGTTGTTAGTATGCATTTTCGTATAGGGGATTATAAAAAAATTCAAGACGTTCATCCAATTATGACGAAAGAATATTATGAAAGATGTATAAGTTTTATCCTGTCTAAATATCAAAATTTAAATAGTAAATTAACAGTTATGTATTTATGTGAAGATATGGATATAAGTGACGTAAATGTAGTTATTTCATATCTTTCAGATAAATTTCCTGATTTAGAATTTGTTCGTGGAGAGAATAAGTTAGAAGACTGGGAGCAAATGTTGTTAATGAGTTGTTGTCATCATAATATTATAGCAAATAGTTCATTTAGTTGGTGGAGTGCTTATTTTAATAGTTGGGAAGACAAAATTGTATGTTATCCATCGGTATGGTTTGGACCATCAGCGTCTCATAATACAATAGATTTATGTCCTCCAAAGTGGATAAGAATATTGTCTTAAAATATATTCATTTTTTTACATTATTTACTTATTTCTTATAGGTATTAATATTATCTTCGCGTCTAAGCCCGTGTGATACTAATAATGTAGTGACTTTGTCATTATTTCCCTTTGAATTAAATGCAGATGACCTATGTATTCTATGCTTAACTAATATCTCTGGACAATTAAAGAAACGCTTATTTTGTTTCCATAATCTTAGCCATAAGTCGTAATCTTCAATGCCATTTTCATTCCAATAACACAATTCTTTTTTAATAATAGAACTAGAGTTAATAATTGGATTTACCTCTGTAAAATTAAAATTAGAAAAATCATTAATAGGTATCTTCGGAACCACATTTTCTATATCTCCAAACCATACACAATTACTTCCTATTACATCATAATTAGAGAGAAATCTGGATTGCACTTCAAGTTTTTTGTAATGCCAAATATCGTCAACATCTAATAATGCAATAAAATTAAAATTACAAAATTTTATCATTTCATTTAAGGTATTTGATTTGCCTTTTATATTATAGAAATCAAATACTCTTATTCTTTTATCTAGTGATTCATATAATTTTGCTTTTTGATATACATCTGAATTTTGATTATGACCATTTACACCGATTAAAAGTTCCCATTCGCCATAAGTTTGCATTAAAACAGATTGAATGGAATCATTTATAAATTCTATTCCATTATAGATAGGAATTAATATACTTATCATTATATAAATATATTAATTAAAAATTCTTTGAAACATAAACCAATTATCATATGGGTATTGAAATTCTCTAAATAGAGAAAATATCTCTAAATTGCTAAAAACACAATCAGCAATTATAATTTGGTCATCTTTTACCAAATAATTATGTTTAAAATATAATTCTAATTTATTATCAAAAGTTTTAAACCACCAATTAATCATATTTTTATGTAAAATAAAAAAACCACCTGCTATTGAATTTTGAAAAGGAGGTATTGGATTTTTTGGTAGACCATTTATATTTTTATTATTTATGATTCTAATTAGGTCATTTAAATAAATGTCGTTATTATTAATGCAAGCGTACACAATTTTATTTTTTTCTAGAGCATTAATTTTATTAATATCTGGCCAACTCATTAGAGCAGAAGTATTAGTATCATTGTATTCACCAGTTCTATTTCTAAAATATCCTATATCACACCAACCATAAAAATTAGTGTCAAAATATTTTCTCTCTATTGTTTCTTTGACAAAGCTAATTTTTTCAGCCCATAACATATTTAATTCCCAACAGGACTTATCATTTAATAAAAAATTTTGTTCATGATTTCGAATCCAATAATCTTTATATTTATAGTTATAAAATTGATTGAATGGTTTAATTATAATTTTAATATTAGAATTATTTTTTGTATCAATATATTTAACAGCATTTTCGTCAGTATATATTACGAGATAAAAGTTATTAACGATAGAAATAAAATTTTTCATCCACTCGATGTATTTTGAAGGGTCAAATTTAGATTCTATAATATAAAAACAACTAGAAAAAGTAATTGACATACATAAGATAAAAGCTAATATTTAAGTTTATTAAGAAGTATAATAAATTATTATAAAACAATATTTATATATAAAAACTTAAACATATTAAATTTATAAGTTTATGAGTCTTTTGATATTTTATTTAACTGAAAATAGTAGACATTTTACATTTGAGCCATTTATACACTTGTTAAATCAATCTAAAACAAAAAGTGAATGGAAATTAATAATATTAACACATTCAAATGATTGTAATTTTTATATAAATATAATTAAAAACTTTAATATAAATTTTGATACTTTTAATTTTGATAATTATAATAATTATTTAAATAAAGTAAAATTTGCTTTAGATTATGCGGAAAAATTTAATTTCAAGTATATGATGAAATGTGATAATGATATATTTATGAATAGTCATACCTTAGATTATATAATAGATAATTTGTCATCATTAGACAATGATGAAAATTTAGCAATAACTCCTCTACTAAATACTGGAATTCCAAGCGTAGAGTATTTTATAGCTGATTTTTTGAATGAAGAAAGTAAAAAAGAAATAAATAGTATGTTCTTAAAAACAAACTTTTACGATAGAGATGGAGTTCAATATAATGTTCTTAATAAATATACATTACATGCAACCAACTGGAATAGCGATGCATTTTTTGAGGGCGTTAACTCTATTAATCATTATTACAAAGGAATTCACCCAATTAGAATAAATTTTGAAGCAATACAGTTTATAAATCAATATGTAATAGATAATAAAGAATTATTTTATTTAAAAAGAAATCAGGAACTATTTAAAACTGATAGTATTCCTTATTTGTGTAATAGTTTATATTGTATTAAAAGGGATACCTATAGTAAAATAATTAATAGTAATGAATTATATGTAGATGGTTTTGAGGAAGTTCCATTAAATTTATATTTAAAAAAAAATAAATTAAACTATCTATTTGTAAGAAATAGTTTTGCTATACATATGTATTATAATTGGTTTTCAGGATATAAAGAATTAGAAAAACAATTTGTTGATAAATTTTTTATAGGTAATAAAACACTGCTAACAGTATTAAATGAAATTACAAAAGATAAGGAAGGAATAGAGATAGGAGGGCCGTCGCCATCTGGTAATATAATTTATTCAATTGCTAAAAATCTTGATAATGTAGTATTTTCAGAAACAACAATATGGGCAACGCAAAATAATGAATACAGATATTATAAAGACAGAGTAGGTAAAGTTATAATAAATGATGCAGTTAATATTACTGATATTAACGATGAAAGTTATGATTTTTGTTTTTCATCACATTGTTTAGAGCATATTGCAAATCCATTAAAAGCTATTAATGAATGGTTACGAATTACCAAAAAAGGTGGTTATATTGTGTTAATTGTTCCGGAAAAGTCACAATGTTTTGACCATAAACGAGAATATTCAAAATTTTCAACATTGATTTCACAATATGAAAAAAATATAGGAGAAGATGACTTATCAACTCTTCCAGAAATTTTAGCAAATCACGACTTATCAATGGACCCGGCAGCAGGTGATTTGGGAAATTTTACAAGAAGAAGTTTAAATAATTTTTCAAATAGATGTCTTCATCATTATGTATACAATCCAAAATTATTAAATGAGATATGTGACTATTTTAACTGTGAATTTATTTATACGATAACAAATGGGTTAGATATCTGGTTTATTATGAGAAAAAACTAAATATTTAATTTATCAATTGTAAAAATTATATCATCCCATCGATTTTTAATATGACGCAAATCATATATTTTGATATATTTTTTTAAATGGTTAGGAACAGCATTTTTTAGAGTATCAATCCATTCAATAGATTGAATATCTTCTACTGCTAATATACCGTCATCCGTCATTAATGGCGAATATAATCTAATAAATGACACCATACTGTCTAATGTATGTGGACCATCATCTAACATAAAGTCAAAAGTAATTTTTTTATCAATAAAATGTGTTTTTACAAAATTATTATCATATGCATTTATTGATGTATATAAGATAATTTTTTCATTATTTTTTAAAATATCATTTACATTTTTAATATCCATTATATCAACACCATAAATAATAGCATTTATAAAATATTCATTCCACAATTTAATACTCCCTCCTTTAAAAATTCCAACTTCTAATATATTTTTAGCTGTATATTGTTTTTTTGTTAATAGTTTATTATATGTATCCAAATAAGAATGACAAGTATTTTTATCAGTTAATGAGTTATCTACTAAATCTATCAATTCCATATAATTATATTTTATTTTAAAATGAAAATAATAATTAATATTTTTAATTATTATTATGTAAAATTAATTAAATTTTATATGCCCAGACCACATTTGTCTACCATCTCTGTAATCTAAAATCATATTAATTGGTATAATATTTAATTTTGCATTATTCGACAACCATATATTTGTTTGAATAGTTTCATTTTGGATTTCGAAACCAGTAAGATAATTATGTAAGTTTGAAAAAGCATTTAAATTTATCGATGTATTATCAAAAATAAAAATTTGGTCATCTAGTTCAATAAATTCTTTAATATCATTAAATTTAACATCATAAATATTCCTCCAAGGTCCAGAACCTCCAACACTTATTCCATAAGGAACTTCTTTGCATCCTTCATATTTTCTGGCTCGTCCATTAATACTTCCTTTAACTAAACAGTTTAAATTTATAGGTTCAAGTAAATATACTTCTGGTCTTATTTTAATATACCAGTCATAATTTTTATCTTCAAAATTAGATATAAAATCATTTAATTTACTTATTTGTTTCTTTGGATTAACAAATTTATATTTAAAAGTAATATATTCTTCATAATTTATAAAATCATCTTCACTTGAAATTCCAGCATAATCAATTTCACATTTTGGAATTAATAAATTCATCTGTTTTTTTAAGTTTTGAATATTAGAAATTAATAATTTATCCATCTTATTAGATATTAATATAACTAAAAGTTTCATTAAATAATTATATTCAATTCTTTTTAATATAATTTAAAGGATGTTTTAATAATAAATATATGTCTGTAAATACAATATTTATTCATACTGCAAATATACCAGGCTTTAATTTACGTATTTCACAATTTATTGATACCATTGTTAGTAGTGGACTATATGACAATATAAATATTTTATACATATGTTATGTTGGTACAAATGATATGACAATAGATGAAAAGTATAAAAATTTACATAAAATAAATATAATAAATGTTTCAAATAATTTATTAGACTATGAGCTTCCAACTTTACAGTATTTATATGAGTATTGCTTAAAATATAGTAATCATAATATTTTATATATACATACAAAAAATATTGGCAAGGCAATAAATGACTGTATTGAAGACCAGATAAAATATATGCTTTATTTTTTGGTAAATAAATGGGAAGATTCAGTAAATTTATTAACGAATGGACATAATACGTGTGGGGTAGATTTAAGAGATGAACCGACACTTCATTATTCTGGAAATTTCTGGTGGGCCAAATCTGATTATATTAAAACTCTTCCATCTCCTATTGAGTTTGGTGATTTGAATAAATATCCTAATAAATTGAACTCAATTAGACATAATCAAGAATTTTGGTTGTGTTATTTAAAAGAAAATCATCATTCATTATGGGATTGTGGAATATCTGTTTATGAGAGACATATGCATAGATATGGTACAAATAATTATATAAAAAATAACATAGTTAAAGAAGAAAAAAATGTTGTAGATATTTATTTAGCACATAGAAATTCAAATAAATTCTTTGAACAACAAGTAAATCTTATTAGAAAATATTTTCATGTTAATGAAGGTTCGCAACTAAATATATATGGTTATGTTGATGGAGATAATGAATCTATTCGTAATAATTTAAGATCATCTTGGGAATCTTTAAATGTTGTTCCTATATTTATACCTAGAATAATACAAAATTATGACAGAAATTATATTGGAGCAGGTGAATCATTTGGATTAGCATTTCAATATGTATATGAAAACTATATACTTAAAAATAACCACATAAGTGTATGTTTAGAAAATGATGTATTTCCAATAAATCATATAAATATAGAGGAATATATTGGTAATAATGAAATATGTGGCGAAATAAGATTTAACGCGGCTGATTTACCTTATAGAATGTTAATGTTTTGGTTAGGTATTATAATTTTTAATGGTAAAACAATGCAAGATAGAAATTTATGGAGAGCTGAATCAAGACCAGTGAAATCGGTTACTAGTGGAAGAATTCATACAATTGATTGTGGAGGTCAATCATATTACTGGATTGTTAAATCTCCAAGAAATATTAAACATATTAAAACAAGAGGTGATGAAAAATATAATCCTTATACATCATTGTATTGTAATCCATATAATATTACTACTGAATTAGAATTACTTCCATATGAATTGAGGGAAAATTATAAGCCGCATTTCCGTGTACTAAATTATGAGGATATATTTATACATTTAGAAAGAATGGGAAAGGAAAATGATAATTTAAAACAAAAATGGTGGAATAATAGTTATAATAAGATACTTAAAAAATAATAAAAATATTACGTAAAATTAGATTATTAATAGTAGTGAATATTTGTATAAATGTATACACATATTCAAGTATATGATGGTTTTGGAGCTCAATATCAAAAAATTATTCAAACGTATATATACTGCAAAATGAACAATATGAATTATGTATATAGACCTTTTACAAAAATAGAACATAATTATGAAAATGATATAAATTATAATGAAAAATTAGAGTTATTAATAAATCTTAGAGAGAACATAGAAAATGATTATGAATTAAAAGCTAAAGAGTTAGATTATGGATTAATTGTATGTAAGTTTTTTGAAGATAATATGGAAAAATGTTGCAAAAGTGAACATATGAAATTTATAAAAAAATGTTTTTGGGAAAATAAAGATAGAAACTTTTTTAAAAATAATAAAATAAATATTTCAATACATATTAGAAGAGAAAATTCTCACGACTTAGGACGTGCTGGAAATAGAATTACTACTCCAAATACTTATTATTTAAATATAATTAACAAAATAAGAAGTGAAAATAAGTCAAAAGAATTGTTATTTCATATTTATTCTCAAGGAAATATTAATCAATTTATTGAATTTCAAAGTGATGATACAATTTTTCATATAGATGAAAATGTATATGATACATTTTTAGGATTAGTATCAGCAGATATACTAGTAACATCGCCAAGTAGTTTAAGTTATGTAGCAGGTTTAATAAGTGATGGTAAAGTTTATTATAAAAGTTTTTGGCATAGTCCTAGAGAGGATTGGATTATATATTATAAATAAAAATAATTATAAATTTTGAAAAATTTTTGTAATAGTTTTTGTATCTGTTAAAAAATTTGGATAATTAATGTGAAATAATTTTAATTGGCTAGTTTTTTCTTCTAATTTAATTAGAAGAAATTCTTCGGTGCAGTCATTCCAATCATTAACAACCAAACAAGGAAAAAAATTAAATGTTTCATCAAATGGCGTATTTGTTTTTTTTACGATAGGAATTGAATTTAAAGCAATCGCCTCGAAAAATCTATGAGTATCTTCGCCAGCTCCTCTTGGACATAAAGTATAATAAGACTCATGACAATATTTATAAAATATCCATTGAGGAACCGCACCACAATGTATAGATTGTGGTTTATCGGTTATAAAATCACCGCCTTTATTATTCCATTTTACTAATTTATTCGAATTTAAGTTGCAAATAAAATATTTATTGCCTAACTTATTTTCACAATCAATTCTAGTATTATCAGTAGAATTAGTAAAACATAATAAACACAAGTAGTTTTTACATCTTTTTTCAATTATTTCATTCAAAATATCTCTCCCCGAAAAATTTTTATGATTTGGATGAACCTCTTCACCATCCCTCAATCCGATTGGTAAAATTTTGCAATTAGGATTAATATTATTTGTACAATATATTTTAATAGAAAAAGGTAATAAGATATCTATAATATTATTATGTAAAAAAGGTTCAATAACCCCTATATAAAAATATAACTTAATTTTTTTATGCGATAAAATATAGACAATAGTATTTATAATTTGTGGATATGTTTGTAGATTAAATCCATTTAAAAAAAGTCTATTTCCGTGACAAAGATTATTTAATTTTTCTATATCTATAAATGGTGGTGATTTTCCATAATTATCATCATATCTATCACAAATAACATAATCACATAAATTAGCAATACCAACACTTGTAAAATTTACACATATATTATTTGTAATGTGTGTTTTTCTTAATTCGTATAAAGACATTTCATAAACTATGTATTATGTGTTTATATTATTATTATTGTTTAAAATTAATAATAAATTTAAAATTATAATTTAAAACTATAATTCTATTTCAAATATAAATGAAATTTATTATATTATGTGGTGGAATTGGAAAAAGAAATAATAATTATTCATTACCAAAACCTTTAAATTACATAAATGGTAGACATATGATTTCATATTCAATAGAAAGTATACCGTCAAATGAAATATATATAATATATAATAACAAATTAAAAGAATATAATTTTGAAGAAATAGTTATAAATGAATTTAAAAATCATATATTCAAGTTTGCAAGTATCGAATACTTAACACGAGGAGCTGTAGAATCAGCTTACATAGGTTTAAATGAATTATCAATATCAAAAGATGAACAGGTTATTTTTATTGATAATGATAATATTCATATATATCCAAAAACCATAATTGCAAATAATTCATTTATCGGTTATAGTATTGATTATGAAAAATCTAATTATTCATTTATTAATATTGATAACGGTTTAATTACAGATATACAAGAAAAAAATAAAATATCTGATTATTATTGTTGTGGAATTTATGGGTTTAAAAATTTAGATTTATTTAAAAATTATGCATTACGATTGCTAAAATCAAATATTAAATCCAAAAATGAATTCTATTTTTCAACTCTTTATAAACTAATGATAGAATCTGATGAAAAAATATTTCCAATGAAAATATATCATACATATCATCTTGGAACGAAAACAGAAATAACAAGTAATGAGGTAATATCATCTAAAGCAAGTAAATTACGAATTTGTTTTGATTTAGATAATACTCTAGTTAGTTATCCGACAATACCAAATGATTATACAAGTGTATCTCCAATAGATAAAAATATAAAATTGTTAAGATACTTAAAGAATAATGGACACGAAATAATTATATATACAGCAAGACGAATGAAAACACATAAAAATGATATTGGTAAGGTAATGAAAGATATAGCATTGATTACATT
>Ga0180433_10004315_pt1 | contig 20062 bp, 9 predicted proteins | sample SS_ome_8_FD_132980 | JGI IMG/M metagenome (GOLD analysis project Ga0180433, IMG submission 132980) | Hypersaline lake sediment archaeal communities from the Salton Sea, California, USA - SS_1_D_1 metaG | ecosystem: Environmental > Aquatic > Non-marine Saline and Alkaline > Hypersaline > Sediment... | reverse complement strand
TAAGTGGTGTAGGGTATAAGGTATATTCATGCATTAATTCAAAATCCTGTTAATCCTGTCTAATTCAGGGCTGGAAGGGAGCGAACCACGAAGCTCACGAAGCACACGAAGAAAAAAACAAAATACAAAAGAAAAAAGATAAAGACAAAATACAGAAGGAAAAAGGAAAAAGGAAAAAGTGAAAGACTAAAGACCTCACCTCCGAGCTAAGTTGTACTTGGGTCGGAAATAATATTCAAAGCTTTGCTTTGAGTTTCAATGCATTCCCAATCAATGACTGAGAATGAAGAGACAAATATTTTTAAAAAATCCATGTCAATCCGTGACATAATATTTTTAATAATGATTGTGATGAAATCGCCTGCCTGTCAGTCTGAGTTCATCGAAGACTAACAGGCTTAGAGAAAAGGAGGCTAAGCATGCAATATAAAAAGCATATACTACATCTTTTCATTCCTGCAATTTTTTTTATTTTTTTAACCGATAATTTTGCTGATGAAATGGAAAAAATAAATGACTGGGAAAATCCGGGCGTAATCGGGATAAACAAAGAAGCACCGCATGCCACCCTGATACCTTACAAATCCCGGGAGGCGGCTGTCACCTGTAAAAGGGAAGCATCTGTTTTCTATCAGAGTTTAAACGGTGAATGGAAATTCAACTGGTCATCCAATCAGGGGCAGGCACCGGATGACTTTTATAACCCTGACTATGATGTATCTCAATGGGATGACATTCCTGTTCCTTCCAACTGGCAGCTTCAGGGATACGGAACCCCGATTTATCTGAATGTACGATATCCTTTTGAAAAAAATCCTCCCTGTATTCAGCATGACTATAATCCGGTTGGCTGTTACAGAACCGTTTTTACTGTTCCCGAAGAATGGGAAGGAAGAAAAACCTTTATTCATTTTAAGGGTGTGGAATCTGCTTTTTACCTCTGGCTTAACGGGCAGATGGTAGGATACAGTCAGGGAAGCAGAACTCCGGCAGAATTTGACCTTACTCCCTATCTCCAACCAAGGGAAAATATGCTGGCAGTAAAAGTGTTCAGGTGGTCAGACGGTTCCTATATTGAGTGTCAGGATTTCTGGAGATTAAGCGGAATTTTCCGGGATGTGTATCTTTATTCAGCTCCACTGGTTCATATCAGGGACTTCGAAGTCAGCACAGATCTTGATGATTCCTTCCGGGATGCAGAATTAACAGTAAAAGCCCGGGTATATAATAAACGTACAACCGCTGTTTCACATATTGAAGTTGAGGGGATATTACTTGATCCTGAAGGAAACCGGGTTAAGCCGGAACCTATAATCTCAGGAAGATGTGAATACATCGCTTCAGAAAACAGTGCCCTGATAATCATGAAAACCGCTCTCGATGAACCTATGAAATGGACTGCCGAAACACCTCATCTGTATACTCTGGTGTTAACCTTAAAAGACAAAGAAGGAAGTATTGTGGAAACAGAAAGCTGCCGGATCGGATTCCGGGAGACAGAGATCAGAAACGGGCGGCTTTTAGTCAACGGAAAGCCGATCTATATCAAGGGGGTGAACAGACATGAGCATGATCCTGTTACCGGCCACTATGTCAGTACTCAGACCATGATCAGGGATATTACCCTCATGAAACGATTCAATATCAATACTGTAAGAACCAGCCATTATCCCAATGTTCCTGAATGGTATGATCTCTGTGATCAATACGGATTATATGTTATCGATGAGGCTAATATCGAATCTCACGGGATGGGATATAATCCGGAATATACCCTGGCAAATAAACCTGAATGGGAAGAGGCGCATATTGACCGGATCAAACGTATGGTGGAGAGAGATAAAAATCACCCCTCTGTAATAATCTGGTCTCTAGGGAATGAAGCCGGGGACGGCACTGCCTTTCAGAAAGCCAGTGAGTGGATCCATCAGCGTGATCCTTCCAGACCGGTGCATTATGAGAGAGCAGGTCTGCGGCCGCATACAGATATTGTCTGTCCCATGTATTCCAGAATCCAGCATTTAAAAGAGTATGCAGAAGTGGACAGAGACAGACCCCTCATTATGTGTGAATATGCTCACGCTATGGGGAACAGTGTGGGAAATCTTCAGGAGTACTGGGACCTGATAGAATCCTATCCATTACTTCAGGGGGGATCTATCTGGGACTGGGTGGATCAGGGATTGCTAAAGACATCAGAAGACGGGGAAATATACTGGGCCTATGGAGGAGATTTTGGTGATCATGCCAATGACGGTAATTTCTGTATCAACGGACTGGTTTTCCCTGACAGGAGTATTCCTCCCAAACTGTGGGAAGTAAAAAAGGTGTATCAGAATATTGAGGTTATTCCCCGTTATAATAACAATGAATTTGTTATAAAAAATAAGTATTTTTTCACCAATCTTGATCAGTTTACCTGTCACTGGTCTGTTTGTGAAGACGGAAAAGAAATCCAGAAGGGGGTAATACCTGATCTTGATATTCCACCTGGTTCTTCTGAGCTGCTGTATGTTCCTTTTGAAAAACCTCAGCTCAAAGCAGGGGCTGAATACTGGATTAATTTTAGTTTTCGTTTGAAAAATAAAACTCTATGGGCTGATCCCGGATTTGAAGCAGCTCAGGCACAGTGTAAAATTCTCTATAAAGTTCCTGAAGCAGACCATATGGTGTTACAAGAGGATACAGATCTTCAGGTCACAGAAGATGTCAATAAACTTACGATCAGGGGTAATAGATTCCGTCTTGTTTTTAATAAAAAGCAAGGTATCATTGAATCATTAGAATACGGAAAAGAAAAAATAATCAGGGGCGGTACTGTAATTTCCGGGCCACTGCTGAATGTTTACCGGTCTCCTACAGATAATAATAAATATCTGGCTGTTAAGTGGGAAAAATACGGCCTTGATTTTTTGAAATATGATGTTGAAAAGTTTCATTTTGAAAAGAATGATAACACAGTTTCTGTCTTCATTGATTTTAACTGTACAGGTAAAAATAAGGCAGGTTTTTTTCACAGTGTACAGTATCTGATATTTTCAAATGGATGCATCCGGGCACAAAACAGTATACAGTCTTATGGTAAGCTGCCGGTTTTACCCAAAGTCGGGATCAGAATGGCTTTGAGTCCGGAATATTCTCAGGTACACTGGCTGGGACGGGGACCGCATGAAAACTACCCTGACCGAAAAACAGGCAGCCCGGTCGGATTGTATACAAAAAATGTCAGTGAATTTTATGTTCCGTATGTACGTCCTCAGGAGACCGGAAACCGGGAGGATGTGCGGTGGGCAGCACTGCTTAACAGCTCAGGTAATGGCATGGTAATGGTTGCAGAAAAGCCTGTATCTTTTTCTGCTTTACATTATACTGCCGGTGATCTGGACGAAGCTGATCATATTCATGAATTACATCCCAGAGATGAGATTATTTTCTGTATTGACTGCCAGCAACTGGGATTAGGCAATGGAAGCTGCGGTCCGGGGGTTCTGGACAAGTATCTTGTCTATCCGGATGAATATGAGTTTGTGTATGAGCTTCGCCCCTGTTTTAATGAAAAAAATAATCTGAGTGAAAAAGCGAGATTGAAACTGCCTGAGCAGACACGGAGAGTCTCCGATAAGCATGGTAAATAGTGAACACAAAGATCGCAGAGTGATATATAAAGAATCAATTTTTATGATGAAAGGGGATGCACAATGAAAAACCGTACCTCGTTTCCCAAAGTATTCTGGGTTGCTAATTCCATTGAAATTCTGGAACGATTTGCGTATTACGGAATTTATCTGGGTTTTTGGCATCTTTTATGCAATGGTTAATGTAGGAGCTTCTGTAGGACCAGTGGTTATGGGAAGATTACGGGCTATTTCCTGGAATAATGCTTTTCTTGCCGGTGTTGTGGCTGTGGGACTGATGCTTTTAATTACTATAATTTTTTACAAGGAACCGGAAAGAAAAACAGAGGGAACTACATTAAAATATAAATTTAAAGAAAAGGTAAATTTTTACTTGCAATTTCAAACAATAAAATTTATCTTTATTTAAATTGTTGATAATAAAAAACAATGGGTTGCCTATAGACTATTGATACTGGTAAAAAATTATAAAAGAAATGATATCTGTGTGCAATAGATGTCACTAACATCAGTGCTGGGAGTATAGGCAATCTATGTATCGTCTTAAATCATTTTGGCTTACATTTTTCTCAGGGTTAACAGCCATACTATGTGTTTTATGTCCAGTTTTGGTCACAGCACAAATAGGACTGTATCTTCCTGAGCCTGAGGAGAAATTTCCGCCCCTTATATCAAAACAATTAAGCCATCCCCTGGGCTATTCTCTCTCGGAGAGAACTCCCTCCTATCCTAACATGTTTAAACGGGAAGTGACCATTGATTCATCCGGTCAGTTTGTTACCATCAGGTACAAATATGATGATACAGATCTGCTTATACCGCAGCATCTTACCCTGGAACAGTATATCCAGCAGCGGTTAGACCGTGAAACCAATTATGCCTTGCGGTCATATTTCAGTGAGCATTATCTGCCCCAGGAAGAGCGGGATGAGGGAGGGGGCATAACCCTAAGAAGTCCAAAGATCAAAAGTAAAACTTTTAAAAGATTATTCGGCGGTGATGAGTTAAGTCTGAATGTTACCGGAAATATTACCATTGACGGTACCTACCGGCATGAAAAACGGCAGGAAGTAATGACTGCTACTAATCGGGCACCTACCGGAAGTTTTAACATGAAACAGACGCAGCGTTTCAAGGTTGAGGGAAAAATCGGGGAAAATGTTTCAGTATTTGTGGATCAGGACAGTGAACGTCCCTTTGAATTTCAAAATGCTTTGCAAGTACAATACCGGGGAGATGAAGATGCCATCCTTCAAACCATTGATGCCGGTAATGTATCATTATCTCTGCCCGGGACACAATTTGTAACTTTCAGTGCCAAAAATTCAGGATTATTTGGTGTAAAAGCCAGACTTAAACTGGGTAATCTTGATATTACCACTATAGCAAGTATGGAAAAAGGACAAAAGAAAAAGTTATCCTTAACCGGAGGAAAAGAAGAAGGCGCCTCTCAGATTCAGGATTATAATTATGTGCGGAATACATATTTCTTTCTGCATGACCGGTATCGGGCTATGTATCCGCAGGTTGATGAAGACGGATTACATGAATATAATCCGGAAGATGTCATAACCAGAATAGAGGTATACAAATCAGGCACGAACTATCAAAGTGATGAGGATGCATTTCATGCCTGGGCAGTTGTGGATCCGGATAATCCTGATACGTCCAAAATAACCAATGACAGCTATGAAGGATATTTTCTGCGTCTGGAACCCAATGAAGATTATTTTGTGGATAAGAAATTAGGGTATATCAGAATGGACCGGTACCTCCAGGATTATGAGGTTCTTGCAGTCAGTTTCGAGGATACTTCCGGCAATGTATTCGGTACGCTGCCTGATGAAAACGGTGTTTTTTCTGGAAAGAAACTATTTAAGATAATCAAGCCCAGAAATCCAACCCCGGATCTGGAAACCTGGGATCTGGAATGGAAAAATGTATATAATTTAGGCAATACTCAAAATATAAACCAGGAAGATTTTGATTTAAAAATTTATTTTAAGACTTCTTCCGGTGATCCCCGTGATTCAACTCAACCGGAAGGAGAAACCCGGTCTAAGAGCTATCTTGAAATTTTCGGTCTGGACAGAAAAAATGCATCGGGAGCTCTCACTCCTGACGGAAACATTGATTTTGGAAATCCCAATATAATAGATCTTGAGAGAGGAGAGCTGTTTTTCCCGGACCTCACCCCTTTTGCACCGGATTCCCTCTCTGATTCAAAATTGCCAGAGGAACAATGGGCAAAATTTTACTATGTTGATCCCACTAATCAGTCAGAAATTATCAGGCAAAGTAATTTCTATATAGAAGTAAAATCATCGTCCTTGTCACGGCTGAAATCAACTTATCAGCTGGGGATAAATGTGATCGATGGCTCTGAGAAAGTCACCCTTAACGGCGCTCTGCTGGAAAGAGGTGTGGATTATAATATTGATTATCGCTCCGGAATGCTCACCATAACCAAGGAAGGAGCTACAGATGCGAATGCAAATCTGGAAGTAACCTATGAGCTGCAGGAGATGTTTTCTATAGATAAAAAGATGCTCCTGGGAGCCAGAGCTGAATACAATTTATGGGAAAAAGAAGACAGCCGTGCTTTTATCGGCGGAACACTTCTTTACCGGAGTCTGCAGACGGTGGACAGACGGGTTAATATAGGCAAAGAAACCCCGTTTTCAAATTTTGTATGGGATGTCAATACATCTGTTGATTTCAAGAATCAGTTTCTTACCAAGGTTTTTAACTATGTCCCTCTGCTGAGAGTAGCCGGTGACTCCAAAGTGTCATTTGAGGGTGAAATTGCCCAGGTCATTCCTGATCCGAATTCACTGAATAATGCCAGCACCGGGGATAAGAACGGGGTTGCCTATTTGGATGATTTTGAAGGAGCAAAATTAGAAAATAAGATTAACATCAATGGAATATCCTGGAATTATAGTTCTCAGCCTCTTATCGGAGTAAATAATCTGAAAGCACCTTTGGAAAAACGCGGATATATTGAGTGGGTAAATCCTTTTAATAAAGTAGATATTCATGACATATGGCCCAATAAGGAAATAAGTACTCAAATGGGCGGAAGTGCGAAGTATAAGGATGTACTGGAAGTCCGATTTCATCCTCTTGATACGCTGGATACTGAAGAGCAGAAACGGCAGAGCTGGGGAGGACTTCAGAAAGCACTTCCTACCGGATATGCTAATCAGATAAAAAGTCGTTTTCTGGAAGTATGGATAAAACTGACGGAAGGAGTACCGCCAGGGAAAGTACATATTGATCTAGGTTCTATTTCAGAAGATGTTATTCCTAACGGCAAACTGGATACGGAAGATAAATTAAAGTCCGGATTGCGGGATGAAGTGCTGCAGCCGAATGATGAAGATACAGGTATAGACGGAATCTGGGGTGATGATCCTCCGGATCTTTTTCATCCTCATGAACCTGCAGTTATAGAAGACGGCCGGGCAACTCCATATGATTTCTGGGATCTTAATAACAATGGTGAAAAATCTCCTGATGAACCCTGGAGTTATGATGATTATGAGTATAATTCACAAGATGAATATATCAAGGATGTTATAAAAATCAATGGTACAGAAAACAGCATTAATAAATCGAGTGTTAAACTACCGGACAGCGAAGATCTGAATGGAAATTCCACTTCTGATCTGACTAACAATTACTATTCATTTTCATTTTCTCTTGATGAAAACAGCCCGGACACAAGTTTAATTGACGGATATGGTGCAGAAGGCAAAGGGTGGCGGAAATATCAGCTTCGGTTAAATGAACCTGATACAGTGGTGGGTAATCCTCAGTGGTCAAGAATTAAATATATCAGAATATGGGTTGACAGTGTGGATTCTTATACCCGGGTGCAGATTGCCGAGATCAGTCTGGTGGGTAATGAGTGGAGATTCAAAGGTATTTACGAGCCCCCTGATACCACCAATTACGGTGTTGCTGATGATACCACCTTGGTTATCAAGGTATATAATACTGATGAAAATAAAGATGAATATTCATCACCAGAAGGTGTTTCCGGAGAGTACGATCCGGTGCGGCGGGTTCATTCCAGAGAGCAGGCATTAGTATTAAAGTTACATGATCTGCCGCCCAACAGAAGTGCTGTTGCCCAGAAAACATTGTATCAGCCGGTAGATCTCATTCATTACAGAGAATTAAAAATGTTTCTGCACGGAGGGGATATCGTGTATACATCTTTTCCCCCGGACAGCAGTCCGGTGGAGTTCTATCTCCAGATCGGTTCAGATACGAAGAATGAAAACTATTATGAAATAAGATATCCAGTGTATCAGGGATGGGATGAAAGAAATAATATTGAACTGCCGCTGAAAGTGTTCAGCCAGTTAAAACTTAACCGGGAAGCGGATGAGGATACCTCCAGTATTGTGTTAGAAAACGGACACACAGTGACCATTGTAGGGAGTCCCACTGTTACGAATGTCAGGTGGCTCAGAGCAGGTATAGTAAACAGAACAAATAGTTATTTCAGCGGAGAAGTATGGCTGAATGAACTGCGTTTATCCAATGTACGGAAAGAAAAAGGAATGGCGATCAGGGCGAAATCCAATGTACAGATTGGTGATTTCTGCAGTATCAACGGTTCCTATGATAAACAGGATGCTGATTTTCATACTGTCAATGAGAGATTCGGAGGCGGATCAAATGCTCAGAGTTACGCGGTGAATGTTAATGTAAGTATGGAGAAATTTCTACCAGTCTCCTGGGGGCTGAATATTCCGATCAGGGCAAATTACAGTAAATCGCTTTCCACTCCAAAATATATGCCGGGAAGTGACATTATAGTAGATAAGGACATCATGACCGATGAACAGCTCCGTGAGATACAGACAGTAAATGAAAATCAGGGTATAAGTGTTTCATTTTCAAAAACTCAGCGATCCCGGGATTTTTTCGGAAAATATCTGCTTGATCCGATTAAAGCTCAGATGAGTTACAGACGTGCTGACAACCGCAGTTCCCGTATCCGTTTCGGCAAATCATTAAGTTATAATGGAAGTTTCAGTTATAATGTGACTATTGATAAAAAATACAGTATTAAACCTTTTATATGGCTGGGAGATAAAGGGTTTTTAGGTAAAATTGCAGATTTTAAGATATATTATCCTTTTAACAGTTTTTCTTTTAAGATTAACGGAAATGATTCCAAGAAAGAATCTGAAAACAGAGAGGGAGTGCCTAAATCTTCAAGAACAGCAACACTTAATAATGATATTTCTGTACGATTACAGCCGGTTGATGATCTGTCAGTGGATTATTCAAACTCTCAGAGTTATAATATGCTTGATACACCCTGGGAAGAAATATTGACAAGTTCTCCGGAACGACTGGATTATCAGCAAAGATTTCAGACAAACTTTACTCCTACTTTGTTTTCCTGGTTTTCTCCTTCTTTTAAATATGATGCCAATTACAGATGGCAGAATAACATACAGAGAACAACTGCCAATAAAAGTGCAGGAGTGAATTCAGGATTAACAATCAGTGGAAAATTCAGTCCTGATAAGTTTATCAGCATGTTTGAAAAAGGCAAAGAGGAAAAAACCATACGGCGTCCTCAGACACGAAGGAGAAGACAGCCCCAAACAGAAACTGAGAAAAAAGAAGAAACAAAAGATACAGAGGAACAGAAAGAAAAAGATGATAAACCTTCAGCTGTCACCACCATTCTTTCCACAATCGGGAACACTCTGAAGGGCATAGAACCAATTTCAGTAAATTTTTCTACTTCTAAAACCAGAAATGATCAGGGTATTCTTGTTTCACCTTCCAGTGCCTATAAATTTGGATTCAGTGATGAAGATCTTGAATATTCGGAAAAAGTATCTCAGCCCAGAACCGGTAAGAGAAGTAATCGTTTTTCCATGCGGTCCGGAATCAATATTGCTAATAAAGTAAATATCAGTTTTGATTATAATTATGATGAAAGCAAAAATATATCATCCCAGACCACAGAAACAATATCAAATTCTGTGTTATATGTAGGTGATACAGAAATACCTTTCCCCAGCTGGACGGTTCGCTGGAGCGGACTGGAGAAGATCCCCTTTATTTCTTCAGTTTTTCAGAGTATAAATATTAATCATGCCTTTACTGGTAAAAGAACTGAGCAATTATCCAATGGTAAAACCACTAATATTAATGTGAGCAGCGGTTTTAATCCTCTAGTAGGGATTTCACTGCGGTTTAAAAATGATATTACTACGAATATTCAGTATTCCAATACAGTGAGCATTTCTGAACAGACACAATACGGATCATCAAAGAGTAAAGAGCTATCCTCAAAACTTATCATATCAGGACAGTACACCCTGAAAAAAGGTATCAAACTGCCGTTTATTAAGAAGAGATTCGACAATACAATCGATATGTCATTGAAATTCAATATGGGTAGTGATATTATCTATAAAAAACGAGGTGAGGGAGAGGATATGGCGAAATCCAATTTTACCAAGAGCTGGTCACTGGAACCTCGTATATCATATACTTTTTCCAAGAGCGTGCAGGGCGGTATTCATTTTGAATTCGGGGAAAGACAGGGGATGAGAGTAGCAAACCGTAAAATCACCGCATTTGGTATTCATTCCAGCATCAGGATCGGTTAGCGTGATGCGTTTCGGCGTTAGAGGTCAGTTTTTGGTGTATGATAGTTGTTGTCATTGAGGATAAAGTATCGGAGTATCGGGGTAACGGGGTGTCGGGGAGAGGTAGCGTTCAGAAGTTTAGAGCTTGAGAACTTTAGAACGTGAGAAGGTTGTCGTGAAGGGCTGACTAAACGCAGAGTACGCGAAGCTCGCAAAGTTATAAATTTATAATTATTAATCATTTATAGTTTTTGTGTCTCCCTCTGCGATCTTTGCGTTAATAGTTTTTTCATACTTTTTGGACAATCCCGATCTAAACAAAACATATGAAAAAACCTATCAAAAAATGGACGTGCGTCATAACCGGGGGTACTTCCGGTGTGGGGCTGAGTGTTGCTGAAGGGATGGCCCGCAAAGGGGCAGCCGTAGTACTCTGCGGAAGGAATAGTAGTACAGGTAACCGGGTAGTACAACAACTTGAAAAAGAAACCGGAAACAACAATATTGAGTTTCAGTCTCTTGATCTATCTAGTTTTAACAGTATCCGCAAATGTGCAGACAGCTTGAAACGCCGGTATTCAACACTTGAACTTCTCTCCAACAATGCAGCAGTATTACAGATGCAGCCTGAAATTACCTGTGATGATATAGAAAAAACTTTTCAGGTCAATTATCTGGGGCATTTTCTGCTTACAATGTTGCTTCTGGATTTGCTGAAAGAAGATCAGGGCGGCAGAATCATCACTGTTTCCGGCAGTCCTTCTGTTCTGAGATTCGGCAAACTCGATACCCAAAACCTGGATTCAAGAAACAGGTATAATTTTTTTAAGGCTACTCTGCGCGCTGCATATGCAAAGGTTGCCTTTTCTCATACATTGTCCCGGCTCCTGGATCCGAAACAGGTAACCAGTAATACTTTTCACCCCGGAGTGATTAAATCGAATCTGGGAAGAAATCTTCCTCCTTTTCTACGATGGCCGCTTACTCTGGTTGAGTCTTTTTTTCCCCGATACAGTAAAACAGCTCTGTATGCAGCCGCATCGGAAGAACTTAACGGAGTAAACGGAGCATTCATTGCAGGTCAGCGGGTAGTCCGTTTTAACCCTGTGTATGATCTGGATTATTATGCAGATTTTCTCTGGCAGAAGAGTCTGGATTTGACTGGAGTTGGAACGCAAGAATTTTAGAGCTTGAGAACTTTAGAACGTGAGATGGGTTGTCGTGCAGAGATCAGAAAAGACCGCAGACCGCGATAGTGATGTGAATGTTTGAGCATTAGAGAATGGTTGTTTGTGATTGTTGATCATGTTTCATTGATGCGATTGTATCGGAGTATGGGAGTAACGGGGTGTCGGGGAGAGTTAGCGTTCAGAAGTCAGAAGACAGTGCTCAGAGGCCAGTTGTAAGTAAAAGGAGAAGGGAAAGAAGAAGTGCCTAAAGTGCCTTAAGTTGAAAGTACCTAAAGTTGTAAGTACTCGGTCTGTACTTCAGGCACTCTAAGTACTTAAAATTCCAAATTCCAATGACCACACTGATCTGGGAGGAAAAAAATAATATGAAAATCGGCTATCCCTGTATAAACAGATCTGTTGACTGCCGGGGAAACCGGACATTCCGGTTGAAATCCTACAGTCAGCAAAGATTAATACAAACAGTACAAGAAAATCTTTCCTGTCTGGATACTATGCTCAGATACAATACAGAACACAACCTTCTTTTTTTCAGAATCACCTCGGATCTGGTGCCTTTTGCTTCTCATCCGGTGTGTGATGTTGACTGGCAGAACATTTTTAAAGATGGACTTGAAAAGATCGGCAGGTATATCAAAAAACAGAATATCCGGATATCAATGCACCCGGATCAGTTTACCCTGATCAATTCTCTTAGGGAGGATGTTTTTGAAAGGAGCTGCAGGGAACTGGAATACCATTGTCAGGTTCTGGATGTAATGAAACTGGATCTTGATGCAAAAATACAGATCCATGTGGGCGGTGTGTACGGAGACAAACCAGCAAGTATCAAGCGGTTTACAGACCGGTATCACCAGCTTGATCCTTCAGTGAGAAGACGGCTGGTCATTGAGAATGACGACAGACAGTATTCTTTACAGGATTGTCTGATAATAAACCGAAAATGTTCGGTCCCGGTGTTGTTTGATTTTTTTCATCACCGCCTGCTGAATCAGGGCGAGCCTGTTGAGAAAGCTATCACTGCTGCAGCAGCAACCTGGAAGAAAAAAGACGGTATTCTGATGGTCGACTACAGCTCTCAGCAGCCGGGGAAACGACCCGGGAGTCATACAGAGAGCATTGATACAGATGATTTTGCCATGTTCCTGCAAAAGACCAAAGGTGTGGATTTTGATATTATGCTGGAAATTAAAGACAAAGAAAAAAGTGGATTGAAAGCCGTACAGATGGTGTCATCTTTACAATGATAGGGGTATCGGAGTGAGTTTGCGTGCAGAATTTTAAAGGGAATATGGAGAATGAAGGAGATAAATATTTTTTTAAAATCCGTGAACATCCGTGGCCAAACTGCATTATAAATTATTCATTATTTTCTGTTTGTCTTATTCGTCTTGTTCGTTGCTAATTTTTAAATTCACCAAACACCTTATATCCTTACCTCCTAACCAATACCCTCCCTTCTCCTTTCTTCCCTTCTCCATTTTCCTTTTTCCAGCCACGGATGTACACAGATTTTCAAGGATTAATTTTACTTTTTGTAATTCAAATACCAATAAACAAATATCAAATAAATTCTTGCATAATTTTAAAAATCAGTTAAATTGTAAAAGTACATATAAGATATATTTAAGTGAATAGTAATCTTTTACAATAATAAAAATATTATATTAATAAGATTAATTATCAAAAATATGTAAGGAGGCAATATGAAGTATGATTTTCTGGATACGCTCAATATCAGGGACGTTAATTACGGCGCTTCCACAGGCGGTAAGGACGGCTGGATAAAAACCGGGGGAGAAGAGCTCACTTCCTATTCCCCCATAGACGGTGAACCGATTGCCAAAGTTATCCAGGCAGATAAAAATGATTATAAAAAGGTGGTAGAAAAGGCAGGGCAGGCTTTTAAGCAGTGGCGGATGAAACCCGCTCCTCAGAGAGGAGAGATCGTCAGACTCATCGGCAACAGATTACGTGAGTTCAAAGAACCTCTGGGGAAACTGGTAACCCTGGAAATGGGAAAGATCAATGTTGAGGGTGAAGGAGAGGTTCAGGAAATGATAGATATTGCAGATTTTGCAGTGGGACAGAGCAGAATGCTGTACGGCTTTACCATGCACAGTGAACGGCCGTATCACCGCATGTTTGATCAGTATCATCCTTATGGAATTGTGGGTATCATTACTGCGTTTAATTTTCCGGTAGCAGTATGGGCCTGGAATGCCATGCTGGCTGCAGTATGCGGAGATGTGAATCTCTGGAAACCCAGCTCTAAAACACCCTTATGCGGCATTGCAGTCCAGAATATTCTGGATCCGATCATTGATGAGCATGATCTGCAGGGAATTTTTAATCTGATCATAGGACGCGGTTCCACTGTGGGAGAAGAGTTGATAAATGATACCAGGATCCCCCTGATCAGCTCCACCGGCAGTACTGCCATGGGAAAGCATGTTGGGAAAACTGTAGGAAAAAGGCTGGGACGTACCATTCTGGAACTGGGCGGCAATAATGCTGTTATTGTTGCCGAAGATGCAAATATGGATATGGCAGTCCGCACAGTGCTCTTCGGAGCAGTGGGCACTGCAGGTCAGCGGTGCACCACCACCAGACGGGTCATTATTCAGAAAAAGATTAAAAAGGGTTTTGTTGACAGACTGGTAAACACCTATAAACAGGTGAGTATAGGTAATCCGCTTGAGGAAGGTGTTTTAATGGGACCGGTGATTGATAAATTTGCAGTTGACACTATGATGGATGCTATAGAAAAAGTGAAAAAAGCAGGTGGTAAGGTGCTATACGGCGGTAATACAGTGCAAGTGAAAGGACTGGAAAACGGATTTTATGTGGAGCCTGCTATAGTTGAAGCTGAAAATGATTATGACATAGTACAGCAGGAGACCTTTGCCCCAATTTTATATATTATTGAATATGATGAATTTGAAGAAGCCGTTGGAATACACAACAATGTCCCTCAGGGATTAAGCAGTTCACTGTTCACCACTGATCTGAGAAAAGAGCAGTATTTTCTTTCCCATATAGGATCTGACTGCGGTATTGCCAATGTCAATGTGGGTACTTCCGGGGCAGAGATCGGCGGAGCCTTCGGCGGTGAGAAAGAAACCGGCGGTGGTCGAGAATCCGGCTCAGATGCCTGGAAGGCCTATATGAGACGTCAGACAAATACCATTAACTGGGGCAATGAATTACCCCTGGCTCAGGGTATTGAGTTTGATGTGGAGTGAGGCGTTTAACGGAACATGGAGAAGGGAGGAAAGGAGAAGGGAAAAAGAATAAGGCAAAATATAAAAGACTAAAGTATCGAGATGTAAGAACGTGAGAACTTTAGAACGTGAGAGTGTTTCCGTTCAGAAACCAGAAGACAGTAGCCAGAGGTCAGAATTGACCGCGGACCGTTGTGGTGATGGGTATGTTTGGTCGTTAGAGAGAGGTTGTCTGTGATAGATGGACAATCGTTATTGCGCTAAGTGTATCGGAGTATTGGGTAACGGGGTATCGGAGAAAAAATAACAATAAACAAATAACAAATTACAAATAAATTCCAATGATCAAATTCTAAATCACAAACAGAAACATTCTTGTCTGATAAGTTTGATTATTGAAATTTGGAATTTGGATATTATTTGTTATTTGGTACTTGGGATTTGGAATTTTATTTTATGACACCCTTCTTCCTCGGCTGACGCCGAGGGTCTCCCCTCAAGGGGAGAGAAGCTATAAAAGTCCTCCCTTGAGGGAGGATTTAGGTGGGTGTTTTGGACGGAAAGTGGAGAAGGGAGAAAAGGAGGATGGAGGGTATTGGTTAAAAGGTATAGGGTATAAGGTATTTTCATATATTAATTCAAAATCCTGTTAATCTTGTTAATCCTGTCTAATTCAGGGCTGGAAGGGAGTGAACCAGGAAGCTCACGAAGCACACGAAGGGAAGAAAGGAAAAAGGAGGTTTTTGAAAAAATTGATGATCACTATGACCGAGTTATTGGAAAATTAGTACGTATGATCGCCAAACCAGAACGGTGGTTGATTCATAAAACAAAATAACCGATGTCAACCAAACTCCGATACTCCGACACCCCGATACACCGATACACTGTTAATTAAATAAGAAATGTTCGGTAGTGCAAAAGAGGTACAGAAAAAAAATAAACGACCGCTTACACAAGTCCCCGATACAATGTCAATTAAATACGGTATGGGTTTTATAAGGAAAAGGTGGAGAAAAGAAAATAAATAACTATTCCACAAACGCGGGCAGCGGTCAAATAAAGGGAACATGAGCAAGGGAGGGTATTGGTTAAGAGGTATATGGTATTTAGTATAAGGAGGAATCTATATGCAACATTTTGCAGAACCAATTGTGGTGGTCAGTAAATGCCTGGGATTTGACGCCTGCAGGTATAACAAGCAGATGCTCTCTGATCATTTTGTCGATCAGTTAGCAGATCATGTCCGTTTTATTCCGGTCTGTCCGGAAGTGGGAATCGGGCTGGGTGTGCCCCGGGAACCGGTTCGTCTGGTTAGCGAAAAAGAAGAACTCTCTCTGTATCAGCCGGCAACCGGTAAGGTCTATACAGATGAGATGGATACGTTTATCGATGAATTCTTTGCTGATCTGGAAGAAGTAGACGGATTTATACTGAAAAACAGATCTCCCACCTGCGGAAAAGGAGATGTAAAGATATATCAGAGCTTTAAACAGCCCTCCCGGTCTAAAAGAGGCAATGGAATGTTTGGTCAGCGTATTCAGGAAACATTCCCGTATGCAGCTGTGGAAGATGAGGGACGTCTGAGAAATTATCAGATCAGAGATCATTTTCTTACTCAACTGTATACCAGAGCCCGGTTCAGAAAGGTAAAAGAAAACCCAACTATGGGCGCAATGGTTGATTTTCACAGCCGCCATAAGCTTCTTTTATTAGCATATAATGAAAAACTCTACCGTCAGTGCGGACGCATTACGGCAAATCATGAAAAACTCCCGGTAGATGAAGTGCTGAGAAAATATGAAGAAATCATGAATGCTATATTCCAGACTCCTTTCAAGTATACTGCCATGATCAACACCCTGCAGCATGCTTTTGGCTGGACTTCAGATGGTCTGTCTAAAGAGGAGAAACAGTTTTTTCTGAACACACTGGAGGAATACCGTGATGAGCGCATCCCGTTAAGTACAGTGGTTCATCTGCTCCATTCCTATGCTATCAGGTTTAACAATGAATATCTGCTCAGCCAGGTGCTGTTACAGGTGTACCCTGAGGATCTGACCGAGATTACTGATTCTGGCAAAGGGAGGAAGCTTTCCTGAGAGGGTTTTAAACGGAAAATGGAGAAGGGAGGAAAGGTGGAGGGGAAAAGATAAAGGATAAAAGATAAAAGATAAAACAGAAAAAAGGCAAAATACAGAAGAAAAAAGACTATAAGAATAAAGACTAAAGAATCAAGAAACAAGAGTCAAGATGCAAGAACTTTAGAACGTGAGAACTTGAGATGGGTTTGCGTGCAGAAGCCAGCATAGGCTGCTGAACATTGCGGTCAAATAATTGGAACATGGAGAAGGGTAAGAAAAGGTGCCTAACGTGCCTTAGGTTGAAAGTGCCTAAAATGCTATAAATTTAAATATTCTATGTTAAAACTTTAAGTACTCTAGGCACTTTTAATACTAGCAAAGGAGTTCACCATCAGTAAACAACTTACAGAAAAATTCTATCTCCAGGATACCATCACCGTTGCCAGGCAGCTTTTAGGGAAACTGCTTGTTAATACCAGCAATGATACCAAGGGCATGATTGTGGAAACAGAGGCCTACTGCGGTGAGCTGGATAAAGCCTGTCATACCTACGGAGGACGGACTACTGAGCGGACATCTGTGCTGTATTATCCTCCTGGAACTGCCTATGTGTACCAGATCTATGGAATGTACTTCTGCCTGAATGCAGTGACCCAAAAGGAAGGTGTGGGTGAAGCAGTCCTCATTCGGGCCTGTGAACCAGTCGAGGGTCTGGAACTGATGAGGAAGAACAGAACCAGCAGGAGAACCGGCCGGCAGCCTGAGAAGAAGAACCTGACTTCCGGTCCGGGCAAACTGTGTCAGGCCATGGGGATCACTACCAGGTACAATAAATCATCTTTCATTAGCGGAGTTCTGCAGATTCATGATAACCGGACTGTAAAGAAGCAGCATATCAGATCAGCTGAACGTATAGGGGTGGATTATGCAGAAGAAGCAAGAGAATTCCCCTACAGATTTTACATACAGGATAATGCTTTTGTATCACATACATAACTGATGTCCGGATAAACGCTGTTGTTTTGAAATACCATTAAATTATTGTTTTTTACTTGACATTTAGAATTTAAGTTGTTATTTTTGATATATCTAGTATTGGTGTTTATTTACATATGAGTATGAATATATATACAATTGTTACTACACGATACCGAACAAGCGGGGGTGAAGAAATTTTCGATTGCTATGTCCTCTTTAAATTATATCTCAAATAATACCAAATCTATAACAAATCAAACATTATTGTGGGTTTGATAACGGTTTGGTAATAGTAACAAGGATCATATAACAGGTTCTTGAATACATACATATGATGCATCATTGATTTATTGAGTTTCATTGTCAGTACTCACATGGGACTTAGGTGGCGAAGCTGTATCTAATGCTTATATTCCGTAATATTTTTCTGCATAACCATCATAAAAATCATTATATTATATCATTATATCATAATTTTTAAAACAGAGAAAAATATGAAAAAAATCGTTGTGTTATTAGTGTCTCTTTTTCTGATATGCCTGCAGACTGTCCAGGGTCAGGTTTCAGGGGTAAAGATCCAGAAAGGAGACATCATCGAAGTGCGGGTGTACGGTCATGAGGAGCTTTCCAAGACCATCATGGTTCAGTCCGATGGTACTGTCAATTATCCTCTAATTTCAGATATCCCTATCGACGGTCTTCAGCTGGACGAATTCAGAGAAGTGCTGATTGCACAGGCCACCAAATATCTGGGAGAACGTCCTATTATCACAGTACGGTTTTCGCAGATTATTTCTGTGCATGTAACAGTTCTGGGTCAGGTGGTGGTGCCCGGTGAATATCTGGTGGCCAAATCTGCTACTGTTCAGGGGGCTATTACCCAGGCAGGCGGGTTTACTCCCAGAGCACAGCTTGATCAGGTAAAGGTGATCCGGAAAAAGGATAAACAGGATACGACCAGGATCGTTGATATGTATCAGTTTTATACACAGGGTGATCCTGATCTGCTGCCGGATCTGGAAGAGGGGGATGTCATCGTAGTGCCCGGTGTTCCCGGAAGCCATGATGTCAAGGTTATGGGAGAGGTGAAAAATCCGGGAACCTATACTGTGTTCCAGGGATCAAATTTTCTGGATCTCCTCTATATGGCAGGCGGTCCTACTGAGGAAGCACATTTGAAAAAGATCAGACTCATCTCCCCTTTGAAAAAAACCGCAAAGGAAATCGAGATAAATCTGGATGATATGCTGCAGACTAGTGAACTGGAAAAAATTCCTTCTGTTCAGCCCGGAGATATCATTTATGTTCCTAAAAAGAGTACATTCTGGAAAACCTTTGTCTCAGTGATACAGAATGTTTCTGCCGTCCTCACTCCTATTTTACTGATGATGTGGTATTATTCGCGGGCACAGGATTAAGCGTTAGAGTTTCAGTTTTTTGTTGTAAAAGACTAAAGAATCAAGATGCAAGAATCAAGAAGTAAGAACTTGAGAACGTGAGAACTTTAGAGCTTGAGAGGGTTGTCGTGCAGAAGCCGGAATTGACCGCGGACCGCGGACGGCAGACCGCGGAAGTGATGGGGATGCTTAAGCCGTTAGAGGATTATTGTTTTGTAGTGAATAGTTGTCGTCTTTGAGGATAAAGTATCGGGGTATGGGGAAAATGTTAGCGCTTCTTCACCTCCGACCCAAGTTGTACTTGGGTCGGAAATAATATTCAAAGCTTTGCTTTGATTTTCAATGGGAGTGGTCTAAAAAGTCTAAAAATACTTTAAACGCAGAGATCGCTGAGAATATCGCAAAGAATGTAAATAATTAATAATTATAAATTTATCACTTTGCGCTCTCTGTGAACTTTGCGTTGAAAATTTTTTTTAGTCAGCCCCAAGGAACTCACCCCCTGTAATCCCCCTCTCTTTTGAAAAAGAGAGGGGGATATGGCTCAATAAATACCATAAGAGTGAGTTGAAAACATACATCCCTTCTCTTTTCTAAAGAGTAGGGGTTTTTGGGGATGAGTTTAAAATCCGTGTCAATCTGTGTACATCTGTGGCTTGAATTGATCATTGTTTATTGTTCGTTGCTGAAAAAGGGAACATGGAGAAGGGAGAAAAGGAGAATGAAGGGTATTGGTTAGGAGGTATAGGGTATACGGTGTTTGGTGAGTTAAAAGATTAGCAGCGAACTAAACGAACAAGATGAACATAAAATAATGGATAAAAATAAAAAAATAGAACAGTTTTGTAAACAGGAAGATATTGTGTTACTGGTGCTCTTCGGTTCCAGAGTTAAGAATAAAACTCATAATAAGAGTGATATT
>Ga0180433_10004314_pt1 | contig 20062 bp, 25 predicted proteins | sample SS_ome_8_FD_132980 | JGI IMG/M metagenome (GOLD analysis project Ga0180433, IMG submission 132980) | Hypersaline lake sediment archaeal communities from the Salton Sea, California, USA - SS_1_D_1 metaG | ecosystem: Environmental > Aquatic > Non-marine Saline and Alkaline > Hypersaline >... | reverse complement strand
CGGATAACCCGACAAAGACAAACTTAAAGAAATTAATTGCCGCAGAGTCTGCCGCATGGTATGCCGCAAATGCCGCATGGTCTGCCGCAGAGTATGCCGCAACTGCCGCAGGGTCTGCCGCAGAGTATGCCGCAGGGTATGCCGCATGGTATACCGCAAGGCCTGCCGCAAATGCCGCATGGTCTGCCGCAAGGTATGCCGTATGGTCTGCCGCAGGGTATGCCGCAAATGCCGCAAGGTATACCGCATTAAAAACTATGGCAGACATGATTAGGAAGAAGTTTAATCTGAAGGAGCTAAAATGAAATTTGTTAATAAATTACGTAAGCTGGAAGCTTGCGAAGACGCTATTGAGTGGGTAGGTGACAAGAGTTTTAAAGAAGCGTGGAATACCTGTGATAGAGGGGACTGGATGCTTTGGTATATCGCCAAAGCGGAACTTGGCACTAAACGTGAGAGAATACATATAGTCTGTGATTGTGCGGAGACTTCATTAAAGTATATTCCTGAAGGTGAAGATGGACCGAGGTTAGCGATAGAAGCGGCAAGAGTGTATGCGGATAAACCGACAAAGACAAACTTAAAGAAATTAATTGAAGCAAGGTATGCCGCATGGTCTACCGCATGGTCTGCCGCAGGGTCTGCCGCATGGTCTACCGCATGGTCTGCCGCAGAGTATGCCGCAGGGTATACCGCAGGGTATACCGCAGGGTATACCGCAGAGTATGCCGCAAATGCCGCAAGGTATACCGCATTAAAAACTATGGCAGACATGATTAGGAAGAAGTTTAATCCTGATAAGGACAAGAAAAGGAGGAAGAAAAATGAGAAGAAACGATATACGCAGTTTTGAAGAAATATTTAAAAATTTTGTAGCATATCACAATCATCATGGCGTGCCTATTGGCCGGATCATGGAAATTGTTTTGGAGATGATTGCTATTTGTGCCATTTCTCATCCAGAAGGAAAAGAAAAAGGCATCCAGGCGGTGATGGAAGGTCTTAGGAGCAAATGTGATGACATTGAATTTATAGCTAAAATCGAGGCAATTTTATTGGAAGGGGGGAGAGAAGGTGAATAGATTGATAAATATGTTTTTGAAGAAAAGACTAACTTGCGGATATTGCGATAAAGTCTTAGAAATCACCTGGGTTTGGCGTAAGTTTAAAGTTAATGATTGTGGATGTGCGGGGATGAGGAAAGCTCGATTGGAAAAAATACATCAAGCCAAGCAAAAAGCTGAGAAATCAGCGGGGATCATCCTTCAGGGATCCAGGCAATGTTTGTTGTGTGGTAAAACATTGCGGATCCGGAAATATCAAGTTCGGAATTTTTGTTGTAAAGAGCACAGAAAAGAATATCGTAAAATAAAACGAAAGGAGAAAAGAAATGGAAAAGGAAAAGACGGCCGCGAAGAAAGAAAGGATGCCAGCTCGTCCCGGAGTATTAACTCCGGCAAACATTGATACTTTGGCGGAAATGTATTCTGGCATTGAGGAATGGAAAAACTACACTAATGAACAAAAAGAAGGAGCCCGGAAGATCATTTTGGGCATGATCGAGGCTCTTTCAAAAATAGGATTTGAACCCCGACCGTTTGGTGAACATAGAGCGAGCCGGGAAAAGAAAGGACTGTTGCAAAACGAATTGCAAAATTATCTTAAACAATGGATTATAAAATATGTCACAGTTCCCAGGGACCTTGTGGGAGTATTTCCTTATCCGGAGCTTGCAGCACATCTTATCCGGGATTTTAAAATTGAAAAGGAAATATGAGGCGGTATTTTACAAAACAAGCAAGATATAATTCTCATAGAAGCTGCCGTTGCAATGCCGGGCATCAGCACGATTCGATATTCGAGGCGGATTATTGTAATTCGCTTCAGATCTTAGAAAAAGCCGGGGAAATAGAAAGTTTTAAAATCTATCCCCGCTTTGAATTAAAAATAGGGGAAACGCATGTTTGCGATCATTACCCGGATTTTTTAGTATTCAAAAAGGACGGCACTTCTGAAGTTCACGAAACCAAAGGTCCTCAAGGTGAGGTCTGGCGGCTCAAGAAGAAACTTTTTGAAGCTTGTTATCCGGATATCCCCTATCATATTATTTTAGATGGGAGGAGTTATGATGTTCAAAAAAACAAAAAGAGGGTTACGCAGAAAGATCTCAAACGCCTTACGCAGCGATAAATATGTTATCGCTACCGGATGGATAAACAAAAACGATGAGTTCCATTGGTTTATCGAAACAAAAGAATTCCCATTGCCGAAATTGCCGGAATTTTCTGAAGAAGTTAATAAGTTTATGCTTAAGGAGCTTCGCAGAGATTCTGAACGAATTATTCTTGACCCAGCCGGTCATTCGGGAAAGGACATTGTGCGGCAATGAAAAAGACATTGCTTCTTAAACAGCAAATCAGAAATGTGTTTGAAAAATATCTCATCAAAGAAAGAGCCGGGGTAAGCCCAATTAAGAACGGTGTGACTCTTTACGATTATTTTATTGTTGATCCGGAAACATTGATCGAGGAACTTGCGGAACTGTTCGGAAAGGAGCATAGATGAACCCATTAAAAGTGGTATGGCTATGTTTGAGAAACTTTTTACGGATGGTCCGGAAAGAGTTTGAGAAAGCGAAACTCGAGGGAGTTAGAACCGGATCTGAGGAAGGAGAAAGACTTATTCCGGAAATAAGAGTTTTCAAAATGAAAGGAGAAAAACTCATGAAATATGAACAGTTCTACGCGGAAATCGCGAAAAGGGAAGGCGGCGAAAAGCAAGTTGATATTGCTCAAATCGCTGAGATCGTCAAAATCATAGGTCAGTTGCTTGATCCAGTCGGGATCGTCTTGTCGAAAGTGATCTACAATTTGCCGAATCCCATGTCAGAGGACCATGATTAAATTTGACAAAACTGAATTTATAGCGTAATATTTATTCTATAAAGCGAGGGAAAATGGTATTTATACTGTTTTCCCTCTTTTTTTAACTGTAACTTCAATAATATTGAATATGTCAAAAGAAGTTAAGTTCTTGGGTAGCTTGAATCCGAATCGTAAGTGCATTTTAATCGATGGCGATGGTGCTGCTTCGATTAAAATTGATTCAGACGGCACTCAATTAGCACAAGTTCTTACGGCACTTGTAGATATGAGGGGAAGCTTGATTGAAGTGACTCTTAGACGGTACGGGAAAGGTACTATAAATGAGCCCAAAAAAAAATCCAAACACAAATCCAAAACTCTCCGCTGAACACAAGGTTAAAGTTCTTTCTTTGCTTGCCGGTGGCTGGACCTGTTCCCGGATAGTCGCTTATCTTGATGAAGAGTGCGATGTCCAATGTAGCGTAGATAACATTTATCACAATTACAAGAGAAATCCCAAATATAAAGGCCGGATCAAGAGGATTCAAAACATTCTTGATAAGAACTTAGCTGCTCACCCACTAGCATCAAAAGTAAAGCGGCTTGATTTGCTTTTGGAAGCGGCAAACGAAGCGATGATGTGGCGTTTGGATAAGATCCATTATGACAAAGAGGGGAATGAATTGGATCGAGTAGAGAAACGAAACGTGGGAGTTATCCCCAAGATCGTGGAACAGGCCCGGAAAGAGATTGAGGGCGAAGGAGTAGATGGCGAATCAAAGAACATTTTTAACATCGTAACAATCATCAAGACTCTTAACCAGGAAAGGAAACTTAATGCCCCAGGATCCCTCGGAGAGTCTGATAAACCAAGTGAAAGACTCCATAAATTTCTGGCGAAGTAATCCCGAAGATTATTTTCACCGCGTGCTGGGGATTGAAGGAGAAGAGCCCTATAACGGGATGTGGGATGGGCAATATGCCATGCTCGAATCCATTCCCATATGCATCGATAAGCACAAGAATCTAGTCGTTGCGTCCGGTCATTCCTTAGGCAAAGACTTCATTGCCGGTGGCTTGGTTCCATATTTTCTTCAAGTGTGGGGTCCTTGTATTGTAATTACTACAGCTCCAACAGGCAGACAGGTTGAAACTGTCATGTGGGGTGAAATTGAAACCAGATACAAGGCGGCTAAAGCTGAACTTCCAGGCAGATTATTGACAACAAGAATTGATATTGAGCCAAACTGGTATGCCCTGGGCTTCACTACGAAAGAAACTGGCCAGATGGTTGGTAAATTTCAAGGCTTCCACTCTCCCCGGGTTTTCGTCATAGCCTCTGAAGCCCAGGCAATAAGCGATACAACATACGAGCAGATTGACGCTATACTCACCGGCGAGATCGGGCTCCTCATTATGATCGGCAATCCTTTAAGGAGCACCGGCTATTTTGCCAGGCAGATCAAAAATACTAAAGATAATATGGTCCTTCATTTTTCATGTCTTAATACTCCTAACTATAAAGAAAACAGACAAGTGATCCCCGGGATCTGTTCCCGGTCATGGGTAGAAAAGAAAAGAGAAGCTTGGGGACCGGAGGATCCCCGTTGGTTTGGGCGTGTGCTTGGGCAGATCCCCAAAACCAGCATTGATTCGGTATTCTCTATTGACTTAATTGAAAAGATGGTTGAACGGCAGACAAGATCAACTGAGGTCCGGCGAGGATTGGCAGCTGATGTGGCACGATTCGGAGATGATGAAACTGTAATTTATGGCGGGACCAATGGTGTTGTGGAAGCCCAAGAGATCTATTCCGGATTGAGTACGACAGAAACAGCAGCTAAATCGGTCATGGTAAATACCAGGATAAGAGGCGGGAATTTTATTGCCGTTGACGCGGATGGAGTAGGATCTGGGACCATTGACACTCTTTACGATATGAATTTGCCGGGAATAGATCTTGTGGAGATACACTCTCAAGGCAAACCAATAGATAATCAATTTTATAATCTCAAAGCTGAAATGTGGTTTGCCGCGAAAGACCGGGCAGAAAGAGGAGATGCCTCGATACCCAATGATGAAATCCTCAAGGAAGAGCTCTTGGAAGTTAAATTCTTTATTAACAAGAAGGGCAAGATCCAGATAGAAAGCAAAGAGGACATCAAAGAACGCTTGGGAAGGTCCCCGGACCGGGCGGATGCATGGGTATATTTCCAATGGGCAACGGAGAATGCCAGCCCCATTAGAAAAAAAGATAGATGGTCCGACAGCGATGAAGTTGTCGGGGGAAATTCCGGGGTAAGTGTGGGATCAAAAACAGGAGCAATGGCCAGATGATATATGGCGGAATAATCGTGTTGATAGTTATGTGTGCTATTGCGTGGCGTATGGGCGGAGATGAGCAATATCCTCCGGAAGCTAGATGGATTGGATGTGGGTTTGCGGTAGCTTATTATGCCTTTTTCTATGGCAAGATTCCTTTCCCGAAAAGCATTTTAGCCTGGGCAAGCTATCCTCTGATGTGGTGTGCCTTAAGTGCTGCCGGGTACGGCCTAAGCACTCCGATACACAAGTTTTGGGAAAAGGTATTTGGGAATCCTCCGGGAGCGGACCAGGGCAATGATAAAAGAGTAGAGTTCTGTACCCGTTTTACTTGTGGGGTGATCTGGTTGGGGATCCTGGGCTTCTGGCTGGCTCTCGTTTCCGGGAAATGGATGAGGTATTTAGGTGTTATCCCGTTATACGCAGTATGCGTGGCTCACATAGGAGCTTTTGTGAAGGATGATGTCTTGAGTGAAAGACTGAAAGGCGGAGCTCTCGGCCTGGCAGTTGCTTTGATATTGTTGTAAACAAAGGAGCTTAATATGGTACTCGCCGGTAAAGGGGAAAAGATAAATGCGAAGAGTTTGCTCCAATGGGAAGAAGAATTTGACGCGGGGGACAAGACAGGAATCGTCAAGATAATTGAACGCAAAGTTAGATATTGTCTAAGGAAAGAGGATGCGTGGAGGAAAGAGGCGAAAGAGGATTATAAATTCGCTTTAGGTGATCAATGGACAGAAGAAGAAAAGGAAAAGCTTAAAGAACAGGAGCGGCCTTGTCTTACATTCAACAAGATTGAATCATTGATTGATCTTGTGGGAGGTTGGCAACGAGAGAATAGTCCTCGGATCCGGGTATATCCCGAGGGTGGGGAAGATAAGATCTTCTCCGAGATTGGGGATAAGCTGGTTAAATCTGTGGATAAATGGACTAAGCTTAATTATAAGCTTGATCATCAGTTTGACGATGGGATTGTCTGCGGTAAGGGCTGGATGGAAATGGGGATCTCTTATGACAATGATCCGATTCATGGGGATCTCAAGTTCAGGAATATCAAATATGCCCAAGTTTTAAAAGATCCGGATGGAACTGAATACGATCAAAGTGATTGGGAATATGTTATTAAACTATCCAGGCAGACGAAAAACAAGCTTAAAAAGCTTTTTCCAAGTGCTAATAAAAAGATTGAGAACCTGAGGACCGATAACACAGAATATCTTTTTGCCGGGGAACCCTATCAAGAAGGCGATGCGGACAACTATCATCTGGGTAAGACTTTCAAGGAAATGGACGATTCCCTTCAGACAAGTGGGGTGGAAGAGGATGAAAAGTATTTATTGAAAGAGTATTGGCATCGTAAATTCTCCACGAAATATTTTGTGTATGATGTGAACAACGCCCGGATGGAGAAATTCGATGATGAGGAGAAAGCTGAGGCTAAAAGGGAAGAGATCCTGAATGAATACAATGCCAAACATGAACAAGCTATGATGGAATATCAAAAGCTTGTAGAGGCATCGGAAGCAGCAGTTCAAGCTCAAGGTGGATTAAACCCAGGCGAAGAGAACCTCTTACCCAAACCACCAGAAAAAGAGCCGGTTGATATTAAAGTAATAAAAAGGCCGGTTGCTGAAATGTGGTATGCGGCAACTGCCGCTGGTGTTCTTTTACAAGGGGACATAAGAAGCCCGTTCTCTCCATATTATGAGGGATTTCCGTTGTTCAATTATTTCGCGAAATGGTATGTATCGGCGGATAACGATAAAGAAGGCATTAAAGGCATTACCCGCAACATTAAAGATCCGCAAAGAGAACTTAACAAATCCAGATCGCAGAATCTTCACATTCTTTGTACCCGGGCAAATAGCGGATGGGTTGGGGATAACAATGCCCTTACGCCAGAAGGCTGGAAAGATCTTCAAAACATGGGATCCACTCCTGGTGTAGTGATCAGGAAAAAGCCAGGAACGCAACTTGATAAAATTGAACCTTCGGGTCCCGATACTTCGCAGATTATGAGAGGACAGGAAGCCGGCCAGGACATCAAAGAGATTTCCGGTGTCAACGCCGATGCTCTGGCGATCCAGGATAAAACCACTTCCGGAAGAGCAATCAGCATGAGGATCCATCAAGCAATGACTATTCTGTCCAAGTATTTTCGCAATTTTAGATTTACCAAAGAAATGATCGGAACCGCTATTTATGCAATGATTCCGCATATCTTTGATGAGGCAATGATAAAAAAGGTTTGTGGTGAACAATGGCTTAAAGAAAACAATGTAATGGATGGTCATATAACGGCGTTTTTGCAACAAATCAAAGATGGTAAATATGATATTCAGATAACTGAAGCGGACAATAGTGCGACTATACGCCAAGAAACATTCGACAATCTTATGGAAATGGCTGGCCAGGGTATGCCAATTCCGCCGGATGTACTTCTGGAGTTTAGTTCAATACCAAACAGTAAAAACATTATCGATCGCGTGAAGGAATATGTGCAAAGTGCGGCAGAAGCAACACCAAAAAAATAATAGGCTAAGTAGCCTATTGCTAAACGATTGAGCATAAACAATCGGGATAGAGGGGACAATCCCCGGGAAAAAAGGAGATGGAGATGGAAATCACAAAAGAACAGGTAGAAGAGAAATTGGCAAAAGGGGAAGAACTTACAAAAGAAGAGCAGAGTTTTGTGATGAGTTTTCCCAATGAGGAGGCTGTTGCTGCTGCCGGAGCCGTAACGGATCCTGGCGAAGAAGAAGGATTTGAAGATATGGAGGATATAGACGCAGAAAAAGAAAAAGGCAAAAAGAAGGAAGAGAAAAAAGAAGAGAAGAAAGAAGAGAAAATTGAAAGCGGGGATAAAGATAAAGACAAGAAGAAGGAGAAAACATCCGACTCCGAAAAGAAAGAACAAAAAAAGGATGATGCTGAGGAAACCAAAACAGACAAGGGATCTGAAGCTAAAGAGAAGAAAGAAGAAAAGTCTGGGGAATTTAATCTCATAGAAGAGGTTAATGCGTCACTTGATAAGACAGATAAGGAAGTTGAGGAACGGGTAAAGGACCTTTCTTCCCGCGAGAAAGGCTTTTTCTATTCTATGCTGGCAGAGAAAAAGAGGAGGAAAAAAGCCGAAGAGGAACTTGATGTGGAAAGATTTGAGGCGATGAAAGCCAAAAAAGCCCAGGAAACAGCAAAGGCAGACGGCAAGGAAGAGGAAAGTGTTGACAAGGATATTGAGAAATTGCTTGAAGGTGACGATGATGATTTTGTCAGCAAAAAGGACCTTAAACAAGTCATTGATAAAATTAAGAAGAAACCGGAAAAGAAAGATACCGGGGTTTCGGAAAAAGACGCTCTTGCGTCTGCAAGCAGCCGAAGAGAGTATCTTCTTAATGCTCAGGTAGATGCAATGGCTGTTATTGAGGATCGCCGGGATAAAGGCGAAACTCTTCCTAATTTCAAAAAGGTAATGGAAATCGGAGAAGTCCTTATTGACTCAAATCCGGAGCATATCAAGACAATACAACAGGCGGTAAGGGAAGGTAAGAATCCGGCTTTAACTGCTTATGAATTGATTATCAAGGATCCCAAGTTTGAATATCTGATGCCGGGGCAGAAGAAGGAGGAAGAGAAACCGAAAAAAGAAGAAGGGAAAAAAGAGGATCCTTCTAAAAAGGGCAAGGAAGATCTTAAAAAGATTGAGGAAAACGCCAAGAAAACTAAGACAACAGGGGGCGAAGGTGGCGGGAGTGGAACGATTACTGATAGTGAGGGTAATGAATACACACTCACTCAACTTGCTGCGATGAGTTCTCTTCAATTCCGGAAAGTGCCTCGAGAGGTGCGTGAAAAATTTTTAAAAACAGCTTAAAACAAAGGAGATAGATAATGGCAAATTCAATTAGTATTGCTGGCCTTCGAGCACAGCTTTGGAGGAAACAGTTGTTTGCGGATGTCCAGGACGAAGTTTATATGACACGCTTTATCGGCACATCACCGACTTCCATGATACAGGAGATGGAAGATCTGAAAAAGGACGCGGGTGACAATATAAGCTTTGGGCTTGGCGTAAAACTGTCCGGAGGCGGTGTTACCGGAGATGGCGAGCTCGAGGGGAATGAAGAGGCAATGACCGATTACGATGAAGATGTCGCAATCGATCAATTGCGTCATGCGGTAAGACTCACCGGTAAGATGGATGAGAAGAAAAATGCCTACAATATGAGAATGAGTGCTAAGGAAAGACTCAAAATCTGGTGGGCAGAGAGAATCGACAAAGAAATCATGGATAAACTTTGCGGCAAAACTACATCGACATTTGCGAATACTCCGTCAAATCCAGCGGCAACCAGGAGTATTTGGGCCAATAATGCCGGTGCAGATGTGTCTTTGACGGCGGATGAAGTCATGGACACAAAATGTCTTACTGCTGCAAAGCAAATGGCGAAGATGGCCAGCCCGAAAGTAGCTCCATTAAGGATCGATGGCAAGGATCGATGGGTCGTAATTATGCATCCTTACCAGGCAACAGATCTCAAGAAAGATCCCGTATGGAAACAGGAACAGCGGGAAGCCAATGTTAGAGGAGAGAAAAACCCAATCTTCTCCGGAGCTCTTGGCATGTACGATGGGCTGATTATCCATGAACACGAATACTGTTATGCATGGGCCGGTGGTGCTGCAAACATACCGATCGCAAGAGCGGTACTTTGTGGTCAACAGGCTGGTGTTATTGCCTGGGGTAAAGAAGTCGGATGGATCGAGAAATCCTTTGATTATGGCAATAAATGGGGTATTTCTGTCGGAGCGATCTTCGGCGTTATAAAGCCCATGTTCAATTCCGTTGATTATGGTGTTGTTACCATAGCAACGGCCGCAACAACGGCTTCCACAGCGTAAGCGGAAGATCTCTGAAATTTGAAGGGATAGATTAAAAAGATAAAAACTTTTAAAAAAAGGAGATAGGATTATGGGAGCAATTACAGGTACTTTAGCTAAGATCACGGAATTCGCTGGTGATTATAAACTTCTTATAATTACCGCCACGATCGCAGCGGCAAGTGATACGATCACGCTGACCCAAGCGGATCATGGTATTAGTGAAATCACCGGGATCGTAGGAGCTGTTATTACCGGAGGTATGGATGCAGATTTTCAGGCTCTCCAAGTAAGTTTTTCGGGTCTTGTCATCACAGTTGTATCAAAGCAAGCTGATGGTGCGGCAGCCGATGAATTTACCGGTACGACAGTTTCTATTTCTGTGCTAGGGAAATAAGGTAAAAAATGGACCCGGGGATGATACCCGTCCCCGGGTTCTGTAAAAGCCTAAAAAAGAGGGGAGTAAAATGGAACGATTATTAAGAAATGGGTTATCTCAATATAAGTTATTGAGTTACCTTGAAGTATTGATCGACAACTGGAATCTGGTTTTGACAAAACTGGATAATGATGGCGGAGTCACAGATGAGGATTACAACTCCAAATGTGCTGTGACAAATACTATCGATCAAACTGGGACAACGGATGCTGCTGGAGGTACGGTAAAAATCCGGTACGATGGAATGGGAACGGGAGATTTGGTAGATCTGTTAAGTAGTTTCCGTACAGAGTTCAATGAATGTATGGATAAACTTGCTGCCGATGGGACAGTAAACGGCACAACAGTATATACCAATCTGAAGTTCCCAGCATATGCTTCTGCTGGAGGAGATTATCATTATCTCACAGTAGCGGTAGCAAGATCCGGAATCCAGCAAAACGGAGTTATTCAAGGCGATTTGGTAGATTTTATCGATGATCTTGACGAGAAATACCGGGCGGCACTTATCGCGTTGGACAATGATAGTGGCGTAACGGATACGGATTATCAATCAACATATGATGTATCTGATGTTGTTGGCAAATCCAGCTCAAGTTCGTCAAGTTCTTCGAGCTCCAGTTCTAGTTCCAGTAGTTCGAGTTCTTCGAGCTCCAGTTCTAGTTCCAGTAGTTCGAGTTCGAGCAGTTCGAGCAGTTTGAGTTCGAGCAGTTCGAGTTCGTCAAGTTCCAGTTCCTCGAGTTCTAGCTCTAGCTTATCGAGTTCCAGCTCTTCAAGCTCCAGCTCTTCAAGCTCAAGTTCCAGCTCATCGAGCTCAAGTTCTAGCTTGTCGAGTTCAAGCTCGAGTTCCAGTAGCCAGAGTTCAAGCTCGAGTAGTTCTAGCAGTAGTTCCAGTTCTAGTTCCAGTAGTTCGAGTTCGAGCAGTTCGAGCTCGAGTAGTAGTGAATCCGTATAAAGGGGGCTAACAATGGCACAAAGACCGCAAGGGTGTAAATCACTCGTAATGACGGCCGATGGGACCATTCTAGCAACCACCATACTGAATAAAACAGTATATGGGATCACTATTGCTACGAATGGAGCTGTGGCTGGAGAGTTAGTTGTTCTCCGGGATAGTGCCACGGGCACAATTCGATGGAGAGGGAGGATCGAATTGGCAACGGGTACAATACATGTAGATTTCGGTCGATATGGGATTAATTTCCCAACTGGGATTTATTTGCAGTTTACCGGGGGAAACAAAGAGATAACTGTGATATACGATTAACCTAAGAGGGGCCTTAGGGGTGGGCGTTCTGAGTGAAGGGGCTTGGAATAGTCTATCCCGAAAGGCCCCTCTTTTGTAAGGAAAGGGGGTGAATGTGACTATTAGGAAAACCAGCAAGGGACACAAAGTAGTATCCAAGAAAGGCAAGAATCTAGGCGGGCCGTATAAGACAAGAGCAGCCGCACAGAAGCGGCTCCGTGAAGTTGAATATTTTAAACACAAGAAAGGATGATGTCATGAATCACAATCTATTCAAGCCCCAATCGTTTGAAGATGGCCAGCATGGAGTTGTTGGTGATTGCAATGGAATTCCTATGGCTGTCCGATACAAAGAAGAAACGCCTCTATTTGCAAAGAAGATCCTTGGAGCTATTGACGGACCCCGGATCCTAGATTATGGATGCGGTGTTGGTCGCATTGCGAAAGAAATACTTAAGCAAGATCCTTGTCGCTTAGTTGTTGGGGTAGATGAATCCCAAGAAATGATGGCATTTGCTTTAATGGATGTCCAATCTCCGCAGTTTACGGCTGTTCCTCCACAGATCATTGACAAAGAAATTGGGGGGGCAGAATATTTTGACGGGGCATATCTGGTATATGTATTGCAGCATGTTCCGGCAATAGAGATCCGTGAGGTATTGCAGAGGATCCATTATCATCTTAAAAAGGATGGAATCCTGGTATATTGTTCGAGTGATTATCGGATGGCAATCCGATTCGATGGGAAAGGATTCCATGATGATCGATATTTGGGTGTAAATCTTTTTGAAGAACTTACCAGATATTTCGATTTGGAAAGACCCTTATTCACAGATGAGGATCTGGAAAAGAACAAAGTTCTTAAAAAGATGATCACAGGAATCCCCGATGGTTTAGCTCATCCAGCACTTGTCTTAAGAAAGAAAGAGATCTCTGGCCCTCTTTTTAATGCCTTAAAAGGTGGGGAGAGATGTACCGCGAAAGAGAAGCCATTACCCCTCACCCGGGAAAAGATCTCTTCTCCTAAGGCCGCTAATGAGCTCATTTTGATCCAAAAACAATCTCCCGGCGATATTATGATGGCAACTGTCGCTTTAAGGGATCTACACACGGCCTATCCAGGCAAATATAAGACGGATATGAGGACCCCTTGCAACGAGATCTTCTATAACAATCCCTATGTTGCCCCAATTCAGCCAAGAGCAGATGAGAACGAAATCATTGAAAAACTGAAAGCTGATGATAATCATCCGCCATTGGTTATAGATGGAAGGATCTATTGCAATTTGCATTATCCTATGATCCATCAATCCGGTCAAAGAGGAACGCACTTTGCTGATAGCATGACGGATTTTCTGGCTAAACAGCTTGATATTGAGATCCCCCGAGTAGGGCTTCGTCCGGAGATCTATCTTGATCAGAATGAACAATTATGGCCTTCTCCGGTAATGGTAAAGAGAGGATTTGATAAACCATATTGGGTCCTCAATGCTGGCATAAAAAGTGATTTTCCTTTAAAACAATATCCTTTTTATAGTCAAGTTGTTGATATGCTGGAGGATAAAGTTAATTTCGTGCAGATTGGGTTAAAGGCACATATGCATCCGTTACTTGCTCCAGGCAGAACAAATGTTATAGACATGATTGGAGGAACGGAAAATTTGCGGGAACTTTTCCGGCTTATATTTCATGCCGAAGGAGTTATTACTTGCGTATCAGTTCCTATGCATATCGCAGCGGCACTTAAAAAACCATGTGTTGTTGTAGCCGGCGGGCGGGAAGGCACACGATGGGAGCTTTATCCGGATCATAGATTTCTTTATACAAATGGGGCACTAGACTGTTGTTTGTATGACGGATGTTGGAAATCCCGGATTGAGGAATGTGTTCATACTGTTGAATATGACTTTGGGAACAAAAAAGTTCCCTTGTGTATGGATATGATCAAGCCTCAAACGATTGTGGATTCTATCATGATGTATTACAAAGGCGGGATCCTCAAGAAAGAGGTGCTAACATGATGAATAATGCCGGCGGGATTTCATATAAACGGATATTGACAACATATATCTTAAACAATTTGAGGATATTGAAAGGCAAGAATCCTGGAGATAATTATTATGATGAGTATCTCCGACACTTTCAACGGGATGGTGAAGATTTCGCAGATCAATATCTTTTCGCCATTGAGAATGTTATGGTACGCCAGCCAAAAAGGATCCTTGAGATCGGAGTCCGGACCGGGCTTTCACTTTGCAATATGCTAAGTGCTTATATTGACCATAGTTGCATTGAAAGAATTGTCTTGGTTGACCAATGGGCGGATAGTTATGCTTCTCCGGAAATTGTTAAGATGAACTTGCGAGCAATGAATTTCCCAGTTTTACCCATAGAGTTTATTGTTGGGGACAGTTTAAAAGAAGTTCCAAAACTGGAAGGTGAATTTGATTATATCCTGGTTGATGGGGACCATGATAAAAAAGTTGCCGCAAAGGATCTCCGGAATGTAGTTCGATTGTGTGCTCTTGGCGGAGTAATTGTTTTTGACGATATATCTGAACATGGTTGCGATTTGATGGATGTTTTTGAAGCATTTCATACTCATATCAAAAATGATTTTGAATGTGGTTGGGATATGGGTGGGAAAGGAACTGCATGGGCGTATCGAGTGAAGAAATAAAAATTTATACCCTTGGGGATTCTCATAGTTGGCACGCTTGGTTGAACATCCCCGAGGTTACTGTAAAAACGATAGGACCAATGACAATGCATGGAATGGCTACCGGCAGCAGTTTTGGATTAAAGGAAATCCCGAAAGGATCCTATTTAATTTGTTGCTGGGGAGAAATAGATTGTCGTTGCCATGTTCATAATCACCAGCCCTGGCAAGAATGTATTAATAAACTTGTTGAAGGATATTTGGAAAAAATAAAAGAGTTTGCCAAAGATTATAAAGTTATTTTATTTAATGTTGTCCCCCCGCCAAAAGCGGAAAAAGTTGTGGAGAAATGGGGTGGTAAAGATTTCCCGTTTGTGGGATCAAATGAAGTTCGATTGCAATATGTCAAGTATATGAATAAAAAACTTAAGGAATCAGGGTATCCCTTTATTGATGTGTATGATCATTATTGCGATGAAGATGGATTTATGCTTGATGGAAATGTTCATATTAAAGACGAGCAGCCATTAATAGATTGGCTTACAAAAAATAAGGTTGGTGTTTAATGGAATCTGGCGGAGGATTGTGGAATTATTTTGCGGATGATAAGTTTTTGCAAGGATTTAAGCATGGTGTTCCCTGGTTATGGGAACCGAATACGACAAACCAAAATTATATGCCCTTTTTGTATGCGATTTGCATGCTTTATGAGTACCGAAATATCCTGGAGATAGGCGTTGACCAGGGACACGGTACAAATGTACTTGGATATGCGGCTAAGAAGAACGGCGGTAAATATGTAGGGATAGACATTGATAGTTCGAGATTTCCCTTCTATAAGCGGTATTTTGAGGGTTTGAGATACCCTATCGAGCTTATAGAGGCCGATACGAAGGAAATGACGGAAATCCCGATGGACAAGATAGACTTCGCATTTATTGACGGTGAACATACAACAGAGGCCGTTGAGCACGAAGTCGAGATGATATGGCCAAAACTCCAGGGTAAGGGCTGGGGATACATAGCCTTCCACGATGTAGTAGATCACGGATGCAAGGAAGTATGGGAACTCCTGCAAGTGAAATACAAGGATCGGGCTGAGTTTATGGCGTTTCATCCTAACGGTGGTTTAGGTCTAATGAGGAAGATGGTATGAACGAGGAACTAAGAGAAAGAAATATGTATCTCATAAAAAAGGGGATACAAAGTATGCCGCAATATAAAGACTTATCTGTTGGAGTCTATTCTATTGCGGAAAGTAAGAACCATGTTTTTAAGGTAAATGTGGGGATGGATGAGTTAAAGATTCGGGTGTTACCCGGGTTTGAGCCGTCTTGTTTGGAACTGCATAAATACCTTTTAAGTATTGATCCGGGATTTAAAGTCCCGAAGCTTATTGATATGGTCCGAGTAGAAGATAGGATACTCAAAGTTATGGAATGGTTGCCGGGTACTCCGCTTAACAAACTAACCGAGAACGGTTCTAATCAATTCCAGTTCTTAGCTGATGAGTATTTTTACAAGTGGGGTGAATGTATGGCCCGACTTAACAATATTAAATATGAAACAATGAATTACACTATGAACGACATATGGTGGTGGAATTTCATTTTAATTGATGATGGAACACTTATTCCTTGTGATATGTCAAAATTACAAGCCGTTACTTGTCCGGAGCAAGATATTATGCGATGGATCATAATGAATATAACGATACCCATTAGAAAGAAAAAGGTTTTTATAGAAGGATATTGTAAACTTCGGGAATTTGATCCCCAAATGAATTTTTTGGAAGCGATGGAATATATGGTGAAAAGGAGCAAAAATGAGCTTAATGCTTAGTCAATTGAGAAAGATAGCTCACAGGCTGAAGGATACCGATAAATATGAATTTGTCGGAACGGAAGCTTTTAAGATAATCAGAGATGATGAGGTTTTTAAGTTACGCCGGCATGAATCATATGATGAATCCATAGAATTGCATCATATCCTTCTTGAAAATGGATTAAGAATACAAAAGATTTATTCAGTTGAAAACGATGAAAAAGGACATTATAAAAAAGTAGAATGGCTTGAAGGTAAAACCTTCCGTGAACTTATAACAGAAAAAAAAATATTGCCCGAACATTATGAAAAACTTGGTCGATTTGTAGCCCAGGTAAATAATATTGCAAAGGATGGCAAAAATGCCGGATATATTAATTATCTCCCCAAAAATCTTTTTCTTAAAGACAATGGCGAAGTTATAGTCATAGATCAAGGCAAGCTGACTTGGAGTGTATTCCCGGAAAATGCTATTATCCGATATATACTTACAGAGGATTTAGTTGATAATAAAGCATATACGTTTGAGCTAAGAGCCGCATTTTTAAAGGGTTATAGAGCATTAAGAGAATTTGATTTTATAAAAGTTTTGCATCAGCAATATGCTTTTTGTACGGATGGAACGGGAGAGAGATACTACAAAATAAATTGTATAAAAGAAGCCCCGATATACCATCCAGTACAAAAAGGTCGGCAAGTCTTGGAGATCATCACCGGAACCGGGGCGAGAGCCCTTCAGGAAATGCTTGCAGGAGCAGAATATGTCTATTCTTGCGACATTTACCATCAAAGGCACGGCAAAGAGATCTTCAAGGCTTCCGATCTAGGAAAGTTCTTGGCTTATATACATGGATTTGATGGCCGGGATTTACACTATAAATGGATTGAACTTAATTCAGATCATTTTTTAGAGCACCTTAAAAACACGACTAGAAAATTTGATCTTGCAATTGTTCATTTTGGATTATTAAAAATAACACCGGAAAGAGAAGAAAAATTGATTGATTTTTTAATTAATAATGTTAAGGAGTTGGACCATGATCGTGGCTGAACTTAAAAATCATCATGAGCAAGTGATTGTAGTTTTTGAAGAGCATTTTGGGAAAGAGGCCAAGCTCCGAGGCGTAGAAATCGGGACAATGGCCGGGGATCTTACAAAAGCTCTGTTAAATTATTTTCCCAATTTAACTTTGCTTACAATAGATCCCTGGGAACATAGAGAAGGAGAAGGATACGAGGCCGGGAACGATCAGAATTACCATGATAGGCAAAAAAAGGCTGCTCTTCATAAGTTGCATGAATTTGGGAATCGAGTGTGTATATGGCAAGCAACAAGTGATCGAGTTTTTGAAATGGGGCGGGACCATTATAGAGATTCGGATTTTGTATGGATTGATGGCCATCATTCCGAAGAGCAAGTCCGGAGAGATATAGAAAATTATCGCAAGCTTGTCCGGAAAGGTGGAATTATAGGCGGACATGATTACGGGCTTGTTCCAGATGTAACAAAAGTTGTTGATGAAATATACCCACATAGAAAAACGGGTGTTGATTTTACTTGGTGGATTTATAAATAAGGAGAGTTATGAAATTTACATATATTTTAGCAAGCAATCAAAAATATTTGCCAGGAGTAACTGCGATTTTCAATAGTCTTGAGAAACTTAAAAATATAATTGATGTGCATTTTTTGGAATATAAAGTTGATCCAAAATATCTGGAAGAACTTAAAAAATATTCTTATAACATTAAGGTTGCTCACATAGACGAAAAAGAAGTGGAATACTTGGGAGAGGCCGAAGTTCTTATGAGGAAAAGATATTCTATTGCCGCAAATCTACAATATGATGCAGTATGTATATTAGATGCGGATTTTTTCATATTAAGCGATCCGGTGTGTTATTTCCGGGCGGCTGCTGCTGGAATGGTTGTTGGTGTAACTCTAGAGCAGAAAAGGAGATACGGAGATGAAAACCACAAAGTTGATGGTAATTTTTTAATAAAACCGGATTTTTGGAATGATAGAGATATTTGTTGTGCTCCTATATTCATCAATCCTAATAAATGGGGACAAGCTTTAAGGGAAACTTATGAAATCGTTATTAGAAAATATGGTCAAGTAGATAAAAGCCAACAAGATGAAGGAAGATTTAAGGCTCCAGATATGGATGCAATTAATATCTGCCTTTTACGACATGGATCTTATCCCAATACGATGTGCCTGGATCAACATACATGGTCTGGGCTTCATGAAAGTTTAATGAAAATTTTTACCCGGGCAGTTGTAAAGCATGGCCGATTATTTACAGAAGATGGAAGAGAAATTTTTATGATACATGGACAATGGTGGAATAAAATTTGGAGAGGTTGGCAAATAGATAATCAAATGGGAATGATTGATCGAGAGATTAATGGATCCCAAAGATGTAAACAAATAGCCCAGGAGAGTTTTGATTTAGTGTGTAAATGGTATAAAGATATTGCCACCGGAGGACCTATCAATATAAATAATTATCTTCCGGAAGGAATCACAGATGTTATGGAGATAGTATAAGGAGAATTATGGCAAATGTCGTAGAGCCTTTATATCAAGATAAAAAATTGAATGAAGTTATAAAATTGACAAAAGCTAAACGAGTCTTATTGTTTTTCTGGCATGGTTTAGGGGATCTTATTATGTTTATGGGCCCCTTAGAGAGTTTAAAAAATCAACATCCGGAAGTACATTTTGACTTAGGGATTGTCCGTGGGATCGGCCAGGAAGAACTTTATGAGGGAGCTATTGGATTCACGGCAGACGATAAGCTTGAGGAACTTGATTATGATATTGTTGCAAAGATCCATTTTCCTATGAGTGAAGGCCAGGATGAACTTACAAAAGGTCAATGGTGTTGTGTCCAGGAGTTAGGAATAAGACCAGTTTTTGGACATTCCATAAGGGATTGTAAGCCCATTAATCGTTTGGTAGCGGTACATTTCAATATTACTTGTTTGCCAAAATCCTGTAATCCGGATAGAGATACCGCGAAAAGAATATGGGATGAGATCCTGGAAGCCGGGGCGGTCCCCATAGAAAGCCATTTTGAGCATACTTTTCATAACCCGGTGAATGAAAAATTTGATTTTATAGATTGTACTGTAAGAAAAGTAAAACCTCAAATATCAACTTTGGCTGGACTCATTAAAAATGCCGGGGCCTTTATTGGGGTAGTATCCGGGAATTTTCATGTAGCCTTGAGCGTACTTCCTCCGGAACGAATAATGCTTCTTGAGAAAGATTTTACTGCTCCGATGTTCACTAAAGAAAAAATAACCAGGTGCGATATTAAGAAATACAAGGAAGGATCGGTGCGAGAATGGCTAACTCAAATATTATTGTAACGCCTTTTCATATGGCAAAAGAATATAAAGATAAAATGGCTGCAATTGCCGCTGCGGAAAATAATTTTATTCCTTTACGGATTTTATGCCCTCAATGCAAGAAAATTTATACATTATATATTGAAGATCTTAATCAGGGACTTCATACGCTTTTAGGGCAAGCTTGTCCTTATTGTAAAAGATTTATTCGAGAAAAAGATGATCCAAAAGATTTATTAGTGGATTTAAAAGAAATTCAAGAAATGATAAAACCAGAACAAAAAAGGTAAATAATGGCAGTAACTTATTATGTAGATAATGTTTTGGGTGATGATGGTAATGCCGGGACAGCTCCGGGAGCTGGTAATGCCTGGGCAAGTATCGGGTATGCGATAGCTAATATTGCAACTGATGATACCATTTACGTCAAGAATACAGGCACAAACTATACTTTAACTGCCCAACTT
>Ga0180433_10004313_pt1 | contig 20073 bp, 21 predicted proteins | sample SS_ome_8_FD_132980 | JGI IMG/M metagenome (GOLD analysis project Ga0180433, IMG submission 132980) | Hypersaline lake sediment archaeal communities from the Salton Sea, California, USA - SS_1_D_1 metaG | ecosystem: Environmental > Aquatic > Non-marine Saline and Alkaline > Hypersaline >... | reverse complement strand
TGCAACATAAACTATCAGACTGTATCTACTGAATCATGTCCAGACATCTGAATCTTGGAAAAGGTCCTATGACTTGGTAGGTTTTTCCTCACCGCCTATTGGTAACGAGCGGATGCGAATTCGTGTGTCCTCAAGAATGACTATGCTACCTTCTTCCAGGGCTTTTTCCAGATTTGGCAGATTTGTTAGCAGGAGTGCTACCTGAGCATCCGGGTGTCTTGATATTCGGCGAAACAGGATTACGGAAGGTTCCTTCTCTTGTCTCAAGGCGAGAAGGGTAGCGAAATCGGTGTCTGCCGATATTAAAATGCGTTGTTCACTGGCAGCTCGTTCAAATATCCTCTCATCGGAATCAGCCTGCATCCCGTAATCGCGCACATGGGCAGCATCATGACCTGCCTTACCCAGTCCGGCAGCTACCAGCGGCGATAGGGCATTATCCACCAAAAATTTCACGGTGTTGGCACCAGCGGTAGTTCTCGCTCCCGCACTGCCTCGGCGGCGTAACGCAAGGCTTCACGGATATCTTCCGCTTGCAGGTCTGGATAAGCATGGAGTATCTCAGTCTCACTCATCCCTTCAGCCACCATTCCCACTACAGCAGCCACAGGAATGCGCAAGCCTCGTATGCAAGGTACGCCGCCCATCTGGTCAGGGTGAACAGTGATCCGGTTAAATCTCATCTTCACTTACCTCCTCATAGAACTTCCACACGCTGACATTTGGTACTGGAAATTTGCCATGAAGGTTGCTTTCTCGTATGATATTGTATCATGTCAAACCCTATTGAAGCGAGTTTGCTAGGAAGGTTGACTAATGACCATACTCACTTTACGGGGGTTGAACTCTGCCTGAGTTGCCGTTTGATACCTGTATTGATATAATAGCTATGGCTGGTGCGATAAAGGCACTGATTTCTTCAGCAATTCACGAAGCCTTGGAATCAAATCAGGTCGGAAAAAGTTCGATATGGTTCCCGAGTCCCCAGGCAGGAAAAGGTAATGTTATTACCACTAATTCACGACTTTATCAGATGTTCAATACTTATTTCAGGAAACTATGAGAGAAGACGAGGAACACTGCAAGAGGGAATTTGATACTTTTCTGAGGCAGTGCTACCGGGGCGATGATATTGCCTGGACCAAAGGTGACGAACCTCCAGATTATTACCTGACCTTATGCGGAACTAAGTATGCTGTTGAAGTAACCAGACTTATGGAGAAAGTCACAGTTGGAAGTGCTAAACCCTTGCCATATAAAGAGATAAGTAGGGTTCTACAAAATTTTGTAGGAAATATTGAGATTCTCGCAAAGAAAGAGGGTAGCTTACACGGGAAATATCTCGTGTCTTTCACGCCTATTAACAACTTTACCGTTGTTTGTGGTGAAATACAAGAAGCCCTGCTGAACTTTATCAGACAGACCAAAAACCTGGATAACTTTCCCTGGAAAACCATATTCAAATCCAAAATAAGGACTCCTCGTTGTATGCCGCAGAACTGCGAGATTCAGAAATTGGATAGTAGTTCAGACAAAGTATTATTTTGTGGCGTGAGTGGAGCCGTGAAACACGAAAGTGAAGTAGTGGGAGACCTTTGCCGTCTCCTCAATGATAGGTTGGATACCAAGAAATATCTGCTTAGAAACATTGCTTTTCCCAAGATAGTTTTACTCCTTGATCAATACTTATTTGCTGACCTAGCAGAGTACGAGGCATGTGTTAATCAAATCCCGTCACTGAACTTCTTCCACACCGTGTTTGTCGTACGAGGCCGGTGGAATAGCTTCCTACTCTATTCGCAGCACACTGATTGGGCAAAAAAGCAATTCACTATCACAGCGAGAAGCTAAGTCGTACATTTACTGAGCAATTCTCGCAATCTTAGAATCAAATCAGGCCGTAAAAAGTTCGATATGGTTCCTGAGTCCCCGGCCAGTTAGGGAGGTATATCGTGGCTAATGTCAGGTGCAAAGAAGAGCATTCGGAGCGCCTTATCAAAAGAACCGGATTGAAATACGTGTCTCGTGTAGAGCCGTCCAGCTTTGGGAGAGCGAATTTCCATAGAAGTGGCTATTGATGAGGTTCAGGTAGTTGCCTGAGCTCAGGTCGGCCCGTCAATGGGCCGGCTGGGCGCGGGAGCAGTTACTCCCTGTCACTGAAGATGGCTGCTAGCAGGAAGGCCACGGGCACAATCGCGATGACTACCGCCCTGATCCAGATGGCCTCAACAAACTGCACCGTGAGCACTACGATGGCGGCTTCAAGGACTGTCGCCACCACCATCGCTATCAGGAAGTTACGTCCGCCATCCATATGAGCTACAAAGGCGCGGTTGCTGGGAAAACCTTATTTTTGCACTAGCTGGCAGCGTGTCTCTGCTGGGATTGCCGGCGTTGGTAGTAGTCAATCAACCTGGCGGCGGCCTCAGCCGCACGCTCTATGCTGGGATAGTACGGTACGCCGGCGTCTCCAAGGCTGGCCTTGACGTCCTCCGTCAGCTGTTTCGCCCAGGCGTGCTCGGGGTCTTCATTACCGGACTGCCCCCGCTCCTCCATCACCGCCAGCAGGGGCTTGTTGCCCAGTTCACGCAGGCGATACTGGTTGAGGAACTCCTGTGCGGATACTCTCTTCTGACCTCTGTGGAAGTGTGCGTGGATATAGGCTATGAGCAGGTCGAAGCTGGGGTGGTCGGCCATGATCTTCAGCATGTCCCCGGTATCCCAGTCCCGGTCGATCCTGATGGACATGTCCGCGGGATTGCCGATCCAGTCCCATATCTCGCTGCCCCGTGCCTTCAGCTCCTGCCTGATCTCCTGCGGGAGGGGGATGACATTGAGCCCGGCTTCTTCACATAGATCAGCTGCCAGTACGCTGCTGCCCCCTGCTCCTCCGGCCACACCCACCCGCCTGCCGGAGACCGGCGGCAGGAAGTGGAAGGCGGCAGCGAAGTCCACCAGCTCGGCGAGGTGCCGGGCACTGACAGCTCCTGCCTGCCTGACCACTGTCTCCCACACCTGCGTGGATCCGGCAAGAGAAGCGGTATGGGAGGCGGTGGCCCGGGTACCGGCCTGTCCGCGGCCTCCCTTCACGATGATTACCGGCTTTCTGGTCGCGGTGCGGCGGAGAGTATCGTAAAAGCGTCTGCCCTGGCGCACTCCCTCAATGTACATGAGGACCACGTCTGTCTGGGCGTCCTGGGCGAAGTAGTCCAGGTAATCGGACTCATTGAAGTCGATGGCGTTGCCGTAGCTTATCGCCTTGCTGAAGCGCAGGCCCCTCTGGGCGGCCAGGTCAACGATCTCATGGATGGCGGAACCGCTCTGTGACGCCAGGCCGATCGATCCAGATTCGCGGGGCATGCCGCTACTGAAAGCAATCCGTTGGGCGGGGTAGTAGACCCCCATGCAGTTAGGGCCGATGAGGCGGATGTTGGCCAGTTTAGCCTGTCTGAGTATCTCTCTTTCCAGGTCGGCGGCTTCTTTGCGGCCGGTTTCGCTGAAGCGGGCGGTGTAGAGGTGGATTGCCTTGACGTTCTTCTCGGCCGCGTCTCTTATCATGCCCAGGACCTGCGAAGCGGGTACGGAGGAGATGACGTAGTCCACCACTCCGGGGATGTCCTTCACGCTGGGGTACGCCTTGAGGCCCATGACCTCAGAGTATTTGGGGTTGACGGGGTAGAGCTGGCCGGGGAAGTCCAACTCGATGAGAGGGGAGAGGAACCCGGAACCGCGCCCGCCACTATCGGAAGCGCCGACTACGGCGATTGCTCTGGGATGTAGAATCTCCTCGAGTGGATGGTCTGCCATGAATATGACCTCCTGAATCTGTGATGCTGACAAGTAGCGAGAAGCGCCCACGGCTTTCCGACTGGCGCTCACACCCTCAGGATGATTGTACCATCGGGGGGGCCGGAGTGACCAGTTCCGGGGCAAACCGCGCGCTGTGGAAGGGACCACGCTAGTCAGTGGCCCGGCGGAAACGGAAACGGCTGGGAACCGCGAGTCCATCTGCCTCTTCTTCCATCCTATGATAGCCCAGGCTATCATGGCGTACTGCCAGAGGCCCTCCCCTGAACGTGAACACCTTTGGGGTGATGTCAGGCAATCACGTTCGCTGCTTTGAGAGCGGCGATGCCTTCCCAGGAGTAGCCGAACTCAAGCAGTACTTCCTCGGTGTGCTGGCCGAACTCGGGGGCGGGCATCTCGAGTGTGGACGGGGTCTCGCTCATGTTGATCGGACTGGCCATGACCTCCATTGACCCGTAGGTGGGATGCTCCAGCTTGACAAAAAAGTCGTTGGCACGGGCCTGGGGGTCGTTGATGGCCTCGTCAGCCGTTTGCACCACTGCGCAGGGGATACCGCGCAGGCTCTCCCTCCAGTCAGCCAGCGTCCTGGCGGCAAAAGCCTCTTTGAGTATGTCATAGAGCTCGGACTTGTGCTCCTTGCGCCCTTCGATGGTCTGAAAACGCTCTTCGCTCGCCAGGTCTTCCCGGCCGATAAGCCGGCACACCAGGGGCCAGTTACGGTCGGCGTGCACGGCCACGAACGATATCGTCCTGCCGTCCCTGGTCTCATAGGGTACCGCCAGGGGATTAGGGGCGTTGCGGCGGTAGTACTCCTGGAGGCGGGCGAGGGGCCCCTTTGCCTCTTCCATCAGCCGCTCTCGCTCGGCCTTCATGTCTTCGGTCTCCTGGTAGCGGGAGAATCTCTTCTTCTCGAATTGACCTCCCGAGGCCAGGACTCCACCGATGTCAAAGGTCATCTGGTAGAGGCCCATCTGCAGTAGCGATACGTCTATCTCCTGCCCGACGCCGGTCCTCTCCCGGTCGTACAGAGCGATCATGACTCCCAGGGCGAGACCCAGGCCGGTAACGTTATCCCCGAAGGCCCCACGGAAAGCAGGCGCAGACATGCCGGGGGTGGTCAGCAGGTACTGGAGCCCTGAGCGAGACCAGTAGGAGGTGGCATCGTAGGCGGGGTTATTGCGGTCCGGCCCCTTCTTGCCGAAAGCGGTAAGGGAGCCGTAGATGAGGCGGGGGTTACAGGCTTTCAGGTCCTCGTATCCAAGGTGGTACTTATCCCTCTCCCAGAGCCGGAGATTGGTGAAGAACACGTCTGACCGTTCCACCATGTGGTAGAGCACCTGCTGGCCCTGTGGCGTCGAGATGTCCAGTGCCAGGCTCCGCTTATTGCGATTGAAGTGCTCCCAGAGGTAGGGGACGTCGGACAGCCCCTGCGCAGCCTGGAAGCCGCGCCAGGCGTCACCCCTCACCGGGTGCTCCACGTGTATTACCCTGGCCCCGAAGTCAGCCAGATGACGCGCCGCCATGGGCACTGCCGCTATCTGCGATACGTCAATGGCGGTTATTCCCTCAAGAGCCAGGCGCATGGGCGTCACCATCCCGCCTTCGTATTTCGCCGGGTCACCAGCTGGCCGGCGATGCCATTCTCCAGGTGTGCCCACAGTCTATGGGCGCGACCCGGGGGATTTCAAGGGACATAAGACCACGCACCACCGGCGAACGAGGCCGTGCGGCGGCTAGCTGGCCTCGGGACCCGGGTCAGAACACGGGCTTCTCTTTGGCCAGGAAGGCTCTCATCCCCCGGGTCGTCTCGCCGGAAGAGGCGGTCAGGAACCTGGAGTAGCCCACGTACTCCATGGTTGACTCAAGGTCCTCGACCAGGCCCCGATAGATGGCCTTCTTGGCAAACTTGGTGCACACGGGCGCTCTCTCGGCGACATCCTGGGCGAGGTCCATGGCTGCCTGGTCGAATCTGTCCGCGGGATGAACCTCGGATATCAGTCCCAGCCTCAGTGCCTCCTGTGCATCGATAGTGTCCGCCTTGAGAATGTGGTACATGGTCGGCCCGAGACCGATGAGTCTGGGTAGGAACCAGACCTCGCAGCTAGGCACGAGAGCCCTTCTGAGGTAGACCAGGGCGAAGCTGGCATTCTCGGAGGCAACCCTGACGTCCGAGGCCAGGGCGACTCCCATGCCGGCGCCGCCGCAGACGCCGTTGACAGCAGCGATCATGGGCTTTTCAATAATGCTGACCAGCATTCGCGGTACCGGGCTTGCGGGCATGGGTGTGCGCACGTTCCGAGTCTCACCGCTTTCAGGCGGCGGCGCCGCACTCCACCACTCGCGCCCGCTTCTGAGATCCGCCCCGGACGAGAAGGCCCGGCCGGCTCCCGTTATGAGCACCACCCTCACATCGTCATCTTCCTGCGCTTCCTGAGCGGCCTCCCTCAGGTCGGACGACAGCTCAGCATTCATGGCATTCAACCGGTCCGGCCGGTTCATGGTAAGCTTCACCACGTGGCCGACCTTTTCGTATATGACCGTCTTGTATGGACTGGGCATTCTTCACTCCTCTATTCGTGGCGATGTGCACCCGATTCCCGGGCGGAACAGCTCGGGGGCAGCCCGTGGCTACGGTTCCCTAGTTCCACCGGTAGACAAGCCTGTGGTCCGAGCCGGTCACCTCCTCTCCCTGAGTGATACTGGCGGCATGGTCTTGTGGTGTGCTGTTCCGGGGAGCTCCCGTCCCGCAGCTCTGCGCCCCGGAGTGCCACCGTCACTCTGTCAATGGTGCTCAACCGGATACCAGGGAGCGGAATGCCTCCTGGAAGGCGGCTACTGTCAAATCGATATCATCAGCATCATGGGCGGTTGATACAAAGGCGGCCTCGAACTGAGCGGGCGGCCAGTAGACACCACGTGCAAGCAGGTGCCGGAAGACACGGCCATACATAGAGAGGTCAGACTGCCGGGCCGAGTCGTAGTCCGTAACCGGCTCGGGAGTGAAGAACACGGTGAGCATAGAACCCACCCGGTTGAGCCGCACCCTGAGACCTGTATCAGTCGCTGCAGTGAGAATGCCGTCGGCGAGGTGGGACGCAGAGGCCTCGAGGTGCTCGTAGGTGCCGGGCCGGCCCAGGATGCGCAGGGTCTGGATACCCGCCGTGGTCGCGAGCGGGTTCCCGGAAAGCGTTCCCGCCTGATAGACCGGCCCGCTGGGTGAGACCATCTCAATTACGTCTCTCCTGCCGCCATAGGCCCCAATGGGTAGCCCCCCACCAATTACCTTGCCCAGGCATGTCAGGTCTGGAGGTATCCCGCAGGAATTCTGAAAGCCTCCGTAGCCAAGCCGGAACCCGGTTATCACCTCGTCGAATATCAGCAGCGAGCCTGCCCGGGCGGTGAGCCTGCGCAGGTCCTCCAGGAAGCCTGGCCCGGGTAGCACCACTCCCATGTTGCCCGCGACCGGCTCCACGATAACCGCCGCAATTTCCCCCGCGCGCCGCTCGAATACCTGCTCCACCGCCTGGATGTCATTGTAGGGGAGCACCAGGGTATGCTCGGCGTAGCTAGACGGCACGCCGGGGGAATCAGCTATGCCCAGGGTGGCGATTCCCGAGCCGGCCCTTGCCAGCAGCCCGTCCGAGTGACCGTGATAGCAACCGGCGAACTTGATCACCTTGTCCCGCCCGGTGAAGGCTCGCGCCAGGCGGATGGCGCTCATGGCGGCCTCGGTCCCGGAGCTGACGAATCGCATCATCTCGATGGAAGGTATTGCGTCTGAGATCATCCGTGCCAGCTCCAGCTCAAGCTCCGTGGGGGCACCGAAGCTGGTGCCGCGCTCCAGCGCATCCCTGAGCGCCGATATCACCTCGTGGTGGCAGTGACCGAGTATCAGTGGACCCCAGGAGCAGACGTAGTCGATCAGCTCATTGCCATCGGCGTCAGTGAGCCGCGCACCATGGCCCCTGGTGATGAACAGCGGGTTGGCCCCTACTGCCTTGAAGGCGCGCACCGGGCTGCTGACACCGCCGGGCAGGTACTTCTGGGCCTCGGCGAACAGCCTTTCCGAATTATCACGCTTCATCGCTCGACTTCCTGGTTGTGGTCTCCGGCCAGCCACCCGGCCACGTCTTTGGCATGATAGGTTATGATGATGTCGGCGCCGGCCCTCTTCACTGCTGTCAGGACTTCCAGGACCAGCTGCCGCTCGTCGACCCAGCCATTGCGGGCGGCCGCCTTCACCAGGGCATACTCACCACTCACGTTGTAGGCAGCAAGGGGAAGACGGAAAGCGTCCCGCGCCTGGCGTATCACGTCCAGGTATGCCAGGGCGGGTTTGACCATTATGATGTCCGCTCCCTCGGCGATGTCCTGCTCCATCTCCCGCAGGGCCTCTCGGGCGTTGGCGGGGTCCATCTGATAGGAGCGGCGGTCCCCGAACCGTGGTATTGACTCCGCTGCTTCGCGGAATGGTCCGTAGAAGGCCGAAGCGAACTTGGCCGAGTAGGCCAGTATGGGGGTGTGCTGGAAACCGCCGGCATCAAGTGCGTCTCTGATCGCCGCCACCCGCCCGTCCATCATGTCCGAAGGGGCAATTATATCTGCCCCGGCCTGTGCATGCGAGACCGCGGTCCGGGCCAGGAGGTCCAGGGTACGGTCATTATCGACCGAACCGTCTACCACCACGCCACAGTGGCCGTGGCTGGTGTACTCGCACAGGCAGACATCGGTGATCACCAGGAGATCAGGGTGCCTGGTCTTGATGGCGGGGACCGTCCTCTGGATGATACCGTTCGGGTCATAGGCTCCCGAGCCGACCTCGTCCTTCCGTGCCGGTATGCCGAATAGAATCACAGCGGGAATACCGAGCCTGACGATTTCGTCTATCTCCTCGGAAAGGCGGTCCAGCGAATGCCGGGAGATGCCCGGCATGGACTCTACCTCCTGGCTTCTGCCGCTGCTGTCTTCCACGAAGAGGGGATAGACCAGGTCCATGACGTCAATGTGGGTCTCACGCACCAGCGAGCGGAGCATGCCGGTGCTGCGAAGTCGCCGCAGGCGCAGTCTGGGGAAGTTACTCATTGGTTGCACTCCCCCTGCTCTTGAAATAGCCGACTATGGCCTCTACCAGGCCGGGTATGGTATGCTCCGTGGCAACGATATCCACCTTCAATCCCGCCTCGGCGGCGGATGTCGCCGTTACCGGGCCTATACAGGCAACTACCGAGTTTCGAAGCGTCTGCAGACCGTCATCGAGCAGCGACACCAGGTTGCGGGCGGTCGACGAGCTGGTGAGGGTAATCACGTCAATCTGCCCTTCAGTGAGCATCCTCCTTGCGCGGGTGACTCCCGTGGTGGAGGGGACGGTACGGTACACCTCCACTTCGTGTACCTTCGCTCCCAGCCTCGTGAGGCCGTCGGGGAGCTGCCGGGTGGCGAGGTCCGAGCGGGGCAAGAGAAAGCAGCGGCCAGCCACATCCTGGCCTTCAAGACCGGCCAGGAAACCGGCACTGGTGAACTCGTGGGGGACGTAGTCTGCCCGGATTCCTCTCTCCGTCAGCGCTGCGGAGGTAGCCTCTCCTATGGCCCCGGTTCTCAGACCGTGAAGTGAACGGGCGTCCTTGCCAAGGGCAAAGAGCCGGCCCATGAATGCCCCCACTCCGTTGGTGCTGGTGAACACGATCCACTGGTAGTCGTTGAGGGACGATATAGCCCTGTCCAGATCCCCGGTGCTGGACGGCTCCCTTATGTCTATTGTTGACATAACAACAGGTATCGCCCCATGCTCCCTGAGAAGATTGCTGAGGGACTGCGCCTGGGCCTGTGCCCGCGTAACCAGGACCCTCTTGCCGATGAGGGGGAGGCAGTCGAACCATTGCAGGCTATCTCTCAGGCGGACCACTTCACCGACCACCACTATTGCCGGTGGGCCCAGCCCGGCGGCCCGCACCTTCTGAACAATGTCCGAGAGAGGGCCTGTGACCGTCTCCTGTGAGGGACGGGTCCCGTCCCTGATCACTGCCACCGGGGTCCGCGGGTCAAGCCCGCCGTGTAGCAATTCGGTCACGGTGCTGTCCAGGTTTCCTATCCCCATCAGGATGACCAGGGTGTCGGCCGCTCCTGCCAGTCTATCCCATCTGACCGCCGGTTGCAGCTTGGAGCGGGATTCCTGCCCGGTGACCACGGCGAAGGAGGATGCCATGAGACGGTGGGTAACAGGGATACCGGCGTAGGCCGGAACCGCTGTTACTGACGATACCCCGGGCACGACCTCGAAGGGGATGCCGTTCCGTGCGAGCACCTCGGCTTCTTCTCCTCCCCGCCCGAAGACAAACGGGTCGCCACCCTTGAGTCTCACCACCAGGTTGCCCCGGGAAGCCTCGGCCACCAGGAGATTGTCTATCGCCTTCTGCTCCGTGCCACCCTCCCTGGGCGGCTTACCCACGTCTATCCTGCGGGCTTCCGGGCGGGCATTGTCAAGGACCGTCTCGTCGACCAGGCGGTCGTACAGGATGACGTCGGCCCGCCTCAGGCATTCCAGGCCTCTGACTGTCAGGAGACCCGGGTCGCCCGGTCCGGCACCGACCAGGTATACCTTGCCCTGCTCCATACTTCTACACCGCCGGGGCCAGCAGCGCGCCTGCGCCCCTGGCCAGCATCCTCTGCGCGAGTGCCTCCCCGAGCCGCTCCGGCCTGCCGGAATCGCCCTCCATGGAGTCGCGCAGGATGGCGTGCCCTTCTGCGTCGGCCACCATGCCTTTCAGCCCAATGGTATTGCCCTTCACACTGCCGAGGGCAGCTATCGGTGCACGGCAACCCCCTCCCAGGGTGGCCAGGAAAGCCCTCTCAGCAGTGACGCTCAGACAGGTGTCCCGGTGGTTGACCCCGGTGACGATTGCGGCTATCTCCGCGTCGTCCGAGCGCACCTCTACCCCAAGCGCTCCCTGCCCCGGGGGCGGCAGGAAGTCTTTCAGGGGCAGGTACTCCGTTACCATGTGCTCTAGGCCAAGGCGAGCGATGCCGGCGGCAGCCAGGACGACCCCGTCAAGCTCACCCGACGTCACTTTCGCCACCCTCGTTTCCACGTTGCCGCGCAAAGCTGACACGATCAGGTCGCTGCGGAGGGCCTTTAGCTGCACGGCGCGTCTCTGGCTACCGGTACCGATTCGCGCCCCCGTGGGAAGCTCGGCGAGTATGCCATGGCTTGAGACAAGCACGTCGCGAGGGTCAGCCCTCTCGGGCACGGCGGCGATGACAAGACCGGTCGGTGTCTCCACGGGAACGTCCTTGAGACTGTGCACGGCAATGTCGATCTGCCTTTCGAGCAACGCCTGCTCCAGGCGCCTGACAAACACCCCCGAACCCCCCATTCCGTCGAGCGGGATGTCAGGCCTGCGGTCCCCCTCGGTGGTCATCGTCACCAGCTCGAACCGGGTTTCGGGGTATCTCTGGCTGAGCGCTGACAGCACCGACTGTGCCTGTATTACGGCAAGTCTGCTGGCCCGTGTTCCTATGGCAACCCGCTGGCTCATTTCGGCTCTTGATGGTCCAGGCCGAATAGCTCTCTGACGAGTGAGACGCTATCGGTGCCGTTGCCTGATTGCTCCTTCAGATACCGTATCGGGTCCTTGAGCACCTTGGCCACGATGGCCCGGGTCATGGCCTCCAGGCTGTAGCGCTCTTCGTCGCTGAGCTCGGGTAGCTTCTTGACGGTCCTGGCCAGCTGAGCCCTGCGGACATCGTCAGCCTTGGTCATCAGGGCAGCGATCACCGGCCTTATCTCCAGGTCCCGCCACCATTCCCTGAACTGCTCCACTTCGGTGCGTATTATGCCAGCCGCCCGGTGTGCCTCGTCTTCCCTCTGGCACCGGTTCGCGTCGCAGAGCTCGACAAGGCTATCGATGTTATAGAGGAAGACGTTGTCGAGCTTCCCTACGTCAGGTTCGGCGTCAGGCGGAACCGAGATATCTATGACCACCAGAGGCTGCCGGGGCCGTGCCATCATGACTTCCTCAACCGTGGACGTTCGCAGCACCGGGTGGGGTGCCGACGTGCAGCTCAGGACCACGTCCGCTGCCGTCAGCTCCTCGGCGAGGCTACCGGTGGCGACTTCTCCTCTGCCCAGGTCACGCACTGCCTTCCGGGCGCGCTTGCGTGAGCGGTTGTAGACCACCACCTGGGAAGCGCCCCTTTCCAGTGCGGCCCTGGCGGCCAGAGTGCCCGCCTCGCCCGCACCGATAACCAGCAGCCGGCACCTGGCCAGGTCACCGACGGTCCGCTGCGCCATTGTCACCGCCACCGAGCTCACGGAAAGGGCATTCCTGCTGATGTCTGTCTGCTCGCGCACCTTCCTCCCGGTGCCAATGGCCCGGTGGAAGAGGTTTCGTAGAGGGAAGTCGACCATGTCCGCGCTCTCAGCGGCCCCAAGGGCCTGCCGGACCTGTCCGAGCACCTCGTATTCGCCCACTATCATGGATTCCAGGCCGGCGGTGACACGGAATAGGTGCTCGAACGCGGCCTCGTTTCTCCGTGTGTAGACGTGGCGGCGGAGCTCCGGGCAGGGTACGCCGGACCATGCTTCTAGAAACTCGAGCGCGGGCAGGTCACTCGCATCGTTGCCGGTGAAGTAGATTTCGGTGCGGTTGCACGTGGACAGTATCACGCCGTGCGGGACGTATTCTCGGAGTAATCGCAGGCCTTCGTCAAGCCGGTCTGCGCTTATCGCGGTCTTCCCCCGCAGGCTGACCGGCGTGGTATCATGGTTCAGTCCGACCAGTATCGCGTTCAAGATTGACCGCCTACCCTTGCTTCCGTACTGCGGGCTGCTCCTACTCCGAGGTTGTCTAGCAGGAGCAGCCTCGCCTGCTCGTCCTTGCCTTCCCTCAGCAGTGCCAGCAGGGACTCCAGGTCAAGGGCCTGCTGCCAGGTTTCGGCGGTTACGGTGATCCCGCCGGCTCTCAGCTCAGCGCGTACTCCGCCCACCAGTTCTGCCAGGGACGCGTACTCAGGGCCCAGGATATTCTCCAGCCGCGTTCGTATCCGGCGCGCCAGGGCGGGGCTAGTGCCCGCCGTGGAGACTGCCACGGTCATGGCACCGCGCTTCAGTGATGAAGGGACGATAAAGTCCGAGTGGTCCGCATCATCGACTACGTTCACCAGGACTCGCCTTCTGCGCGCGTCTCTGGCGACCTTGGAGTTGACCAGGGCGTCATCGGTGGCAGCAATGGCCAGCAGAGCTTCATCAAGGTCCTCCGGTCGGTATTCTCTCCGGAGGAGCCTGAGCTTGCCGGTCGCAGCCAGATGGCCCATCTGCGGACAGGCAGCGGGACTGACCACCATCACGTCAGCGTTCCGCTCAATGAGCGCCTCGGCCTTCCTCGCGGCAACTTCTCCCCCACCGACCACCAGGCACTTTCTCCCGCAGATATTGAGAAACAGTGGGTAGTAGCCGGGGCTGCCAGTGTCTGCTTCCGTTCTATTGACCATGCCTTGCTACCGTTAGCACGAATGCCGTACAGACTGCGACTGCCGGGCTACAGGGTAATAACCTGCTTCTGCAGGATGAGGTCCAGTATCTCGCCCATGTCAGCCAGTCTACCCACAGCTATCTTTCCCACCAGGCCCAGGTCGCTGGCACAGGCCTGGCCTGCGACGATGTCCACGCCCTGCTCCTGGAGGCGCTTCAACCGCCCCACCAGGGGAGAGTCTTCAGCCAGTAGACCGGCGGCGGTGTTCCAGAAGATTATGGCACACGGTCTGTCATCACGTTCCGGCAGGGTGTCCAGCAGCGCCACCAGGACCTCAAAGCCGAGGTCTCTATCCCCCGTACCGCAGCCCTCCGAGCCCAGCAAAAGGACCTTGCCCGACTGCTCCTCTCCATTGTCTCCTCTGACGCCGGGTCCGGTCAATTCTCCTCCCAGGTTATGAACGGTTCCACGTCCACCATGGCGTTAGCTATCAGCTCCGCCAGTCCACCGTAGAAGATACCACATCTCTTCCCCGCCTCATAGTAGGTAAACAGGTCTCTGAGCTGGCCCTTGCAGTTAGAGCAGGGGGCACACACGTACTTGTGTATATCCGGGCTGATCACGTCCTGGAACGTCTCCAGGATCTGGCGGAACTTCATTCTCCCGGCAACGGCGGCCTTCCACTCGGGAAAACCTTGGGAATTCATAATGGCGAACCCGCTGCCGCCGCCACAGCAGTAGTTGTCCACCCCGTGCGGCTCCATCTCCCTGAACTGGGGGCAGATGGCCCTGAGGATTCTCCTCTGCGGCTCGACGATCCCGCTCAGCCTGACCAGGTTACAGGGGTCATGGAGGGTGACCGGGAAGTCGTTCCTGGCGGGATCAAGGTTCAGCCTGCCGCTGGAGACCAGCTCTTCAAGCAGGGGAATACTGCTTTCGGTGGGGACATAGGTCTCTTCAGTGAAGAGCCTGTCAGCCACGACCATCAGTGCCTTGTGGGCATGGCCGCACTCACCTACCACGATCCTCTTCACTCCGAGCTTGCGAGCAACCTCGGAGTGACGCATGGCTATCCGGGCAAGCTGGATGTCGTCGTACCACACCCCGTAGTTGGTGGCCTCGATGAGCTCACTGGACAGTGTCCAGTCCACGCCCGCTGCCTCGAAGATGATAGCGAATGCCTCCGGGTTCTCAAGCCAGGACAGGAACTCGCCCGAGTTGTGGATCAGGAGGATGTCGGCGTCCTCTTTGTCTACCGGTATGCTGATCTTCCGGCCTGTCTTTTCCTCGATGTCGTCTTCCATGAAGCTGACGATGCCCTTGAAGGCCCTGGGGTTCATCCCCGTGCTCGTTCCCATCTCCAGCTGTCGTACAGTGCCAAGCTGGTGGAGCTCCGCGGGGGCGATACCCATCTCCTGGCTGAAGAGCTTCCTCAGCTCGTGTGCGATGAGACCGTTGTCAACGCCCCGTACACACGCCTGGGCACATCTTCGGCAGATGGTACACCGGTAAGAGAGCTCAGCCAGCCTGGCGATGGTCGCCCAGTTCAGATCGATGTCTCCCTCGGTGAACCTGGCGAAGGCCTTGCCGCCCTTTCCCAGGTACTTGCTGATTATCCTGCGCAGCACCTCCGACCTGTACACGGGGCGGTATATCTCCTGCCCGCCACTGGCAACGTAGACCGGGCACGCCTCGCTGCATGCTAGGCACTTGGCGCAGTAGTCCAGGGACAGCTTCAACGGTTGAAGGAACGTCCAGTTCTGGTCCCGGGAGAGCAGTTTCTTCAGGCCGGACAGGAACTGCTGCACCAGTGCCTGCTCTTCCTCGGCATTCTTGGGCTCGGGTAGGGAGAGAACAGACACGCCGTCAAGTGAGCAGGCCGGACAGGCTTGCCCCGGCTCCGTATCCGTACTATCCGGCGTGACAAAGTCCTCATAGGGGTACGGCATCGTGATGAGGTCGCGGTTGGTGACACGCACCAGCTGCCGGTCCGCGTTCTTGCTGATCTCGTCCACGTCTCTGATATCTGGTCGTTTCATTTGCTGGATCGGTCGGCTCCCTCTCTGGCGTCGGGCAGGTTTTGGGCGACATCGCGCCATCGTGTGCCAGGCTGGACATGCTCAGCCTCCCAGCCCACGGGCTGTGACAGGGCCTGTTCGATTCTCCTACGCATCCGGCTCCCCGGCGAGTTCGGAGTATCGTCCCAGCGCACGCTGAAGAAGGCGATGAGCTTGGTAATGTAGTGGGTGGAACGGGTGAACGGAAGGTATACCAGGAACAGGGCAAACAGCAGCAGATGGACGTTCAAAGCCGGTTCCACCTCTACGTACTGACCCTGGACGAGGCTGTACCAGAACTCCCGGTAGCTGGTGAGGGATGGGTCGAAGGGATACCAGGACACCAGCCCGCTTACGAACACCACTAGGAAGAACACGTAGGTGAAGTAGTTGGATGGCCGAGTGTATGCCCTCATCTTTGGGTCAAGTGTCCTCCTTGCCAGCAACAGAATGCTGCCAGCGGCGCCGGCGGCGAAACCGGTTGCTCCCATTACCGTCATGATGTGGCGAAAGACGTCTGCCCCCAGACCCGCGGGTTCGGCACCTCCAGCCACTCCCGTGTTCACGGCAACCAGGGCGCTGACAAATGACAGAACGTGGAATAGCAGGATGAAGTAGAAGCCGATGTGCCAGGTGTAGAGGCCAGCCCAGTAGGACCTATCCCAGCGCAAGTAGCTACCGAAGAACAGGTAATTCTTGAGCATCCGGGCAAGGTCGCGGACCCGGCTGATCCGGCGGGGCCGGCGCCACCACCCCGGCGTCTCGAAGTAAGACCCGCCATAGCGGTGGTTCTCTTCGTGTGGGATGGGATAAAGCTCCCACCTCAAATGAGGGGGCATTCTCAACGCCCTCACTACCTTGACGGCATACGCGGCCACGACGAACACGTAGGCCCCAATGGTAATCCACTGTACCACCGACATGTTGCCCCCTCATTCTGCAGGATGCTCGTTGACTAGAGGCAAGCGGCCTATACGCAGCCGGTAGGCTTGGGCAGGCCAGCTATCTTGCAGGCTCCCTTGGCGGGACCGCTGGGGAACAGCTGGTAGATGTACTTCAGGTCGAACCCCGTCTGCCTGGTGAGCATGCGTATCGGCGGTGCGATCTCGTACTCCTGGAAGTAGTTTCGGAGGTAGTTGACCACCTTCCAGGCATCATCGTTCATGGGATAGGCATTCTCGGTCTTGGCCAGATCTTCGGCTACCTTGTCGCTCCACTTGTCCGGCTCTTGGATGAAGCCGTCCTCATCAATATCTATCTCCACTCCACCCAGCGTGGTTGTCGCCATGTGTACACCTCCTACTTCTTGACGTATTGCTCCTGTGAGGCATCGAACTTCTTCTTGCATGCCTTGCTGCAGAAGTGATAGGTCCTGTCAGCTACCATCGTGGTGCCTCTTGCCTTCTTCTCGTCGATCTCCAGGTGACATACCGGGCAGACAGGCATTATCCACCTCCTTTTGGTTTTCCGTCTGCCAGTTGCGGCAGGCGTCTTCGTTCTCGGGCTGCCACGGACACAAACGCCCGGGCCCACTGGGGTGTGCCCAGGGCATGCAGGTGAGTGTAGGCAGCGAATGTGTTCTTGTACACGATACCGTCCACTTCTCCGTCCATGCCTCGTCCACGCCGCACGGCGTAGGCGTATGTGAGGCCTTTCGGCGGGGCCAGGCGGGAGTAGTGAAACTCGTGGCCCCGCAGGGTCTGACCGCGAGGGAAGAAGGGGTTGTCACCAACCACGTCCACGGCCACGTAGCCGTGCCCCTGCGGGCGCTCATGTATCTCCACCTCGCCGGGGATTACACCTACCATCTCGTGCTCCCGGCTGCGCCAGCGGATACGGGAGCACAGGTACATCAGTCCGGCACACTCAGCGTATACCGGTAGTCCTTCTTCGATGGCGCGGGCAATGTCCTGCCTCAGGCCGGTGTTTGCCTCCAGCTCCTCCAGGAAAAGCTCCGGAAAACCGCCACCAATAAACAGGCCGTCGACATCAGGTAACCTCTGGTCAAGCAACGAATCGACGGGTACCAGCTCGGCGCCCGCCTCTGCCAGGGCCTCCAGGTTCTCCGGATAGTAGAAGGTGAAGACCCGGTCAGACAGCACGCCGATTCGGACTGTGGGGGCTGCTCTCTCCGGCCTGTCAGCGAGTGCAGCGGCAGGTCCCGTGGCTTGGCGGGCGACGGCCAGGATGGCGTCCAGGTCCAACCGGCCCTCAAGGCGGACCGATATTTGGTCGATCACCGCGGCTGACTCGCGGACCTCTCCCCTGGGTACTATGCCCAGGTGGCGCTGCGGTATCCCTAGGCTTTCGTCTCTTGGTATGCTGCCGAGCACGGGAATCCCGCAATGCCGCTCTACCGCCGCTCTAAGCTTGCTCTCGTGGCGGCTCCCCGAGACGCTGTTCAGGATGACTCCCGCTACGTTGGTGTCCGGCTCGAAGTGCCGGTATCCGCTCACCATAGCCGCTACGCTTCGCGTCATTCGCGCCGTGTTAATCACCAGGATGACGGGCGCGTGTAGCAGGCGCGCCAGACGGGCAGTGCTTCCCTTACCCTCTTCGTCAGGGGCGTCATAGAGTCCCATTGCCCCCTCGACCAGGGCGAAGTCTGCGTCCCGGCAGGCGCGCCCGTATGAAGCCAGGAGTGTGTCTTCGGGTAGCAGGAAGGTATCCAGACTGCGCCAGCTTCTGCCGGTCGCGGCGGCCAGCCAGGAGGGGTCAATATAGTCCGGCCCCTTCTTGAAGGGTTGTACCTTCAGTCCGCGCCGCGCTAGCGCGGCACACAGCCCTATACTCACGGTGGTCTTGCCAGACCGCCCCTGCGGGGCGGCGATGACAACGGTAGGTAACCGCTGGCCGCCGCCAGCATTCGATTCGCCCTTTTCCATAAGCCCTTACGTGCGCGCTATTTTTCGCTAAGCTTCACGAATGAAGTACCCAGGTACAGGTACTCCAGCTTGCCCTCCCTGGCGAGCTTGCCTATCGCCTGGTCCACCAGCTTCTTTTCGACCCCGGTGGCCCGGGCGACATCTCTGTTCTTGGCCTTGTCAACAGTTCCCAGGTACTTGAGTATCTTTTGCTCGAGCTCCTCGCTGACTGTCCCGCTCACTGGCCTTGCCTCCTCGTGCCTACCACTTGAAGTTGGTCGTCGTCCTGAAGGTGCCCACGGCGTGCGCGAAGTCGTCGATGTGCTGCTCCGTGAAGGGTATGCCGGTCAGCCTGAAGAAGGTTTCCCAGCCGACCCTCTCGATCCACTCTCCCACGCGCTCCCATTTCCTGGCGTGCTGTGCGTACACTTCCACGATGTTCTTGACCGCGTCCACGGTCTCCGGCCAGCGAGGTGGGGTGTTGGGAAGGAAGGGGATGGCCAGTCTTGAGAACATGGGGCCGGTCCGGGCATTGGAGACCTTGCCTCCCACGTATATGGCGACACCATCACCCTCGGCGTCCGCGATTGGCATTGCCGGGCAAACGGTGAAGCAGTTGCCGCAGTACATGCAGCGCTCTTCATTGACCACGACGCTCTTGACGTTGGCATCGGGGTGCCGCCGGATTGCTCCCGTGGGGCACGAGGCCAGGGTGGTGGGTATCTCACATACGGCGCCCACGCGCTCGTCGTCCACCTTGGGCGGTCGCCGGTGTATCCCGACGATGGCTATGTCCGAGCAGTGAATGGCCCCGCACATGTTCAGACAGCAGGCGAAGGCTATCCTCAGCTGCGCGGGGAGGGTCATCGAACCAAAGTATTCGTACAGCTCGTCCATTATCGCCTTGACCGGTGCCGAGGCATCGGTGGCGGCGCTGTGGCAGTGTACCCAGCCCTGGGTATGCACGATGTTGGTCACCGAGGTCCCGGTGCCGCCAACAGGCAAATTGTAGGACTTGATCTCGTCGATCAACGGTTGCACCTTGGACTCGTCGGCGGTCATGAACTCTATGCTGTGGCGGCTGGTGAACCTCAAGTGGCCGTCACAGTACTTGTCAGCGATATCGCAGATGTCACGTATGAAGTCAATGCTGACAAGCCTGGGTGAACCCACGCGGACGGTGTACACCTCGCCGCCGGTTTCGGATACGTGCTTGAGTACCCCCGGCCGCAGTATCTCGTGGTACTTCCACTTGCCGTAGTTTTCCTTGAGTGCCGGGTGCATCATCTCCCTGAAATCCGGAGGGCCGATATCTGTTGCCATTTGTTCTCCTATCTCATCGCCGCGTTTCTCTGCGGTGGACTACTCTCCTTCTTCGGGCCAGAAGACGTAGGGATTGGACCTGGGCTGGAAGACCATCTGCGGCAGAGGTTTCAGGCCTATGTCACGCAGGAACCGCCACATGCCCATCCGCTCAATGAGCTCGCCGACCCGTTCCCTGGTCCTGGCGTTTTCGTCCCACCAGTCCCATATCTTTTCGACCAGCTCCTTGAACTCGGTATACGGGGGCTCCATCTTCATGAATGGTACCAGCACCCAGGAAAGCAGGGCGCCTCTCATGATTGGCGCCTTGCCGCCGATCAGTATGGTTGCCCCTTTCTCCACTCCCGGCCTGATTGCCTTGGGCATGCGGTTGATGCAGTGCATGCACCTGACGCAGTCCTCGGCCTTGACCTTGAGCTCCTTTGCCGCCGCATCCCACTCGAGCGCATCGGTGGGGCACCTGGAAATGACTTCGCCCTGCAGGTCGAGTCCATTGGCCACGTACTCTCTCACCGCATCCTGGTCTATTCGGAGGGAGTCTCGCCACGTGCCGAT
>Ga0180433_10004311_pt1 | contig 20075 bp, 18 predicted proteins | sample SS_ome_8_FD_132980 | JGI IMG/M metagenome (GOLD analysis project Ga0180433, IMG submission 132980) | Hypersaline lake sediment archaeal communities from the Salton Sea, California, USA - SS_1_D_1 metaG | ecosystem: Environmental > Aquatic > Non-marine Saline and Alkaline > Hypersaline >... | reverse complement strand
TTTTCAAGAGATAAAACCACTCTTAAGTTGACAGTATTGGGTGAACGGAGAGAGAGAGTCCCTTTGGATGCCTTTTGAATTATTGCATTTGTGTTAATTATTTAAAAACTCAACGGAACCTAGAAAAAATTATTTTAAAAATTAAAAAGCGCCAGTCAAAAACCGGCGCTTTTTAATTACCTATCTTAAACTCTTTTCTTATTTAATAAGTAAATTTATTGCAACTTGAAAAGTCAACATGCTACCATACTGGTGAGTGAAAGGTGAAGTTCAAACCATTGAGTGCTTACTCAATAGATAGGGGGAAAGGGTTATGATACATAAAAAAATATTATTTTTGCTCATTATGCTACTTGCAAACACACATACAATATTTGCTGCAATCGGCTGCATGGACAACAGTTACCACACTAAACAAAAAAACGACCACAAAACATACCACTATGTCAAATGTAATTGTCCATGTCACAAATACGCTAGTTCATTTGTTCGTGGAAAATGTCCAAAGTGCGGGCACTACCACGATCCAGGTGATTTTGAACTACTCACATCGGCAGATATTCGAGCAAAAATAAAATTAGATAAAAAAACTAAATAAATAGGAGAATAATACAATGAACAAAAAAACGTTTTTCACTTCAGCAATAGTTACTTTTACCATATTAAGTCAAACGTATATTATCGGGAAGAAAAAGCTTACATATCCGAAAACAACTAAATCACCTATCTGCAAAGTCCAAGTTACAAAAAATATTGAACAAAGAAAAGTAGAAGTCATAAACGAAATAAGACCAAAAAAACCTATATACGTTTACGTAGACTACAACTATAGAACCAAAAAATTCGGGGGAGGGCACGACAAAAAAACTACCGCAAGAAAAATACCTCCTGGTTTTCAAGCCACATTTATTTTGCATGTCCCTAAAAACGAAGAAGTTGCAATAAGATGGACTAAAGACAAAAATTTGAAAACCGCTACATGGTACGAAACACATTACTTCAATGAAAAATACAAGCATATAACAGTAATGAAAACTGATGGTTATTATCTAAAAACAATAAAAGTCGCTGGGAAAAAAATGCCAGAGACAATTCTAGAAAAAGCAAACACAATTACATTTACTGCATCACATAAAAAACTACCAACTCCTCCTCGTCCAAAAACACGAGCTCCTCGAGGCCGACCAGAGGATCTTTAAAGATTAAACATAAAGTTTAAAAACATTTTTTTAAAAAGCGGCACAGAAAAAATGCCGCTTTCTTTTTTCTATAAACCTAACGCGTTTACTTTTTTTTATAATCCATCAAAAATTGGGCAATGGCATCCGAGTTTAATGAAATCGAAGTAATCCCGTGTTCAATTAAAAATTTTGCAATCTCGGGCAAATCTGATGGCGCCTGGCCACATATTCCAATATACCGCTGAGCTTTTTTCGCTCCTTCTATCGCCATGGCCATCATTTTTTTTACTGCCTCATCACGTTCGTCAAACAAAGGAGCCAAAATATCAGAATCTCTATCAACTCCCAACGTGAGCTGCGTCAAATCGTTTGAACCGATTGAAAATCCATCAAACAAGTTACAAAATTGATCAATCAAAATTGCATTTGAAGGAATCTCGCACATCATGACAATTTCTAAATTATTTTCACCGCGCACTACACCATTTTTTTCAAGCTCCTGTAATACTCGCTTTGCTTCGTCGACAGTACGCACAAAAGGAACCATAACTTTGACATTGCTCAAACCAATTTCTTCTCGTACTTTTTTTATTGCGCTGCATTCTAACGCAAACGCCTCTCTGTAGTTTTCATGGTAATACCGTGATGCGCCTCGCCAACCAAGCATAGGATTTTCTTCTTCCGGTTCAAAATAGATTCCCCCAATCAAATTTCTATATTCATTGCTTTTAAAATCTGATAAACGAACAATCACCGGCTTTGGATAAAATGCAGCAGCAATGGTTGCAATGCCGTATGCTAAGTTGTCGACAAAAAATTGTTTTTTATCAGGATAGGCACGTGTAAGCTGTTCTATTTTTTTCAACACAGAAGCATTTTGTATTTTTTCCGGATGAATTAATGCCATTGGATGAATCTGAATAACATTGTTAATGACAAATTCAACACGCGCAAGACCAACGCCATCATTGGGTAAAAATGAAATTGCAAATGCACTATCAGGATCTGCAATATTTACCATCACTTCACACGGCACATCGGATGTTGACAACTTACCAACAGGAATATCAATTTCATCAAATGCTACAATCCCATCATAAACATAGCCCGTTTTTCCTCGAGAACAGTCTATCGTAACTTCTTGGCCTGTTTGTATGGTCTGTGTAATATTTTGCACCCCAACTATTGCAGGAGTATTAAGTTCTCTGCTGACGATTGCCGCATGGCATGTTCTTCCACCCCGTTCTGTAATAATACCTGCCGCTTTTTTCATGGCTGGCACCCAATCAGGATCTGTCATCTGCGTAACTAAAATATCACCCTCTTTTACCCGATCAATATCTTTGGCCGACGCAATAACATTCGCCCTTCCTGAAGCTATTTTATTTCCAATGCTCTGCCCTTTTGCTAAAACAGTCGCTGCTTTTTTATGTTTTGCGCGATATAATTTTAAAAATTCCTTTTGTTTGTGAGCATGCACTGTTTCTGGACGCGCCTGCAAAATATACAGTTTTCCATCAACGCCATCTTTTGCCCACTCGATGTCCATAGGGCTCCACGCACCATGCACCTGAGAATAATGATCTTCAATTGTCACCGCATACTCAGATAACTGTAAAATTTCCTCATCTGTTAAAGAGAAACTATTTTGTTCTTGCTCTGTTGTTTCAACTGTTTTGGTAAAAGAATCTCCTTTTTGCGCATACATAATTTTTACAGATTTATTTCCTAAACTTTTTTTGATAATCGAAGCAAATCCTTTTTGTAACGTTGGTTTATACACAAGAAACTCATCAGGAATAATTTCACCCTTGACAACAACTTCTCCAAGACCATACGCCGCATTAATCATAACCAGATCTTTAAACCCTGTTTCTGTATCTAAAGTAAAAATAACACCTGCAGAAGCCAAATCTGATCTAACCATTTTTTGTACACCAACAGAAAGTGCAACAGAAAAATGATCAAACCCCTGCTCTATCCGATACACAATTGCTCGATCAGTAAACAGTGAAGCCATAGATTTTTTGCATGAATCAATGAGATTGTCAGCACCCACAACATTTAAAAATGTTTCTTGCTGGCCAGCAAATGACGCGGTTGGCAAATCTTCTGCGGTCGCTGATGAACGAACTGCCACATCAATCTGCTCCTGCCCATATTGCTGACAAAGATTCATATACGCTTGTTCAATTTCTTTTTGTAGCTCATCAGGCATTGTCCCGCCTGCAATCATCGCTCTGATACTGCTTGCAGCTTTTTTGAGCACCACGATATCTTTTGGATCACGCAAAGCACCCATAGCCTCTTTTATTTTTGGCAAAAGATCGTTGTATTCGATAAAATACCAATATGCCTTAGATGTAACCGCAAACCCATCAGGGACCTCAATATCTGCACCAGCAAGCTGGCTTATCATCTGGCCCAAAGACGCATTCTTACCCCCCACAAGCGGTACGTCTGATATATTAAGCTCTTTGAACATTTTTATAAATTTCATAGAATCTCTCCCCAAAAAACACTACTTTTTAAAATTATGCAACAGTCTGATTCACTCGACTAAAAGGTCATTTACATCGATTAAAACATCCTCATTGTAAAAAATATAACAAAAAAGATCCAATAAACGATTCCCATTGGAACGAAATTTTGGTATACTATATTCAAACAGAATAGTTTTTAACAGTTTGCTGTATAAGGAGCCAAAAATGGAAAATCATAAGCAAATACCCCAAGAGGTAGAAAAACAAAACAAACCAGTATGGATGGTTATCAATGTTACCACATGCATCGCATGCTTCCTTTCTATTGCATTTTCTCAATGCTTCTTATCAACAGCGTGGTGTTGCACCACATCCGCCACATCAACAATTGCGTAAGCAATTAAAAAACTCTGTAAAAATCCCCATAATTTAAATTTTGAATTATTAATTAAAAAAAGATAAATAAACGATTTATTATTTTGCAAAAAACGCAACAAATAAAAGGTAAAAAATGAATAAGTTAAAAAAATTTGATTTGATAGCTACTGGTTTGGCTATATTCTCTATGCTATTTGGCGCAGGAAATTTAATGTATCCAATCATAGTGGGATTAACGTCAGGAAAATACAATGCTATTGGATTCGCTGGATTTGCAATAACAGCTGTTCTGCTTCCACTTATGGGTCTTGTTGCCATGATCCTGTTTAATGGTAACTATAAAGAATTTTTTGGTCGCTTGGGAGATCCCGCAGGAAAAATAATGATCGCAATATGTATGATCATCATCGGGCCAGGACTTGTCATACCACGCATCGTATCGGTTGCACAGGTTATGATTGCTCCATTTTTACCATTTGCAGCGCTTCAAGGCCAAGGAGTACTCTCTCTCTTTTTATTCAGTCTCATTTTCTTGGGTATAACATTTTTAGGAAGTATTAAAGAAAATAATATTGTTGATCTACTTGGCTATGTTATCAGTCCACTTTTACTTATTTCACTCGTAACGGTTATAGTTAAAGGATTATTGACTGCACAAAAGGCTGTTGAAATAACGGCAACACCAACACAAATATTTAAAAATAGTATACTTATAGGCTATGGAACTCTTGATCTGCTTGGGACTATATTTTTTGCATCGATCATTATCACCATCATGATACACAAAATGTATCAAGATAAATGCAACACCGTATGTCTGAAAAAACTTGCAATCTTTGGACTAAAAGCCGGCGCTATTGGTGTCAGCTTACTAGCAATCGTTTACTTTGGCATGAGCTTCTTAGGCGCATATCATGGACACGGAATCATAGATCAAAGCCAAGCATTTAAAGAAATTGTATTTAAAATTATTGGAAAATATGGTGCAGCCATATTGGGAACCGCAGCACTCATGGCCTGTTTATCAACATCAATCGGTCTGAGTGCCGTTGGTGCCGAATATATTCAAAAAGATATCTTTAAAAACAAAATTGGTTACATCGCATCACTGATACTTGTACTGGTCGCCTCAATTCCACTTTCAACATACGGGCTGAATAAAGTGTTGGAAATAACCGGCGGACCATTGGTGTTTATCGGCTACCCTGTATTGATAGCATTAACGCTTTGCAATATCTTGTACAAACTGTTTGGGTTTAAGTATGTTAAAATACCTGTACTGGCAACATTTGTCATCGCATTTGCATCTTATTACATCGTATAAACAAGCTTAAACTTTCTTCTTTTTTGAGTTGCTCCTTTTTCTTGTTTTTGGTATAAAAATAGTAGTTTTGTAAAATAAAAAATAACACTACATATAATTTTTTGTACAAGGAAGAAAATGAAAAAAAAGTTGCTATCACTTTCACTTTTGATGCTTTCAGCTTCTGCAATCAAAGCAATGGCCCCAAAGGGAAACGTTTTTGTACATAATCCAAGAACCAATGTCGTAAAGGCTGTATTAAACTCAGAAATGAGCAATACCCAAATAACAATGAATATAAAAACAAATGAAATCTTAAAATTCGTCACATTTAAACAAGGCCACATCTTACAAGATGAAGAACCAGGGTATCTCAAAGAAAAATTATCCGCAGTAATCGCTGTACAAAAATTTGCGGAAACACAATAATATAAAAATTTTAAATCCCACAAAATAGTGAAGATTAGGAAAAATATGCATAAAAAATCTGTTGCCTTCATCTTATTTCTATCGTTTTTTACAACCACCCACACAATGGTTCAGGATCTTCGCGTAACAGCAATGAAAAAATCAGCACAAGAAAAGAAACAACCCTTTAATTTAACAAAAAAACTAAAAGAGCTAAGGAGGGATATGAGATTGAGTACTACAACAGCCTCTACAAACAGCAGAACAGAATCTCCAAAAATCAAGTCTGTCTCTCCAGAGAAACAAGGAAGATAAGTGAACTCTTTTATGCAAACCACTTACACTTCACTTTTATTTTTAAACTTACTTACCACATGCAACAATGATACAATCGACGCAAAAAATATATATGAACACAATCCACTCAAAAAACAGGTCATGTATACCCCCGGACGCGACAAACAGTACAATGACAAAATAGATAAACAAAACAAAAAAAAATCTCCCAAAAAACAAAAATGTATATTCTGCACACTTGCAGACAATACTCATGACAAAAAAAATCTGCTCATAACCAGATTCAAATATCATAATTTATTTATGAATCTTTATCCGTACCAGAAAGGCCATCTTCTTCTTATCCCAAAAAGCCACGTAAAAACGTTAAGTGAGCTTTCCTATAAAGAACGAATAGAACTCATAGAAATAATCAGCGCTGCCCCAAATATTATCAAAAAGACTCTTCATGCAGAAGGCGTCAATGTTGGCATAAATATCGGAAAAATTGCTGGGGCAAGCAAACCTGATCATGTGCACATCCATATAATTCCAAGATATGATATTGAACACATATCATTTATTCATTTGGTATGCGAAACACAAGTAATTGAATATGACATGCCAAAATTATATGATGTTTTGAAAAAAAGTTTTGATGAACTCAAAGATTCTTGGTATGGAAAAGACAAAAAACATGAAACAAAACTTTAAGTTTTAACAACAATTGACATACAAACAAATCATCTATACTCTTTTTTTGTTATCAATTTTTTACCACATAATATTTTCAAAAGAAAGGAAATCATATCATGAAAAAAATAATATCAATTGTCTTTTTAGGCGCCATGATTGGTACAGCTTCGCAAACACAATGCATAAGTCTTAGTGAGGTCTGGAACAATCTATGGGGTTCTATAAAAGAACATCCATCAAGAGCCATCGCTGCAACAGTAATGGGAGCAACTCTTTTTAGATTTTACACGAAAAGAGCTTGCGCAAATCCCTCAAGATTTGAAACTCAAAGTTTAAAAGAGGCCTTACAAAACGGAAATTTTAAAGAAATGTTCAACCAGTTATGGTATTTTATTGATGACGTAATCATCGGCAGAAAAGGAAGAGGGTCAACGATTAAAGTACTTTCAGACGGCAAAACACTCGATATCGGACCATCTTACAACGAAATCGGATTAGGTGGAAAAATACATGCAAACTATAAATCAATTGCAGCTGCTTTGGCATTCATGGCCACAATAAAAACATTCTTAAGCAACACAAATGATGGAATAGACACCTGGATGGGAAGAGAAGTAGCAAAACCTCAAGAATAAAGAAAAAAAGTAAAAAAAGAGGCTGCTTTAAAACGCGGCCTCTTTTTTTAAAGTAAAAAACATGAAGCAAAAAAAAGAAACGTTAATTTTTGTTTTATACGATGGTATAAAAAACTCAGTATTTGAAGGCCAAGTACTTGCCCCTCTTTTGAAAAAAGAAAATAAAAATATCGCTATCATCAGTTTTGAATACAAACCAATATCAAGAGATCCCGAAGAACACTTGAAAATCATCACATTAAAAAAATATCCGTTCTTAGGAAAATTTGTTTTGATTTCCGCGATAGCACAACTTAAAAAAGTTTTGAAAAAATATGATAACTATGCCGTTATAGCCCGGGGACCAATCGCAGGATATATCTGCGCAAAAGCTATTAATTTTAATGCTTGCAGTTCTTTTACCATCCAAGCCCGGGGACTCATTGCACAAGAATACCAGTATGCACACAAAGACCACAAAAACATATTGTTACGATTTATTCATAAAATCAGATACCACCAATACAAAGCATTAGAAGCAACTGCGTACAAACAAAATACAGCACTGCCTAATACAACCATAGAAGCTGTCAGTAACGCATTAAAAACATATATCGTGGCACAATTTGGTGTTAATGAAAAAAATATAACAATTGCCAAACATGATATTCCACAAACGATTGATAAAAACCTGATTACCCATTGGCGACACAAAATAAGAACACAATTGCAAATACCATTCACACACACCGTATACTGCTACAATGGCTCGGTAAAGCCATGGCAATGTCCAGACAAAGTGATAGATTTTTTTGAAAACAAACTCAAAAAGGATGAAAATAGTTTTTTGCTCATACTCACCCAGGATAAAAACCAATTTGAAAAAATACTAAAACAATCGACCATTGATCAAAAAAACTATGTACTTAAAACCGTAGCTCATACTGATATTTACAAATATCTTGCAGCATGCGATTGCGGCATTATTTTCAGAGAAAATAACATTATTAATTGGGTGTCGAGGCCAACAAAAATATTGGAATATCAAAGCGTTGGACTCAAAATAATTCACAACAATACGATAGAAATTTTGCAGGATGTTACTTGAAAAATACAATAACAACAGTATCATTAAACGTGAATTAGTTAATTGTTACTATTTTTAACTTCTTTATAAAAAACAAAGGTAATAATTATGGACATACAAAAAACAATAAAACAGACGCTTATCCTATTTCTTTTGGCATCTTCTTGTGCATATAGCATGAGGATCGGCAGGCCAAATACCTACCACTATCCCAGGCCACAACGTAGAAATTCCACAGCTAACATAATCACCCCTATTACAGTCTTAGGAATTGTAACATTAGCAAGTGTTGCAGCAATAGCAGTATCGGCTTACTTTAAGTACCAAAGAGCACAAAAACAATATGAAATTTTAAAACGATTTCAAGAAGATCCGTATTATGATTATGAAAAACTAAAAGATGATGCCCGAAACCTGTATTTTGACCAATGGTCACATTCATCAACATCTCTTTCAAGCGATTACCCTGCAGTATGGCTCGAAAAAGATACAACGTCTAACAAAAACTTTCTATGGTGGATGTTCTTCAATCCAGAGCTAAAGGAACTCAGCAACAAGCTCAATAAGCTCATTCAACACTTACGAAACTTAAAGCAGTTCCAGAAAGAGAAAAAAGAATATAACGAAAAATATAGGCAACAACGCTATAGAGATGAAAGAATCTCCTTAGAACGGGAAAAATTAAATCAAAAGAAACAAAAAAGACGTTAAATTATTTATCGCCAAAATATGTTTCTAAACCTTGAGATGTTGGATCCATTGCCTTTTTGCCAGCATTCCAGTTTGCAGGACAAACTTGACCATGTTTTTCAACAAACTGTAAAGCATCGATTAAACGTACAAATTCAGAAATATTTCTTCCCAAACTCAAATTATTTACGACAACACTTTGCACGACGTTATCTTTATCCAAAATAAACACACCCCTAAAAGCAACACCTTGGCAATCATCGAGCACACCATACGCTTTTGCCATCTCTTTGCTGATATCAGACAAAATCGGATACGTTATTCCTTCAATTCCACCCTTTGATTTTGGTGTATTTAACCAAGCTAAATGGCTATACGCAGAATCAACCGAAACACCTAATACTTGTGTATTGCGCTTTTCAAACTCCGGCAACAATTGTTGAAATGCATGCAATTCTGTTGGACAGACAAAAGTAAAATCAAGCGGATAGAAAAAGATAACTTTATATTTCCCATCAAAATCACCTAAGCTCACCTCTTTGATTTGTTTGTTGATAACTGCTTGGCACTTAAAATCTGGCGCTTTTTTATTTACGCAAATCATATTGTTTTCCTCTTTTTAAAAATTATCCTTCAACAGGCTCCCGTCTTGACCAAGGCTTCGGTGCACAGGTCGACGCGCACGGCAAGACAGGCCACTTCAATAGACAAGTAGAACTACCCCAAACACGCCTTAATAAATCCGTAGAACAATGGACTTGGATTTGTTAGTCTACTTTTAAACTCTGGATGCGCTTGAGTTGCAATAAAAAATGTGTGCTCTGGCAATTCGATAAATTCCATTAAATTTGTTCCATCTTCTCTGGAGTAATGACCTGCAAATACAAGGCCTTTATCTTCAAGCTCTTGTACAAACTTAGGATTTACCTCGTACCGATGACGATGACGTTCAAGCACAATTTTTTTACCTTTTTCAGGTTTAAAAGCGTCTTTTTTTATAAGCTTTTCAAAACGCTTCGCATCTTCTTTTAATCGTGATGTTTTTTCATACAATGCAAGAATAGCAGTTCCCTCTTTCATAATTGCTGGATATGCACCTAAGCGCATGGTTCCGCCATACTCACCTTTTTCCATAATCGTTTTTTGCTCAGGTAATAAATCAATCACTGGAAACGTTGTTTCTTTATTGATTTCTGTTGTATGCGCCTCTTTCATACCACACACATTTCTGGCAAATTCAACAATCGCAAGCTGCATACCGTAACACAAACCCAAATATGGAATATTATTTTCTCGAGCATATCGTATGGCTGCAATTTTACCTTCAACGCCATAGTCGCCAAATCCACCCGGAACAATAACACCATCAAAATCACGTAGCTCTTGTACTTTTTTTTGACCATCGGTAAAATCTTCTGAATTAAGCCATTGAATATCGACTCCTGATCCAAATTCTGCTCCAGCATGAATTAATGCTTCTTTTATACTCAAATAACTATCAGGAATACTGTAATCACCAAGTTTTACATATTTTCCAACGACGGCAATTTTTACCTTTTTTTCAGGAGCTTTAATACTGGCAACCAGTTTTTCCCATTTTGACCAATCGCTCTTTTTTTTCTTTTTCAAGTTCAAACGTTTTAAAACCTTTTCTCCGAGCAATTCCTTTTCTAAATTCAATGGAACCTCATACACCGTTTCTATATCTGGCGCAGAAATAATGTTATCAGATGAAATGTGCACATTCGCATCAATTTTATTCTTTCTAGTTTCATCCAATGGTATCTCAGCACGGCACAAAATAAAATCAGGAAATATTCCCTCATGTCGCATCTGTTTTATTGCCTGTTGAGTTGGTTTTGTTTTCATCTCACCGATGTGCGGTGGTATCGGCAAATAGGTCACGAGAATATGTGCAACGTTATCTGAACCAAGATCTCGTTCTAATTTTTTTGCCGCAAAAAGAAACGGAATATTTTCGTAATCACCAACCGTCCCTCCAATCTCAATAATTGCAATCTCAAAGTCTTGTGCCGCTGCTTTTACTCGTCTAATAATTTCTTCAGGAATATGTGGAATAAATTGAACCGTTTTACCCAAATACCCACCAGATCGTTCACGATCAATAACCGTTTTGTATACCTGCCCGGTCGTCATATTATTTTTCTTAGGAATATCTGAATCTAAAAATCGTTCATAGGTACCAAGATCCTGATCAATTTCACCACCATCATCAGTCACCCATACCTCACCATGCTCTGTTGGACGCAATGTTCCTGCATCATAGTTGACATACGGATCTACCTTGATCAGTGTTGTTTTGTATCCAAGCTCTTTTAAAATTTTACCTAAAGATGCAGTAGCTACCCCTTTTCCAACTCCAGAAATAACACCCCCAGAAACAAATATATACTTTGTCATGCAAACCCCTTACAAAATACCAATACACGCCCTTACGGGCGTGCGTGAATAATAACTTTATTGTAACAAAGAAAAGGATAATTAAAAACCATTTACAACAGTAAACTTGCCACCATAGCTGAAAGAAGATTTGCTAAAGCACCACCTAACACAGCATACAATCCAAACTGCGTCAACCACAGTCGTTTGCCCGGAACAAGCGCTCCTATGCCACCAATCTGTATCCCAATGCAGGAAAAATTAGAAAACCCACAAAGTGCATAAGTCAAAACAGATTTTGAACGTACCGACAACTCTGATTTAACCAAACCACCATATGCAACTAACTCATTGACGGCAACCTTGGTCCCAAGTAATTTACCAGCAGTCAAGGCCTCATCCCCAGAAAAACCAAGCAGATAGCCAAATGGTGCAAATAAATAAGAAAAAATAGCATTAATACTTAGCTCAGGCAAACTCAACCCAAATGCCCAATTAATACCGACAGACATATTCGCTAAAACAATATTCAATAAATAAAGTAATGCCAAAAATGATATCAGCATGGCACCAACATTCAATGCCAACTTCATACCATCCGATGTACCTGCAAAAATTGCATCAAACATGTTTGATGTTTTTCTTTCAAATGCAGAGCCCGCTCCGGCTGCCGTTTTTGATTTTTCAGTTTCTGGATACAATATTTTTGCAATTAAAATTGAAGCAGGAATAGACATCACACTTGAAGTTAATAGGTGATCAATGGGAACTCCCATAAGTGCAAATACCACCAATATCGCCCCACTGATTGTTGCCATACCACTGACCATGACCAGCAAAAATTCTGACTTTGTCATCTCTTTCAAATAATCCTTAACCAAAAGCGGCGCCTCTGTTTGTCCCAAAAAACTATTTGATATCGCACATAACGTTTCTGCACCTGATGTTCCCAAAATAGGACGAATAAGATAACTGATTCCGTTGACAATAACCTGAATAATTCCCCAATGGAATAACAAAGACATCAAAGCCCCAAAAAAGATAATAACCGGTAAAACCTTAATGGCGAAAATAAAACCCCAAGGCAACGCATCATTCGTCAACGCTCCAAAAACAAACGCCGATCCTTCATCTGCACAAAGATAAATGCTTCTGACCACATAGGCTATTTTTTCAAGTGCATATTTTCCGGCAGACGTTTTTAATACCACCACAGCCGTTAAAAAATGAAACAATAATGCACTAAAGACCAGCCTTAGATTAATTTTTGAGCGTTTTTTTGAAAAAAGCAATGCAATGAACAAAATAAAAATGATACCAACAATATTGAGGTATCGATTATGTTCTGCAAGATAAGAAATCAGATTAAACGACATGAAAAATCCTTTATTGTATTAAAAAAATTAATTAAAGATAAAAATTAAGAAACTAAGAAAAAGTATAAACGAAAAAGTGAAGAAATCTGAGTGAAATTATAAATTTACTGCACGAATTAAAACGAATTAATTAACAGAGAAAATTTAAAAAAAGAAGGGAATAACATATTACAAAATTACTTCTCACCAATGAGATCTAACACGGATTGTTTACGGCGATCCTCACGCTCTTTGACACGCAACGCATCAATGATTTCGTCAAGCTTACCTTCAACAATCATATCTAATTTTTTCAATGTTAAATTGACTTGGTGATCAGTCACCCGATTTTGAGGATAATTGTACGTTCTAACCTTTTCTGCACGCGCAGCACCACCAACCTGTTCTTTCCGCATTTTTCTACGTTCAGCTTGAGCTTTTTCAATCTGATCAAGTAAAATTTTTGATTTAAGATGCTTCATTGCTTTTGATTTGTTCTTATGCTGAGAACGTTCATCTTGACACGTTACCACAACACCGGTTGGTATGTGTGTAATTCGAACAGCCGAATCGGTTGTATTGACATGTTGCCCCCCGGCTCCAGACGCTCGATAAACATCGATACGCAAATCTTCTGGTTTTATACTTACATCAACCTCTTTTGCTTCAGGCAAAACAGCTACGGTAGCCGTTGAGGTATGAATTCTCCCTGATCCTTCGGTAGCCGGAACTCGTTGTACCCGATGCACACCAGACTCATGCTTTAAATGACCATATACTTTTTTACCACTGATATGGATCACAACTTCCCTAAAGCCCCCCAAATCTGTCGAGCTCGAACTTTCTACCGCAGTTCTCCAGCCTTTGCTTAACGCATAGTTCGTATACATTCTCAAAAGATCACCCGCAAAAAGCGCCGCTTCCTGACCACCTGTTCCAGCACGAACTTCTAAATAGACCGAACGATCATCATGCACATCAGGCGGATACAGCAAAATATCAAGTGATTCTTTTTCTGCTCCAAGCTTTTCACCAAGCTCTTGGACCTCAAGCTGATAAAGCTCAGCAAGCTCCTGGTCATCAATTTCAGTCGCCTGTTTTTTAACTGCCTCAATCTCAGCCTCAATGCCAGAAATAGCATCATACTTTTCTAAAATTGCAGAAATTTGGGATAACTCTTTTTGCAACGAATGTCGCTTAGAGCTTTGCAAACCAGGGACTAACAATGCGGATGTCAGCTCCTGATGCCTTTTTTTGATTTCTTCTATTTGATCTATCAACATAATTAATGCGTCAGACTATGGGTGTTAAGACTTTTTCTTGCCTTTTTTGAACTTTTTATATTTTTGCTCAAATCGCTCGATTCTACCCATTGTATCGACAAATTTTTGCTCACCTGTGTAAAATGGGTGGCATTGTGAACACAATGTCGTTTTTACCTCAGTTACAGTGGAACGCATTGGAAACGTTGCGCCACAGGTACAATGAGCAGTTACTTCGTGCAATTGAGGATGAAGATCTTTTTTCACAATAACTCCTAATATTATAAAACCCTCCCGCTCATCCTGCCTGCCGGTCGAAGCCTTGGCGTAGACTGGAGCTTATCGAAGGGCTATTAAAAACGAAATTTTTAAAATCAAAACCTATTTTTTTCTATTATGCCCTAAAAAAAGGGGTTTGTAAAGCAAAAAATGTCTCGATATTATGCCGCTAGGCAACATTGCCGATATCGGATATGATAGAGTTTTTCACCATGGCTAGTATTTTTTTGATTTTACCCTCATTTCCCTTGAAAATGATCCCCTCATCGGGAGAATAGATAATTTTGACGTTGTGCCCCTCTAAGTTTGCTATTCTGCGACCTTCACTGAATATAATCGTGCTGTTTTGGAAAATTTTTGATCGTTCTAACCTCCCCACAATGATATTAAACATCTGGTAAGTGCCAATCACATTAAACATGCCCAAGTTAACGGTTACATCTTTGTATACTACTTCTTGTTCAGCCTCTACCTTGTCAAGCCAATAAAATCCGACCGAAAGCATAACTGGGGACGCTATCGTTGTCAGAACAATAACCACAACACAAATGACATACTGCTCGGGCGTAATAATGTGCGCACCTCGTAAAATAGTTGAGATAACCAGACCAACCTCTCCCCGTGCAACCATTGAAGAACCAAATAGATAGGATTCAACGGATCGCCATTTGTACTTCGATTTTCTTCGATACAAATTACTCAATAGCGTCGCACTGTAACAGGCAATCAACTTGGAAAAAATTGCAACCAAAAGCAATACCGAAATAATTATCCAATGATATCCACTAAGCACAGTGATATCAACCTGCAACCCTATGGATCCTAAAAAAATCGGAAGCAAAATAGCATTCACAAACGGCGAAATAACTTTTTCTGCAGCATGCCTTTTATCCCCCATTCGATGAAATAGCCCAGCAAAATATGAACCGGTAATTCCTGCAAGACCTCCAACCAATTCAGCAAATGCAAAATAAAGAAACATGATGCCATTTGCAACAGATGATATCAAATACGTTTGGCTTTTGTGCTTAAGCAAACGTACAAGCGGCGGAATTACAAAGTACCCCATAGTAAATAACACCAAAAATGCAACAAACATCTGTACAATAGACTGTACTATCCCCTGGCAGTGTCCATGCATTGAAACGTCAAACCCTGCCGGAGCAGGCAAAATACAGCTTTTAATCAAAATAAAAAACACAGAAAGTAAAATAACAGCCAAAATATCATCAACAATGGCCGCACCTAAGGTTGCTTTTGAACTACGCAAGTGAATTTTCTTTTGGGCAAAAAGCATCGCGATAGGAATCGAAACACTTGTTGCAGCAAACACAAGTCCAAAGCCAATAGACTGGGTGAGATTAAAATAATTTCCCCATGTGTAAAATGCAACCGCTCCGATTAAGGTAATGGGAACAACAGCACCTAAAATACCGGCCGTTACTGCGGTAAACCCAACTTTTAAAATATCTTGAATATCCGTTTCGTGCCCGGCAATCCACAACAAATACGGAACCGTAAAGGCCGCAGAGAGCATCAAAATAAAAATGACGAAAATATCGGAAGAAGCAATTGAATAGATGACACTCGTTGCTTGGTCAAATGCAATAAAAGGATCTGCAAAAATTGCTAAGCTTTTAATATTAAAAAAAGATGGGCCTAAAAAAACACCTGATATAATTTGTCCTGCAATAATAGGAATCTTGAATAACATCTTTAACACTTTTGCAACCAGTGTAGTCCACAAAATAAGGAGCGCGACAAAAAACGCAAATTTCGCAACAAATCGAGGATCAAGACCTGACTCAACTAAAGAGCCTTCTGGAATAACAATCTGATTTACTTTGGCAAATAAGCAAGACGTTTTACACAAAAAAGACAAGATTATAAAAAAGATACGACAATTCATAGAGCCCCTAACGAACAAATAAGATATTCAAACAATGTTATTGCGCCTACCTACAGTGTACGATATGAAAGCATAAAAACAAGAATATTACTTAAAATATAGGTCTTTTTCACGCAAAATAGCCAGTTTCGCCGGGCCTAAATATTCCCGGCGCCCGCTCCTTCGACAAGCTCAGGACAAGCTACGCCCTTGGCGACCTGTCCACCGAAGCACTTCAACTCTTCGTCAAGCTCAGAGCTCAGCACAGGCTTTAAGCGAAGGTGGAAGGCTGGGTTTTGGTTATGGCCAATTTCAATTTTAACTCCCCACGGCAAACTGTAAAAATCTTCAAGCACCCATAAAAACCATTGACTTTACGGCACCCATTAGACCATTTTAAAGGGAGAATGAAACTATAAAAACCATATAAGGAGAAAAAGTGAAAAAAATAACAATACTTATGGCCTTGCTTGCCATTTGCATAGCTCTATATGGAGGCAAAATCAGTAGAATCGAAAAAATCACAAAACTAGAATCAAAGATTGCGCAACTTGAAAAACAAATACGCACACTAGAGATAAGCAGCTCAACAAACACTTATACAAAAATATATCTAAGAAGTTTAAAAATAAACTTCTTAAAGTCTTCCTTTTCCCTAGCACTCTTGTTGAGGTTATTTGATAAAGCTGAGGAAATATTACAAGCATTGGAAAAAATAGAAGATAAGAGCAAAGTACAATACCTAAGAAGAAGGCTCAAAATCGCTCAGAAAAGAAAAAATCTGGCCTCTCAATAGCCCCATCTGAAGATGGCATCACATTTTTTCGAAAAAAACAGATAAAAACTATTGACTTTCAATTTCTAATAGAAATATAATTATAGTAGAAAAGTGAGGAAGTATAAGTTTATGTAACCTTTATACCAAAGGAGGAGATTATGAAGAAATTAATAGCACTCTCACTTGTAGCAGGTGTAGCTGTGATAGCCGTATCACTGTACGGCAGAAGCTATCAATCACGAATCGAATCATACATGACAAGCATCGAAAAATGTGTAGAACAATTTGAAAACGCACCAAAAGAAGCTAACCCTTACACATTAAGTGCTTTGAGAAGTTTTGCTACAGAATACGAAAATAATGTAACTCGTGTAAAAAACCGTTTACCAAACGAAATAAAAAACAAGAATTACGGTTTCTCAACTGAAACAATACAAAGGCTCTATGATTCTGGCAAAACACTTGAGGGCATAGGTGGAAATTATAAAACCTTAGCAGCTAAAGCATTTGAAGCCGCTAAATCATTAAACACCAAACTCCCAACAGACAAACGAGTAGCCTTTTAAAAACTAAAAGGAGGAAGCTATGAAGAAACTAATAACAATTCTTCTTTTGGCCTCTGTGGCAACAATATACGGCGGAAAATATGATAAAAACATCAAGAAATACGAAAAATTAGTAGAAAAACAGGAAAAAGCAATTAAAGCCCATAAGGCACAAGTAGAAGCAAAAGGCACAAAATTTACAGAGCTCACACAAGACGATTATGGTTATCAACACATGACGAACCTAGAAAAAACTAAAAACCGATATGAGGCTAAGGTCAAATATTGGGAAGGTCGCAACGAAATAGATGAAGGAGACCATAACGATGCCCAAGAAATAATAGACGAACTAGAAGAAATGGGGGCAACAAGAGAAGCTACTAACTTAAAAAGAAGACTTCCTTAAGAAGTTGGGCTGTATAACGTATATGAAACAAAAGAACCGTCCCTGGATGCAAATCCGGGGACTTTTTTTAACCATTTAAAAAGGAGAAGGAAATGGACAGTAAGAAAATACTCGCAGTAATGATTGTAGGATCAATTGTAAGCTTATCTTTTGCCTTTATCGGCAAAATGGCAGAAAAGGTTGTAAAACCAGTAGCTGAAACAGCTACAAAGACAGTAGAAACGATAGCAAAGCCAGTAACTGGCGTTACTAAAAAGGCTGTAACACCTATCGGAAAAGAAGTCATAGAAACTGAAAAAATTGTAGAGGTAGAAAGAACAGCTCCAAAATCTGTACCAAAAACCGCGAAAAAACCTGCATCAGTTGAAAAACCGTGGTGGAAGTTCTGGGCCTGGGGCAAATAACTATATCTTTTAACAATATTTCTTAAAGAAGGGCAATCTGCGCGATTGTCCTTCTTTTTTGGCAGTTTTCGGAGCACCTGCAAAAGTCCTCAAAATATGGTATAAATAAGTATAGCTCCCGGTGAATGGGAGCTCATAAATTTACAAAGCAAGCAATATAAATCTTAGGAAAATGTATGACCGTCCGAAACAAACTATGTTGGGGAATATTTTTTATTTTATTGTGTAATGTGACGACCATATTTTACGCAAAAAAGAAAAAAGTGAAAAAGCTGAAAGAAAAAGACAAATATCAAAAACTCATAGATGAGTATCAAAAAATAAAAATAGAGGATATCTGTCTTGAAAATAAAAATATCAAAAAAGATGAATTCTTATTTGGCACTGCAACATCAAGTTATCAAGCTGAGGGGCCGTCAGGAGCAGAGGAAAAAATATACACGCAATGGTTGGATATTGTTGGAAAAAAAATAGAGATAGAAGTCGATAATAAAAAAGAAGAGAAAACTATTTCTGCCCCATTAAACGCTTGTGAACATTGGGAAAGATACAAGGAAGATATTCAACTAATCAAAAACCTCGGATGCAACTCATATAGATTTTCAATCTCTTGGGGTAAAGTTGAGCCAAAAGAGGGGAAGTTTAACGATAAAGCGTTAGACCACTATGAAGATGTATGTAAAGAACTTCAAAAAAATAACATTCGTCCGATTATAACATTGTACCATTATGCACACCCGGTTTGGTTTGAAAAAAAGGGTGCGTTTGAAAAAGAAGAAAATATTGCATGCTTTGTTGATTATGGCATAAAAGTATTTGAACGACTCAACAAGTACAATCCGATCTGGTTTACCATCAACACATTTAGTGGCGCCTCTTTTCATGCATATTACATGGGCACCAAGCCCCCCTTTAAAAACGACATGAACTTGGCGTTACAAGTTTTAAAACATGTTTTAGAAGCACACGTTGGATTTTATCGCAAAGCAAAAGAGCAAAAAGACCCATCAACAAAAAAACCAATTGAATCAACGATCGGCATATACAAAGCTATTTTCCCAATAGAAAAATACCGCTCATGGCAATTTTGGGATAATATCGGCATATCTTTTGTACACAAATTAAATAATAAATCGATATATGATTTTTTCACAACAGGAAAACTGAACATAACACTTGGTATTCCTGCGCTATACATCAAAAACTCTATTGCTCACGAAAATAAAAAAGCAATTGGCGCACTGGACTGTATCGGGTTAAATTATTACTCCGGTGGCTATATTTCTAACTTTAAAGTTTTGCCGCGTAAAAAAAATATTCCAACGCAAATCAGTCTTTTAACCGTTTACCCTGAAGGTTTTTACACTGCACTGCACCAAGTAAACAATGGTTTGGCAACACCCCTTTCCATTCCTATCTACGTAACAGAAATTGGTATTGCAACAAATAACGAAACTCATAGGGATGTATTTTTCCGAAGTCACTTACAAATGTTATCCAAAGTAATTAATGAAGACGTAGACGTCAGAGGATATATTGTCTGGTCATTAATGGATAATTTTGACTGGATTGATGGATATGATCTTAATTATGGTCTATACGCCGTTGATAGAAAAACGCAAAAACGAACGCTAAAACAAGG
>Ga0180433_10004308_pt1 | contig 20088 bp, 28 predicted proteins | sample SS_ome_8_FD_132980 | JGI IMG/M metagenome (GOLD analysis project Ga0180433, IMG submission 132980) | Hypersaline lake sediment archaeal communities from the Salton Sea, California, USA - SS_1_D_1 metaG | ecosystem: Environmental > Aquatic > Non-marine Saline and Alkaline > Hypersaline >... | reverse complement strand
CCCTGTCGAACGCGTAGACGTAGAAGTCGTTCTCGGCGATGCCGCCGACGGTCTGGGCGACGCGCTTGCCGACTTCGATCGCGACGCTCAGGGAGCCCGACTTGTCGACCAGGAGGGCCGTCGGGCGCTTGATCGAGCCCTTGGACCTCGCCTGCTGGTCGGTGACTTCCTCGAGCTTCTGGCGCGTCTCTTCGTCGACGCCGGCGGCGTCGGCGGCGATCTTCGCCTTGCTTCCGGTCACGCGCTTGCCGCTCTTGGCCTTCTCGAGCTTCTCGTTCACGAGGGCCCTGACGTCGTCGTTGTCCATGGCCCCGTCGCTCTTCAGCGACTTGAGGTTGTTGATGACCTCCTGGGGCGACATGACGCTGACCAGCGCGGCCAGCACCGCCGGGCTCTTCTCCGTCACGGCGCCGACGGCGACGGTGTACGGGATCTTGTAGCGGGCGATGATCTCCGCCTGATCTTGGGAGCCCTTGGCCTTTGCTAGGGACTTCAGCATGTAGAGAATGCTGTCCTCGGGAGGGTTGTCCTCGAAGAGGATCGCATTGGCGCGGGCGCTCGGCTTGATGCGAAGCGAGGCATACAGGCTCTTGAACGCCTTGCGCTGACGAAGGACGCCGCGGTCGAACCAGGAGTCCTTGCCCTCGCGAGCACGCAGGTACTGCTTGACCGCGGTCTTGGTCGAGCGGGGGACCCCGCCGTAGAACTTCTTCAGGAACTCGACGACGGTCGCCACGATGTAGGGCTCCATGTCCTTGAGGAGTACGAAGCCGGCGTCGCGGTGGTCCATGTCGGAGGACTTGAGGAGCGTCGCAACGAACAGGATCTTATGGTCGCGCACAGTGCCGTTGTCCATGTACCATACGGCCAGGTGCGCGTAGAACATCGGATCCTGGGCGTAGAAGTTCATGTGCTTCTCGGCCCATTCCCGCTTCTCGGCGTCCGTGCGCTTGGAGAAGTGGGGAACCTCGATCATGGCGTTGTAGATGTCGAGACGGATGTCCTGTTCGGAATTGCTCATTTCAAGTCTCCTTTTCGAATAATGCGAGTGTATCATCGAGGAACGCATCCACCATGGCATTCTTTCATCGAAAGTCAAGCCTACCGGCGAAAAAGACAAAAAAATCCCGCGCCGAAGCGCGGGATGAAAAAGATGCCGTACGAGTCATAGGAGCAGATCTTTCGATCACTAATCGGAATTGAACCGATAACATTCAGTTCCGTAGACTGACGCTCTATCCAGTTGAGCTATAGTGTGTATGCTCCAGCGGTAGGAGTACGGCAAAAGGGGATCCCGTGCGAGTCTTGAAAGCCTTATAGGTCACAGGAATCGGACTTGAACCGATAACCTCAGCTCTGCAGGCTGATGTCCTACCATTGGACTATCTTGTGTGTAGAGCTCTCGATGTAGGAGCACGGGAAAAATGAATCCGCGGGCTGGCTCGCCTTCAGTGGTTACCCCCGGAACAACTCGCGAGATCATTCCAGGACCAGCTTCTCTCACCGCCCTGGGGTCCGAAAGGGCCGCCAGGCGGACTGCCGTCTTCCGCGGAAAAGGATTGGCTGCAGAAGTTTGGGGGGCGGTCATGTTCCTCATTGAAAGTGGGGTATGTATGCTCGCCGGGTCGGGCCGCAGCCGAAAATGAAAACGGTTCGCGCGAGTCGCAAAAGCTTTTGTACTATCGCTGCTCTACCAATTGAGCTATCTGCCCAGTTGAAAACTGGTGGGCAGACCTTGACTCGAACAAGGAACACGCGGGTTTCAGACCGTGAGTATGTATGGCTTCTCCAGTGGGAGCGCGAACCAAATTTATTCAGTTGTCAAAGATGGGGACGGGATTCCGCGCGAGTTCCGGGAGCTACGTGCCGTCTCCTCTCTGGGAGTTGGCGACTTTTCGCAAAGTATGTAGGCTCTGCCGTTGTCGGAGCGCGGGGCCCGTGAAATTCATTCTATCATCTTTCGGGGATGATTTCAAGTGGTATGACGAAAAAAAACCGGACTTCTTTCGTGTCAAAGGAAAATTTTCTTGTACAAGGAAGCTGGCGATTTCACAATGGCGTCGACAATCCCCATTTCGAGGGCTTCTTGGGCCGTAATATAAGAATCTTTAGCCATCAATTCAGCCAGCTTCTTTTTCGTGATTTTCGTATATTTGATGATCAGCGAATCGAGAATTTTCTGTTGCCGTTCGCTTTCCCGGATCTCGTTCTGCATTTCAGGCAACGTACCCCACGTTTCCGAAGACAGGCTGTGAATCAGCACGCGGGAATTCGGCAAGATGAATCGCTTGTCTTTGGCTCCGCTGATCAGGAGCATTTGTCCCGCACTCATCGCTTTTCCGATGCAGATCGTGGCGACGTCGCAGATTACCATGTGCCTGATGACGTCGTGGATGGCAATGAAATCGTCGACGACTCCGCCGTAGGAATTTATGACGAGCAGAATGTCCTTTTTTGGATTTTCCTGCTGGAAATCGAGAATGGACTTTACGGCGTTTTTCGCAGTGTCCTCGTCAAATTCTCCAGTGAACCAGACGATTCGGTTTTTCTTGAAGGCATCATCTTTCTTTTCGTCGGCCATGAAAGTTTCTCCATCACATTCTGGCTCGGATTCTACGGTGCCTGATTTTCCAGCCAGCGGGTCTTTTTGAGACCCAGTCGACAAATTTTGACACATCCTCTTGCGAGACAAGAAGTTCAAGCGTATAAAACGAGTCGGCTAGCTCTTTCTCGCTAAGGACCGAGTGAATATGCCCGTGACAAGCAAGGCACGTCCACACAATATCGTTCCGAAGTTGGGACGGAGAAACCTTTCGACGACGTGAAACGCGTCTGATCTGAGATTTTGGAACTAGATGATGTTTCGTGACTTCCAGATTTTCCCGTCCGCATATTGCACAGCGTCCTTGCATGGCCTATTCACGGAGTTTTCGCATCAACTAATCAGTCGCTTCTTTGGGAATGTCGTTTTTGGCGAGGAGCCTTTTCAAATCACTCATTTTCTTTTCCGTTGTTGCGTTTCCAATCCTGACTGAAAGCGGTTCCATCCTCATCGAACGCCTCAAACGCAAACGGGCGCTTGAAGTTTACCGCGTACCGCCAGCCCTTGTTCGGCCATGCTGTCGACTGTACGCCAATATGCTGGCAATAGGACGGAGAAGTCACGGCAATGCTCATTTTCTTGTTTGCGCAGTACCCCTGAATTGTCGTGTCGCCGCCTCGCGCCGCAGGAGAATAGTTCTTCTGCATAGCCGATTTAGCCACTTCGTAGAAAGGTCGAGTTACAAGATAGACGACGCCGCCAATGCCGTTGCCGCAATTCCATCGTCCGCTCGACAGCCTTCTTAGGCTTCGCCATGCAAATCCCATATTGCTCTTGGCGTTCTTGCCCTTTCGGTCGTAGGCTGAAAGCAGTCCTATTCCCTTGCCGTTCGGCCCCTCTTCATCCTTATGCTCCTGCCACGCATTTACGATAGCCAGGTACCAGTCCTCGTGAAACACGCAATCGCCCTCCACCATGACAACGCCTTCCGCGTCCGGAAAGGTCTGGAAGAGATTGTCGATGCCCCAAAACAGGCATCCCTTGACCCCTTTCTGCTTTCTGGGATTCATCTGCTCGAAGCGGCTCTTGATGCCGCGCAACTGCTTCGTCGCTTCTATCTTGCCGACATGCTGGATCCATTTTGGCGTATCGAGCCAGACGTGTTCCTCGGGAAGCTCGATATCCTCGTCGGTATCGACATAGCGCCTGGCGATTTCGTCGTCGCTGCAGTCGTCGATCACGATCGGCGACAGTCCGTCGGGCAGGTTCGTTGCGACAAGGCTTTTCAGCGTCACATCGCAATAGACCGGCCGGTTTCGCGTACGCACAGCTATTGGAAACACCACGTCACTCATATGGATCTCGACACTTCCGCCGACCTGAACGCCCGCAACAGCATGGCTGCCTCCATAGCGGTTTCATTGTCTTCGCAGGTGTCGGACACATGCCGTATGAAGGCAAGTCCGACTTGACCGTTCAAACTGCGGCGCGCCCAGCGAACCACTTCGGAAAGCTCTTCCGGAAATGGATCGGACGCTTCGGCATACGGAGGCCTGACAAAATTGTCGCCTGCGTCGCCTAGCTTTTTCTCAAGTTGAGGACCGGTCACCTTTTCGGCAGCTACCTCGGCAATGGCCTCTTGAATGTCCAGCTCCCGCGCGCGCAAGAAAGTGCTTTCGTTCCATTCAAGCTCTTCGAACTCCGCCAAAAACGAAAGATCCGGACATTTTCCAACGCACAGTTCGACTCTGACACACGGAGATTCGGCGTCGCAGATCCCGGAATTTCCCAAGGCTCTTGAAAGACTGGAACACAAAGTGCCGAGGGCTCTGGGGGCCCTTACCGCAACAGCGGCGTCGAGATCTACGTCAACGGCGGCGAACCACCATTCCTCGGTAAACTTGACTCCCTTGCTCCGTCGGCCGGGGACGTCTTCGCGGGGGAGCGAAAAGGCGCGAAAACGGCCGGGGGCGCCATAATACGCCAAATGCGTGACAACGGGCCTCGTAGCCAGCTTCAGCCTGTATTTCTCTCCCCCTTCGCAATCGAAGATGTCGAGAATGTTCATCGGGAGGCTTTCCAGATCTTTTTGGCCAGTCTGTCGGCGGTCGCGTTTTTGATCTCGCACTCCATGGCCGCCTTGCGCATTTTCGCCGCATATTCTTCGATGTATTCCTCGCGCTTGGCACCTGACAGGTGCGCCATGGCCCATTTCACTACTCGGGACTTGACTTCGAAATCCCGGGGCCTCACCTCATATTTGACATAGGCCCAAATCACCTTCGGATCCTCGGGCCTCGCAAGGCATCTAATCTTCTTAAGGCATCTAATAATGTTTTGCAGCATCTCCGAGTTCCTCGTGCCTATAGATGTGCGTCAGTTCCTCCAATGCCTGTTTTTCGATCTGCCTCACTCTTTCGGTTGACAGTTGCAGGATGTCGCCAATGGCATTCAGCGTCAACGGTTCGCGGCCATCGAGGCCGAAACGCAACAAAAGCACTAGCGCATGCCGTTCTGTCAGTTTTTTGAAACACTTTCGCAAATGCCGAATCGATTCGCCGTGTTCAACCCTGTTTTCAGGCATGGAGACCGCAAAATCATGTCCGTTTTCGGATGCGGCCTCGAGCGAAACAGTCTTCAGATTGTCTACGGCAAGAAGGAGCCGGATTTGCCGTTCCGATTTCTTAGTGGCCTCGCAAAGTTGCTGAATCGTAGGCTCCGCGTCTTGTTGCTCGCTAATTTGCTCGGCGAACTGCATCACTTGTCTGGCTCTTGTGCGCATCGCGGCGGGCACCAAGATGCTTCCGGAAGAGCCGTTCTGATTCAACGCATCCCGGATATTTCTCTTGATCCACCAGACGGCATAGGTGGAGAACTTGTTGCCGTTGCTCCTGGCCTTGGCGGCGTCGAATTTTTCTGCCGCCTTCATCAGTCCCAGATTCCCGTTCGATATCAAGTCGGTCAACGGGAGTCCCATTCCCTTGAAGTCGTGAGCAATCTTGACCACGAGCTTGAGATTCTTCTCCACCAGTTTTTGAAAGGCCTTGTCGGCTTCCTCGCCCCCGTTCCTGATCTGGTCGGCAAGCTCCAGCTCCTCCTCCCGATTCAGTAGCTGGGGCGACAGCTGACTCATGTAGCTTCGTACTGCAGATTCCATGCGGCAGGTCATCCTTCTGTTACTCGCTTTTCACTTCGCGGCTCAGAACCGTCATTATCACGGCTTTCGCAGTCTCGTAGACGCTTTCCCTGACATTGTCTGGAAGGTCCTGAATTCCGAATATCCCCAGCGGAAGGGAAGCCCCTCCCGAACCGCGCTTGGCTCCTGCATAGTCGCCGAAGTGCTTCTGGAGAAATCTGTTGACGTCAACCGAAACGTCGTTGCTTCGCATCCTGACTTCCGCCCTTTCGCCGACAATGGCAAAAATGATGGAAGTGGCTATGCCCTCCATGTCGTTGATGATTTCATCCGCCAGTATGGGCAGGGAGGCGGTTTTGGCGGCCGAAAGGCATCCGGCGCAGGCAATGAATGTGGCCCCGTTTACGATTTCGAAATTTTCGGGCCTGATGATTTCGGCCCTGAGCTCGAAATGATAACGGGGCAGCTTGCAGCGTTCAATCTGACTCAATAAATCGTTGTCCGCATAGCCAAACAGGGCAGCCGACGCGCGATAGTCTCTTTCAGTCGTTTCCTCTCGGCGATACATGTCGGTGTCCGACCTGATGCCTTCAAGCATGGCAGTGGCAATGATTTTCTCTTGTTCCGAATTGGCACTCAGCTGACATTCGGCTTCTTCCATCAGCTCGAATATCAAGGTGCAACATGATCCGATGCGCTCAACCTTGCTGAAATCGTGAGCCTCTTCGTCAAGCGTTATGTTGTGGTGGTCCACCACGGCGTCAGGCATGATCTCTTCGGGAAGCCGTTTCGGGCCGGCATCGACAACGACTGTCGCGCAATAGTCTTCGGAAGAGGCCAGATAGTCGCTGATCGGCTTCAGCTGAATTCCGAGGATGTTGACCAGCGCCACATTTTGGCGTCTGGACGAATAGTCGCCGTCCATAAATATGTCGGACTCAAGTCCGTATAAATGCTGGACGATCCATTTCATTCCGAGACAGGACCCCAAGGCATCGGGGTCGGGCTCCGGATGGGTGAATATCGCCACCTTCTTGTCTGATTCGATGTTTTTGAAAAGGTTTGCCGCCATGTCACTCCAGCCTGAATTTGTCGACTCCTGAAATCGCCTCGCGAATTTTGGTCGCCCTCCCGGCTTCCAGCTTGTCGACGTCGTCAGGGTTTGTCGCCAGCATCAGATGTCCGGGCATGCACCAAGCCATAAGCGTTTTCCATCGGTTGGCGGAGATGTTGCAGAGCCCAAGTTTGGAAGCCAAGATGCAGCACGAAATCTGATTCGCCGCCGCCGCATACTCCGTGGCATATCCGTATTTCAGATTGCCGAAACTGCATCCTAGCAGATGCATGATATCGTCCGGCATTTTCTGGCGGCGACACTTCTTTTCCCTTTTGACTGCGAACTTCAGAACGTCTTCGACAGCTTTCGATGCGGATCCGACATTTTCCATGCGGTCAGGCTCTGCATACACATGGAAGAAATTGCCGTGCATTATATCGTCGCCGAAGCCGCCAGAAATGGAAACGCCCCTCGACTGCGCATAAGAACTGAGCTGGGTCCCCTCTTGCCAGAGAACTAGAGCCGGCAGGTGGACGAGAGCCGAAATCCGCATGCCGCTGCCCGCCTCCGCATAACAGGCGGTAAGATAGCCGAATTCTTTGGAATTGGCAAAATCTACCGACTCGCCGATAGCCGCCTCAAGAGCGGCAGCCCCCGAAATTGCTGCCTGAATGCCAAAACCGGGAACGATATGACGGATCCTGATATGATCTTCTTCGTTGATGGCCACAGACGAACTTTCGTCAGGCTCATAGAAGAGTTTTGTGAAAGGAATGCCGTAAGCGAGACTCGTGCTGATGAGGCGTCGCTCGCGATAGAACATCCGCAAGGCTATCGGAGCGCTTTCGAGATCTACGTCCAGCATGCCAAGCCCGTCGACGGCATCTTCCGCAAGACGCAGAATCTCCTTGGCGTCCCTGGCGTCCGAAGAACATGCGAACGGCCAGCCGGCAATGTTGCGATTGATCTTGACCTCCGCTGACACGACAATGTCGCTGAAATCGGATTCGTCCCAATCTCCTGAAAGCCAGAGGGGCACATCCTCGCCGAAATTCTTGCCCTCATTCATCCGCATCGCCCTCCTCGAGAGCATCCCTGAGCGCGGCCGCATCCTCATATCGCTCTTCCGCAACCGCCTCGGCAAGCCTGCGTCTCAATTCGGTGCTTGCATCAGAAGTTTTCTCGTCGGTTTTTTCGGCGGATGCCCGCCTTGTCTCTTTCAATGCCTCGACAATGAGCGCCTTATACTCGGCATAGCATTGTTCGCATCCGACAAGACCGCTGTTCAGCACCTCGGCAATCGAACGCTTGCAACGAGGACATTCTTCGGGTATGGTGCCAAGATCGAGAATGGGCGGCGAGCCGTCTTCGGACTCGAATTCAAACAGTTCGGCTATCCCCTCGATGGATTCGGGATCTATTCCTTGCTCTTCTATGCACTGCTGGCATATGCCCAAATTTCGGCATTCGCCGTCGGTAGTGTAATACTGAAAGAAAAGAGTCGCCTTGTTCTTGCCGCATAGCGCGCAAATCTCGCCCGGAAGCATGGCAACGCCCTCCTGTTGGAGTTATTGCCTTGCTATTCGAGAAGAGCTGCCTGTGCGGCTCTCGAGGCCGTTTTCACGGACTCGTTGAAACACGCGATCGTGCTTTCGACCATTTCCTTGGCGCCATCTGTATCGCCGGAAATCATCTGGCCCATGCTGATTGCAGCTTTGAGGTTTTCGCGACACGTGGAAGCGTATTCCATGGCAAGGGCCAATCGTTCCTGCTTGGAGTAGGAACCTGGTGAGTTCTGTCCGTCGGACATACCGTTTTTCTCCATTCACTAGATTTGCTTTGCTGCCCTAAATGGCAGTTTTATCCACACGTTGCAACGTACGGCTCCGAATTCGAATAGTCAAGCGAAGTTTCGCGATTTTTGACGAAAAACTCGCTTTTTTAGAAAAGGGGATCCAACCCATTGCAGGCTGAATCCCCACTAAGTGAGGGCAATCGGGGGAATGCCCTCATGACGGAGCCGAAAGGAGCAAAGAGCTCCGCCAAAACTCAATTTCTGAAATAGAAAACGATATCTGCTCCCTGATCTTCTTCTTTTGCCTGCCGCATCGGTCGCGCGGCGTCGTCAGACACCAAGGACGACACATGAATTTTATCACTCCAAATGGACACCAGGACAAGCTTCTGAAATGTTGCTTCGTCCATATCGTCGATCCGCTGCCTGAGTTCTTCCCGGGTCATTTTCACGGAGTTTCTCACATTGAGTTATAGATGCCCCGCTATTCTTTTTCTCGGCCTAAGCCAGCGGAAGATGGTTGCAGCGGTTAGATGCGGCTTGCCGCTTCCCTCCTGATTGCGGGGGGCGGATTCGAACCGCCGACCTACAGGTTATGAACCTGGCAAGCTGCCACTGCTCTACCCCGCAGCTATTTCCTATTTAATGTTCTTGGATTGACATGTCAAGTCCTGCCTTTCATAAATCAAATCAAGGCGGCCACGCTTCTCGGTCGAGGGGATTCTCTGAATGCGGTGGATCCCGGGCTCGAGCGAGAAGGCGGCCAAAGCCGCCTCCCCGTCAATCTTGAGCTCGATGGAGGAGCCAGAACTGGGCAGTTAACTCGCGGTCATGCCGATGCGCTCGGCGTAGGCGACGTACATCTTGGCCATGTCGGCGGCGAAGAGCTTCGAATCGTCTCCGCCCTCTCCCGAGCGGATTTCCACGATGACGGATTCCATTTCCTTGTCCTCCTGTTGTCTTCAGCGCCTGAGAAACTGTTCCCAGGACTTCGGATGTGTCTTGGTCATGATCTTGAAGGCCCACGGAGCCACATTCGGATTGAAGGGCTTTGGCACTTCATATCCGTATAGCTTGCAGAATTCTTCCACGTCCATGTTGTCCTTTGCGGTGTTGCATACGCTGCATGCCGCAACGACATTGGAAAACGACTTGAGCTTGCCCCCTCTGGACTTCGGTACCAAATGGTCAAGGCTCAATACGATCTTCTCGCCGTTTTCCGCACGTTCGCGGATTTCCTTGCGTGTCGCGCCGCAGTACTGGCACGTGTAGTTGTCGCGCCGATAGACGTTCTGGCGCGAATAGGGAATGAAAATGCGGGGGCGGTCGTCCGAGTTTCCGTCAATGAGCGCTATTTCCGGCACGTCCAGTCTGATTCGCGGCGTCTCGATGACGCAGTCGTGTTCAATGCCCTTCGCGACCCATTCCCAGAAGGTATACGGATCGAGAGTCTCGGGGTGGATGAACTTCGCGTGGCCGTTAATGGCCTTGTTGATGACGTGTTCGACGGAGTTGAGGCAGGAAGGAACCCAGCGGTTGAGCACCAGGCACTCCCTGGAAATAGCTAGTCCCATTTTAGGGCGAGCTCCTATGCGTTCCGCGCCGCAGGGCCCGGAACCGTCCGGAGCCTCTCACCACGACGTCGGGTGAAAATTGCGAATCTCGATGCGGTCTTCGATGAATCCCATCTGTCGCAATGTCTTCTTGTGCCTTTCGTTTTTGCAGTATACCTTCTTCGCCGCTTTCAGATTTAGCGACGGAACGACAACTTGATCCAACTTGACAAACAGCACTTTTTGAAGCCATTCCTCGACGGACGAGCATTTTCCTGAATACTCGTAGTCGCCGTATCCTTCTCGAGCAAGTTCGTGCTCAATGTCCACTATTCTTTTCCAGATAATACGGTTCATTTCCTTGATACTGTCTTTGTCGTTGGCCAAAATCGCATTTTCGCGCTTCTGCCATTCAAGAGCTCCGTCAATGACGGCGTGCCACGGATCGTATGCCACCGGAAATCCCCGGATGTTTTCAAAGCAGAACATGGCTTGGTTCTTGTCGGCGCACCGAACCCTCGACTTCGAAATCTGTCCGGGTCTAAAGCCGCATATCTGACTGCGGCTTCTGGAAAGCCATACTTGGGGAAAAAATCCGCATTGGAACCCGAGCCACCTATAGGCGGAAACGAGCCATTCGTCGGGGTCGGGATTCCCCTCAACCTTGCCGTATTCTACGTATTTCAGGGGTCTGGCGTGGTAGTACATCAGGAAGCTTGCAATATCTTTTTCAAAGCATTCCAAGCTAGCAGCGCGCATCCTCGCCGCATGGGGAAATCCCGAATCTGGGCCAGTGCAAGGATGTCTCCTTCGACTTGCGGCAGCGGACCGGCGCCATCGACAATCTGGCAGACTGTCTGCGTCACGGCTTCGGCCTCTTCGAGAGAAAGCCCCGTCACAAGTTCCGTCATTATGGATCCAGAAGCCTTGCATATCGCGCATCCGGCCACTTCAATGCCCATGTCCGCGATAATGCCGTCGGAAATCACTGCCGACACTTCGATCCGGTCGCCGCACAGCGAATTCGAAGCGGATTCCCAATGTGTTCTCCCGGGAACGGCTTTGCAGTTCCTGGGATTCTTGAAATGGTCGAGAATGATTTCTTGATAAAGGTCGTCGCTCATGTTGTCCTCGGCGGGCGAGAAAATTCCGCCCTCCATTCAGAGCGTTTCACCTCAGCAGGACATAGTCTCTGTGATCGTCCGGGTCGTCGGAACGTTCAATTTCCGAAATGTCGAACAAGGGGCGTACATACCGTCCTTCGACGCCGATATTGGCGTTGACCAGATAGGGATCGCCGTCGATCTGAAATGCCGCAGCGGCATGAAAAGCGCGCGCGCCGCTTCCGATCTTGATGGTTGCAATGCCGCCTTCCTCAATTACGTCGTCTAGATCCGACTGGACGAAATCGACATCGAGCTCGGCCCGTAAAACATTAAGCGCCGCCTGCTCGTCGATGCACCCTCCCCATTTCCGGCATTCGCCAGCGTCTGCCATCTTTTGCACAAGCTTCTTGTTGCCGAAAGCTTTCGCAATGCCGGCGCCGACGCAGGCGTTGATTGCCGCGGTCGGAAAACACGAGCAGGGGGCTGGCGGAGTCAGGAAATTCCCGGTGTGCATCAGAGGATTCGACACTCCCAGACGTTCCCATTTCCTGACCAGATCGGGATTGTCGTAGCAGTTGCCGAGAATCAAATAGGAGCCGCTCCTTATGAAGGAATATTCCGTAAACGGATCCCAGCCATCCAGCTCGCGCAGGCAAAACGCCGATTTTCGGCGACGCCATCGCACGACGCACACGGCCCTTTCAGGAACGTCATCAGGCTCTTCCGTCTCGGAAGTCCACGCCAAGACGTCTCCCTCCCTGATCTCGTTGCCGGAAACATCGCTGATGCCCAGGGAGATCTGGCGGAAAATGCTTTCGTCGTACATGGTGCACTCCGATTCTTTTTTGCTAACAAACGTTAACAAATGCCTACGCCTTTCTGCTCGATTCGAACAGATTCGGATAGGGGCGAGTCTACTAAAGCCCGCAACAAAATGTTGCGGGCGCCAAGGAGTCACATCAGTCAGGACACATACGGCCCTGATGCTTCGATGTCTTCGACTTGCCCTTGACCCAAAGAGACTTTGGCAACCTAGCTTTCTTCATCGTCTTCATCCTATTGCGGCAAGGAGACCCCGTCCTCGAGAGGGCGCGATTTATCGCGCCCGGCAGGGCGGGGAGGAATTGCCGCCTCCTGTGTTGTAGAATTATGGTTATGAGACTCAGTTACAAAATCAAGCTTCTTCCCGACGCCACGCAGAAGGATGCGCTGATGCGCATCCTCGAGGCGGCGAACGCCGCCTCGAACGAGGCGAGCGAAATGGCTTTTGAAGCCTTGGAGTTTGGAAAGTACAAGATCCATGAATTGTGTTACAACCATCTCCGCGACATCTACGGACTGCCGTCGCAGACGGCTGTCCGCTGCGTCGCCAGGGTCGCCGACGCCTACAAGACCCAGAAGTCCCTGAACAAGACACTGGGAAGAAGGGAACTGACGGTCTGCAGATTCGGTCGTCGGGCGGCTCTCGCTTTCGACGACCGAAATCTGCGGTGGCGGCACGACAGTTGTACTGTCGTGATCACCGCCATGAATGGACGTCTTCAGATCCCCTACAGATGCGGGAACGCCGACATGGCGCGGGCGCTTCAGCGCCGCGCCGGCGAATCCGACCTCTCCACTTCTGACGGGAAATGGTACCTGACCGTGACCTGCGAGGTCGAGGAGCCCGCCGTCGCGCATCCGAAGGACGTGCTCGGCGTCGACCTCGGCGTCGTCAACATCGCCGCCGACTCCGACGGCGTCGTCTGGAGCGGCAAGGCGGTGAACACCGCCCGCAGCCGCTTCCGCAAGATGCGGAAGAAGCTGCAGAGAGTCGGAACCAGATCCGCAAAGAGACTTCTTGTCAAGCGGTCGAAGCGCGAGAAGCGCTTCGCCCGCGACGTCAACCACTGTGTTTCGAAACAGATCGTTTCGTCTGCCGAAGGCACTCAAAGGGCAATCGCCCTTGAGGAGCTCGGCGGCATCCGCCGCCGAACGACGGTTAGCAGGCAGCAGAGGGCGAAACATTCGAGCTGGGCGTTCGCCCAGCTTCGAACCTTCATCGAATACAAGGCGAAGCTTCGAGGAGTTGCGGTGGTCGCGGTCGACCCCCGCAACTCCAGTCGTACCTGTCCTTGTTGTAGTCATGTTTCGAAATCCAATCGTCCCTCAAGGGACTTGTTTCTTTGCCGGAACTGCGGATTCTCTGGTCCCGCAGACTCGGTTGCTGCCGCGATCATTGCTGATCGCGGCAGGGCTGCCGTCAGCCAGCCGAACGTGACGTCGGGCGACCGCCCATGCGGTCGCCGCGGACAGTCACAAGCCCCGTCCTCTAAAGGCGGCGAAGCCGCCGGTAGGGCGGGGTAGTTGACTCCTTGCCTACACCTAATATAAAAATTCTCTTCCAAGTTTCAAGCCCGATTCGGAAGGATTTCCGCTTTGCAACGCTGAAATATTCACCAGAAATGAGAGATTTTTTATGAATTGGCTAAGCAAAGCAGCGGACGGAGGGTTAGACATCAATCAGCCGCTTCAATCGCTTCGGTCGCCAGAACCGACACAACCTCAGACATCCCGGCCGCAAACCACGCAACAGAAACAGCCCCGGCCAGGACAGCTGCAACAAGGACAATTCGACCTCAAAACCTTTCTCGCCCAAGACGCAGAAGCGACAGAGATCGTCAAATGGCTCCAGCAGATGAAAACCATGGTCAAACCCTACTGGAATGCACAGCGTCTGCTTCAGAAAAAACTTCTCAACGCCGGCGTCACGAACCTGGCAGAGCAAGCCCCAGAAATCCACCAGCTGTTTGAGGACCTGAACGGGACCGGCTAGTTTCTGGCCGACACATTGCCGCAGATCGCCTCCCGAGAATCGTCCTTGGGGTGAAATCAGGCGGCATTTCGACATTCCAGATCAGTTTCGGCCATAATGCCATGGCACATTCTTCACTTGGCTTGCGGAAGAGTTTTCTGAAGCATCTGTTGTCGCATGGCCTCGTGCCTGAACTGTTCGGGTGACTGTTTGCTCTCTTTTTCGAGCTTTTCAAGCTTTTTCGACAGCTTTCTGACCGTCTCGTCGTCTTTGCCAAGCTTGTCGGGCGTTTTTTCGGTTTCGTCCAGCTGGCGGATATCGTAGAGCTTCTGCAAAACCTTGATCTCGATCTCGTTCTCCCGGGTTTCCTGACTCAACCGCAAGATCTGCGACCACTGGGCGCCGTCGTCCCTCTCCTTCCGTTCCAGCTTAGCGACTTTCTCCTCGAGAGAGTTGATTGTGACAAAGCCCCAAGAGAGCATATAGCCCAGAATTGCCAGCACGCCCGCTCCGGATGCTATCTTGCCCCAAAGATTCCAGAATGCCTTGTCTGACACCAGCTTGGCCCAAGCAGCCTTGATTGCCCCCTCCTTTGTCTGTGTGTCTTCTGTCGTCATTTCGGTGCCTCCGTTTTCAAGGATATTCCTCGAAATTCGAACTCAGTCCTTCAAGGCGGGACACACGGCTTTCAAACCGGAAAGAGGGAAGGGGGCCGAAAAAGGGGAAAGCGGAGCCGGAGGCTGCGTGATGCCAGGAAAGATCCTGAAATTTCTTGCAACGACCGCCGTGTTCACCCTTATAGTGTTCGGATGCGGGCCCGTCACCGCGCAGATAGGAGAGCTATGCCTGACGACGGGCATGAGCGTGACGGCAGCGGCATTCGCGATGTCCGTCATTGCGGCGCCGCTCGTCGAAGAGGGAGCCAAGCGCGCGGGCATCGAAACGGGGCGTCCTTGGCTGTTCGTAGCCGTGTTCGTGGCGGTGGAGTTCTCCGTCTACGTCCTGATGGGAGCCTTCGCCGTCCTCAGGATTCCTGCCGCAGTGATGCACTGGGGGACAATGCATGTGCAAGTGCGGACAACGGAAATGGCGAAAAGGACAAAAGGAAAGAAAGCAACCGCCCTTTTATGGGGAGGCTGGTTTTTGGCGGTCGCAGTTCACGCCCTGTTTAACTGGGCTGCTCTGAACGCTTCGCAATAATGTCGTCGGCGGTTTCCGGGATTGAAATCCCTGCCCGACGCAAAAAATCTCTGACGCGGCCTTCGCGAATGGCTTTCTTAGCCTCTTCGCGAGCCTTGCTGTTAAGCAGTGGCGGCGTCTTTTTTTTGCTTAGTTTGAATTGATGCTTATGCATTGTCGCTCCAGTTGTCTTCTAGCCACGCCAAGGCGGGACTTATGTCGAAATTGTATCCTATTTCGACGAGCTCGGGTATTCTGCTGACATCGTCCATTTCGATTTCGCGGGAATCCGTCGGTTCACACCTGTGATACCTGTCGTCAAGTATGACCTTGCATTGGTAGTCGGGCACGCTTTCGGTGCCGCCAAGCATGATGTCTACGAGACTCTTGACCTGAAGAGCGCCAAAATCGTAGCTCTCTCCCTCTTTGTACTTATTGGTCTTGCCGGTGCCGATCGAAAGAAGGCGGATATCTTCAAGCTTGAGAACGGGGTCGTAGCGATCATCCAGTGCCTGCGCCACAGCAGCCATCGAAGGATTGTTGGCAACCATGCCGCCGTCGACATATCCGTGGTAAGCCTTGAAATAGGTGGGCGCGGACGAGCTATAGAGGGCGACATCGCTGGCATATCGCTTGCAGTCGCTGTCGTCCGCCTTGAAATTGTGAAAGAATTTCGGCTTCCAGCAGATTGGCGGAGTATCGCTCATAAGGTCAAATGCAGGCACTAGCACTTTCTGCGGAAGTTCTCCCAGGGTGATGTCTCCCAGCACTTCGTTCAGCAGCTTCTTGAGCTCGGCATTGGTATACTTCGCTCCCGTGAGTCCGAACCAGTGTTGCCAGCGACGCCGGAAAATTCTTGCGCCTTCGACCTCATACAGGCTCCTGATGCGTTCAATTCGCAAGCCGCTGCCCAGCCCCAAGGCGATGATTGCTCCCGTCGAGGTGCCGGCATACATCGAGCATCTCTCCAGAAGCTCCGGAAAATCCTTTTTGAGCCGCTGAACGATAATGGCGGTGACAAGTCCCTTGATGCCGCCCCCGTCAAAGGTCATGATCTTGAAATCAGACATGTCCTCCCTCCTATTGGGGCAGGCCGTCTTTGTCGAGCTCCTGCATGATTTCCTTGGATCCGGTGTCGACTTCGCTGGTGTCGGCATCGGGATCGAAAACCTTCACGATTCCCGCTATCTTGCTCCTGACCGTGTCGCTGAACAGGCTCAGGATGCCGACCGCGGCGACGACCACGATGCAGATGATCAGCACGTATTCGACGATGGTCTGGCCTCTTCTTCGCTTTCTCATGAGCGCATTGCCCTCCTCGAGCATACTTCCACAAAAAAAACGGCATTCCCTTCAAATACAGAAAGGAATGCCGTGCTGTAGAACGGTGGAGAGGGCGCGTCGGGACCCGAAGGCGGGAAACTCTCCTGCGTCAATCTTCAGAGGAGCTCGCGTAGGCTTTCTCGATGCAGTCGTCGCACCTGCCGTCGCGGGGGACCTCGATCGGCCTGCCGCAGTCCTTGCACCTGGACAGCTCCGTGCAGGCGATGCTGAAGCGCCACGCCTCGTTCTCGTTGCCGACGTCGAGGTACAGATTCTTCTCGTCGGCGGCCACGTTCAGGACGGACATGAGCTCGGAGGTTTCGGGGCTTCTGAAGAAGTAGTCGCTTAGTGACCTGAACTGCCTGTCGACGATCTCTTCTTCCGTATCCCCGCGGTTGCGGAGCGCGAACTTGAAATCCTCGGGCACGATGGCTCCGAGAGGCCTCTTTTCCTTTTCGGGGAACAGCACCTCCAGCAGCCTGCGCAGTTCTTCGGCCACGGCCGAATGCTCCGCCGACGTCATGTCCCTCGGCACGGCCATGACGAGCACGCTGTCCTCGAGGTCGGCCTTCGCGATGTTCCACGCCTCCTTGACGCCCAGCTTCTCGATCTCTCTGAGCTCTTCCGGGACTTCGATGTTTTCCTCTGACATCGTCTCATTCCTCTTGTTTCTTGTCGGGCTCGACTTTTTCGATCGCGGGCGGGAACATGTCGAGCTCGTATTTCTCGTCGCCGATGGTTACGCCGGACGTGAACGCCATGATGACCGCGACAATGAGAGCTCCGACCATGACGCATATTAAGATCAGTGCAGTCAACTACCCACGACTGAAGCCGTGGGCTTGTGCCTTGAGCGCCCTTCGGGCGCCCCGCACGATGGGCTGGTTGGCGGCAGCCCTCGCCGATGTCCGTTGGACTCGGCGAATTTGGCGGCGATGTTTCGCGCCGCGTTCAGGTCGGCATTGAGCTTGAAACCACAACTGCAGGAGTAGAAGCCTTGACCCTTCCGATTCGACTTCTTGGTCTTGCCGCAACCACTGCACTTCTGGGATGTGTAGCGCGGATTGACATACTCCACGGCGATCCCGCGGATCGCCGCCTTGTACTCCAGGAACTCAGCAAGCTGCCTGAAGGGCCACGAGTTCACCTGCTTCCTCTGTTTCTTTCTCAGCCGGTTTTTCCTGATCCCGTCGAGATCCTCGAGGACGAGGACATCGCCGGGCTCCATGGATTCGACGATCCGCCTGCTGATTCTGTGGTTCAGATCCCTGCAAAACCGTTTGGCCCTGCCGCTCAGCCTGGCAAGGTGTCTTTTGCTAGATCTGGTTCCTGCAGCCTGCAGTTTTCGTCTAATCCTTTCATATCTGTTTCTCGCGCGGTTCAGCTCCGCAGAACCGTGGAAGACGCCGTCGGATGTGACGGCAATATGCTTGATTCCCCTGTCGACTCCGATAACCTGTCCCGTCCCCGCGGGATCGGGAAAGTCGTTTTCCATGACGACGTGGAGAAAAACCGTATCGTTTCTGATAACGAGTTCTGCGGATTTGTGCCGCCAGAACTCGTATTTCCTGTAGCATTCCGGAATGTTGAAGCTTGTCCACTTCCGTCCTTCGACGGTAAGGAGGCTCACCCTCCCCTCGGAGAACAGGAACTTCATGCTCCGCATGTCGTAGCGGATCGGACATCTCTTGGACTTGGGCTTGACAAAGTCCTTCTTCCGCTTCCCGCACCTGGAAACCATGGACTTGATCGCCTCCATTGCCTTCATCCGGCTGGAAATGGCGAGCTGCGACGGCAACGTCCGTCGCAGATCCTTGTAGACGGCGTGATGGACGGAGATGGAGTTCCAGTCCCTGTTCTCGAAGCTGTAGGAGGCAACAAAATTGTATGCAGAGGTGTAGAGCCGGATGGTCTCTTCGAACTCTTCGGGAGAGATCTCGAGTCTCAACTTGATTGTCCGTTTTGCGATCATATAATATGTATACTGAAATCTCACAGAGATCCCTGCAAACCCTGAAAAAAGGAGGAGGCAATTCCTCCCACGGCTGAAGCCGTGGGTCTCCTTGCCGAAATTCTCATGATGTTGAATCCGAGAATGGCGCCGAGGCACCCGATCGTGGTCTTTTCCGTGCCTGTTCTTTTCATATGCGTTGCCTTACTGTGAATTCGCAGTCGCTTTCGGTTGCCAGACATCCCTGGCGTAGATTGCCCAGTCGACCCAGAGGTTCATGCCGACGGCGTTGATGAGATCCACAACGAGAGCCGCGGCCACGTTCATTTCTTCGTAGCCCAGGGACAGCGTCTCCATGTAGTTGCCGCCCTCGCTGGACATGGTGCTGAGAACGTCGCCCTTGGTCGGCCACTCCTCCATGCCGCGGCATCTCTCGATGCAGGCGTCCATGAAGGGGTTGAGAATCGCACCGACCTCTTCGACAGACATGTCGGCAGGTTCCTCGAGACTGTTCATGTGCCTGTTGGTCCAGATGCTTTCGACGGCCTTCGGCTTGTACTCCTCGAGCCATGTCCGCAACATTTCGGCGATATTGTCCCGTTCTTCAGGCGTCATGGCCTTCTCCTGTTGAGCTTTCGAGCTTGAACAGTTCGGGAATCAGCTCTGTTTCGAACTGCATGATGTCGACGGACCTGATGCCGATCTTCTGCCCCGTCGCGTCCACCAGGACGAGATTCATGGAAGCATAGTGATAATAGATTTCCGCAATGCCGCCTTCGACCTTCTTGACTGCCTCTCGTATGCCGTTGAAGGAATCAGGCCAGTGATCGCGGCTCCAGACGCCCTCCGTCAGCTGTTCGCTATTCGGGGGCCGATCGTCGGATTCGACGACGTCGCCGTCGACCAAGAAGTGCCGCTTCGGCAGAAGCTCTTCCTGCATCTGCTCCGTCACCTCGATGAACTTTTCGGCCCGTTCCGCATAGCGGTGTCCGAGGAGTCGCTCCTTGCGACTCAGGAACGGAACGCCGATGCTTTCGGCAATCGCGCGGCCGATTTCCTGAGATCCTCCCTGGGAGGCCTGAATGAAACCTGCAAAATCCTTGAGGGTGCCCGTGTCAACGTGGATGTGCTTCATACTTGTCAGTCGTCTCCTTCGCTCAGATCTATCTGCAGCTTCTCAATGTCGGGGTTGATGAAGCACGGAGGGCGGCCGTCGCCCCTGTCGTAGCCCTCCAGGGTGCCGTGCTCCTTTTCGTATATGAGCTGTGCCGTGAGCTCTCCGCCGTTCCAGACTCCCCACGAGGAAATCCCGACTTCCTGCTTGATCTCCTGGATCGTGCGGCCGTCTTCCTCAAGCCAGACGGTCACTCGCCACTTTACGGCATCCAAGGTGACGGGCCCGTCGGTGACCCGGATGCGGGAAGGCCGCAGGGCGGTGACGAAGTTCCGGGCGAGATTGTTCCAGGGCAGGCCCCAGAGGAACTGGAGCACGGGAATCGACGTATAGCATCCGGCTCGCGCCCTGGCGGGGAATTCTTCGGGAGCGTCGGCCCAGTCGGTTTCCGAAGAGCGTTCGACTGCCTGGCGGTGAATCCTCTCCCGGTAGTCCTCGTCGGTTTCGGAAACGCGCCGCATGAATGCGTCGTGGGTTT
>Ga0180433_10004307_pt1 | contig 20092 bp, 20 predicted proteins | sample SS_ome_8_FD_132980 | JGI IMG/M metagenome (GOLD analysis project Ga0180433, IMG submission 132980) | Hypersaline lake sediment archaeal communities from the Salton Sea, California, USA - SS_1_D_1 metaG | ecosystem: Environmental > Aquatic > Non-marine Saline and Alkaline > Hypersaline >... | reverse complement strand
TCAGCCGGCGTCAAGCCGAGAGCGCCGCCGACGATCAGCGGCACGACAACGGCTCCTGCATACATGGCCAGGACGTGCTGAATGCTTAATGAAACGGTTTTACCGGCCGTAAGTTTCATGACCCAACCTCCTGTAAAAAGGTAACTTTTCCATCGGCAAGAGATGCAATACGCGCAAGGGATTCGACTCTGATTCCAAGATTGTCAAGCTCCTCCCTGCCCGTCTGGAATGATTTTTCGATGACAATCCCGATTCCGCACACCTTTGCGCCGGCCTGTTCAATGATGGAAACGAGCCCTTTCGCCGCTTGTCCGTTTGCCAAAAAATCGTCGATGATCAGAACTTTGTCATCCTTTGAAAGATGGCTGGCTGATACGGCAATCGTACTTTCCGTTTTTTTTGTAAATGAATAGACAGAAGCCGTCAACAGATTTTCCGTTAAGGTAAGCGATTGACGCTTTCTTGCAAATACTACCGGCACGCCCAGTTTCAAGCCTGCCATCACGGCAGGTGCGATGCCTGAGGATTCGATCGTCACAATCTTCGTGACGCCTTCCTCCCGGAAAAGCGAGGCAAACTCTTCGCCCACAGCAAGCATTAATTCCGGATCGATTTGATGATTTAAAAATGAATCAACTTTCAGCACTTCGTCAGACAACACCGTGCCATGCTCTGCAATTTTTCGTTTTAGCTTTTCCATTAAACCCCTCCGTTCATCAATTGCCCTTCATAAAAAAAAGCATTGTCCGCTCGGATTTTGAATGCGAGCGGGCAATGCTTAAAAAGACGAATTCCGTCTGTTTCACTAAAAGACGTTCGTTTTCTTAGCGCCCACTCATAGTCGGACATTTACGGTGTCCGGTAGAAACTTGCGTGCCATATCCACGCGATTATATGAGTGATATAATGTATCAAATTATATCAACTTTCGATCCGGTTGAAAAGGGATAAAACAAAAAAGACGAACCTGCACACATTTTTTTCAGTTTAATGTTCGTATTTAACAGAAAATTCTGATCCAAAAATCCCTCCCGGGCTCACGGGAGGGATTTCTTTTTTACAAATAGAGTGTTGTATATTTTTCTTTCAGGTAGCGGATTAAATGACGGACGTTTAATTCTTCGCCTGTCGCAGACTTGATGATGTCCAACGGTTTTTTTCTTTTGCCGTGGATGTGAACGTGCTCTGTCAGCCACTTTCTGATCGGTTCAAATTCGCCGTTTTCAATCATGCGGTCAAACTCCGGAAAATCTTTCAGCATGCTTGATTTCAGTTGAGCCGCATACATATATCCGAGCGCATATGAAGGGAAATAACCGAAATCGCCGCCGGACCAATGGACATCCTGCAGAATTCCTTTAGCATCGTCAGGAGGCGTAATGCCCAGATATGCTTCATATTTGTCATTCCATAGTTTCGGAAGGTCTCCGACCGATACTTCGCCGCTGAAAATCGCTTTTTCAATTTCGTAGCGAATCATAATATGCAGCGGATATGTCAGCTCATCAGCCTCAATCCGAATCAGCGACGGCTTTGATTCATTAACGGCCCTGTAGAACCCTTCGGCAGTAACGCCTGCAAACTGGTCAGGACTTGCTTCTTTTATTTTCTCAAAATACCGCTTCCAAAAACCTTGATGTCTGCCGATAAAGTTCTCATAGAAAAGGGATTGGGATTCATGTATCCCCATTGATGCGCCGTCTGCTAAATTGGTTCCGCCCAGCGCTTCATCAATGTTCTGTTCATAAATGGCATGGCCGCATTCATGAATCGTTCCGAAAACGGCCGAGCGAAAATCGTTTTCATTATATGCTGTGGTCACCCGGGCATCCCCTTGACTGATCGTCACCTGGAAAGGATGAACCGTCTCATCCAGGCGCCCCGCCTCAAAATCATAGCCCAGTTCTTTTAAGAAAAAGTGGCATACATCGCGCTGCCGCTCTTTTGGAAAACGTTCGTGCACAAAGCCCGTATCAGGCTTTTGATCACTGGCGGCAATCTTTTGTACAAGCGGAACGATCGCCTCCCGCAATTCAGAAAAAAGGCCGTCGAGCTTTTCGACTGTAACGCCTGGTTCGTATTGGTCCAGAAGGGTGTTATAGGGGTGGCCTTCATATCCCCAGTACGAGATAAACCGTTTTTTATAGTCGATGATTTTTTCTAAATACGGAGCAAAGAGAGAAAAATCGGACGCCTTTTTCGCTTTTTCCCAGACGGATTCCGCTTTGGATGTCAGCGTCGTATATTCTTTGAACTCCTCTTCCGGAATCTTGCTGTTTAAATCGTATTCTTTTTTCGCTTCCTCAACCGCTTTCTGTGTATCGGCAGGCAGATCCTGTTTTTGCTCGGCAAGGGCATCCAAAAGCTCCTTCATCCGCGGGGACGTTCTCATTTGAAAGACGTCTGCCGACAATTGTCCGATCGCTTCGGCGCGGCTTTCTTCGCCTTTTCTCGGCGCGCCCGTCCTCATATCCCAATACATCACGTTAATCGCCTGCTCATACCGGCTGATTTTCTTTAATGTTTCTAAAAACTCTTTTTCATATGTATTGATCGACATCATTCATCCTCCTCTTCCCTTATATGATGCGAATTGTAATCAGACTAATGGAAATATTTACGAAAGTCAACTTTTATGCAACCAAAAAAAAGAAAAGCGGGATGTCCGCTTTTCTTTATACATAAACCGGCTGAACAGGAAGCACAGATTCGACTTCTTTTATCACATTCCATTCTTGTTCATCGCCCGCAAAAATGCTGATCGTGCCGCGGTCGCTGTTTGATCTGATCAGACGGCCGATGCCTTGGCGCAGCCTTAGCAGCATGTAAGGAAGGTCTACTTCGCGAAAGGCGTTTTCCAAACCGCTCCGCTTCGCTTCAAACACAGGATCATGCGGCGGAAAAGGAAGCGACCAGATGATGACATGTTGCAGCGGATCTCCGGGAATATCGAGCCCTTCCCATAGATGCACAGAGCACAAAACGGATTCTTCAACCGTTTGAAACTTTTCAACAATTGTACTGATTTCTTCATCCCCCTCAAAGTAAACAGGAAACGAAAATGATTCCTGTGCAGTCCGGCGCTTGAAGGACAGAAGCTCCTCAAAAGACGGAAACAGAATCAGCGTTTTCCCGCCGGATTCTTTGATTGCACGGATTGCCGCTTTTTCTTTTGCTTCTTTTTCCTCAATTCGATGGATGTACACTTTCATCTGCTCTTCATAGTCGTACGGGGAATCAACGGTAAATGATAAGTAGTCGCGGATCCCAAGGCTTGTCGCTAAATAATCGAACGATCCGTTTTCCGATAATGTCGCCGATGAGAAAATAAATGGAATCTGCTTGGAGAACACTTTTTCTCCGAGAACTTCGGAAACGGTTCTCGGCATGACGACGAATGTTGACTCAAGCTCTTTTTGCTCAAGCCAGCTGATCGCATTTTTCCTGTAGAGCGAAAGGGAGTAAGCCATCTGTTCGAGATACTCTTCAACAACGGTTAAAGCGTATTGGTCGATCGTGTACAGCTCGCCTTCAAAAACGAGCGCCTCCCCGATCTTTTCAAGCAAATCATACAGCTCGGCGGCCGCTTTTTTCAGATTGGCATGATCTTTGATGCGCATGCGCTCAGAGCCTTCTGCTTTTTCGGCGTTTTCTGAAAGCAAACCGAAAAATTCGTCGTTGGCGCGAAGCGCTTCTTCGACAAGCTCTGCAAATTCTTCTCTGATGTCATTGCCGAGCAGGCGCTCGAGAAACATTTCGAGCGTCGATTGCTTCACCCTGTACGTCAGCGCCTTTTGCGCCGCAAACTCGAGCAGATGCCCTTCATCGAAAACCACAGCGCTGTGTTCCGGCAAAAGCGGAAGCTGGCCTTCCCGTTTTCTCGCCTCTTCTGTCCAAACGTGCTCCATATAGAAATCATGGGAACAGATGATGAAATCGGTTGATTTTCGATAATGGTCTCTTGACAGTGTAAGTCCGCATCGGTGCCTCATGTCGCACGTGAGACAGTCTTGAAAAGAATCGTAACCGATTTCAGACCATTCATCATTTGATAAAGACGAATACTCTTTGCGGTCGCCGTACGGATAAAAAGACTGCATGCCCTGCGATTCATGAACGAAAGACGGCAGACTTTCGTAGAGGTCAAGCCATTTCTCATCATCAGATCGCTGCATCGTTTTCTCCAGTTTTTTCAAACATAAATATTGATCATGCGATTTGCTGAGCCTTGCGTCAATCGTCAAGCCCAAATGCTCGGAAATTTTGTAAATATCGCCTTCTTTTTTGACGAGCTGTTCGATCAGCGTCTCATCCGCACAAGCGATGACCGCCGGCTTGCCCGTATACCTGGCATAGCTCAAGGCAAACAGAAGATAGACGAGCGTTTTTCCGGTTCCGACTCCGGCTTCTGCAAACATGACCTTCTTTTCCTTAAATGCCCGTTCTAATTGAAAAGCCATGAATATTTGCTCATCGCGCAAATCAAAGCCTTTTTCAGGAAGAATATCGTAAAATACATCACCGATCCAATTGTTCAGTTCTTCATAAAAGTTTTTTGTTTTTGTTAATGAAAAAGGCAGACGAGATGCTGTCACCCTGCTCCAACCCCCAACTATCGAGTTTTCAGAACTTCTATCCTATCACTATGATTCGGGAAATTCAACAAGAAAGATTTGAGAAAAGGAGCAGGAAGCCTCTCTTAACTATTTCCGGTAAATCGAATGCGTCAAAAACGGATGATCCGTCGATTCCATATGGCTGATCGCGTTTTTCAATTCTTCCTTCGCATATGTAAGGCGCTCTTCGCCAATGTCCTCGAGCTGGTTTTCTGACGTCTCCAGCGCTTTTTGAATCATATGAATGTGATCGCTGTTCAACATGAAATCACCCCTTTTCAAAATCAATAATCCCGAGTATATGCAGGATGAATCGTTTTTATACAGGCTGATTTTATGTTTTTTCTTTGCTCTTGATAAATACGCAAAAATAAAGGGAATCCATAGTATATATGGTTTCCTTCAATCTTGTTATGTAACTCACCCAATTCCGGAACAATTAAAAACTTTAAGAACCGTCTTATATAAGACGGTTCTCCAAAGATTCGATTGCCAGTTTTAGTGCAGTCAAGCGACGCTCATTTAATGTTTTTTGAGGACTGCCTTCTTTTGCTTTGGCTATTTGTTTTTCAATAGATGGAATGATACCTTGTAAAACTTCTTTAGAAGTCAATATGATTTCTTCGTTATAGCCAAAATCTTCTCCATTCCAAATACCTTTTAGGCTTTCTAAACCAATTTTTACTGCGTTTAGTCTCTTTTTGACAAGAGTTGTGTTTGAACCTTTTTCTTTCGTGCTTTTATAAGCATTTGTTAGTTTATTAAAAGTTGACTCCAACGATTGAATGGACAAATCTTGGATTTCTTGGCTGACAGAATTCATATACAAACCTCATTTTTCTTTTTTAATGATTCAACATTTTTTAACAATCTGCTTAATGGTTGAATTAGGACTGCACATTCATTTTTGCGAGTCGTAAACTGTCATTTCGACTATCGACAAATAAAAATCAAGATATTTCGCAGCGACACCTTGATTAATCGACCACCCACAGTGGAAGAAGGTTCAACATAGCGTTTAACCCATCTTGTTCTTTTTGGGTGTGTGGTAATCTGCTGATATCCTTTAACAAGTTGCTAAACGCTTTGCTCACCTTGATAACTTACCATCGAATATTTATTCTGATTTTGATTGTATCAAAATTTCGGGGAAGTTATCAAATATCAACATTTACGTTTAACCGTTTTCACAGCGGTCAAACACCCTTTTTCCAGTCAAACAACAGCTTAACATCAGATAGTAAGGACTGTGTTAGACAATGTGCGCTTTATCCACAATAAAAACCCAGTCTATTCTGTTTTTCTATCATATCCTGTAGGGACTTAAAAATTTATAGACTAAAGGTGGAGAGTTTATGTACTATTATGAACCGGCAAAGAAAGATTATTGGGATTATGATTATGATCCTTACAAGAAAGATCACGATTATTGCAAAAAGGACTACTACTACCATGAGCCTTGCAAAAAAGACTTCTATTACCATGAACCTTGCAAGAAGGATTACGACTATTGCAAAAAGGATTATTACTACCATGAGGATTACAAAAAAGACTACGATTACCACAAGCCTTGCAAGAAGGATTACGATTATTGCAAAAAGGATTATTACTACCATGAGGATTACAAAAAAGACTACGATTACCATAAGCCTTGCAAGAAGGATTACGATTATTGCAAAAAGGATTATTACTACCATGAGCCTTGTAAAAAAGACTACGATTACCACAAACCTTGCAAGAAAGACTGCTACTATGAGCCGCGCAAAAAATGCTATGATTCGTCTTATAAAAAGAAAAATGATTCATGGATTTACTAGTGAATCGATGTTTTGCCATGCGCTTTTAAGGGGATAATCCCGCGGGCGCGCAAATTTAAAAACGCCGTTCGGCGGCTTTCCAGCTATGGAAAGAAAAAAGGCTGCCGTTTCATGGCAGCCTTTTAGCTTCACTTCTCTTTATTCGGTTTTGGCGGCCTTTTCCCCCAATACTGGTAATAGTCCGTCTTAATAAAACCGTTAAAGAGTTTCCGTTTTTTTGTCGCTTTTTTCCCGTAGCACTCTTCAAAACGCTCGTTTGATGTCAGCATGTAAACAGACCACGTATCAAGTCCGGCAAATGCTTCGCCCATATCTTTATACATGGCTTCGACTGCTTTCTTTTCACCGAGGCGTTCCCCGTACGGCGGATTTCCGACAATCACGCCGTATTCCTCTTTCGTCCGAAAATCCTTTACCTGCATTTGCTTAAATTCGATGAAATCGGCTAGTCCCGCTTCCTCGGCATTCGCTTTGGCGATCTCGATCATACGATGATCCAGGTCATACCCCGAAATTGACAGCGGCTGATCATAATTCGCTTTGTCTTCGACTTCAAGCCTTGCTTGATCCCACACTTCTTTGCCGATCCATTCCCATCTTTCGGATGCAAAATCCCTGTTGAAACCCGGCGCAATATTTTGGCCGATCAAAGCCGCTTCGATCGGTATCGTGCCCGAACCGCAAAACGGATCGACGAAAGGTCTGTCAGGCGTCCAATTTGTCAATTGAATCAATGCTGCAGCGAGGGTTTCTTTCAGCGGCGCTTCCCCTTGACCGGTTCGGTATCCCCGTTTATGAAGCCCGGCTCCGGATGAATCAAGCGTAATGACCGCTTTGTCTTTTAAAAGGGAGACTTCGATTTTATATTCCGGGCCTGTTTCCTCAAGCCACCCGCCTTGTGTCTGATACGCTGATTTCAGCTTCTCGGCGATCGCCTTTTTGACGATGCGCTGGCAGTCCGGCACGCTTGCAAGCACTGATTTAACAGACTTTCCCGTCACGGGGAATGAGGCGTGTTCAGGAAGATAGGCGCTCCAGTCGATCGCTTTTGTCTTCTCGAATAACTCGTCAAAGGTCTTGGCCGTAAATTCGGCAACCTGCACTTTCACCCTGTCAGCAGTTCTCAGCCACAGATTGGCTCTGCAGATGGCGAGGGCATCACCTTCAAACACGACTTTGCCGTTGTCAACCGTACAATCATATCCTAGATCTCGCACCTCTTTGGCAACGATCGCTTCAATTCCCATCGGCGCTGTTGCAATTAATGTATAGGTTTTCATCATATCACCTGTTTTTATGTATGTTTTTTACATGATAAAAGCTCTCCTACCTGCGGAGAGCTTATACATTGTCATCATCATAATAGTGTGTAACGTTCTGTAAGCCATGTTTTGTTCCGTCGTACTGCTGTCGGCTGCTAAGCCTCGTACTCGGGTGGTAATCATCTATCTACAGAGTCAACTCTGTCCTTCTTTCCGTTCATTTCCGTCCAGAAGGTTCCCCTACCAAAATTTGGGTTTCTCGCTCGAGGGGTTTACCGCGTTCCACTCTCACCATTTCTAGTGAGACTTCGTCACTGTGGCACTTTCAAGGATACTCAGCCATATCCATAAAGGACGTAGGCTTTTTTCCTGCCGTCAGCCTTCTGCAAGGCTGCCCTAGCTTATGACTTCGCTAGGCACGAACACTACGGGCATCTCAGCACCGTGCGAGCATGGACTTTCCTCTACAGATGTAAAATCTGCAGCGATTACCCGAACGTTAAGACATCAACTATTATAGCTTAGTTTGTTCTAAAGGGCAAGCGGTTTTCATCAATCGTATAATTTGCTTCCAAACACATGTTTTTCCAAATTGGAAAGCCGTTTTAGAATATCAAAATTGGTCGTATTTGATTGAGCCGGCTGTCTCTTGTTCGCTTCTTCAAGCTGTTTTTTCAACTGCAGGTTTTCCTGCTGCAATTCTTCGATTTCCTGATGGAAGGCTTCATAGTCTTTAATGACCATGTCCAAGAATTTGTCAACATCTTCCTGCTTGTAGCCTCTGACTCCTGTTTTGAATTCTTTTTCCAAAATTTCTTTAGCAGAAAGCTTCACTTTATCAGCAAGCATCTTTTTCACCTCATATCGTGAATCATCATCTTATATTTTTTCAGAAAACGTGTGCAATGTCAAATTTTCTCTTGCACTTTTTACTCTTCGTAAAAGCTGCTTTCTTCAACGGTGACTCTCAGGTCATCCATCGTAATCGTGTAAATCGGAAAATCGCGTTTTTCTTGAGCTTTTTTTGCTTCATTCAGCATATACACAGGCGAGCCTTCTCTTTCCTCGTCGTACAGAATCAATAAGCCATCCGCCTTTTCGATGAAAAACCGGTTTTTTTGTTTAAATTGGACCGGGCTTTCGTACGGCCTGTGTGTCAAGCTTTCAGTGAAATCGCTGGCTGCGAGCACAGCTTCATACTGCTCTTGATTTTTCTCGTTCCACTTCTTTTCCTGTTCCAAAAACGGAGTGATAACCGCCACTTTCAAGTCGGGATATTCTTCCTGCAGCGAAAACGCAACTTCCGCCGCCCATAGTTCCGTGCCGAGCTGGCCTGAGATAAGGATCCATTCCAGCCCTTCCTCAAGCAGGGCGGTCAATCGGTTTTCAAGCGCTTTTTTTATGTAGAACAGAGCCTTGTCATCCTGTTTGAAAATCCCCAGTTCAAACGGCTTGTACCCTGTAACGGCCAATACTTTCATTATGATCACCTGCTAAAAAATGGGGCCGTATTCCGCCCCATTTTTTTAAAAGATATTCTGTTGCTCACGTTCAATCCGGCGCTCGTTCATCCTGACAAAACTTCCGAAAATCCTTTTTAGTAAGGACCCATACCCATTCCAGGTCCTGGCATCGCTCCAGGCCCGGGCATCATTCCTGCGCCAGGGCTCACGAAGTGCTGATGTGATGCCTGGTTGACAGCTGATTGAGTTTGCGGGAAGTAATGAACATGCTGAAAATGCTGATGGTTGACATTCGTTGTGTGCTGCGGGTGAATGTGCGGTACGACGGTTTTGCTTTGCGTATGGTTGTAGCAGCATTGAGTAGGATGAACAATCGGCGCCATTACATGCGGTTTACAGTGCATGAAAATTCCCCTTTCTTTAAGCTTCTATATACACTATTAAACTATGAAGCAAGGGGTAAACATGTACTAATATAAAAACCTATTTTAAAAGTAAGCCATAAAGCTTTCCTTGAAATTCGTCATGATTAATACGATAAACAGTACGACGACAAAAAACAGATAAAACAGCCCCTTATACATATCGACGCTCCCTTCAAACCATTCTAACGCTATTTTACAAGAAGCGATCGGTTTCTACAATTCATAACATGCTTGAAATGTTTGGCTTTCGAAGATCGTCGTTTTCTGCGCTTGCCCGGGGAATATTTCGTCCGAATTTCCTTTCCAGCCGCTCGCGCCGTTTCAAAAGGCCGGCTACTTCTTTTTCGGTCAGCTCAAACTTTTGTGAACCGTGCTGCAGCATCAGGTTATCCGTTACCTCGAGGGCGGCCCGAATGTCCCGCTTTCGATGTTCAAAGTATTTGGCGAGTTCGATGCCTGCGCGCCAGGCGATTTTTCCGTCTGTTCCATTTTGGAGCTTCAACCAAAGGGATGCGGCTTCTTTTAGCATGCCCTGCTTTTTATACTGCATGGATAAATCGAATGATGCGCGTTCAGACTGCTCGAAAGGCTTTTTTTCAAGCTCCTGCAATTGCGCTGTCGCAAGCTCTGTCTCCCGGTTGGCGAGAAGCCATTTGGCCATCGCGTACTTTTCGTTTGCTTCCGCTGTCTGCTCCGGAGTGAGGATTTTCTTCGATAAATGGATGTAAAGAGAAATTAAAGAAAGCACGTCAAGCTCATTGTGGCGCAAAACGCCTTCAATGATTTCCGGACGCTCCTCCTTTAAAAAATGAAAATACATCATCGGCGCCAGGTAGCCCGGCGTATCTTCAGTTCTTACAACACCCAGCTCTTCCTTTTCCACTGTCCCCAAAGAGACGCGGTCAAACTTATGCTTCCAAAGGCGGCGGGATCCGTGGAGCAGGTCAAAATGGCCGAAATCCGGCAGCTTCGGAACCCTGTCGCGGATCAGCGTGTGCCTCGTTTTCACCTGAGGCCAGTCGAACGCTTTCCCGTTATAGGTGACAAGAGACTGAATATCGACTTCACTCAGGAAGCTGTGATAGAGGGCGGCTTCGTGCCCCGGCTTTGGCAGCAGATGCTGTTTGACGACTACGCGGTCGTCATACACCCGTGCATGGCCGAGCAAAAAGATCGTATTGCCGGCTCCTCCCCCGAGACCGGTCGTTTCCGTATCAAAGAAGAAAAGCTGGCTCGGTGTATACCCTTTGCTTGAAAGCGAATGGGAAACGTCGCTGTTGTTCCAGCGCCTAACCGTCTCATGCAGTTCAGAAAATGCGTAATGGCCATGAACATGTGTCAACGGATAAACGACTTCCCTGATCAGGCAATAGCAGTCCTCAAACACATACGGTTTAACACCAAGTTCGGCCCATTCTTTCTCAAAGCCGACGGACGCGGAAGTCCGCTTTTCTGCCGGAGAATCCGTTTTTTCTTCTTTCGCTTGATTTCCCAGGTGATGCTTATAGCGGTTAAGTTTTCGTTTTAAAGACATTCCGCTCAACCTTTCCAGCCTTTTAAAAGGCGCAGCGCATTGTTTTTTGTCTGATCGCCGCTGCCGCCCACTCCTATGCAGGAAGGGCATCCTGACTCACACGGACATCTTGAAATCAGCCGATGCGCTTCACTGATGATCTCAGGCATTTGTTCATACACTTTCTGAGACAGCCCCACTCCGCCGGGATAGCGATCATACAAAAAGATCGTCGGCTTTTCGTTATGAACGGCTTTAATTTGCGGAAAAACGTGCAGATCAGACGGATCGCACATCACTTTTAAGGCGGCGACATGTCCCAGGACGTTTGCGGTCCCAAGCAAAGCTTCTTCCAATTTGATGTCGTTCCAATTTTGCCGCTCCTCATCGTTCACCTGCACCCAAGCCGCATTGGTATGCAGTTCCTCTTCAGGCAGATGAATCGGGCCTGAGCCGATATTTTCATGCGTCTCAAATTTTATTTTCTTAAAAATCGTCGCTTTCGCCTGAACGGTCACATCCCCAAAACCGAACGCTGCGGTTTCTGTCTTTTTCTCCTTGTCAACTTCGAGAACTCTCAATAGGACGGCGAGATTGGCATCCGTATAGTAATCAACTTGAACCTCGCGGACAAACGCCTTTTTCTCCTCCCAGTCAAGCTTTTCCACCTGGTATTGGATGCCTTGATGCAAATAAATGGCTTCATCGTGCAGAAGCGTCATGGCGCTGAACCTGTCCATTTCCCCGATCACTTTCGCCTTCTCGCGCTTTGACTGATCAATAATGACAACATTTTCCTGAGAAGCCGACCTCAAGCTGATGCCGTGCGCCGGAAAAGCGTCATTCATCCAGTGATACGTGTTCCCGGTTAAGTGGAGGACTCTTTCTTCTGCCAAGTAGTCAAGAATATCCTCGATTTCGGCACCGCCGAATGTGTCCGTTCTTTTGAAAGGCAGTTCAAAGGCTGCGCATTTAATATGATCGACAAGAATGACCAGGTTATCCGGATTAATGACGGCAGTCTCGGGATTTTGTTTAAAGAAATAATCCGGATTCTGTACAATGTACTGATCGAGCGGGGCGGAACTTGCCACCATGACAATCAGCGCTTCGTTGTGCCTTCTTCCAGCGCGGCCGGCCTGCTGCCAGGCGCTCGAGATCGTTCCCGGATATCCGGTCATGATGCATGTCTGCAGCTGTCCGATATCAACGCCCAGCTCAAGCGCATTCGTGCTGACAACGCCTTTAATGTCCCCGCTGCGAAGGCCTTTTTCAATGACGCGCCGCTCGTTCGGCAGATAGCCGCCCCTGTACCCCTGAATCGAATGAGGGCCGACAATCGGTTTCATCACTTCCTGCAAGTATGTCAATATAATTTCAACCCGGACTCTGCTTCTTGCAAACACAATCGTTTGAATGCCGTTTTTCAGAAATTCGGATGCGAGCTTTCTCACTTCAAGGGTCGCGCTTTTCCTGATGTTAAGCGAACGGTTGACCATCGGCGGGTTGTAAAATAAAAAATGCTTTCTTCCCGACGGGGCGCCGTTGTTTGAAATCAGATGCATCGGCTGCCCTGTGAGCGTCTCAGCGAGCTCCAATGGATTGGCGATCGTCGCGGATGTACAGATAAACTGCGGCTTGCTTCCGTAAAATTCAGCGATCCGCATCAGCCGTCTGATGACATTGGCTACATGGCTGCCAAAGACTCCCCTGTATACGTGAAGCTCATCGATGACGATATATTTCAGATTTTCAAACAATGACACCCATTTTGTATGGTGGGGCAAGATCGCCGAATGCAGCATATCCGGGTTTGTAATGACGATATGTCCTGCTTTTCTGACTTTCTGCCTGATCGAAGGCGACGTATCTCCGTCATATGTATAACAGTTGATCGACGCACCGATTTCATCGATTAATTCGTTCAGTTCGCTTTTTTGGTCCTGTGACAATGCCTTTGTCGGAAAAAGATATAAGCTGCGCGCATCCTGGTCTTCTGTGATCCGCTGAATGACGGGCAGATTGTAGCAAAGCGTCTTCCCGGATGCCGTCGGCGTCACAAGCGTCACGTTTTTGCCGGCGGCGCTGTGCAGAAACGCGTCAGCCTGATGGGAATACAGCTTTTCTATCCCTCTCTGCTGTAAAGCATGCACGATTCTTTTATCTAAACCTTCAGGAAAATCGCGGTAATCCGCTTCTTTTTCCTCAATTGTATGCCAATGAACAATTTGCTTGCTGAAAGCTTGGTCTTCTTTCAGAAGCTGAATCATATCTGTCAAATTTCGTTTTTGAAACAACGCTGTCACCTCTCCCTTCTATTTTAGCGAATGTCCGTTCGTTCTGAAAGAGGTGATTTCCTGAGAAAATGAAAAAGCAGAGAATCGCTCTCTGCTTTTTTGCTGTTACTTAACTTTAAGCTCCATGAGCTTTGTCTCGCTTTTTTTCGCCTTTGCCTCTTCATGTTTTGTGACGCGCTCCAACACATCACCGTTCATAATGACGATCGGCGTAATGGTGCTGCTCGCTTTTTCCTTGATCAGTTCCAAATCGCACGTTATCAAAGGATCGCCGACTTTTACTTTGTCTCCTTCTTTGACATGGGCTGTGAAACCTTCGCCTTCCATCGCTACGGTTTCCAGACCGATATGAATCAAGAGTTCCACGCCGGACAGTGAACGGATGCCGATGGCATGTTTTGTGTGGAACAGCTGGATCACTTCCCCGTCGACAGGTGATACGATCTCGCCTGCGGAAGGCTCGACAGCCATTCCGTCACCCATCATCTTTTGGGAGAAAACGGGATCAGGGACTTTTGAAAGTTCCAAAACTTGTCCGTCTACCGGTGAAAAAACGGTTTCTTCTTTCATTTCATTTTGTTTCTGACCAATACCGAATAATTTTTTCAACAATACAGTTGGGCTCCTTTCAAAACGCCTCTTTATGATGGCTATTAAAAGAGGAACAGGTTAAATAAATCTTTGGATTCCCCACTATTTAACCACACTTTCAAATTCCCATCAATGAATAACCATACCAAGAGCCCCTGCATAAGCTGAAAATAAAAAACCGGGGTGATGAAGAATGGATTTCAAGGAAAACGACAATCACTCGCTCAGCAAGAAAGACGAAATTCAAGAAGCGGTTGAACAGTTATTTTACAATTCACCTTTCCACGATATTTTAAATTCATTCCAAAAACTGATATCAGACCAGCTTCAGAATTCCACCATTTCCATGAACATCAGAGAGGAGAATGAGGCGCTTCACGTCGACATTGCCGTTCCTGAATCGTTTCAAAACGGAGATATCATGATTGAAGCGAAATCGAGGTATCTTCATGTCGCCTTGAAGGAGAAAAAAGAAAGCGGCGGTTCTTCATCGTTTACAAGCCTGTCCAGAACCGTTTTGCTCCCATATCCCGTCCGCGAAGAAACAATGAAGACGTCGTGGAACCGAAATATCCTCACGGTCTCATTTCCGGAGCAAAAAAAGCATGAATGACCTTCATCCATGCTTTTTTTATTTAAAGAATCCCATAAACCCTTTGGCCAGCGCTCCGACCTGGTTGACCGTGCTCACCATCTGGCCAGCGGTGTCCATCATTTTGCTGAAATCAAACTGCCCGTTCTTTTTTTTGAATTGCGACAGAAAGCTTTGAAACTGAGATGGCTGGTGGAGATTCGGCCGCGGCGAGGGATATGGATGCTGATAAGGAAATGCCTGAAACGGCGGAAGCGGCGGCTGTATTTGTTGCTGAACAGGCTGATGATAGACTGAAAACGGGTCCACATTCTGCTCGATCGGCTGCTGATAGGCCTGCGGCCGCTGAGCTGGATGAGCGTACGGGACGGTTTCCTGGCTGTAGTACGGCTGAACGGGATGATAGGCATGATGGTTTTGCTGATCGGCTTGAACATACGCACCGGGGCCGGAATAAGGATATACGGCGGTTCTCCTCTCTTCCATCTTTCCTCTCCTCCTAAAGCCCTTTTTTATATGTGTATGATATAAAGGCATTTCCTGTTCCAAAGGTTCTGTCACAAGTTTGTCAAAAAGTGTCGAAAATTTTAATATTTGAAAAACAGAAAAAAGTCGAATTGTTATGGTACGATATTATTAATATAAAGGAGAGGGGATGCACCATATGAACGTATCATACTTAAGAAATTGTTTTGCCGAGATGAAACAGTATGAGACAGACTGCATGAACAAACTGATGGATTTTGCCAAGTTTTTGTATATCCAGGGACATCTGACATTAAACGAATTTCGCACAAGTATGAAAGTTCTTGAAGCGAATGGCGCACAGCACCCTGCTTATGATATGAATACGGACGCCAGCTAAACAAACAAAAAGAAGACCGGGTTCTAATCCCGGTCTTCTTTTAATATATCGTCTTCTACGTTTTTCAGCGTATAGAGGACGGACTCCGTCAGATCTTTAAAGCGTTTTTTATGGATTTTGCAGAAATAGGACTGCATGAAAATTTCATTTGCATTTTCCTCAACCGAGCTGAGCTGCTCTTCATAAATGTATTTTGGCCGATTCGCCTTGATATAAGGCAGGCTTTCCGCCAGCCAGCTTTTCACTGTTTGTTCGAATCTCTCGACAGAAGGTTTGACAACCTCGAAAAAATCGTATTCCGTCCCTTCCTCTTTTCCCTTACTGTATCGTTCTTCCGCTTCTTTTACGAGGCGGATTAATTCCCGTGTCTGTACAAGAAGAGATTGTGTATCCAATTTTTTCACCTCGGGTTTATCGTACCAAAGGAAGACGACCGTTACAACGAATCCGGCTTATGCCGTCTCTCCTCTTGGCTCCACTCCCATTAACGTGCTGTTTAAACAAGCTGAGAGCTCTGCCAGTTCTTTTTCAATCAGATCGAGCCGTTCGTTCCAGCTAGCCCGCTTTTCATGCTCCGCCCGGCGTACGGCTTCTGTCAAAGCTTTCTCAGCAGACGACATGTGTGATTCCGTTTCCAAAAGCATTTGAAGGACCGAGTCTTTGCTTGCAAATCCGTTCATTTGCTTCCCTCCTTTTTGATCGCCTTCTATGCATTCTCCCCTATGCGCCCCCTCTCCTCCGCAGCTGACAAAACTAGAAGCAAACCGCCAAAGAAACTCATTTTCCAGCCAAACGCGCCGCTTTCGACAAGTGATCTTGCGAAAAATGGTATGATCAGCGCTTTTTTGCAAAATCTAAAAAGGTAAGGAGGTGCCCGCTGTGGAAAACAACAAAAAGAAATCACCTGCGAAAACAAAACCTGATGCTAAACAAACAGACACACTGGATAAGAAATTAGGCGGACCTAACCGCCCGTCCACTTAAAAAGCAAGGAGAACCCTTGCTTTTTTCTGTTTTACCTCTTATTCAGCCAATGCTCCAGTGAAAACAATGCCTGCAGCTGCCTTCTTTTTTGAAAATACCAATCGGTGATTTCGATCGTTTTCGGCAGTTTTTCATCTTTGAACATTGCCTCTCTCTTTCCTCCGCGAAACCAATCGGATTTTAATCCGTCTAATGAATGGGCAACAACGGGATAACACGTTCTCAAAAATGGCGAGGTTCTGATTTTAACCCCTGCCCAGCGTTCCATATCAAAGCGCGACCCGGTATGCGGAACACATGATGTAAAGTGAAAAAAACCGGGGAAAAGCTCAGGCGAAAACAGCAGCTCGCTTAATTGCTTGCCGAGCTTGATCCTTTCCTTTAAACTAGTGAAGCGTTTGACAGACACGCCGTAAAAAACGCCTTCTACCGTCGGAAAAATGACTGTGTTGAAGTGAAACCATTCACATAGCTGAAAAGGAATCGTCTGAAAAACATTCTTTTTAAACAAAGGATTTTGTATAATAGGAGTTTGGATAGTGTTTTGTTCATTTATAATGAGAGCGTACATGAGCCGCTTTTGATCGCGCTCATGCCAGAACCGCTCCCACTCCGTTTTCATAAATGAAGACACACCAAATGAGGAGAGCAAATGAAACAGCGGCTGGCCAAGCTGCTTGGACCAATGGTATAACAGGAGCTGCGGATAGGCGTCCGAAAAAATCAGCCAGTTCGCTCTTTCATACGTTAAAAACAGCCAGTTCTGCTGAAAAGCCGTAAGTCCGAGCTCGAATAAACGCCCTTTTAAATCGGTCATCGACCAGCCGGCATTCCTGGAAACAAATGAAGCCAAAAACGACCACTTGATTTCAGGATGGCGGTCAAAGTAGCGTTTGTAGGCATTTGTCCGTGAGATATTGTCCTTGTTCAGTTTTGCGGTCAGCTCTTGAATGCGGCTCGTCAGCTCCGCCGCGGAAAAAGTGTTGTGCAAGATCAGCCACTTCCGTTAGTATCCAGATTTTTGTAAAAGGAGGATGAAGAAAGTGATTCGTTACCCGAACGGCAAATCGTATCAGCCGAAAACAGCTGCCTCATCCTTGCAAAAGAAGCCGTCGTATTCCAATCGCGGCATGACCCTCGAAGATGACCTGAATGAAACGAATATGTATTATCAATCTCATTCGATTGCGGTCATCCATAAAAAACCGACTCCTGTACAGATTGTTCAGGTCGATTATCCGAAGCGAAGCGCTGCGGTGATCAAGGAAGCATATTTCAAGCAGTCGTCAACTACTGATTATAATGGGGTTTATAAAGGCCGCTACATCGATTTTGAAGCGAAAGAAACGAAGAGCCGGACCTCTTTCCCGCTTCAAAATTTCCACGATCATCAGATCGAGCATATGAAGCAGGTTGTGGCGCAAGACGGCATTTGTTTTGTTATCATATCCGCTTTTGAAGAAATTTATTTTTTGGAAGCAGAAAAATTATTTTATTTCTGGGAGCGGAAAAAGCAAAACGGCAGAAAATCGATCCGAAAAGACGAGCTTCAGGAAGCCGCTCACCCTATTTCACTTGGATACTCGCCAAGAATTGATTATATTAAGATTATTGATCAGTTGTATTTTTCGCCATCATAAATTATGATTTTAAAGTCATGTGAGCGGAAAGGTTTAACTACGAAAGGTTGAGATGTTATGTCAGATCAATTTAACAGCCGCCAGGAACGGCGAAAAGCCCAGCAGGGCAATAGCAGGTCTAATACTCATTCTAAACCCAAGAAAAAGAAAAAAGCAGGATTGTTTAAGAAAATTCTTTTATCCATTTTAATCATTGGTGTTATCGGCTTGATTGCCGGGGGCGTCACTTTTGCGGTGATGGTAGCGGACTCGCCGTCCCTTGATGACGCAAAACTGAAAACACCGTACTCTTCCACCGTCTATGACAAAAACGGAAAAGAAATCGCCGAAATTGGTTCAGAAAAGCGGACGTACGTGTCGATTAAAGACATCCCTGATTCCGTCAAAAACGCATTTCTTGCAACGGAAGACGCGCGTTTCTATGACCACCACGGCGTCGACCCGATCCGGATCGGAGGAGCGCTTCTGGCAAACTTCGAAGGCGGATTCGGTTCTGAAGGCGGAAGTACGATCACACAGCAGGTCGTCAAAAACTCCCTTCTGTCACATGAAAAAACGCTGAAACGGAAAGTCCAGGAAGTCTGGCTGTCGTTCCAGCTCGAAAGAAAATATTCAAAAGACGAAATTCTGGAAATGTATTTAAACCGGATTTACTTCTCGCCGCAAGCCTATGGTGTCGGAAAAGCGGCTGAACAGTTCTACGGGGTGACAGATCTAAACGACTTAACGGTCGAGCAGGCCGCAACGCTTGCCGGCATGCCGCAAAGCCCGAATAACTACAACCCGATTAAACATCCGGAAAAAGCCGAGAAACGGCGCAATGTCGTGCTGAGTCTGATGAATAAACACGGCTTTATCTCTGACGCAGAGTACAACAAAGCGAAAAAAGTAGCCGTCACAAAAGGCCTTGTCTCTCCGAAGGAGTACGCAAAAACAACGTCCAACAAATACAGCGCGTTTATCGAGCAGGCCGTCGCCGAAGTGAAAGAAAAAGCGAACGTCACTCCGGGAACGGACGGACTGAAGATTTACACGACGATTGATACAGATGCACAGGATTATGTGGATGAGCTGATGGACGGCGATTCGATCCAGTATACCGAAAAAATGCAGGCCGGCCTCACCTTGCTTGATACGAAGACCGGAGAAATCCGCGCACTCGGCGGCGGACGCGACCGGAAAGCAGGCGACTTTAACTATGCAGTAGATACGAAACGTCAACCTGGTTCAACGATTAAGCCAATCCTTGACTACGGCCCAGTCATTGAGAACAAGAAATGGTCGACGTATGAACAGATTAACGATGAAGCATACACGTATTCAACCGGAGATCCGATTAACAACTATGACAGAAGACACAGAGGCTGGATATCGATGAGAGAGGCACTTGTCGATTCTCGGAACGTTCCAGCTTTAAAAGCGTTCCAGGCAGCCGGAAAAGACAATATTGTAAAATTCGCAGGCAACCTTGGTCTTAACATAAATTCAGATGATTTAGTGGAAGCTTACGCAATCGGCGGCTTCGGAAACGGTGTGTCGCCTCTGCAAATGGCCGGAGCGTACAGCGCATTCGGCAACAACGGCTACTACAATGAGCCTCATACTGTTACAGCGGTGGAATTCAATGACGGCACAAAGCTTGATTTGACGCCTGAATCAAAGGCAGCCATGAGCGATTATACCGCATTTATGATAACGGATATGCTGAAAAGCGCTGTTCAGCGAGGAACAGGAACAGCCGCCCAAGTCAATGGCGTTACTGTAGCAGGTAAAACGGGTACGACGAACTTTACCGAGGACGACATTAAAAAACACGGCATAAGTCGAAATGGAGCGAGGGATTCATGGTTCGTCGGCTATACGCCGCAATATACGGCAGCGGTCTGGACCGGTAAAGAAGGCTTTAATTCGCTGAGCGCGAACGAACAGCAAGTCGCCAAACTTCTGTTCAAAAAACTGATTGCCAAGGTGGACAACGGCAGCGGCTCATTTGAAAAGCCTGACAGCGTCGTTGAAGCGACCGTTCT
>Ga0180433_10004305_pt1 | contig 20095 bp, 16 predicted proteins | sample SS_ome_8_FD_132980 | JGI IMG/M metagenome (GOLD analysis project Ga0180433, IMG submission 132980) | Hypersaline lake sediment archaeal communities from the Salton Sea, California, USA - SS_1_D_1 metaG | ecosystem: Environmental > Aquatic > Non-marine Saline and Alkaline > Hypersaline >... | reverse complement strand
CTTACGACCTGCCCCTTGTAGCAGCACCACACCCAGCCATAAAAGGGGACGAGCTCGGGGTGATGGTACTTGATCGCGATCCTGCCGGGAACGGCTATGTCCAGCACCGCCCGTTCGACTTGAGCGCAGGACTGCAGGGGCCTAACGTCGTGGTTGGGTGCGCAGGGATGCTCATTAAGCGAGAGGTGTTCGAGACGATTGGCCAACCATGGTTCCGCTGCGTCTATGATGAGGAGACAGGGAAGCTACTCAAGACAGAGGATTTTGATCTTTGTGACAGAGCGCATGCAGTGGGCATCCCTGTATGGGCCGATTGCGGCCTCAGACAGCAGCATGAGGTCTCGGTAAGGATTTAGGGCATGTCGAATATCTTCTCGATCAGCCACGAAAGCAAAAACTACACCGAGTGGGATTCACAGACAAACCCAGGAGATCTCGACATTGTTTCTGACGCTGCGCTTGCAGGTACTGTCTATGGCCTGGAAGTTACTGTTGATGACAGTGTTTCACATACCTGCGAAAAGAATATGCCTGGGTCATACAATGAGACCATAAGGTTTCGTTTCCATTTTGATCCAAACGGGTTAACAATGGCGGAAGGCGACTACTTCTACCTGGCACGGATAATCCGAGCCAATCCCTCTGTGGGTCTTTTCTGCTCCGCCCAGCTTCAGTATGAGAGTGGATATAAAGCAAAAGCTAATATTCAACACGATGGGGGTGGGACGCTCAACAGAAAGTCCTCTGTCCTCACAGATGGTCCCCATTACTTTGAAATCAAGCTAACCCGCGCTTCTGGCTCAGCTGCAAACGACGGCACTCTCTATGCGTACATTGACGGTTCGGAGTTTGGATCAATAACAAATTGGGACAACTACGATTCTTGGCTGGGGTTGACCTCGTTTGTCGCAGGAATTTCTGGAAGAGACGCTGGAACGTCAGGTGTGTTCTATCTCGATGAGTTCCTCATGCGAGATGACGATACACTAATTGGGCCGGCAAATGCTGTGTCATCTTCAGATATCTTTGCTGGTCCATATGACGGGAACCTCTACCTTCACGCGGGATTCACCACAACAATTCGGGGGCAAATACCAAAACCAGGGACATACGCGGAGGGTCGAGCTTGGGACGGCGATCTGTTTCTGGGTGATGACGCAGGAGCCCCTGGGAGCGGGAAATTCTATCGGTTAGTCGGCTTCAATGGAACGATCAGGTCTTCCTTCTCTGTAGGAACAGGAATCAAGCCCGGCTGTGCCTGGGACGGTGCGAATCTCTATACAGCGGACTACACTGCTGCGCACGGATCAGAAAGGGCATTCAAATACACAGGGTTCTCTAGCACTGTATCGAGTAGTTTCACCCTCCCATCTGGTTCACAATATGGAGTTACCCTAGACCACAACTTGAACTTTATCACGGTGGATAGAGACTCTGATAAGGTTACTCGATTTTCTGGCTTTACCTCATCAGTTGACACAAGTTTTACACGAGCAAACCTCAGCGGTTCTGACGCTTCTTGGGATGGGACTGATCTGTTCGTCTCAAGCATGGACGACAACAAGTACTACAAGCTCACTGGATTCTCCAGTACAGTAAGCTCATCTATCACGCAAGAAACAACCAACGGCTACGGACTCGCTGTCGCTGGTATGGCTCTGGATGTCACAGCGGGGCTTGGTGAAGCGACTGCGGCTGGTCTAGCACCTGTGGTTGGTCCAGTCGGGAACATAATCGTCGCAAATTATGCTGGTCAAAAGCATGTTCGTTTCCGCGGGTTTACATCAACAGTTGATAGTAGCTACACAACCGGCGACTCTCAGCCTTATGGGCTCGGGCACGATGGGACCAACGTGTTCAGCACAGGCAACGGGAACGATAAGCTCTTTAAGCATAACGGGTTTAGTTCGTCTTACATCACGAGCATTAACGCTCCCACTCTAGATCCCACAGCGATTTGCTGGGATGGATCCACGATGCTCTCTGGTAGCTGGCATTCAGACAAGCTTTACAAGCACGTTGGCTTTACAACATCCATAGCCAGCTCTTTTGGTGCTTCAGAAGTTCGCGGTGTTGAGTGGAACTGGGACGATGACAAGATGTACCATACAAGAGGAGACACAGCAACCAATGTCTTCCAGCATAACGGCTTCTCCTCCTCCATCGACAGTAGTTTTAATGGGCCAAACTGGTATGGTGCTGGTGTTGCTTGGATGTCATCATCTGACCTTTCTTGGGCTAGCTACAGCACGAATATCGTCTACCAGCTTACTGGCTTTTCTTCAACAGTGAAGAACAGCTTCAACGATAGCTTTGGCGGCGCACCAACTGGGACTGGTGACATAGCCTGGGATAACTGGGGGACAACTGATCCAGAGGAAGCTGTAACAGCAACCCTGTGGCACTGGTTGAATACTCATGTACGGCATCGAGTACGGAGATAATCCGTGGCTAATAATATCATCGATGGCAACAACTCAGCAGACAAGATCTATAAAAGAACTGGGTTTAGCGCCACAGTATCCGATAGCTTTAGTTCCCCAACGACAGGCCCGACAGATGTCGAGTGGGATGGTGCTGATGTTCACAGCGCGGAATCTGTAAACAATAAGCTATACAGACACACCGGGTTCTCTTCGACGATATCTTCCTCCTTATCAGGGCAGAGCACACAAACAAACGGTGTGTCCAGGCGAGAAGATGGTCTCTTCGAGGCGAGTGCCTTTACAGACAAGATATATCTCCATACAGGTCTGACGAGCTCGATCAAGTCGTCGATCTCTTCTCCTGCTACGAGTGTGTACGGTGTTGCCTGGGGACATGGTGTGTTCGGGGGGAATAATCTCCTGTCGTCCGACAGTGTAGCTAATAAGAACTATGTGAACTCTGGGTTTAGCTCAACTGTCTCTAACAGCTACAATGCAGGAAACGTAGCTACTGGTGTGACTTGGGATGGGACTGATCTATATGGACAGCAGGCACAAAGTGGTTCTGAAAAGCACCTAAAGTTTAGTGGGCTGTCCGCCACAATCTCGAGTAGCTACACAGTCACGTCTGGAAATCGCGGGATTACGATAGACCAGCGGACATTGCCAGCTGATTGGAACGTAGCCCTTGGGACGGCAACAGCCGAGGGACTCGCCCCAACAACTGACGTTACTCCAGTGACAAGGGAAGTCCTCTGGAGCTGGCTGAATACTCACGTACGACACAGGATAAGGCGATAAACATGCTAACGTCATCGGATCCCACACCTCATGGTGTGCGTGCCTGGAAGAATTGTGAGCCCTGGCTTGTATACACTGCGACTAATCAGCTCGAAGAATATCTGACTAAGGATAAGTCGGTCTTTGAGTGGGGCTGTGGTGGGTCGACTATTTGGTACAGCTGTCGTGCCAAGCAGGTGGTGTCGATCGAGCACAACAACAGCTGGTTTGAGAAAGTATCAGAGCGTGTACATCAGCTTATGCTGCCGAACGTCCGGATGTACCTCCGGGGAGGCAATGAGTACGCAGAATACGTTGCAGCGCCCCAAGAGTTTGATGAGATGTTTGATCTCGTTGTTGTAGATGGTCGCCAGCGCGTCCGCTGTATTAAGACTGGGATGCCTCTAGTCAAGCCTGGAGGATGGCTTGTTCTGGATAACTCGGAGAGGTCACGGTATCAGCCAGGGATAGCGTTGCTTACAGGTTGGGCGCGGCAGGATTATCAGGATCGTTGGACAACCTCTGTGTTCCAACGTCCAGGAGAATAGCTGTGGCTAAGGTCTTCAGGGCGACGAGGAGCCAGGATGCATTTTTGCATAGCACGGCGCGGTACCTGGGATTCATCGGCGGCATTGGCTCAGGGAAAACTGCTGCTGGGTCGGTGAAGGCTGTCCAGAAGATCTCCCAGGGTGAGGACGGCATTATCGTTGCGCCCGACTTTCCGCAGCTCTCAAGAAGTACTTGGCCGGAGTTCATGAAGTGGGCTCCGATGAGCCGCTGCACAAACGCGCACCTTGACCATCCATATACACAGAAGAAGATCATCACCTTCGACATCAACGGGAGGGACGTCACGATCTTCTACGGTGGTATTGAGAAGGAGCAGGGCTGGGCAGGCCCCAATGTCAACTGGTGCTGGTTCGACGAGGGCGGACGAAAGAAGACACGCAAGGCGTTTGACGTGTTGGCTGCTCGTATCCGTGTTGGGGCGAGCCCGCAGATGTGGATCACGACAACGCCTTCAGGAGTAAACCACTGGCTCTACGAAGTTTTTGTGAAAAAGCTCTTCAATGATGATGTTGAGCGGGCGCTTCAGGAGCTCGGGTGGAAAGGGAAGATCGTCGAGTACTTTAAGGGAAAGACGAAGGACAACAAAGACAATCTTGACCCCTTCCATTACGCCATGCTCACTGGCATGTATGAGGGTGAGTTCGCTCTGCAGGAGCTGGACGGTGAGTTCGTCTCGCTAGAAGGCCCTGTGTGGAGACAATTCGATGCGAAGCTCGACGAAGGCACTGAGGAGTTCGTCGGTCGCAATGTCAGCAAGCGGGCAGAGTACATCCCAGGTGCTCCTGTGGAGTGGTGGGTCGACGACGGGTTCACAAAAGGGCACCCGAGGGTGATCCTCATGGCCCAGGTCATCCCCCCAGATATCCATGTCTTTGACGAGTATATCGTTACTGGAGAGCTTGCAGAGCAATCTGTGAAGAACGCTTTGGATCGCTGCCCCACACACCCAACCACAGCTTATGTAGACTCTAGCGCAGCAGAGCTTCGATCGCGCCTATGGCAAGAAGATATCGACACGGTATCTGCTACACATGACGTCGCAGAGGGAATCAAGCGTGCGGCGTCATGGATCTTGAACGGTCGTGGAGAGACACACATAATCTTCCACCCGCGTTGTAGACAAGCACTAGCTGAAATCCCAGCATATTCAAGGCACCCTGTGACACAGAAGCCGCTCAAAGTCGACGACAACGCTGCAGATGCTCTGCGCTACGGGCTGTGGACAAAGGATCGGGAGGAAATCTGGGGAGAAGAAGTCGTCGGGGAAGACGTGTATGCTGGGGAGAAGGTAGACAAGCGCCCATCCGCACCGGAAGAACTAACTACAGTCGTTCCAGGCCAGTCAGAGCAAGAGATGTTTGCAAGTTACTTGGGGCGATGGGCAAGGTCTCTTAACCCAACAAGAAGGTAGTAACGCAATGCCTATTTTGGATCCGACAAAGCAGCTTGCGGTAAGTGTACAGACAACAGCAGCTGAGCACGCGATGTGGTCAGAGTCGCCTATTGTGATGTACTTTGCAAACCTCGCAGATACCGTACCTCCGTGGCCCTCCAAAGCCCGCGACATGAAATTGCGTGAGGCTATCCAGGAAGAGCCAACACTTGCTGGTGCAGTCTTCTCTATGGTTGCGAAGCTATGTGCCTTGGACTACAAGCTGAGCGGGCCATCTAAGGCAGTCCACCGCTACGACGACATTCTGCAGTCAGCAGACTTTGGCGCAGGTTGGATCTCCTTCCTCTCCAAAGTTGTGCAGGACATCTACTGCACAGACGCAGGAGGGTTCATCGAGCTGGGCCGCGCACCAAACGTCTCGAAAACATCAGCGCCCCAAGCGATTGCTCCGCTCGATTCGATTATGTGCCGTCATACAGGCGACCCTGCTCAGCCTGTGGATTACCAGGACGCAAAGGGCAAGGTCCACAAGCTTGACTTCTATGACGTCCGGACTCTCGTCGATTTTCCAACCCCAGACAAAAAGCATCGTGGGTGGGGATTCTCTGCTGTCTCGAGAATTCTCCGTGCTGCACAGGTAATCCGAGACATTGGGGTGTATAAGAGACAGAAAGTCTCAGGAAAGCGCGTTCCTGGACTGCTGTTTGTCAAGGGCATGAGCCACAACAAAATCAAAACAGCGGTCGAATCCGCGATGGTTCAGGAACAGCAGGAGGGAAGAACTCTATACACCGGACCTGCTATTCTTGCGTCTAATGATCCTGGCCTCCCTGTGGACGCTAAGCTCATTGAGCTCGCAGGTCTTCCTGATGGGTTCAATGAGGATATCGTGTACAAGTGGTACATCGCGACTCTCGCTCTAGCGTTTGGGACGGACTACAGCGAGTTTGCGCCCCTCCCTGGTGGCAACTTGGGGACAGCCGCGCAGGTTGAATCTATGTCGGCAAAGTCGCGGGGTAAGGGTCCTGGTCTTCTTGTTCAGCTCATCGAGTACACAATGAACCGTTTCATCCTCCCCCAGACGATAGAGTTCCAGTTCACAGCGACAGACCCTGCAGCAGAGGAAGCGCGAGTCGAGCTTTCCCACGCACGTGCACGGGAGCGAGCACTCAGGATAAACTCTGGCGAGATCACCCCGAGGCAAGGACTGCTCCTTGCAATCGCCGAGGGAGACGCACCAGAAAGCTTCGCAGCAGCGTTGGATCCGGAGACAGAGGAGGAGGAGAACATCGTCCATGTTTCACGGTCTCTCGCTGACATAAACGGTGCTTACGCGCAGGTGAGCAAGGCGCTCAAGAGTCGGGGCTTATAATGCCTGTTCGTGAGAACGAGGGCTGGGAGGAGTACTACAGGAGTGCACCAGCTGCTGAAGTTGTGCTCTTCCGGCTTGGTGACACAAAGCTTGGGTTCAAACCTGTCACGCCCAAAGTGTGGTCGCTTGCACCTGTGCAAAAGCGTTTGCGTGATGCGCTTGATGAGGTCGGAAAGCTTGGGGTTGAGCTGTACAAGAGGACCGTGGTTGGTTGGGAGTACGCCCCAAAGTTCCGCGTAGATACATCTGACCTCACAGCGGAGAAGATGACTGTTCGTGTTACTGGCGCAGGCTCCCAACCTATCCCTGGGGAGAAGGGCGAGGACGGGACAACGGCTGAAGACATCTATAACTACGTGGACCAAGGAACACGGCCACACGTAATCACAGCGAAGATCAAAACAACTCTCGATGCTGCAGAAGAGTATGGGACGGTGTTGGTTGGTGCTGGTCAACCAATGCTCGTTTTTAGGCGAGACTATTTCCCAAGGACACAACCAGGGTCCTTGGGGTCTGGACCGAGCAGCGAGTCTGGTCCGTTTGTTCAGAAGCCAGAAGTGCATCACCCAGGGATCATGCCACGTGGGTTCTCGCGAACGATTGAGAAGTTGCTTAGGACAGCGCTTGTTGCGCGGGCGCAAGAAGCGATAAAGCAAGGCGTGAAAGATATAGACAAGAACGCCGAGGGTGACTAACGAAAAGGCGAAAGGACTTGCAAATGGCCACCAAACATGGTATAGGTACATTGGAGGTACTTGACATAATGTCCACGGTATTGGGCTTGTCTGCAGCACGCCTCACTCTTTCCTACCAAGGCAAGGACTGCTCTGTCCTTTGTCTTACCGCAGAGGACGGGGAGCAGTTCTCCTTCATCACAGAGGAGAAAGGGCTGGAGATCTTCCCGGAATTCTTTGGGGTGTGGGATATGTTTTCTCTTCAGAAGGACGCCACACTGCTTGCGCAGTGGTTAGAGGAGAAGGGAGTGACACTGGAGCATGAAGAGCAGCCCGAAGAAAGTGCCCCCGAGGAGGAGGCGACGGTTTCCGAGATCCTTCTACGCAACTTGTCGGAGGCGTTTCTCTCTGGAGAAACAGCAGAGAAAGCTGTCTGGTCTGCTGCCGAGGTCAATGAGCTTCCAGACAGCAGCTTTCTGTACATCGAGCCGGGCGGGAAGAAAGACGAGGCGGGGAAGACAACCCCAAGGTCGCTCCGGCATCTCCCATACAAGGATGCGAGCGGCGAGGTGGACATGCCTCACCTGCGAAATGCCGCAGCACGGGTGTCTCAAATCAAGCTCCAGGATGGATCAAAAATTCCTCAGGCAACTGTAGATAAAATCAAGAAAACGATAGCTAGCCTGATGGAGAGCCAGTCGAAGGCACGTGATATGCCTAACGAGGCTGGCGCTGGCTACTGTGTGTGTGAAGAGTGTGGGTATCAAGAAGAGCACACTCGAGGGGTTCCTTGCATGGATAGGAAGTGCCCCGAGTGTGGTGCTCGTCTTATCCCTAGAGACGTGGCAAAAGAGACGGAGATTCAACGCTTCTTCAGAAAGGTGGTGGACTTTGGATCGAATCTTCTTGGTAAGACAAGCCTGCCAGAGAAGGCGGACGACGCCCAGCTAACGCCTGGATTCTTTACGATAAAAGACGTAGACACTGGGCGGCAGCGATGGGTTGGGATAACATCGACGGCTTTCGTTGACAAAGAGGGTGAGATCGTTTCCCAAACAGCGCTGGAGAAGTCGGTAAGTGTAGGGCCAGAGCTCTTGGGCGAGCTTCGTTTTTGGCACACTCCAGGAATTTCTTTTGGAACATGCGACTTCCGAGCGACCCACGGGCTGTGTCTAATCGAGTCAGGTCTGTGGCGAGACGATGAGGCTGGCGCAGCTGCTGCAAAGGCAGTCGCAGAACATCCTGAGATGTGGGGACTGAGCCCAGGGTTCTTGTTTAACCCCACAACGCTAGAAAAAGATGTGGCAATCAACGGTGCACCTGTCCGAAGTGTCTACAACGACATCGTGATCGTTGAGCGTTCCATCCTACCCAGCGCATGGGCGGCGAACTGGTTTACACAGATACGAGCAACAAGCGAGGAGAAAGACATGGATCCGAGAAAACAGGAAGCCCTCGTTACCCTCGTTGGATCAGCGGTGGCTGAGCAGGTCCTCAGCGAGGCCGACGAGGTGAACAAGAAGAGCCTTTCTGACGGAGCAGTGTTCAAGTCAGCTGAAGCGATCGACGCGAAGGTGACTGAAATCGCTGCTGCGATGAAAGAGACCAACCCGGACGCGGCGAGTGTCCTCGAGGAAGCTGCTGCCCTTCTAGCAGAGAAAGACACAGCGGAGGAGGATGGCAACGATGACCAGTCCGAGACCATCAACGAACAGGCGAAGGAGGTGATCCTCGGTCTCCTTCAGAGCCTCCCTGACTGTGAGGTCAAAGAGACGCTCTCCAGTGCTCTGGAAGGTAAGGAGAAGCAGGTAGAGGAGGAGGAGGAAGACGAGGAAGACAAGGAAGACACCGACGATAAGAAGAAGAAGTCGTTGGATACTGCAGGAGATGATACTCCCGAGGGCTCTGCATCCGACGCGGCGGACGATAACGCGGTGATGAAGACGCTGACGGCCATCCAGGAGCAGATGACAAAGCTCCAGGGTGACGTTGCACATCTTCAAGAGCAGGGCAATGTTCGGAACATCTTTGCGCCAGGGATGATGCCATCCCAGTCGCAGAGCAATGTCTCGAAAGATGTGGACCCCGTGGTAGGTTCACAAGATGAGGATGGCTCTGCTCCGAAAGTCCTCAAGAATATGGCAGAGCAACTGACACAGCGTATGTTCACGCAGAACCCTGGAGGTAGTAGCAATGGATAAGGACATCAAAGAAGCCCTGCTTACACTCACGAAGCAGGTCTCTGGGCTCGCAGCCCAGCAAGGGTACGCAGAGAAGACTGTCTCAGGCACTCCTGATGTTCAGCTGATCTTCGGCCCGAACGGTATCTTCTCAAACTTTGGTCTCGACGACACCGTTATCAACGCTGGCATTTCCCCACGAGGAATCAGCGGGTTGCTCCCAGCGTTCGGCACAGAGGTGACTAACCCTGTGTACGCCTTCATCACAGGCTTTGAGTCTGACGGTGAGGATGAGGTCAACGGTGTTTGCGACGACGCGCCCGGTGGCGTGATCGAGGTTGCCCACCAGACGGCGCAGTTCGGTCGTGTCGCCCGAGGCAGCCAGGAGATGGAAGTCAACGAGCTCATGCAGGTCCTCAACGGCAAGCTTACCACGAACTTGCGCGTGCAGGGATCCATGCTTGGGCAGGGGCACCAACTCCTGACTGGTGAGGCAAACGACGGCCCGGCTTTTATCCAGAGCGTCCTCCAGACGCAGATGGTTATCGTCGGTGTGCTCTTCCAGCGATGGTTGGCACGGCAGGTCTTCACCGGCAACCCAGCGAACAACTCCGTGGGCGGCGGGTACAAAGAGTTCCCCGGCTTGGACATGCTGATCTCCACAGGGAAGATCGACGCCTTCTCTGGGACGGCAGCCCCTGCTTTGGACTCTGACGTTAAGGACTTTGCGTACAACCCTGTGGACGGAGCATCTCCGGACATCCTGCAGTACATCTCGATGATGCACTACTACCTGATGCACGTTGGTGAGCGCACTGGGCTTGCTCCGGTAGATCATGTACTTATCATGCGCCCGCAGCTTTTCTTCGAGCTGACTGCAGTGTGGCCTTGCAAGTACTTGACCAACCGTTGTGCGAATGCAGCTGGAACGAACGTCGTCGTCCTCAACGACGAGACGAACACCAGCTATCGTGACCAGATGCGCAATGGTAGCTTCCTGTGGGTAAACGGCGTGAAGCTTCCGGTCATCACAGATGATGGGATCTACGAGGATAACGCCGCGACCACAGACCAGCTCAACCCTGGGCAGTTTGCTTCCGACATCTACTTCCTTCCTGTGCGTGCACGCTCGATGCCTGTGGCGTACTGGGAGTACCTGGATTACACCAGAGCAATGTCAGAGACGGCAGCCATGCAGGGTCGTCAGTGGTGGGCGACGGACGGCGGCAGATATCTCTGGACTATGCAGCAGTTGAACTACTGCTTCAAGCTCCAGGGGAAGATCGAGCCACGACTGGTTCTTCGGACCCCGCACCTCGCGGGACGAATCACCAACGTGCGCTACTCGCCGCTCCAGCACCTGCGCTCCTGGGATGAGGATTCCCCTTACTTCAAGAAGGGTGGAGACGAGACCTATAGCACACCTCTTGATTACTACAGCGAGTGGAATCCGCTAGAGCAATAACCTTTATCGTGTGGGGAGCCTTGTGCTCCCCACACAGCCTTTTCCGAGGGCCAAACATGCAGATTCTTATACCGACCTACGACGATTACAACTTCTTGGTGCCACCAAACATTGCATGTATCAGGCGATACTGGCCAAAGTGTCGCTGGGATATCCTTGTTGTCAACGGTGGAAAACGACAGATCCCCTTGAACGACGACAAGGTTCGCGTCCTCTACCTTAACGAGGACAAGAACTATGGCTCGAACCTCCTCCATGCGATCGACACAGCGGTTGATGACGAGCATCTTCTGCTCTGGCTAGACGATTACATGCTGTTTCACCTTGACCATAGTGTCATTAATGCTGCTGTGAGTCTTGTGAAAAGCCCAGAGATTCCTTCTGTCCGCCTCTCAAAGATGTACACTCCAGAGCGTGAGCCGTACGATGCTGACGCACGGTTCACATACATCGACATGAAAGCGCAATACAGTTTCTCTCAGCAAGCGTGCTTCTGGGAAACCTCTGTCTTTCGTGATAACCTGCGTGAGGGGGAGGACCCCTGGGAGACAGAGCTCAATGGCTCAGGAAGAATAGAGCACTCCCCAGACGGAACATTCCGCCCGTTCCTCGGCGTGCTCGTGCCTGCCCTGGAGTATCACAACATCTTGAACAAAGGAGTCTTTGACGCCAATGCTACAAAGTGGCTGCTCAATCAATCCCGGTGGTAGCGAGTTCCTAAGATCAGATGGGTTCCTGCATGTCGAGAGCGACATAGATAAAGACGAGCGCGTAGCTCTTCGGAACATCGCCCTAGACATCCGTGTGTGGCCCATCCGCACTTCCCCGACGTTTGTCTGTCTAGGTTCTGCGTCTGGTGTTCTTGAGACCACTCTCCGCTGTGGATGCCCGGAAGCTAGTATTGTCAGCTTCTCGAAGCGCCATGGATTCCTTGGGCAGAACCATTTCATTGGAATGGCTAGCGTCTCAGCAGAAACTGCGCACAACTTTCTACACACAGGGATACACCTAATCGTTGGCTCGGAAGATCTTGCCGACCCCATCGGTCTAGGCACGATGGCTGCGCTCGTCGGGTCGCTTCTCCCTGGTGGATACGTTATATTCATCGTGAACGGAGCTCAGCATGTTGCGGTGCTACAGTTCTTGCAGGAATCTAGGCAGCTTGTCGAGGAGGCCCCCATTGGGAAGCTCCGCATATTCCACCGCCCAGGGGGACCTGCAGAGCTGACTCCCTTTGTGTCTTTTGTAACACGAACATGCAATCGTCCAAGGCAGTTGGCACACAACATCGCATCCATCAAAGCACAGACGGACCAGAACTACGAGCATATCGTTCTCGCGGACGACGTGGGAGAAGGGCTGTACCGCGCAAACCAGATCCTTGGGGAGGAGAAAGAACGTGTCCGTGGGACGTACGTGATGGTTCTCGACGATGATGATATACTGATTTCCACAGGTGTAGTCTCTGAGGCCAAGCACATCTGGACGTTCAAAGGAAAGCCAGAGGTCATCGTGTCCAAAGTCTGGCGCTTGACGGAGGTTGTCCCAACGGCCTCAGGGTGGAGACTCGAGAAGTACGACGAATCCAGAAAGAGTCATCGTGTGTGTAACTGCTATCTTGTCCGCAAAGATCTGTACATGAAAACGATCGACGCCTTCGGCGTTCCTGTTGCAGGAGACCAATTGTGGCAGAGGGCGTTTTTTGGGCAAGCCAAAAGCTTTTTCTGGTGGGACGCTATTGTATCTGCAAACACACGTATTGGTCGCTGTGAGCAAGAAGAGGAGGGCACAGTATGGCAACTCAGCTGATCATGGATCGTTGGCCCAATCTGCAAAGAAACGTCCCGGAGCTATTCGACGTCCAGCCGGGCAGCATCGACATGCTGTACATCGGGGCGAACAGAAACAGGCACCACTACATGCCGGAGTTCTATGGCCTCGGCTATAGGATCACACTCCTCGAGGTGTGGGAGCCATATCTCAAAGGCATGGAACACAAAGAGATGGTCTTTCGTGCTGTGCTCGGAGATGTCCGAGACGCTGCAACGCTATCCCTGGGGAAGAGAATGTTTGACGTCGTGTTCTTCTGGCATGGACCAGAGCACCTTCCTCACGAGGACCTAGAAGACACGCTGTTCTCACTGGAGCGCATTTCTCGGTCCCTCGTTGTGCTCGGATGTCCTTGGGGAAAGTACCCACAAGGTGCTGTCAATGGGAATCCTTACGAGGTACATGCGAGCCAACTCACTCCAGCAGACTTTCAAAAGTATGGCTACTCAGTGGATACACTGGGGACTCGTGATGTGATCGACAGCAACGTCCTCGCCTGGAAAGTTCTCCCACGGCGAGTGCGGCGACGGTCGGGGGACAAAGCAGCTTGGTTGTCTAATCTCGGGCTGACGTAACGTCTTTGCTGAGGGCCAAAAAGATGAACAATAACGTGCGACTTTACATGACGCCACGCCCCAAGTCGACGAAAAAGCACCAGTGCGGTGTTGATGTCGTCGTGCACCAAATGTGGTCAAGGCTCAAGAAGTTTGGGGTAGATCTTACTGAAGATGTGCGAGCTCCTGTGGATGTTGTTGCAACCCACATCAATTCGCATGGTCACGCAAGAGTGCCAGACGTTCTGCATTGCCACGGACTTTATCCAACAGGAGAGCTAGAGACGCCAAAGTGGATGTGGGAGGTTAACAAGACAGTCATAGAGGCTGTGAGGCAAGCCGAGCGTGTGACTGTCCCGTCGCCTTGGGTTCAGCAGCTCTTCGCCCGAGACATGGGTTTCCTGCCAACCATCGTTCCTCATGGAATAGAACTGAGCGAGTGGCCCATGAGGAAGCGCCCTGAGACGAGATTTCAGAACAGACTCCGCATCCTTTGGAACAAGAACCGAAGTACGCCTGTTTGTGACGTTAGTCCAGTCGATGACCTTGCAGACATTCTCGACGACGACATGACGCTGTTTACTACAGTTGGGAAAGACACGAGAAACTGCCGGGTCGTAGGCACAATGTCTCGAGAGCGGATGAAAGAGCTGATCTACGAAACAGATGTGTACTATGCATCTACTCGAGAGACATTTGGAATCGGCACACTTGAGGCCTTGGCTGCAGGCTGCCCTGTGCTTGGCTGGAACTGGGGGGCGACACCAGACATCATCGAGCACGACGTTGATGGTTTTCTTGTAGAGCCGGGAGACATCCAAGGGACGTACGAGGGGCTACAGCATATCTGGAAGAACTTCGAGCGGATGTCGCTTGCTGCCCGGAAGAAAGCAGCACAGTTCTCCTGGGATGCTGCTGTTGAGCAGTATGCTGAAGTTTATCGTTCTATTGTTGCTCAACGTGAGAGCCCCCAGAGAGATCACGTCACAGTTGTTGTTCCATGCTACAACTACGAGAAGTATGTTCGCGACACTATCGAGTCTGTGAAGGCGCTTGACTATGAGAACTTTGACTGCATCATTGTCAACGACGGGTCCACAGACAGCTCTGCACAGATCATTGAACAGACGATCAAAGGCGATGACCGTTTCCAACTCATCAACAAAGATAACGGTGGAGTCGCCTCTGCGCGTAATCTTGGTGCCTATCGCGCCTCGGGGGAGTATGTAGCTTTCTTGGACGCCGATGATGTCATATACCCAGGCTTTATCCAAGACCTACTACCTCCCCTGAGGCAAGATAGATCTGCAGCTATTTCTTACGGCGGGTTGGGGATCATTACTCCGGACGGGAAAAGAACTCGAGGCGCAGGTGACTGGCCAGGACCGTATTCTGCCGAGAAGCAGTTTGCTAAGAAGAACAGAATACCCTCTTGCTGCTTGTTCCGCCGAGACATCTTTCTCCGCACAGGGGGCATTCGACAGAGATTTGCACCGACAGAAGATGCCGAGCTGTGGACGAGGTTCCCACTCCTTGGCTACAAGGGGATCCAAGCAACGACTGAGGCGGTCTATGACTACAGGCTGCACAACGAGAGCGCGTCTATGGCTGTACGGGGTGGGAAGGAGCCAGACTGGACGTCTTGGCTCGGCCCGCTCAACGGTGCAAAGATGCCCTTTGCTTCTCTTTCTCAGCCTGCATCTGGCATATCACATCCTGTGATCAACTATGACAAGCCTGAGATCTCGTTCATCACCCCAGTAGGCCCTGGGCATGAAGCCGATCTCGTCGACGCGCTGGACTCTGTAGCAGCGCAGAGCTATGACAGATGGGAACACGTTGTTGTTGATGACACCGGAGGGGACCTGGAGAACTGGGGAGACATACCCTACAAGATCAGGTATCCCTGGGTTGTCTGGGTGAAGAACGAGAAGCGTGGAAATGTCAGTGCAGCGCGAAACCTTGGGGTGAGAAAATCCTCGGGAAGGAACATCTGCTTTCTCGACGCAGATGACTTTCTCTATCGGGACTACTCAAGGTAACTCTAGGTATTCTAGAGAACTGCACAAACGAGAGCCGTCTTGTCTACACGGGTTGGGTGTCTCTGCCAAACAACGAGGCGCATAACGCAGAGAACTGGAATGTTGATCGTATCCGAGACCACGCGCTTTTCGCTGTGACGTTTACACATCCCAGGACGATGTTTGATACCATCGGCGGCTTTGACGAAGAGCTGGACCTGTGGGAGGACTGGGACTACGTTATTCGGCTTGCTCTTGCTGGGTTTGTTGGCATTCGATCGAAGGAGCACCTCTTCGCTTACAGATATGACACAGGAAGTAGGCGAGAGGCGAGCCTCGCAAAGAAGGACGTGCTTCTCCGGAAGATCCGCGCAAAGTATGCAACGCAAAAGCCCACCAAGCGCCGTGGTTGAGGGGGCTCAAAGAATCTGAGCACCGTCGGTGCTCAAGCGATAAGAGTCGTTGTAGAGAACCCGTTTGATCTTGGGAGACCTACAAAGCCTGAGAAGCCAAAGCTATCTGCGTTAGAGCGGACTGAGACGGTCACGGTTGAGTTCTTGCTGAACATCAGCGGCGCACGACAGTTTCCGTTGTCCCGAAAGAAAGCATATAGGTTCGACGCAAAGAGCAACAGAGTGAAGAAGATGATCCGTGGAGACGCAGAAACATTGGTTGAGCGGTACGGCCCGCAAGCCTTTCGTGTTCTAGAGGACCAGGAAAAAGAATAATGGCTATAACCAGGACCTCAACTCTACTAAGCTTGGATCAGTACGCAGACATAATGCAGCTACATCCAGATCACTTCAATCAGGTGTTTTCGTCTGGTCAAGCTGTTCGGCTGGCTGGTGGTTTCTTGTACTATCAGTATGGATGGAATCACGACGGCCATGTGTCAAGAGACCAAATCGCTCGAGCAATTGCAGAAGCTGAGCGGCTGATCGCAACTGAGTTGGGGTTCTGGCCCGCGCCAAAGTACATCACGAACGAGCAGGAACAATACACCTCTCCTCGGGTGTTTCCTCCTGAGCGATACGACCAGGGCGGAAGGCAGGTAGTCCAGCTTAAGTGGGGGCAATTCGTTGCAGCTGGGTGGAGAACAACAGCACTGATCGAGGCTGGGGTTGACATAACGGCTGCTAGGATCGATACTGATGGTGACGATTGGGCGGAGACAGTCACGTTCTCAGTCACACACGCAAGCGCCAGTTCTTGGCTGCCGAAGGAGATCGGAGTGTTCGCTGCTGGCGACACACCAGACGATCTACATCGCATCAGAGATCTTACAGTGTCTATAGATGACACAACGATCACGATCACGGGGAGAGTGTCGAAGTTCGTCAAGATGGCCAAGTGGGAGACAAACAAGGGGCTTGACGGTGACGACGCGGACATCTTTCTTGCTTCCGTTGATGTCTATCGGATCTACACTATTGACGACGATGATAACCCCCCTGTGGAGTTTGGGTGGGAAAAGCAAACAGAACCTACTCAATATGGAATCGTCGCTGGGACTTTACAACCAGTCAAGGCCGAGACGAGCCTTGTCTCACTCGTCCCAAGCACTTGGGACGAAGATACAGAAGCGTGGGTTCCTCTCTGCTCAGGCAGCGTCCTGATGTATGGGAGCCCCAAAGTTGTTCGCTACAACTACTTGGCTGGGTGGGCCACAGACGCGCAGGGTAGGATGGCACCCCCACTAGACAGAGCAGTTGCAGCTCTTGCCACAGCAAGGCTGCCTGGACCAATCACTTGCGGAGGAGAATCTATCGACAAGATCTACAACTACTGGCAGGAAGTTCCAACGAGAGAAACTGCGCAAGGAAGAAGGCTTTGCCCGTTCGGGCCACAACGGGGGGCTTGGGAAGCGTGGGAGACAGTTCAGTCCATGCGCCAAGTCAACGGCTTCTCACTGTAATGGACTTGAGAAGATCTTGGAGGTAACACGAAATGAGTAGCCCAGCATATCAAACAGGCCATGGCCGGGTATACCTCCAGCGCTCCGGTGCTGGCCCCGGCAATCCTCTAGAGTACCAAGGTCGTGCGCGGATGGGCACGTTCACTGTGCCCAAGGGTGACGTCACTGCTGTGTATGCACCCTCGGCAAAGCAGTACGACCGCTTTGATGTCGTCGACGAGATTCGCGGCGAGGAAGGTCTCCCGACTACAAGCATCATTGCACGACTGAGCACAGACAACCCGATCCTCACTGAGCACTGCTCTTTCCACTTGCAGGCAAGATATGGAAAGTGTGGGAACCCCTTGGATGTTGAGGGGGGCTGGGAGCTGATCCTCGGCTATGAGCACGCAACAGTAACAAACATCAGTGGTGAGCAGCAGACGGCTATCCAGCCGGAGGATCGTGCTGTCGTTCTTATCACAGGCGATGTCACAGCTCGAAAGCTCTGGGAGATCCAGCGCCTGTCGCTCACTGAGGTTGCAAAGACCAACATCACCGGCGAGGTCGTCGACATCGAGGTTTCAGACTACATCTCCTGTGGAGACTGTGGCTACATCTCTGATGGCGAGCAGCGTGTCTTCGCGGTGGCAAAAGGCTCTGGTGCTGGCTCTCCTGGGCTTTCCAGTGAGCTACTAATCTCTAGCGACGGCGGATCCACGTGGTCAGAATACGACATTGACACGTTGGCAGTCGCAGAGAACCCCAGCGCTGTGACACTGATCGGAACGACTATTGTCGTGGTGAGCCAGGACTCGATCTCGATGCACCTTGCGTCGCTGTCTACTCCAGGCACATGGTCAGAAGTAACGACAGGCTTTGTCGCTGGCGGAGCGCCTAACGACATCTCTTCAGTTGACTCTGCGCATACCTGGATCGTGGGTCAGGGCGGGTACATCTACTTCATCGAAAACCTTGCGGATGGCGTTGAGACTGTCCAGGCGGATGGATCGGCGTTTTCGGACAACCTAACATGTGTCCATGCTCTGAGCCAGAACTATCTCATCGCTGGCGGAGAGAACGGGCTTCTTGTCCGCACCACAAACGGTGGTTCGACGTGGAGCGAGATGACCAGCCCCACAGTCGCAACGATTAACTGTGTGTGGATGCGCGACGAGTACTCATGGTTCGTCGGAACGTCGAATGGTCGTTTGTACTTCACGACAGACGGCGGCACAACCTGGACAGAGAAGAACTTTGGAAGCCTCACGGGGAAGGGCGAGGTCTTTGACCTTGGCTTTGCAGACTCGCCGGACAGCCCGTATGGTTTCATGGTAATCTCTGATGCCAGTGACAATGGGTACATCTTCCGAACGCTAGACTGTGGTGCAAGCTGGTACCAGTTGCCAGACTACGAAGGCTCCACACCGTCTAACCACGGACTGAAGTGCCTATCTGTTGGCATCTCCGGAAACTTCGCGATCACTGGAGGACTTGCGACAGATGACACGGATGGTATCGTTGTTGTCGCAGAATAGTTCCTAAGGAGTTTTGGGGAAGCTGAGGTAGCTGTGGCCCTCCTGCCTCAGCCTTCCCCTTAACTCGATGGTAACTAAGAGGGCCAAAACAAGGAGGGCTTACTATGTCTGCAGACGATGGGGAGCTGACTCTCCCGCCGGTGGCTGAGGAAGAGGAGATAAACCAGGCGATTGAGGAATCCATTGAGGTGAGTAACGTCTTTGTGACGTCTACGGGGGTTACAGTAGAGGTTAGCCCAATGGCTTCGCAGATCGTCACGTCGTTCATCGCGAAGCTTCCTGTGCCTGACCCGCCTCTAATCGAGATTCCTCATAGCCGAGGGGGGTCACACACGGAGAAGAACTATGACGACCCTGACTACCTCAGGAAGATCAGCGAACGGCACGCAAAGGTTGCTGTAGGAATTCAAAACATCACCCTTCTCAAGTGCGTTAAAATCCTCGAGCTTCCTGAGGGGATGGATTGCTACGAAGAAGACTCTACCTGGATGGAAGAGTATGAGGCAATCTTCGGGATGGATCCGAACGACTTCTCCGAAACGACGCGCCATCTAGAATGGCTTAAGTGGCGCGTGATTGTCACGGAAGAGGATGACGACCAAGTAACGGAGATTGCTAGGACCAAGAACCCGGTGGGCAGGGAGGAAGCCGCGAAACTGGCGGAATCGTTTTGATGTCCGCGTAGAGGGGGAGCCAATTGGACGCTGGCTTGAGTTCGTTGGCTCCCCCCAGGCAGACTCGCCACCAATCACCTATAACAACCTATACGAAAAGGTCAGAGCAGCGTCGTCAAAAGATTTGTTGCTGAGTGAGTTTGACCAGCTTAGTCGGCTGGATCAACTAACCATCATGGCGGAGCAGCTCGTAGAGGCGCAGATTTCTCTGGTCCAGCAGAGGTGGCGAGAGCTTCACAAGAAGTAGGAGACTGCAAGAGTAATGGCTACATACACACAGCTTGGCTTGGAGATGGTTGTCCTCCGCGCAGGCTCTGCAGTCAGCCTTGTGAGTCGTCTTACTCGAGGAATCAATCAGCTCGCTGAAACAGCACAAGATGCTGCTGTTGCCTCTCTGAAGAACACCAAGGCATATCAAGCGCAGACCGAAGCGATTGAGGAGCTGACTGGTGCGAAGAAGAAGGCTGCTGAAGCATCGCTAGCACAAGCAGAAGCAAATGTTCGAGAGCAAGTCGCCCAGCAACAGGCGCGACTTGCTTTTACTTTGTCTGCACAAGCATTGTCCTACGTAGGCACGGCACTTCGGGATGTTCAGAAAAAGGGAATCGAGGTTGCTTCGGCTACATACACACAGGCGAAGGCGACTAAACAGCTTGCCGCGAACTATGGGATCACAGCAGAAGCAGTTGAAACATACATCAACAGCGTCAAGGCACAGAGCTTT
>Ga0180433_10004304_pt1 | contig 20095 bp, 19 predicted proteins | sample SS_ome_8_FD_132980 | JGI IMG/M metagenome (GOLD analysis project Ga0180433, IMG submission 132980) | Hypersaline lake sediment archaeal communities from the Salton Sea, California, USA - SS_1_D_1 metaG | ecosystem: Environmental > Aquatic > Non-marine Saline and Alkaline > Hypersaline >... | reverse complement strand
GCTGTAAATGAACCGATTTGAAGTATGCAGCCCTCTGTTTTGTAGGCTCTTACTTGATTATTTGCACGATTTGTGAAATTTAGAACTTCAATAACACATGTTCCACCTAAATAAATATATGAATTACTAACCCTTGGAGCACTATCAACATTTATAATTTCTTTAATTTTTCCACCACCGGCAATGGTTATTGTTCCAGCATCGCCAGTATTAGCGCCACTACCGGCACTTGCGTTGATAATATTAGCATTAACAGAACCTAAAAGAGTAATTGTTCCACCATCGCCGCCATCAGCACCACCAATACCGTTTCCACCTTTAGCAATTATATTGGTTAATTCTATTGAAGTATTCCCATAAACAATTATATTACCACTATTGGCACCGGAGTTCGCCCCATTAAGGTAGTTTCCAGCGCTTACATCAATATAAGAAGATCTTCCCTTTAAGTTTCCTTGTACTGTAAGATTTCCACCAAAACTGGCTATAATACTATTTACTGAAGAGCCGCCTCTCATATCAACAACACTTCCACCACCAGTATAAAGCAAAGTTAAATCGTTTTTAATAAAAATATTTTTACCATCGGCTCCACCACCATTAGCAATAGTTCTGCCACCATATGTTTTCATAATTTCAACAGTAGCATTGCCGTTTATAGTGATTGCTCCTGCATTTCCGGCGTTAGTACCGTTTCCGCTATGCGAATCAAGGCTTTTACAAACACAAGAATTATCAATTAATATTGAGCCAGCATTGGCTCCAATAGATGAAGCGCTATTGCCACTATAAGTTTTAATATTTGCAAGAGGAGCGCTTAATTTTCCATATATTGAAACGCTTCCACCATTACCAACACTTGTGCGAGAATTACCACTTGAACAATTAATCTCTGTTAGCGCGCCACCAATTAAATCTCCATGCACAATAAGGCTTCCACCATTGCCAGTATTTGAACCTGTGGCAGCGCTGTTTGATGAGCTATAGAGCCATATCCTATGATTGCCTGCAATGGTTGAATTTATTATTAAACAACCGTAAACAGTCAGGTTTCCGCCATGTCCACTAGTGCCGCCTGTGACTTGTTGGCTAAAAGCATCAACATATTTTACTTTTAAATCACCCTTAATTAAAATATTACCAGCGCTTCCACTGCTTCCGTTATTTGATTCTTCTCCTCCGGTTGTTGTTATTCCGTTTATAACGTCACAAGGCCCATGCACAGTAATATTTCCACCATCTCCACCATCTCCGTCACCAGCAGCAACACTATTTCCGCCCTGGCTATCAAGATAATCTCCGATATAGGAGCCAAGCTCTATGTCTCCTCCGTCAAATGCATTACCAACTAGCGAAATTCCACCGCCAGCCGTAATACCTAAATTTTCACATAAACCTTTAATATCAACATCGCCACCATCTGCTTCGTTTCCGTAAATCAATATACTGCCTACAAGATTACTGCTTTTAAAATCACCGTAAACGGTTAATAATTGTCCTTTGGAGCCAGCATTCATTCCTTCGGCTCTAAAGCCGGGGGCGTAAATACTTCCCTTTACAGTAAAGCTTGTTTGAACTCCATAATTTCTAAATTCGATAGGGTTTGGAGTGTGAAGACTTCCTCCAACATTTACGCTTGGATTGTTACCAGCTAAATTTCTTAAATCTATATTGTTTGCTACTAAAACATCTCCATGAACAATAAAAGAAGTACCAGCCGAGTAGGTTAATGAGCCAGCATTTGAAATAATCAAGTCGCCTTTGACCTCAACATCGCCATTCATAACAGCATTACCTTTAACGAGTAAATCTCCATCATAAGCGCCGCTAATGTTTGAGCCGCCCGGAAGAACAGTCCCATAACCAATAGCGCTTGACCAAGATAAGCCTCCTGCACCATCAGTAACAAGAACCTGTCCCAAAGCTCCATAGTTTGTTGGAAATGTAAAGGTTAGTGTTGATATTTGAGCAGCGTTTTTTGCAAATATTAATCTAAAACCATCCAGTCTACCGATTGAAAACGAGTTATTGGTGGTTCCTGAAATATCACTTATCATTTTTTAGTCCTTTCATATTTATGGTTTTTTGTATTCGCAAACCACAATGCCACTTCCTTGCGTAGAACCACTTGGCGTAATTGTTATTAGGATGGGCGTATCAGCAGCTAAAACTTCAAAAGGATTTGTTTCGTACTCATCAGCAACTTTTGGGTCATTTTGCCAATCCTTTATATATTTATTGATATTACCCCCAACACCAACTTCAAGTTTAGGAGCTATACCATCAAAAGGCGTATCAATTTTAATTTGCATTGTCAGAATTTGAGAAGTATTTTGCAAAGTAAAAACTGTTTTAGGACTAGCATCATTGAAACTAAATGCTCCTGTTTTTATTTCATTTGCTGTGCTGTCCTCAGCGCTTTCCAAATTATATATTCGAGGAAAAGGCATAATTAATATCCTTTCTTTTAAATAGTTATAAGATTAAGGACATATTTAGCCATGTCCTTCATCACTTAATGTTAAAATAGCAGCAGCGCCAATATTTCTTAACCAAATTGGGCCGGGATTTTCTAAATCAGCAGCTTCATCGTGTTTAAGAAGTTGTCCGTTAATGTTCAAATTAGGATCATTTGTATACCCATAGCGCAAATTATCGCTGGTTGAAACATTTCTTAAAGTAATATAGGTTCTTGTGGTGTCAGCAGGAACAAGTTGATGATTATTGCCATCCGCAGGAACACTAAAAGGGAACGTGGTAGCGCTTGTTGTAGGTTTTCTAGCAGCTATTCTTGAATTTTTAAAACTCGCTTGAACGTATAAAACACCCATGATTTACTCCATAGTTTAAATTAAAATTAAATGTGACCATACATTTTAGCTCTTGAAGTAACATAGGCACTATCTTTACCCTTTGCTGTGTAATAGAGCCAAAACGAGCTTGCGTCTTGAACAACACAAGGATTGTAACATCTTTTCCAACTTTTAAAAGCTTCTGTTTTTCTTAAAATTGGATTTCTGTCATGTTTTGTCCATGTGATTCCATCAATACTGGTTGCATAGCCAAGACCACCACCATAATTTGTATCTTCACCAGCTATAGTTCCTATACCACCGCTATAGAACATATGATATAAGCCCCTAGAATCAATCCAAACCGCAGTAGCGCCGATGAATTGATCCCACGCAGGAGCAACGCCTCTAGGAACAACTTCGGTTAAACCGTTCCAAGCGCTAAAATTTAAACCGTCTGTACTAGTAGCAAATAAAATTCCTTCATTCGCACCTTCGGTTCCAAGATGAATCATACACCAAGTATATGAGTATGGATCAGCAGGGTTATTAGTCGGAGCAGAGTTATAAAAAACTTTTGCAGGGCCGTAACTACCACGTCTTAAATCAAGTACCGCACCACCATGCAGATAAGTACCGCTTAATGGATTATCAGTAAGAGGATTTACGCAATCAGTTGTAATATCAAAAGTAGCATGTCTTATTGCCCCCGAAGTATAAAGAGAAGCAGGGGTACTATCCCAATAAAATAAATGAAGAGTAGTACCAATTAAAACTAGTTTTCCATGATACCCCAAACCTGTTAACCCTGTTACAAGAGCCTCAGTGTCCCAAGTTTCTCCATCGTCTGAGAAAGCCACTGTTTGCGCTGAACCAACCCCACCATACATTGCAATATATTGCCTTAAAGAGCTTCCATCGAAAAAAGCAGGAGTAGCGCTATACAAAACATCTGTATAATAAGCTCTTGCGGCAGGAGGAGCAGCTACAGGCAAAACTCGACCATCTTCAGGTTCAATATCATACCAAAGTCCTCCCCTAGTAAAAGGGGTTCCAAGGTTGTTTAAAGCATCTTTTACTGTGGTTCCGGGTACACTTGAATCATTTATAATTAAAGAGGCAAGAGCGCCGGGTATTTCGCGCCAATTTGTGCTTAAACCATCATCCTGTTTCACCCAAGCTTTCCCTTTTACACTTGGATCACTGCCAACACCGAGTCCTAGTGTTCCGACTACGGCTTGTAGAGGCACCGTCGTAGGGTCTTGGGTTACTGAATAAATATATCTTTTGCCGGCAACGACTGAATTTTCTAAATCTTGTAATTGATGTGGGTCTAACATATTTTAATCATCCTTTCTATATTCAAAAATTATCCAAACATAGGAGTGCTTCTGCTTTGTTGAGAATCAAAATAACCTCTCATACGAACTCCCATACTGGTATCAACACCGCTTGTATTAGTAACGAGCCATTCTAGTACCTGTCCGGGCTGAAGAACAAGTTGACAAGGAATCATAGCGTTTTTACTTAAATCTGGCGCAAGTCCCAAATCAATCTCAAAATTATTAAGTGGGTCGCCATGATAACGAAAAATTTGAGCGCCATTTAAAAGAGGAATAAATCTATAAAAGGCAGCGTTATCTCCGTCATTATAAACCCCATACTCAATAAATCTTGTAACAGAGCCGGGAGGCGCTTGAAATCTCCATATTTGATAATTAGTTGTAGGAGAAGGAATGTTCATTACACGCCTAGCATCTATTGATTCTGCTCCTTCTGGAACGTGGGAATGATAAGGCATTTCAATAACAGGACGATACCTTTGTTCATTTTCATGTTTTCTTATAAACTCTTTCTTGCTAATGGCTCCCTGCGCTCTAAATAGTTTTGAGTTTTGAGGAGAAGGCTGCATAGGATTTGCAGTTGGCAGCCTGTTAGCAAAAGAATTATATTTATCAAATTCGTTCATAGTAACTCCTTTATTCTTTTGTTAATTACTAGCCTGTTATAGTAGATAAAAGCTCATCGGCATCATCAATTCTCAAGCGATAACCAAAAAGAGTTATAAAAGGAACATATGTGTTTGTAGCGTGGTTGTTTTGATAAACACACTCAATAGTAGAGTTTGGCAAAAACAGTTGAGGAGTTGGAAAAATTGTAGGATATTCACCAGTGCCTAAAAAATCAATTTCCTGTGCAGTAGAGAAAAAGAGTCTTGAGCTTTGCGCATCTCTTAAACTCATCTGAAGATCATGAGCAGCGTTATTTGCTTCATTTACTACGCTGGGGTCGATTGCTAAATAATTATAATTTGGAGGAACATTTGGAGTTTTTACAAAAACAACTTTGCTTGCTTTCATTAAAATAAACGCAGCTTCCAGCGTTGTTGTAACAAAAGCGTTTTGACCGGTATTAGGAGCAAGTTCTGGCGCTGTAAAAGTAAACCAAAAAGGCCAAATAACTTTTCCTAAATCACCTATTGAGCCTATCAAATTTTTATTGTAAGCAACTTGTTTATTAAAAATTTCAGGATTATTTTCTTTTGACAAAGGATGATTCTGACCCATTGTTCTTGACATTCTTTTTTGAAGTCTCTGCCTCATCTTTTGATTTCTTAATCTTTCACGCTCTATATTATAGTTCATTTTTTTCCCTTTCATCTTTTTATATTAACCGTAGATAGCAGCCATGATTGATGCTGTGTCTTCAGCTCTTATTCTGTAACCAAAAAGTGAAAATTCGTGTTTTCCATTTCCAACCGTTGTCATGGTTTCGCCAGTTGGAACAAAACTAGTCATAGTAATATCAACAAAAGCATTTGGCATAAAAAAATATGAAGTGGGAAGTATTGTAGGTCTTTTCTTTTTACCAATGTTCTGTATTGGAATAGGAGCATTGTTAAATTGTCTTGATGATTGCCTATCCGTAATAGTGATTTGTAGAGGCGCTACATCTCCTGCCCCTGTAGAATCCCAAGCTTTTCTAGCAATAGCCATTAGAAGGAATCCGGCTTCTTGAGTTACCTGAAAGGACTGCACTTGGCGAGTGTTTACTGTCCAAGTAGGGTTTGTTCCAAAATCAAAAGTAACTTTTGAGTAAAAAGGCCAAGTTACTTTTTTTATATCTCCAACATTGCCGGGAATTAAGTGTGGAGGTAGAACTGATTTTAATTTTTGCAATAAGGAATTATTAGTTTCCACGTTATTCTCCTTTTCTCTTTTTTTATGATCTCGTCTAAATTTGCGCTCTAGTGCCCTAATTTGCTTTCTCTCTTCAAATATTTGGTTTAATTCGTTTGAATAATAATTCATTTGGAAAGCCAGCCTCCTTTTCTCTTCGAGATTTGTGGCTCTAAAACAGCATGAAACTGTTTGCTAAGTGGGGCGTTCATCGGTACGCCCCAAAACCGAAAGTATTTTTGTGAAAATACTTCAAAAAACAAAGAACATAAGGAGCCTAAATTATTGAACAGGTCGCCTAAGAAGTCCCTTCATAGAGAAGATAAAGTTTAAGTCTGTAGCAGCAGCAGGAGTTGCTAAAGCTATTTTAGCAGCAGCCATGTTATCAACTACCCATTCAGCAAAGAAAGATTGTAAAGGATTGATGTCTACAACATGTTTTCCTTTGAGAATAACTGCTTGAACAGCAGGAAATCCATATCTCTGATAAATTCTAGCAGCAGCGCTATTGTCATACTGAGCATCCATGCGTCCAGCGATAAAAGTTAGTGGGCCTTCCCAATAAACCTTTTCTCCAACTTGAAATTTAATGCTAGAATTTTCCATTATTACAGGAAGAGCGCTGAAGTTTGCATCAAAATAGTTTTGAGCGTCAACAGCAAGTCCTTGGCAACGGAAACTTACAGCAGTTTCAAGTAAATTATTCTGTCTCAAGTTAGACTGTGTGCGAGTCTTTCCCTGTACGTTAGAATAAAAACGCTGTGTTCCTACTGGGCTTGTAGCAGCAGGAATGTTAATTGTGTCATAAATAGGTTGACGAATTTCGTCCCTTAACTGACCTTTTGGTAATCTTACGATTGGCATAATGCCTCCTTTTAATTTGCCCTATCCATTTTAATTAGTAGTATGTTTGGGCTTGCATACTAATAATACGACAATATGTTATCCTAAATGGCTTTGTTCCATGCCTTCAGGAATACCACCAAAATCTGCGTCTGATTCTTCGTATTCACCAAAATCAGCGTCATAACCCATATCAGGAGTATAGTCAACACCGCTCATATCAGGAGTATAGTCAACACCAGCCATATCAGGAGTATAGTCAACACCGCCAAAATCAGCGTTAGAACCCAATTGTGGAGCGCTATAACCTAGCTGTGGAACATCATAACCAGCCATAGGCTTTAGACCGGGAACCATCTGAGCAGCATTTACACCCATTCCAACAACAGAAGAACCAATTAATCCTTTTCCGAGTGTTTTTAAAATTTCCATGTTTTGACGTTCGCCAAAGAAATTTAAAAGTCCACCAACAACAAGTGTAGGCATAGCAGAACCAATTACAGGTATCTTAACAAGAATATTGTGAACAGGAGCAGCAAATCTTGCGAGTCCTGCATTAACAGCGCCATAAGTAGCTCCACCAAGGGCTAAACTTCCAGCTTCTTTAAGATCCATACCAATAAACTTCTGAACTGTAGACTGCATATCGCCTAGTCCGGGATTTCTTCTTTTTTTCATAGCTTTCTTCCTTTTCTTTCTTTTTGGATTTTTAAGTTTTATAGTTTGGCTCTTACGCCCCTTTTGTCCGATTGTTACTGTTAAAGTTTTTTTCTTGCCAGAAGATTTTCTTTTAACAGTTTTCTTTTTAGCTACTTTTCTTTTAGCTACTTTTCTTTTAGCTACTTTTCTTTTAGCTACTTTTCTTTTAGCTACTTTTCTTTTAGCTACTTTCTTTTTAGCTACTTTCTTTTTAGCTACTTTCTTTTTAGCTGTTTTCTTTTTAGCTACTTTCTTTTTAGCTGTTTTCTTTTTAGCAGCTTTTTTTCTTCCTTTAGCCATTCTAGCTAAAAAAGCTTTTTTAGCAGCGCCAGTTAATTTGCCTTTTTTCTTCTTTGTGGTTTTACGCTTAGCTGCTTTTTTCTTGGTTTTCTTAACTACTTTTTTCTTGGATTTCTTAACTACTTTTTTCTTAGCAGCTTTTTTCTTCGCCTTTGAGGCACTACGCTTTTTTGGTTTACTCACTTTTTTTCCTTCCATGACATCATCATCAATAAAGTCTGTAATAAAACCCTGATTGTGCCAATCTTCAACTTGGATTAATGCTTGTTCCATTTCAGCTCTAGCTTTAGAAGCCCGTGGGCTAAGTTTATCAATTTGCTTTTGAAGTTCTTCAGCCATTTCGAGTCGTTGCTGTTTTTTACTGCGTATGTTTTTCAATCGAGCCTGTAAACCTCTAATTTGCCTTTCTGTCATATATTTTTTGGTTATATCAATAACATTGCCACTATCGGGGTCTTTTTTAACACCGTATGGATTTTTTCTTTTAGCTTTTTTCTTCACTTTAGACACCTCCCTTCTTTTAATTTTATCATTTTTATTACCTTTTGCAACTTTTTTTATCCTTGGATTTCCAAAAACAAACTGTAAATCCATTTTTTCCTCCAATCTTCGAGAAAAAATTTAACCCTTTTTTTCTTTTTCGCAACACTAACTTGTAATCCCTCGAATGTTAGAAGGGATTTTGTCTTTATTTTTGTCTATTTCATCCAAAATGGTTCCATCAACTCGTAGATCACCGCCAATTATCATTAATAAAGGTAAGTCTTTATGAGCATACAGAAGCTTTGGAGAACCCCAAGCGTGAACAAAAACGTGTTCTAAATCTTCTTTTCTATCTCCTTTCTTTTTTTTATCTTTAATATAATTTACATTGGCACTAAAACCAATTAGATCAAAATTTGAAGAGTTCAAAGCTCGAATCATATCATTAGTATTATGGTCAGGATTTTTTACTTTAAAATTTTTAACACCGTTTAGGACGTCTTTAACCCATTTTTTTCGTTTATTTTCCGGCAAATCAATTAAAGTATAAACCCAATTATTAAATTCTTTTACACTCATAAATTATCTCACTTGTGGAAGCATTTTAAGTTTATTTTGAGTCATTATAACAGCTTTTGACTCTAAAGGTTTTGTTGATGTTTGATAATTTTGTACTTCTGCTATTTTTTTATGCATAACAGGTACTTCTTTGCTACTTGTTGGAGAAATTAAGGAGGCCTTTTCCTGCTCTTGTCTAATAATATTTTGATTTAAGAGTTCACTGTGAGCTTTTTTAGGGTCAATACCATTTTTCTTTTGCAAGCCAATAGCTTTTGAGTTTGGAAGAGCCTTGGCTATTTCGTTTAAATCTTTTTTTGCTTGCTCTTTAAGAGCAATTTGCTTTTTCATTTGAGCTTGTGAAGCAGCCACAGTCTTTTTTGGTTTTATTTCTAAAAAATTTTGAAACCACTGTTTTACCTGAGTTAAAAATGGAAGTCCCTTTTGAGTAGCCATGCTTTGAGCTGGCATTTGTTTTTGAACTTGTGCGTTAGGTTGGATCGCAGCGCTGGCAGCAGCTTGTGGAACATATCTTTGCATATTCATAGCAAGAGGATGAACCATTATTATAACCTGTTTTTGAACTTCTTTTTTAACTTTCTCAGCAGGAGCAATAAGCTCGACAGTGCTCTGGGCCTCAACGCTAGGAGCTTCAACGCTATCTTCATGAACCTTAACATCTGACTCTCTTATAATATCATTTCCCCAATTTGCTGCGTCGGTATAAGTAAATTCTCGCCTGTTTTTTTCTGAAGGACTCATTGAAGCTCCCCACTCATCAGTATCAATTAAATTTTCAATACTTTGTTTAGGTTTATTAACTGCTAGAAGCGGATGCTGATTGGTTCTTTTAAGACTCTTTTTAAAAGGGTCGGAAACAAATTTATCTCTTATTGTTGTTGGCTCGGCATTGCTCATTAGAACTGTTTCTCTAACAACAACAGCTTTTCCGGCTTGCTCGGCTCTGCCATTTGGTTTAACGATTGTGGAATAATCATCGGCTTTCTGATATCTAGCCATCTCATTAGCAAGTCTTTGAGTATATGCTTGTTTTAGCAAAGAACTTCTATTACATTCTTCTCTTCTGCGTCTTGCTTGATTTTCACTCCAAGCACGTCTTTCATACTTAACCATAGCTAAATTTAAAGCATGGTATGGCAAATATTTAATTTTTTTATAATAATTCTTAACATCATTAGGAAGTTTTTTCCATTTTTCAAGCATTACAGGTGGAATTGATTTAATTTTGCTAGGGTGAAGTATGTTGTTGTAATGTGGAGAAGCTTCTTTTAATTCATCTTTTAAATTTCCTTGTCCCATAGCTCCCTCAAAACCAATATTCCAGCCTTCGGGGTCATAGTCCACTATGCGCTCAAAACCTTTTGTTTTATTTCCAACTTTTAACTGCATTGCCATAATTTTCTCCTATCGTTAATATTTTTATTAACTCCTTTTAGTTACTAATCCATATTTGAGCATTGGGTGAGCGTGTTCATAGCCATACCAATACCGCCCCTCTTCAATAGCTGCTGCTTTCACGCTTGCTTGTGTTTCATATTCTTTTGATAATAAATATTGATTTATTACATTTGACTGTTTTTCATCAAGAAATTCACTTTTCTCAACAAGCTCGACTTCAAGATTGTGAGCTTCAACAAGCATTTGTTTTTTCTTTACCTCATCGGGTTCATTTTCAGCCGCTAACCTTAAAGCCCTTGCTTGATCGGCTAAACTCTTTAAATATTGCCCGAATTTTTTTGTTTCCTCTGCATCTGCCACCATCTTTTGATTTTTCTTGGCAAGCACTTCTCCACTGTCAGCTTTAAACTTTTCAGCATTGGCTTCTCTTTTTTCTTTTGGTATTTCAGCGTTTGGGTTTGGAGCTATAGCTACATTTGCTTGTTTGGCGTTAGCGGATAATTTGTCTTGGTCTGCTTGGGGCGAAAGCCCTGCTTGCTTAAGAGCGCTATTTCTTTGTCTTTGAGAATCATAAATTTTAACTTCGTCTAGTGCCAGTTTTTGAGTTAAAGCAGCTCTTTCATTTGGGTCTTCAGTTTTAGCAGCTTTTATTAGAGTTTTTTGCTGATCGTTTAAAAGTTTATTTTGTTCTCTTTGAGCCTTATTATAAGCTCTATTGTAAGCTTTATTCTTTATAGTTTCACTCATATCGTCTGAAGCAGCAATTTGGGCTGCATCTGTTATAAGTTTCATTTCTCCTTTTCCAACACGTTTTTCGGCTTCTGATTTTCCTATTGCAATCGCTTCTTCTTGCGCTTTAGCCATGACTTGAGCTTTCATACTGGAATAAAATGCGTTTTCTCCTGTTTCACCCTCTTTTGCGCCCTGAGAGGCATTTAAAGCCTGAATACTCATGGAAGTAAGAAGCCCTCCTGTTGTGCCTGTTTTAGCCGAAACTTCACTCACAGCCATTTTAGTTGCTTCTTGTTTTCCATATTCTGTCATGGACTCTTGAAACGAACCGGGGCCAAGAGCGCTCTGAACAGCTACCTGTCCAAGCTCTCCTGTCCCGGTTTCCTCTGCAACGCGTACACTTGCCTCTTGTGCTGCCCTTCTCTTGGCTTCATTAACAAGGGCTGTTTGAATGTTTGCTGAAATAGAACCGCTCCCCCCCGCGGCAGCTATGCCGACAACGGCTCCTACAGTCAAAATTGTTCTCCCTGTCTCTGTTTCTCCAAGTGGCCCTTGCTTCATTTGAGCGCTCATAAAACCAATTACTGCGGCAGCGCTGCCACCACTCAAAACTATGGCAGCCATTTGCGCATAAAAAACCATGTTTTGTATAAACTCAGCCTTACTAACTTTTTCGTCTGTAAGCCCTAGCCCCGGTTTCCCCCTCACAAGCTTTCCGGGCATGGTTCCTGCACTAACTCCTCTTTGAACCAAACCACCCGTATAAACATCTACTTCTTTATAAACATCTTGAACAAGTGGAAGTTCTTTTAAATACTTGTCATCAATTAAAAGTGCTTGTCCGGGGTCAATAGCTTTAAGATAAGCTCCACCAGCGCCTTTTACATCACCTTTTGCGAGTTTTGTGTAAGGGTCAATCTGTAATTTTGCTTGCGCCGTTGTATAATCAATAGTGGCTTCTTTAGCCTGATTTGTTTTACTTTTAATCTCGTCAACCATATTCCAAGTATTTGAAGTAAATTCTTTATTTTCAGATATTGCTTTGTTGGCTGTTTCTTTTGTAAATTCGCTTGCAGCCTTAACACTTTTGAACTTGTCAGTAGCGCTTCTCATACCTGTTAAGTCGCCAAATTTATCAAGAGCGCTTGAAGCAGTGGAAGATACAGTTTTTATAACACTGCTACCAAAATCAGAAATATTAAAACCCATTCCCTCATCGTTTTGATAAAACAAAGGTCTTAAATATTTAGGCTTTTGTCTTGATCTTCTTTTTTTAGGCAAACTAAATATTGGCATTTTTTAATACCTTCCTTTTTTTCAATTTTTAAATTCTTCTAATTCCTTCATAGCTGATATTGTTTCAAAAACTTTGTCTATATATTTGCAATATTTTTTATCTTTTAACAATTTTTGTGGGTCATCAGCGCCTATAAGACTTGCTCTTTTATCAGCTAAAGTGGAATATTTTTTTAAATCTTTTTTTAACCTTGCATAAGATTTTTTAAAAAAATTTATAGCCTCGGCAGTCATTTTATTAGGATTTACGGCTAAAACCCCAAGTCCTCCACTTCCACGAAATGAAAAATAAGCCATTATTCCTAAAAATCCGGCAGCTAAAGTTAAATTTAATTTCTCATTCATTATATTTCTCTCCTTAATTCTTTAAGAGCTTTAGTTTCCATATTAACAAGTCTTGTGTAATAATCTTTAAATTCTTTTAAATGATCTTCACCAATAAGACCATAATAATACTGAAAACTTTTAAGATTGTCATGCAAGGCATCATTAATTATTTTTTGAATTGTTTCTTTGTGCTCTTTTTCAATAATAATCGCTGTTTTTAATTGATCAAGATAATTATTGGGGTCAGGAGAAATTAAAGGGTTGCCAGCCAAAATTCCAAGTCCTCCACTTCCACGAAAAGCAAAGTAAGCCATTATCCCAAGGAAGCCAGCAGCTAAAGTTAAATTTAATTTTTCGTTTCCCCAAGGGGACTTTGTTTTAGTTTCTAAACCTAGCATCATTTTGCTCCAACCAAGCTTTTAATTGCTTTTTGTTTCTTTTCAATTTTCTTTTTTGGAGTTCCAAGACTCTTACCGCCTTTTTTCTTTTTCTTCATTACTATAAAGGTGGCTATACCAGCTATACTAAGACCTCCAAGTGCAATCCAAAGCCAAGTTTTTCTTTTATACTTATCAACATCGTAACCTTGAGCCTTTAGAGCATTTAAAATTTCTGTTCTTCTTGGCTCTGGCATAGTGTCTATTTGCTCAAGCATCTTTTTTGCCTGAGCATCGTTTAACTCTTTCATTGCCTTTGCCAGTTCTGCCTCAGCAGCTTTTCTTTCTTCCTCACTTTTAGCATTTAACAGATTTGCTTGAGCCTCATCAGCTTCAGCCTGTTTTGCTGCGGCCTCGGCTTCGGCTGCTTGCCGCGCTGCTTCCTCGGCTGCAGGGTCGCCCTGTGGTGGAATTTGGTCTTGAGGAACCGGGCCAATAATTTTTTCAGCACCCGGCACTTTTTCAATAACCGTTTGTCCTGCTTTTGTTGCAGCAATTTGAGCCTTAACTTTTTCAAGTTGGTTAAGAGTAGATTTTGTTGCAGCCATATTTGCTGTTGCTTCTGCTTTTGCTGTTGCGGCAGCAAGTTTTGATTTTGTTCCCTCTGAAATGTACTTATCTGTAAGCTTTGTGATTCCTGTAATATCTCCAACTTTGGATAGCAAATCACCTGTAGTGCTTGAAACAGTTTTAACGGCTCCACCTATAAGGTTTGAAAAATCAAGACCCATACCATCGTCAAATTCATAATCATAAGGAGCCTCGCCCATAGGTATAACTTCGCCTTTATCATATTCTGAATCCTTAACGATTTCACCCTTTTCATTAACTCTGTACTTCATTATTTGTCTCCTTTATACTAGACCCCTTGGCTTCCTTGGCTTTTTTAGCTGCGAGTCTTTTTTCTTTAGCTTTAAGTTCCCAAGCAAGTAAAGGATGAGCATAAGTTGGTAGCTTTTCTTGAGTAGTAATTCCTTTGCTTTGAGCTAATCTTTGTCTTGCAATAGCGCTTGCTTTTTGCGCTTCTTCAAGTTCTTTTAGAGCTGCGGCAAGAGCCAGGTCTGCCTCTGCTCGCTCTACTTCTGAAAGCTCTTGTTCCCTTAAAAACCTTTGGGCTTCTTCGGCAGCAAGTCTTGCTTCTTCTTCTGCAAGCTCGGCTTCTCTCGCAGCTGCTTCAAGCTCTGCATCTGTTTGAGGCGTCTGTTCTTCTTGAGCCTGCGCGCCTCCACCCGGCAAAACCCTTGTCATAATAGGAGCAGCAGGAGCCATTGCAGTACCTATTGAAGTTTTTACCGTAGTTTTACCAATATCAACAACTTCAGCCAAACTTCCTGCCTGAAGAGTTTTTTTAGTTGCTTCATAAGGGATTCCAACATTAAGCTGATAAGTAGCTTTTGGAGTAGCCGTAACAGTTTCAGTAACCATTCCAACACCGCCTCTTGTAAATCTTTTAATTGGTTTTGGAAGAGGTTCAGTGTATTTGGCTGTTGTTTCTTTACTTACCGCATTTATTTTAGCTGCATTTTCATCACTTATGGTTTCAATTTTAGTTCCTGTGTCCTCGGCTATTTTAGCTGCTTTTGAAAAATTGTCTTTGGTATCTTCAACAACTTTGCTTTTAGTTGTACTTTTTATGCCTTTAATACCACTTTGAGAAAGTGAAACAGTGTTTGCGCCCAAGTCTTTTACAACATTTAAAGCTGCTCTTGAAGCATCATAAGCGCCTGTGACAAGACTACTCATTGTGGATTTAGCTGCTTCAAAAGCTCCTGTTGACATTTCTTTAACAGTGTTAAAAGTCTTTTTTAAAAAATCGCCAACATCAAACCCCATTGTATCATCAGCAGCACTACTTGGAATACCAATTTGGTCAAGAGTCCAATCAAAACGCCCCTCATCGGCAGCTTTTTGTCTTGCAGCTATTTTGGCTTCTCTTGCTTGTGTTGCTACCTCAAGCTCTTTTAAAGCAATAGCAAGCATTTCATCTGCTTTTATCCTTGCTTCCTTAATAGAAAGATCGCTTAAGTTCTGTAAATATTTAAGATGTTCCTCGGTAGCTACTCTTATTCTATCTCTTGCTTGTTCAAAGCGTTTTTCCTGAGCTTCATAAATGTAAACATGAGGCTCTTTTGAAACCATGAAATTATATTCACCGTTATTTTTAAGATTTGCTCTAAGTGCTCTTGCATAAGAATATTTTCCAGCATCTTCGGCTGCTCTTATTTGAGCCGAATATAGGTGCTGCAAATAAGGACGAGACTGATAAATATAATCATCAGGAGTGATTGCCACTTCATCAATATAAGCCAAAGGATCATTAAAAATTTTAGCATTTTTTTCTCGCATTTCTTTAAGCATTCTTTGATGATTAGCCTCACTTATTCTATCCAGTTCAAGTTTTGTTTTAAATGAGCTTACATCTTTTGAAATGCTTTCAGTATCAGTGCTTAAACATTCAGGGCATTTTGAATAATCAACTGTGAGCGTAGGAATTATATCTGTTCTGTATTTTATTATTTCACTATCGCTCATACCATAAATTAAATCTTTTATTTTTTGAATTACTTTAGCTTTATATTCCTTCTTTTTTACTCCTAATGCTTTTTCAATTTCAGAATCATAATTAGGAAATCTTTCATAAGCCATTTCAACTGCTTCAGGAGTTTTAAAAACAGAACCACTTTGTATTGCTATCTTTCTTGCTCTTTCATTTAATCTTGCTATAGCATCTCGAACTTGTAAGTAAAAAGCAGCTTTTGTTTCAGCCTTCCATCTATCCCTTGCAAAACTGGCATAACTTGTGTCATACACTTTTGAAGGATAAACCATGTCAGCTTCTTTTAAGAACTCCTCATCATCTTTATAAGCTTCATTAAAATAATAATTATCAAGAGTTTTAAGCATGTCTTTTTCTCTTTTTTCTCTTGAATTTTTTATTTCTTTTTTTCTTTCCAAAGCCTTATTATAAATATCGTTGAAATGAGCAAAAGAAGCTAAATAAAGAAGTCTTCTTGCTTCAAATTTTTCTTCTGTCGCATCAAGCTCGCTTATAAGGAGTTCATTTTCATAAGGTTTAATACTATATTCATTTATAGCTATAATATGTCTAAGATTTTGAAAATCTTTTTCCATTCTTGCTTTAGCTTCTTCTTCTGTAAGATATGAATAAGTTCTCGTTCTTGAATTATAAACTCTTCTATAATCCTGCCAAGTTTTAGTGTTTAAAATTTCTTTTATTTCATTAATTTTATTTTGAGCATAGTCATAGACAGATTTCATATCATCAAGACTACGAGGAAAAAGAAGACCGTATTTTGAAATAGCCATTCTTTCCTCAACATTCATTTCTGCATGTCTATCTGCTTTTTTTCTGGCTTCATACGCCTCTTTAAAGGGAGCTGCTTCTGTAAGAGCTTTTTGTTTTTGCCCTTCAAGCTCATTTGTAGGAATCGTTTGTGCAAAATTTCTCATAGCATAGAAATATGCCTGAAGAATAATTTCATCAAGTTTTCGCATTTCATCTTTTTCTTCTATAAAAAGATTAGTATTGATTTGTGAAATTTCACCACGCTTTTGTGAATATAAAGGATAATATCTACTTTTACTTAAAGGATTATATTCAAAACCAAGCTCCAAAGTTGAAACAAAATCTGAATCAATAATTGTATTTGATCCAAACTCTTTACTCTGTTTTAAATTAAAATCACAATCTCCATACCCACTAAGAGAATTATAACACCCTACAGATTCTTCAAAGCCTTCCAAAAGATCGCCAGCTAGAACATTAATTGTATTTTTTGGTGCATCCATATTTATCAACCTATCCCTTTTATTATTTATTCTTTTTTCTGCGTCTTAGGAAAAGAAGCAAAATAATTCCACCTATAGCTATTGGAGCGCCTATCATAATTTGAGTTTTATATTTTTTAAATGCTGCTTGGGAAGCTTGCAAAGCGTCTGTAAGCTTTGATGCTGTTGCTTGGATAGCTGCTTCTTTGGCCTTCTCTTCTGCCATAGCCTTTACTTCTGGTGTTTCCATTATGGCTGTAGCTCCACTTGAGGCTATTCTAGCGCCTGTGCTTTTTAGCTCTGATTTCAAAATTTGTCCACCCTGCTCCTGAATATTGCTCCAAAGATCGCTTAAGCCGGGTAAGCCACCCATCCCATTGTTTCTGTTAAGGGGATGCTGGATTTCACCAAAGGGAGCGTCATCAACGATTGTTTCAATATTGTAATCAGCTTCATCTCTATAATAATTATTCATGTTTAAATCCTTCCTTTCCAATTAAGATACTGTTTTCTTTTTTCTGGTTAAATATAAAAGACCGCCAACAATTGTTACTGCGCCAACGCCTACGATTATTAAAGTAGTTTTATTTTGAAAAACTCCTTTAAGTTGATCCAAAGTTCTTGATATAAAAGTTCCTTCAATCGGATAATCTTTTTTGGTTGCTGGTTTTACGCTAGGCAGTGTAGGAGCCGCTATATTCATGGTTGCATTTGGAATTGTTATAGTTTGTCCAACTTCTATTAAGTTAGGATTTTTTATCTGAGGATTGGCTTTTACTATATCAGTATATTTTGAGCTGCTACCTAAATATTTAGCTGCTATAATACCTAACGTGTCTCCTTTTTGTATTACATACTCCATTTTCTCCTCTTTCTTTCCATTAAAGAAAAAATCTTCATTTCACTTAAACCCATTTTTTCATATTTTTTTCTTAATTCAGTAAGTTTTTTGTTTAATTTATTGATGCGGTTAATATCATAAACAGAAAATTCTATAGGCATTCTTAATCCTTTCTATATTTTATAAAGTTTTGAATAAGCGTGTGGAACCTGAGTACCTATTGGCTTTGTTTTAAGTATTCCATCAAGCACAGTTTCACTTTTTTCTTTTTCCCCATAATTCCTTTCAAACACAACTACATAGATATGCTGAAATGTTCTTGCATTCTTTTTGTATTTTACAGCTTTAAAATAGGGAGAATGCCCAATGGATAAAAGAAGAGTTGCAATAAGCAAACTAATGTCATCACAATCACCCTGGGCGACTCCTCTTTTAATTTGATCTATCATAGTTATAGGGTCGTGGAGAGTTTCAACATCTTTGATGTCTCGAACATAGCGAACTTTACGTTTAACATAATCAGCTATTGCAATGGCTTCAGTTCGGTAATGTTGGGACGGCACTTGATAGTGCAAAAGAATACTTAGAGCTAAGTCTCGAACTAAAGGGTGACTAGCTCTTTTTCTAGCCACCCCTTGCATGATTTTTATGGTTTGGATATTACCGAAAATGCCTCTTGAGAGTTTTTTGTTTTTAACTTGTGGTAGATTCTCTCCTATCCCCCCTATTTCTGGATTTATTCTCAATATAGTCATACGCTTCCTCGAACCAAGGTTTTACTTCCTGTGGCAAATTAAATTTGCGAATCACTTCAATTATATAGCTTTTTTCAATAATGTGCAAAAATAATTTTAAACTGACATTGTTTTCAAGGAGAGCTTGTATCATTTTTTCAGCCGCTTGTTTTGGATCATCTCTATTTAAAAGTGATTTTCCAATTACCTGAGTCAAAAGATTTTCTATAAAATCTCTTAATTTAGCTTTTTGCTCTGGATGAAGTTGTTCAATCATCTCTTGTTCACGATCAATTAATTCTGGCTGTGCAGGGGTTTTTTTAAGAGCTGGTTTTGGGTTTGGTTTTGAGAAATTTATTGATGGAACGCCGATGCCTTGCGAGCCGCCAACCTTGATGCTAGAAACTTGGCTCCTCGACCTAGAAGATTCGCTGTTTTGGATATTTTTTTCTTTTTCTCTCTTATTAACTTCCTTAATTTTATTTTCTTGATTTCTTCTTCTATCGACAGAGGTTTGAGGCTTTGAAATATTCTGTGTCCCTTGCCTAAGACTCCTCCTTGGCTCATGTGTTGTTTGGGGTAAAAGAGGTCTTTGGGGTGGCGCTTGAATATTCTTACTATGAGCAACGGCGCTTGTAATCGTTGGAAGTAAATTTTCGATTAGTGTTTCTGTCATGCTCTTTTTTTCTTTTATGCCGCCCTCTGGCTTTAAGGCTTCCATGAGTTCAAATTTCTCATCAGCTTTGCTTTCAGCTAGTTGCTGCATTTTATTAAAAAGATCGAAGCCCTTTTTTTGAGCATTTTCAGTCATCATCATAATTTCAGCAATGCCTAATTCTCCATCTTTTTTTCTACTGCTTAATTTTTCAGCTAAAGTTTGAAAACGATCATTCATTTTTTCAAACATTCTATTTGAGTTCTCATTCATTTTGTCTATGAGTCTATTTGTGTTTTCAGATAATTGTTGAGCAGTTTTTTGACTATTATCCATCATACGAAGCATAAACTCTAACATTGGTTTAGAGTCATCTTCTTTTTTATTAGCATTTTGCATCATAGATGACATTAAAAGAAGCATTTCCTTAGAGCTTAAACCGTCATTAGGTTTGCTTAAAAGAGATTGAAGTATTGAGTTGTTTTGAGTTGCTTGCTCTCTAGCAAGCTCTCTTGCCTCTTGCCGATTTGAACTATTGATTTCATTCATTAAGCTCATCAGCTCAATAAAATTTGGTTCATTTTTTGAAGGTGGGGTGTACCCTTGATTAAACATAGGAGCGTGAGAATCATCTCTTTCATCTGGTCTATAAGCTGATATGGCTCTTGTCTGAGCCTTAACATATTTTTTGGTGGCTGTGCTCCTTGCAACGACTTTATAACTTCCTTGTCCAAAATCTTTTTGAAGTTGCTCCCAAGAATAAGGATGAAATTTATATCCCTCTAAATATCCATCTTTTTCTATTTCATAACGAATTTGATCTCCTGCTGCTACTCTTTTTGCGCAATAGTCAAAAATATCAGTAGTTAAAGACTCTTTGAGTTCTTCAATCGGTGTAATATCGGCAGGAGGAATATCCTCAAACTTAATATTTTCAATATCAGGTACTTCTTCAAGCAATTTTTTAGCCTCCTTTTTAATAGCTTCTCTCTCTTTTTTTGTTTTTGCCAT
>Ga0180433_10004303_pt1 | contig 20098 bp, 20 predicted proteins | sample SS_ome_8_FD_132980 | JGI IMG/M metagenome (GOLD analysis project Ga0180433, IMG submission 132980) | Hypersaline lake sediment archaeal communities from the Salton Sea, California, USA - SS_1_D_1 metaG | ecosystem: Environmental > Aquatic > Non-marine Saline and Alkaline > Hypersaline >... | reverse complement strand
TTTATCATACTGTATAATAACGAATGGCAATTGGAAAGGTTGAATTACCAATCGCCCCTTGAGGCTCTAAATGAGTATCAAAAATTAATCTTAAAAAATGCTTGTTAAATCGGGGCCAGAACAAAGTATTGGAGTATCAAATTGTCCGAAAAGCTCGAAAACATTAAAAAATTTAATTAAAAAAGCAGATGATGCATTATATAAATCAAAAAGTACGGGTAAAAATCGGGTAACTTGTTATTGATTATTTGTACAACTACAGTATTCACCTGACACCCGCCTCTAAAAGGGTAGTGTCAATAATCTTTCGCACATTTTTTCGAAGTCCTCAAGCTGACACCTTATTCATGCAAATTCAAATTCACTTTCCCTGAGCAGTATACAGTTCCGTATTGAGATACCGCATGGTCCCCCACTTTGTATAAGAAACATGCCTCAGACGAGCAGCTACCAGAATAAGTCTAAGTTACTATATTTACAAATACCAATATAAAGCGAGCCAGGGATGCCGAGCGTGCTGAACACGATGTTCGAATGTGCCAAACAGGATGTTTCAATGCAGGGGCGTACACGGAGGTACATAGCCCCTGCCCGAAGCTGCGCAGGAGGCGCAAATAAACTTCGGCCATACGGCTGGTGCAATCACGGATGATTGTCACCAGCCGATGAGGGGAGTGACGCGGTAGAGTGTTTCAGATAAGATTTATTTTTTGCAAATTGAGAATGATCGATAATTCTAGCGCAACAATATCAGTTTTCCTTCAACGCGTTTAAATTTAAACCAATGGGTTTATAGAAGAGGTTGTGTAATCAACAGATAAGCGAACACACGAAGTGAGAGCGTATTGTGCCGAGGACGCCAGGGATGGCATCCGCAGGCACACGGAGGAAGTTTATAATACAGAATAACCAGCCACTCCGGCGCCTGAGGAGCGGGTTTTTCCGCCGCTTTTTTATATGTTAAACAGTCCAAAAGCGGCACCGTTCCAGTTCGGTAGACTGGATCGTTTCCCCTCTTTCCAAAGAGGATCAGCCCAACAGTTATCGGTCACGACAAGGAGCTCGGACACGATGGTGAGTGCTGAGCACGGATGCTCGAATGCAGCGCCGTGCACGGATGCACATAAGGCGCTGCCTGGCGAGGTCAAACAGATATCATAAAAACCCGTAAAAATTACTTGAAACATCTCAATATTGTGAGTAATTTTACTCAACAAGTTGAGTAAAATGAATTAAGGGCAATCATGTATAAAAGACAGTATTTTCATTCAGTAATCAAGCGGCTTAAAGAGGAGAGAAAATTCATACAAATCCTTTCAGGCCCGAGGCAGACCGGAAAGACAACGATTATTCAGCAGGTTATCGGTGATATTGATATTCCATCATTGTATGCATCAGCGGATGCCGTTTCCGCAAGTTCCGGTGTCTGGATTGAACAGCAATGGGAATCGGCACGAATCAGGCTACGGGCAGATGCAGGAGAAGAGATCCTGCTGGTAATAGATGAAATACAGAAAATTGCCGGCTGGAGTGATACGGTCAAGAGGCTCTGGGATGAAGATACTATAAACAATACGAATATCAGGGTTGTACTTCTCGGCTCTTCCCCCCTCCTGATTCAGAAGGGATTGACAGAATCACTGGCAGGCAGGTTCGAGCTGATAAGGATACCTCACTGGTCATTCACCGAGATGAGGGATGCCTTCAACATTTCTCTGGAACAGTACGTCTATTTCGGCGGTTATCCCGGTTCAACTGCTCTGATTGATGATGAATCGAGATGGAAACAGTATATACGAGATTCCCTTATAGAGACATCGATATCAAAAGATATACTCATGATGACGAGAATTGATAAGCCTTCTCTATTGAAGAGGCTCTTTGAGCTTGGATGTATGTATTCAGGCCAGATACTCTCATTCAATAAGATTCTCGGCCAACTGCACGATGCAGGAAACACAACAACCCTCTCGCATTATCTTGAGCTTCTCGATGCGACCGGACTGCTGGCCGGCCTGCAAAAATATGCACCGAGTAAAATAACGGAGCGGGCCTCGAGCCCGAAATTCCAGGTGCTCAACAATGCGCTCATATCCTCGCAGATGAACAGCGAGTTCGAAAGTGCCAGGCTCCACACCGGACAGTGGGGGCGGCTCGTTGAATCAACGGTAGGAGCACACCTTATCAACACTACCCGCGGCTCCGAGGTGAAGGTACACTACTGGCGCGAGAGAAACAGGGAGGTTGATTTCGTTCTGTTAAAGGGTGAAGATATCGTCGGCATTGAAGTAAAGAGCGGCCGCGAGAAGGAATCAACACCGGGCATCGATACCTTTTCGAAAAAGTTTTCCCCTGTCAGGGTTTTACTGGTCGGAAAGGGTGGAATACCCCTTGACGAATTCCTGTCATATACGCCGGATGATGTTATGTGATATGAGCAAACAAATCGTTTTCACCGGCAAAGGGACTGACCTGTTCCCCTTTTCGATTATTTAATTAACAAGAGTTACAGTATGTGAAGAGATACAGAGCATCAGCAGGCGATCCACAGCAACACTATAAGCAATACCGGACTCGAACCGGCGTCCCTTTCTTTGGCCACACTCTTTGTGGAGAGGCACAGAAAGTGGCAATTATACCGTTACCCGAAAGAACCGCACAGGTTGAAATTTACCTGTTAAAAGTATAACAAAAAAGATTCATCACAGAAGCAAACAATCTTACAAGTCCATCCGCTTATTCCCATCCATATATTCTTGCAGCCGCACCCCCAAGAAATATTTCAATTTCTTCCCTGGAAAATTGAATATTCGAGGGGGACTTGTGGTTTTTAATGGCTTCAACCCAATCCCTGTTACTCATAAATAATGTGTATGCCGGTCCATCTGTTCCGAACAGCACCCTCCATGGTCCAAGAAAATCAATTGCGAATCTCAGCGCTTCAAAAAAGTAGTCAGGATTCGTTAAATATTCAACCTGCCATCCACTGAAATCACAGAAAATATTAGGTTTCATTGTTGCCATGTCTACAACCTCTTTATACCATCCATGCCCGCAATGAGCTACAATAAAGGTAACCTCAGGGAAATCCGCTGCAATAGCGTCGATGTATTTGGGTTGTGAGTACATGCACTTAAGAGGCGCAGGTTCGCTACCCGAATGAATTATAACAGGTACATTTAATTCTCTGGCCGCTTCATAAACGGGGTAACATTCAGGATCATGAGGATAATAACCTGCTGTCGGGTGCAGCTTAAGACCCAGCATGCCCCATTGTTCTACGCCTTTTCTAAAAAGGTCAACAGCATTCTTTCTTCTCGGGTCAACACCTGCACATGAAAAAATTCTTCCCTTGTGTTTTTGAGTTGCCTCATAATAAGTTTTATTCTTCTCCTCAATCGATGGATATTGTTTCTCAATACCGGATGGCTCATCAGTGAGCAATCGCAGATCAATTGGAAGGATAATTACCCTATCAATACCAGCTTCATCCATCCATTCTACAATCTTATCACCATTATTATCGAAAAGTGATGGTGCAGCCTGATCGTACAATTCCTGTGGATCCTTCTTTTCACCTGTTCCCTTATTCAAGTTCGCGATACCTGCTCTTGCAGTACCAAGGAACCATGACATGGGATCAGAATTTTCATAAAACAGATGCGCATGACTGTCAACTATCATATACAACCTCCTCAACATGCTTTAATGAGTGAACCTCTACTCATTCTATGAGTTTAGAATAAGTACTGTGTATGTCATAATAAAGAAGGTCTGCAATCCGTCACTTTTGGTGACCCGCCTGCCCGGCATCGGCAGTGTGCCACACTATTGCAAAACTGTTCAGGAAATGCGAGGAGTGCGGGCACTGTGCCGGAGAGAAACGGTGCCGGAATTACGGGTGATGGTCATCTGCCGAATAACTCATCATGTTTTTCTGCAATCGTGACAAGCTGTTCTACAATTTTTTCTATTCTATATACCGGTATATAGGGGAAAAAATTAAACCCATATTTAAACTTACAAAAGATTTCACCATAATCAATATTTAAAGTATCCAGTGCAAATATCCATCGAGAATAAAATGCAACAAGTGAATCAACAAACTCATTTCGTTCAGTTAGAAATGTAATTGAATTCACATGAGCCCTTTTCGTTTTGAAAGCCCAATTAAATTCCCAGCTCTCTGCTACGAATTCACGTATATTTTTCTTCGGTCGCAGTGATGGTTTACCAAGTGATATCTCGAGATTGTCATCTTTCTTATGCATTCGCACCCTTATTGATGAGTTCATACTATCATCCGGTTTAATTTCAAGATAGTATCCACGTGCCTTGCCTTTTATTATTCCGAAATGATTTACGTGATCCGATTCAATATAGTGAAGTCCCATTTTTTCTGCTTTCCGGGGGAACTGTAAAAATGACCACTTTCTCAAGGGCCAGTCTATTATGAATGCTTTTGCCACCCATAATAACACAAAGGGCGAAAACTCAGAGGCTATCAATAACATGTTCAGTATTTTTTTAACGATAAATTTCATGGTACTTTTGTATATTATTTTTTTAGTATTAGAAAATGTATGATTATTTGCATGTTGTCAAGGGTTATATTGATGAATATTTCTTGAGTGTCACCGGTACCGAAAAGATACGGAATTTCCGGGCACGAAAACTACAGAACAAAAAGTGCAAAATGTTTAGTTGAAAAACTGTTGTCTCTTTTTCTTCATTTTTCGCTTCTTTCCGGCAGATTCAGTTTATCCTTCAATCGGTAACGGACGGAGGGGATTCGCCCGGGAGCCCCGGCAACTCTTTTACTACACTCAAATAGCCTCATCTCTGTAAACCTCGACAGTCTCCGTAACCGGAGCGTTTTTCCTCATCGAACTCGATTCAATAAAAAAGAGCCTCCGTTTGATTTGCAGCCCGGATACGGATAAGCAACTATTGTTTATATAATATTGATTATTCTGTATATTTCACAATTCTCCAGCCGGCTGGCGAATCGGTATCGTGTCCATGAAAATTTGAGTGGAAATTGAAAATCCCAACCGGTTGGGATTTTGGAATGGAACAGATACGTGGAATTATTAATAACTGAAAAACAAAGGGAAGAGAGAAGACCGATAGTTATCGGTTACAAAAAATAACGAACCGGGGACGGCGAGCTGTCGATGAGAATCAGAAGGTGCCATACAATGGGATAGTATCAATGCCGGCGGGCGCACGGATGTCAAGGAGCGGCCGCAGGAGCCGGCATACGCTCTTATTTCACTATTTTACCATCTTTATAATTCTGTTCTTCCTTGACTCTACCGTCTTCAGAGTATGATATAGATTTGCCGTCAGGTTTGCCATTGACAAAAACTCCTTTCATCTGTAATTGCCCGTTTTCATAATACATTAAAAACGTGCCATTCAATTTATCAGCACTATAATTGCTTTTAATGTGTAATTGCCCTTTTTTAAAATAAGATATCCATTCTCCATCCTTTTTTTTATCCTTGTATTTCCCTTTTGTATTAATTTGTCCGTTGTCGTAATAAGAGATGTATTCACCTGTTAATTTATAACTTTCTTTAATCTGTCCGTTTTCATAATACGATAAATAAGCACCATGTCCTTCTCCGTTTTTATAGGTGCTTTTCGATTTCAGTTGACCATTTTCATAATATGTCGTAACCTCACCGTTTTCCTTCCCATCCGAATAGGTAGCATTAAATTTTTCATTTTTATTTTCGTAATAGTATATCCAGCGACCGCTCTTTTTATTATCCTTAAAATTTCCCTTTGCCTTTAATTGCCCGCCCTGATAATACGATAAATATTCGCCATTTGCTTTGCCATTCAGGTAATGTCCAATCTCCTTCTTCCTGCCGTTTTCATAGTACCATAACCATTTTCCGCATTTTTGCCCATTTCTGAATGATTTTTCACTTTTGATTTTTCCGTTGTTATATTTATCAATAGCTTTTCCCGTATAGGGATTTGATTTGCCAATTTCATAAAATAATCCATTTTTCTCTTCAAGTTTTGAACTATTAATTTCTTTGGTATATCCGACAAAGCTAAACACTAACACAATAATCCCTGATAATACCTTAAATATCTTCATGCATAACTCCAAATCTATTGCTCAAGATAATAAACCTGCCGCAAATGAGCTTGTTTCTTGAATACATCAAAATGTCAAGTATTTGGAAGATCATCCTGATATCGGGAAAGCCGGTCGCGTTATTGGAACAAGAGAGCTCTATATTTCGGGTACACCATTTATTGTTCCATATATAGTATTGAAAATGAGATTCAGATATTAAGAGTGATACATACATCACGAATGTGGCCAAAAGAGTTTTAATCTATCGCAAATATACTACCTAAGAATTCGAGCCAAAAATGACAACATTCTGCTGACAGGCCGGTGTAGCGCCTGTTTTTGCTCCCTGGCTGTCAGGGACAGATCCTAACAGTACACATGAGGCAGGTACTGTCGCCATTAAAAATCATTAACCACCCCCGCAATACAGAGCAGCTTCCAGGTGTCCTCGTGCAGCTCATCCCGAATTGCGGTGACGGTTCCCTTATCGATCCAGATCCCCTCACCCACATCATCGTCAGGCCTGAAGGTTCCTCTGATCAGTTTCGCCCGGTAATCGATATAGATGACGTGCAGTGAGCACCCATCACCCTCCTTCACAATCCGCTCGAAGGGGGGCAAGGGATCGATGAGCCGTATTTCCAGCCCTGTCTCCTCCCGAACCTCCCGTTTGATGCCCTCCTCAATGGACTCACCGAAGTGCAGGCCGCCGCCGGGGCAAATCCACTTCCCCTGCCAGAATCCTCCCCGCTCGGGAACATGCTTGACCAGGAGTATCTGTCCCAGCTCGTTCTCTATGACGGCACCGACCGCAATTAATATCTCTTCTCCGGCCATTCCACATCCTTCCGGCGAAAGGGGAGATGCCGCTTGCCGGGCCCGCCCCTCCTATTTATCGTTGTACTCGTAGAATCCCCTGCCCGACTTCCTGCCCAGATAGCCCGCGCTCACCATCTTCTTCAGCAACGGGCAGGGACGATACTTCGAATCGGAGAACCCCTCATAAAGGACCTGCATGATATAAAGGCAGGTGTCGAGACCGATGAGATCGGCGAGCTCGAGCGGGCCCATCGGGTGATTCATGCCGAGTTTCATCACCTCATCTATTGCCTCCTTCGTCGCTACACCCTCCATGAGGCAGTAAATCCCCTCGTTGATCATCGGCATGAGAATACGGTTCGAGACGAATCCCGGGTAGTCATTGATCTCGATGGGAACTTTCCCCAGCTTCTTCGCCAGCGCAACAACCGTTTCCGTCGTCTCATCGCTGGTGGCGAGCCCCCGTATCACCTCGACGAGCTTCATCACCGGGACCGGATTCATAAAGTGCATCCCGATGAACCGATCCGGCCGACCGCTGAACGCAGCCATCTCGGTAATGGGTATTGTCGACGTGTTGGAAGCGAGTATGGAGTCGCGAGGGCATATTCCATCGAGCTGTGTGAATATATCCTTCTTGAGATCGAGGTTCTCCACCACCGCCTCGATGACGATATCGCACTCCTGCATATCCTCAAGACGCACGGTCCCGTGAATTCGCTCCAGCGTCTCCGTCTTTTCTCGCTCGGTCAGCTTCCCCTTCTCGCAGCTCCGGTTCAGAAATCGCTCTATCATACCGATTCCCCGCTGAACAAGATCATCACTGACATCCCGCATTATCACCTCAAATCCGCTCATCGCCGATACGAGCACGATTCCGTGACCCATGGTCCCGGCGCCGACAACACCGATACGCGTTATCTCCATCACTCTTCTCCTCAATGTGAAAATCACGATTTATCCAGATCAAGCACCATCTCCCGTTCAGCCTCTACCGGTGTGATAAATCGGAAACCCGTTTTGGTATAGACATGAATGGCTCTTGAATTGTACAGATCAACCGAGAGCCAGATATGGTGATAGCCCTGCACCGCAGCACAGCGCTTCGCTATCTCGGTGAGCTTCGTCCCGATGCCCCTGTTCTGAAAATCCTGATGGACGAATATGAGATATTCACAGAGATCATTTTCACGAATCTTCAGCAATGATGCATGTCCGATAACCTGACTGCCGCATCGCGCTTTGAGATTCATATTATCCCGAAGAATGCCCCGCACCCAGTCCATGGTCTTCTCCCGGGTTCGCGGAGGAATTCCCTGATAGCTCTCCTTCGGTTCAAAGTGCCAGTACATCTCTCCGATCTGCTCGCAATCACTATCGCAGCAGAGATCAATAACGATCTCGGTATTATGCTTGTCACGGAATCTACAGGGAAGGTCTTTTGAAACTACACTCAAGCATTGCCCCCGGAAGCAGTTGTACCTCTCCGTTAGTGCATAAAGCGGTAAAAGTCAAGAAAAAACATCTCGTGCTGACGCGCCGGCCGAATCGCACAGTCGCAGCATCACGGCGTGGGAAACAGCGTACCGGTTATTGCACGCATCCCCCTCACGAAATCCGCCCCTTTCATCATGCATGCTCAGCGAAGAAGCATATCATGGCAACTGCGACTTTCCGTAAAATCGAACGATATAAAAGACAAAGGCAAAAATAATAACGACGCTGAATATGAGGGAGAGAATATAGATGAGGTCGAGCCGACTGACAATCACCCTCCGGGTGATCATAATATCCTTAAGGGAACGGATCTCCAGCTCAATAATCTTCTTGGTGAAAACCATATCCTCCCGGGAGAAGACATGTACGAGCTGATAGAAGAGATGTTTGGTGCTGTTGAGCTTATCTTCGATATCTTCGTGCTGAGCGTTCCTCCTTTTGAGAAAGGTAACATCTTTCTCGATCCCCTGAATCTCATCCTCAATCTTAAAAACAGTATTGATGATCTCACGGGAATAAGCGATGTCATGGCACTCGGTGCAGATCTTCTCGGTTAAGATGTTTCTCGATGAACGCTGAATACCATGCTCGCTGTGGCAGGTCACGCAATTGGGTTCCCCCGTTTTCTGAACCGACCGGAAATGCGGACCCTTCTTGAACTGAGTCAGGGCGGTACGGTGACAGCCCTCCCTTCCGCAGAAATCGGAAATTTCCGATTGCTTCGGTCGCCCGACAAATTGGAACTGTTCACTTTTCGAGAGCTTCTCATCATAGATGTTCGGATTTCCTCCATGGCATATGTTGCACTGATTTCCCTTCAGGGCGTGAACGCTCCGCTCCCACTCGGGAACGACGAATCTGAGCTTCCCCGTGAGCTTCTTATGGCACTCCACGCAGGAATTTCCCTTCACCGGTTTTATGGCGGCAGGAATTGAACCATCATCCTCGATCTCCTGTGCAGATATCTGTGCAACCGGAAAGAGCAGTGCGGAAACAGCCACGATACGTATCAGAAAATTCCTATTCATTTTCAGGTATCTCCAGAATACAGTTTTCCCTCAAACAGCACGGGTGCTCCTCTCCTCCCGGAGCTCTTCTGAGAGCACGGGGGGAGCAGCGAATCGAAAGCAACATGCCCGCTAATATATCGGCGAACCACAGGCCCGTGAGATGAGAACGATTATCAGGATCAGGAGATTCGTATAGATGCCGGCAATCCAATCATCAATCATAATTCCGATGCCACCGTCCAACTGCTGAAGTCTCCTCGCCGGATAGGGTTTGAAAATGTCAAAAATCCTGAAAAGCACAAAAGCGATGATCACGATGTACCAGTTAAAGGGGTGGAAGAGCACCGAGATCCAGTATCCCAGAGACTCGTCGAGGACAACTTCATCGGGGTCCTTCTTCTTGAAGAACTCCTCACTGATATCGCCGAGCCGGATGGACGGATATATCAGCACCGCAACCACGATGAGATTGAGAATCCATGCACGGGAGCCCAGAAAGTAATACTCCAGTATGTAAATACCCATCGCAACGAGGGTTCCCGCTGTTCCTGGAGCAAAGGGAATATATCCGGTATAGCACGCAGTAAATATGAATTCCTTCCACCACATTATTCTTGCACCGTTTCTTCTCGATACGGAGGGAGAAAGAGCCTCCAGTTCGTCACGATATACCGCAATCCCGAAAGCGCCGTGAGCAGGGTTACGAAGGCCATGAGGAGAAAGGGGCCGATAATAAGCCACCGCTGCGGATGCTCGGAGAGGTAGATCTCACAGACGGCATTTATCTTCAGGTAGTGATCAGCAACGACATAGTGTGAGATATCGATACCTTTCCCCCTGACGATAAAAACCATGATTATCAGAATTATCGATACCATCTGAAAGGCGGTTTTTACCTTGCCGAACTTGCTCGTTCGAAGCTCGGTCCCCTTCCTGATAGCGAGATATCTCATCAGGGTGATCAGGAGATCCCGGGCGATGATGACGAGTATCATCCACAGCGGTATAAGGGGATCAAGGAAGAGGAACGATATCATGGTCGAGATGACCAGAAATTTATCCGCCATGGGATCGAGAAATTTCCCGAAATCGGTTTCCTGCTGCAGCTTCCGGGCACTCCAGCCGTCGAGAATGTCGGTCAATGATGCGATGATAAAAACAACGAGCGCCCATATCCTGGAGGCCATCGTCGGAATGAAAATCAGGTATATGAACAGCGGTATCAGCACTATTCGCACCAGTGAGACCAGATTGGGTATATTAATATTCATTCCTTTATTCCGATCAGATCATATTCCATCGCGTCAACAACCGTTGCCTTCACGATTGATGTAATCGAGATTGAATCAGCGGTCAAGAAAAAAACGCCGTCAATCTCGGGGGCATCGTATGCGGTTCTGCCGATCCAGGTATTCGAATCAACCTGCTCCTCGACGAGCACCTCGACCTCCGTGCCGATGAAGCGGCTCATGAGATCCTGTGAGATCTCCCGCTGCGCCTCCATGAGAATCCCGTGGCGATCCTCCTTCACGTAACGGGGCACCGTGTCTCCGAGCAGGGCAGCCCGGGTATTTTCCTCGGGGGAATACGTGAAGCAGCCCACCCGGTCAATCCGCATCGCGGTAATGAATCGCATCAGCTCGTCAAAGTCCTCTTCCTCCTCGCCGGGATAGCCAACCATAAAGGTCGAGCGCAACCGCACTCCCGGCACGGTCTCCCGTATCCGCTCAACGAGAGCTCGATAGCCCTTGAAATCACCCGCTCTCCCCATCGATTGCAGGATCCGGGAGCTCGCATGCTGAAAGGGTATATCCATGTACTTCACGACCTTCTCGTTATCACGGATGAGATTGATGATACCCTCATCGACCCGGTCGGGATGCAGGTATAAGAGTCGTATCCAGCGCACGCCGTCAAGCGCGGCAATCCGTTCAACCAGAGCGGGCAATCGATTCCCCTCCGAACGGTACGAGGCACAATCCTGGGCAACGAGGATCAGCTCGACCGCACCGCTCGCAAGAGCTCTGCGGCAATCATCCAGAATCGATTCGACCGGGTCGCATATACAGGGTCCCCTTATCAGGGGGATTGCACAGTAGCTGCAGTTATTCGAGCATCCCTCGGATATCTTGATGTATCGATAGGCGGCCGGGCCGAGCGGCTCCTGCACGAAATGGCCACGCGTAACCGCGATGCCGAAGCTGTCTGCCAGCACTGAGACAAACTGTTCATCGAGCAGCCCGTACACGAGATCGATTTCCGGTATCTCTTCACGGATCTCCAGCGGATAGCGCTGCGAGAGGCAGCCGACAACGACCACCCGCCGCTGAAAGTGATGACCGCCGAGCGCCGGATGGTTCCGCCGGTTCTGTTTCGTGCGATACCGGTCCCGATCGTGCAGGGCGTCGAAGATAACATCGATCGATTCCCGCTTGGCATCCTCAATAAATCCACAGGTATTGATGATGACAATGTCGGCATCCTCAGGACGCTCGATGAACCGGAATCCCGATGAGCGCAGCAATCCGTGCAGCCGCTCCGAATCAACGAGATTCTTTGCGCAGCCCAGCGAGATGATATGATATGAGATATCCGATGATCGAAACATGGCAGCTCATGAAGGCACGACGATTATGCTGAATCACCGGGACACCGATGAGTGCGGGCATATTCCAGGTGTCAGCTCATTTTCCGTTGTTAGAATTGTAAGTATGCAAACAGTACCGTGGAATAGTACGGGGCAATCACCAATCCTTCACATCGATGTGATACACATTGGGATTCTTGATATCTTTCTTCCAGGTGATAATCTTATTGGCGACCTGGCCGGGAAGACCGAAGGTATACTCCTTCCCGTTGATTCGAGCTTTCAGGCCGCCCGCGTTTCCGATCTTCATCTGAATATATTCGCGCGCCTCCCACCGCTCTTTTCTGCCGGCAGGAATAATCCCTCTGGTTTTTTTCATCCCGTCGAGATAGAGCTCGAGATAGGTCTTTTTCAAAAATTCAGCTTCGAATACTATTCTCAGGCTCTTCTCACTCTGAGCGGTCACCACGGTGCTGTCCCCGGTAACCTTAACCTGTTCTACCTCTTCCTCGGCGATCTCCTGAGCTGTCTCCAACCGCTTGCCGAGCATTACCATTATCTTCGCGCGATTTTCCGTTAAACCCTTCAGAGTGAAAACAACCTCACGGGGGCACTCCTCGACGGTAACGACCCTGGGCTTCTCCATTTCCAGTTGAACGACCGCATTGCCGGGAAGCAGCTCAACCGATACGGCATCGTCCCCGATACTGTTCAAAAGGAACATAACCTCCTTGTTGTCGACAAGGAACTGAACCGCTTCGTTGGTATAGACGAGAATATATCCGGTATCGCGGGTAAGCTGGAGATTTCTTATATTCTTAATCTCCGCTTTTTTCTCGGCATCGTACTCGCTCTTTATATTCTCGATTGCATCCTCACCCTCCACATCGATATGCGAAGAGAAGAGCGAGCTGACAAGCCAGATTGCGATTAGGAGCACCGACACAATTCCGGTAATGTAGAACATATTCCTGTACCGGTTGAAGATGCTCGAGATGTTTATAAAAACCGGCGTTCTCGTCGGCCTGGTGAGCTCCTCAAGCGGTGTTGCGCTCTCACCGATGGTATATCCTTTATAGGCATGAATGATCTCTTCTGAATCAAGCTTCAGATATTCCGCGTAGGTTCGCAGAAATCCGATAACATACGTTTCTCCGGGAAATTTCTCGAACTCCTCGTTTTCAAGAGCTTCAATATAGCGGGGAGTCATATTGGTGTCTTTGGAAACATCCTTATAGGTGAGTTTTTTCGCTTCGCGGGCGCCCCGCAATCTATCACCGATGCTGAACACGTTACTTCTCCTCAGATATCATGGGATTCTTGATAACACGAGCCCTCGATGGTATATCAAACCGAACCATTCCATTGGGGAGATTAACGTCCGTTTTGATATCATGGAACACGATTTCCACCTTTTTCCCCGATGAGGTTTCCCCGTACGCCTTCGAAATAATAAAATCTTCATTTATCCATAACTTCATTTTTCGAAAGCCGCTCCGGCTCTCTTTCTGCTTCAGGTAGAGGGTGTACATCTTCGAGCCGCCCGGCTGCTCTTCCGGCTGATCCTTCGAAGCAAAGCGATAATGATACTTCGAAAAGAGTCTCCTGAGACCCGCGCGCGTACTGGATGAGAAAAATGAATCCGAATCGGATTTAAGATCCTGCTCCGCGACAACATTCATCGATGGGATATATATCCACATCATCTTGCCATTTGAAACTATCTTCTGTCCATGCGGCTGGTGAAATTCAACGAGGAGCTTGTCCGAAGATTTATACTTAACCGTTCCGCTCTGATAGCTCTTCTTCCCGTGATGCTCCGATGCAATCCTGAAGCCCGCCTGATACGAATCGAGTTCCGCAAAACGCTGCTTGACCTTTTTAACGATATCACTCACGGTGATGAAATCGAACTTATAACTGCTATTCCCGGTAGCGGTGTACACCGGAACAACAAAAAGGAACACTATTATTGATACGATCGTTCTCATAGTTACATCCACCGGCACAAACAAGGATCTGACTTCTGGTACTGAAGAGCTCCGCTTTCGATCTGTTCTGAGGGTCATTCCCCCGTATGAGTCCTTCCCGCTGCCCTGCCAGCCATCTTCCTCCTTACAGGAGCATACCGCTCTCCCCGCCGGCGGAAGATCACTCTCTCCCATCGGAAGGGGAGCAGTTCCCATCGGCACGCGAGAGCAAAAAATAAAATCTTCGATCTCCCTAGCCAGACTAAATACGCTGACAGAAAAAAGTCAATACGAAAAATTATTTTTTACCCGCCGTGCCGCATGTTCGAAGATATCGATGTTTCTGTTCAATAAATTTATCATTACATTTTAATGAAAATTAACAGCTGCCCGGAGGCGGTCAAAAACGACAAGGACGGTTTTTACAGGAATACATTTCACCATGTACCGATTACAAAAGAGCGATCCCCCCTTTTCCCCAAAAAAAGAGGGAAAGTTCTGGACAAATTAACCACCGCATCATACTATTGATTGAAACGGGGCTATGGGTACATAGCTTTTTCTTTTTTATCCGAGAGATTTTGCGCTCATTACACAGCCTGCACGGAAAACGAAAGATCATACGGGAGCCGAAATGAAGGCAATATTCATCAACAAAACCAAATTACACGAGATCGATCTCGTTGATATCTTCGACGAAGATTATCTCAACCTGATGAGCGAATACAAAATCCTTGAATCCAACATCATCTACTTCTCCGCCGGCGAGTCGAAGATAAAAGAGATACTCCTTAAAAAGGAACCGACATTTTCCTTATAAACAGACATCGTATATTTTTCACGCAGAAATAATTTCCTTCTTTACTTTTTCCCCCGCTGCCGCATCCATGTGGGGAATCGGTATTCCGGAGGCTCCTCTCTACTGCCTGTCGGCATCGTGCGGTGAGACAACTCGACAGTATCCCTGAATGTGATGTTTATACGAATACTTCGCTACATCCTCCCTTACAAAAAGCAGCTCATAATCGGTTCACTCCTCGCCCTCGCCTTCTCCGTTGCCAACGGCATCACCCTCTATAGCGTGGTCCCCCTCTTCAACACCCTGAGCCCCGGAACAGAGAAGTATCAGATCACCATCAGCGATGCAGAATCGGCACTTCTCAGGGGAGGCGCCGCCGATAGCCTCACCGAACGCGCACAGCGTCTCATCGCGCAGATGAAATACGATCTCAACCGGATCATACGGGAAACCGATAAGTTTGCGCTCCTTATCTACATCTGCTCGGGGCTCTTCTTCGTCTTTCTGGTGCGCATTATCCTGGAATTACTGGTGGTGTATTACATCGGGTATGCCGGAAACGGGGCGATACGCGATATCCGGCAGCATATATATCAATCGCTCATCCTGCTGCCCCTCTCATTCTTCTACCGGCAGAAAACCGGCGATCTCATCTCACGAATAATCTACAACACCGATCTCATTTCGGGCTCCCTGAGCAATCAACTCAGGAAGCTCATTGTGAACGTGTGCATCGTCATAACGCATCTCGGGCTCCTGATATACATCAACGCGGAGCTCACCTCTCTGGCCATCCTGATGCTCATCACCATCACGCTCCCCATACTGCTCATGGGGAGAGGGTTCAAGCGGTATACCCGTATCGAACAGGAGAGCATGTCGGACATCTCGTCAATCGTTGTCGAAACGGTGAGTGGAATCCGCATCATCAAATCATATCAGATGGAGGATCTCCTGACGGGGAGATTCCTGGAGTCGGCACAGCGGCTCTTCACCAGAATGTTCAGAAAGGCAATGATCGATATCAGCAGACCGCATATCGTCGAAATCATCGCCTCCCTCTTTGCCGTTTTCCTCTTCATCACCGGCGGCAGCAGGGTCATTGCCGGTGAATACACGAAGGGCGAGTTCCTCTTCTTCGTGCTGACCTTTCTCTTCATCATGAATCCGATCAAGCAGATAGCCAATATGAACAATCAGGTGAAACAGGCAGAGGCGGCCGGCGAGAGCATCTTTTCCATTATCGATGAGGAGCCCGAATACCGGGAAACGCTCAGCGGAAAGGCGGCGGCAAGCCCGCCGATGAGCCGCGAAACCGGTATCGTTGTTCCCGAGCAGGGCATATGCTACCGGCATGTTTCATTCAGGTATCCCGATACGAAGGAGCATGTTCTCCGCGATATAGACTTCACCGTCAAAGCGGGGGAGCGGATCGCGCTCGTTGGAAGATCCGGCGTCGGGAAAACAACCCTCGTCGATCTCCTCCCCCGCTTTTACGATGCAACGGAAGGGGGCATCTTCATCGACGATCGCGATATTCGGGAAATACCGCTTCAGCTGCTGCGAAACTCCATCGGCATTGTCACCCAGGAGGTTGTTCTCTTCAACGGGACCATCGCCGAGAACATCGCCTACGGAAGAGACGATATCGATCTCCCCGCCATTCAGGAAGCTTCGGTGATGGCCCATGCACACGACTTTATCATGAGGATGCCCCGGGGCTACAGCAGTGCGGTCGGCGAGAAGGGGATGCTCCTTTCGGGCGGCGAGCGACAGCGTATCGCCATCGCCCGCTCCCTGCTGAGAAATCCCCCCATCCTGATCCTCGATGAGGCAACCTCATCGCTCGATTCCGAATCCGAGCGACTCGTTCAGAGCGCGCTGAATCGGCTGATGAGCACCCGAACCACCTTTATCATCGCCCATCGGCTCTCAACCGTTGTTCACGCAGACCGTATTTTCGTCCTCGATCAGGGCGCCATTGCCGATGCGGGAACACACGAGCAGCTGCTTGCACGCGACGGGCTGTACCGTCGGCTCTACGATATACAGTTTACCGAGAATGAAACCGGCGGTGAGCGATGAAATCATTTTTGCGAATACTCGGATTCGTCACTCCCTTTCGATTCACCCTGATCGTGGCGATCTTCTTTGCAGTCCTCTTCTCCCTCTCGAACGGGCTGACCATCTACACCATCGTGCCCATCTTCGACACCCTCACCGAGGAACAGCCGTTCCGCTTTGAGATATCAGAATCGCTCATCACAGAAGAGGGAACGGGAATCGCCGGGCAGGTCAGAGCCGGCATTGAGGGGATCAAGATCCGGATAAACCGGCACCTCGCCGGGATGAGCCGGAGGGAGATACTCATCACGGTTTCTCTCCTCATCATCCCCCTGATTCTCCTCAGGGGATTGTTCGATTTCATCTCCCGGGTGCTCTTCTTCCATGCCGGGAACAGTGCCGTCCTCGGCATTCGGAGAGAGCTCTTCGCACATCTGATCCGACTGCCCTATCACTACTTCCACCGATCCCGCAGCGGCGAGATCCTCTCGAGGATAAACCGCGATGTCATCCCCCTCTCAACCGCAGTCAGCAATGAGATCTACCATTTCTTCTCAGGCTTCATGATTCTCATTACCAATATCACCATCCTCATCTTCATCAACTGGAAGTTGATTCTCTTCATTCTGATCCTCGCGCCCCTCATGGCGCTCCCCATCGGATTTTTCGGCAATCTCGTCAAGCGGTTCACCAGAAAGATACAGGAGGGATTTGCCGACATCAGCTCGCACCTGAACGAGACCATCACCGGAATCAAGGTCATCAAATCCTTCGCCATGGAGCATTTCGAAAATGATGCGTTCGGCGCGATCAACAACAGGATCTTCTCACGCGAGCTGCGGCGGCGGGTTTATCAGAATCTCAATCCGGGCGTCGTCGAATTTCTCGGCGCGCTCGCCGGCATCGCTCTCTTCCTCGTCGGCGGATACCAGATCATACGGGGGGAGCTCTCCAGCGGAGAGTTCATCTTCTTCATGCTGCTCGTCCTGAATCTCTTTGAGCCGCTCAAGCAGATAGCGAGTGCCATCAACGGCACACAGGCCGGCGAGGCCGCGGCAAACAGGATATATCAGATTCTCGACTATCCCGTCGAGCCCCTCGAGAAGGGACGCGAAGGGACCTATGAAGAGGGAATTGCATTCCGTGACGTCTCTTTCTCCTTCGGGCACGGCTTCTCACTTGCGAACATCAACATACCCATCCCGAAGGGGAAACAGATCGCCCTTGTCGGCCCTTCCGGTTCGGGCAAGTCGACAATCGTCAATTTCATTCCCGGCTTTTATCTCCCCGAAGAGGGTGAAATACTCATTGACCGGTTGAACACCAAGACCCTCTCTCTGAGCTGGCTCCGCGAGCGAAGCGCCATGGTGACCCAGGAGATCTATCTCTTCAACGGAACCGTTCTTGAGAATATTACCTGCGGAAAGCCCTATACGATGGATAAGGTTATCGAAGCGGCACGGATCGCCCACGCCCACGAGTTCATCTCCCGGCTTCCCGAAGGATACCATACTCCGATCGGCGAGCGGGGCATGCTCCTCTCCGGAGGCGAGCGGCAACGGATAACCATTGCCCGGGCGCTCTTCAGCAATCCGGAGATACTCCTCTTCGACGAGGCGACCTCCTCGCTGGATTATGAATCGGAGAAGCTCATTCAGGACTCCCTGGAGTACCTCTTCAAGACCCGCACTTCGGTGATTATCTCACACCGGCTCTCGACCATACAGAGTGCCGATATCATCTATCTGATTGACAGCGGCAGGATCGTGGACAGCGGGAGCCATCAGGAGCTCATAGCGCGGTGTGAGATCTACCGGCGGCTCTTTGAACAGTGATATTCCCCTGACAATACTGGCAGTGCAGGACACGGCGAGGCTCATCATGAAAAACATTTTCCGAAAGAAATACATCATCTCACTTACCCTCCTCGTATTGCTGTTGTCCCCTCCGCTCCACAGCGGTGACACCTCGACCTGCCGGATTATCGGGTTTTCCCGCAACGGCGAATACCTCGCCTTCGAACGATACGGCATATATGACGGAAGCGGTTTCCCCTACAGTGAGATCTTCATTGTGAACGCGATTCAAAACAGCTGGGCAATCACTCCTCGTATCCTGATTCAGGGGGATACCGGGGAGGATGATGATGCAGATCCCCGGAAGAAGAATCTCAACCGTGCCGCAGCAGAGCTCGCGCGGTTCGGCATTATCGCCGGGAACAGCGGGCGCGCGATACAATTCGAGCACAGCGCGGATACGGAAACAGATCTGAAGCGCTTCACGCTGAAGGGCATCAGCTATGCCCTGCGCCTGGTGGAGATGAGCACCGAACGGGACTGCTTCGGTTTCGGGAAGGCAAAGATCTTTGAGCTCACCCTTACCCGCGAGCACCGAACGAAGACACTGCAACGGGATCGAGCGCTCCCGAGATCACGGGGGTGCGCCCTCCGGTACACAATCGATCAGGTATACATCTACCGGAATATCATTGCAGTTTTTATCGCTGTTATAACTCCCGGATTCGAAGGGCCGAACATCAGACAGCTGGTCGTTACCGGAACGCTGGACTAGCAGAATTATTCAACCGAGTCGGCGCGATGGAGCCGATACAAGATTATAGAATTCAATCGGAAAACAACACGGTAGAATACATACTCAGTACGGCATAAAAAAAAAGCGAGGAGCATCCATTATGGCTATCAAACCCGGATTATGCAATCTCTGGATATTCGCCTGTATCGGATATGCGCTCATCTGGATCGGAATGATATGGGCGAACAGGAAGCGTGGAGCGCCCATCGAGGATCCGGAGATCTACAGCTTTAGCGACAGGAAATTCATGACCGTAACGGTTATGCTGCCCACGGTGGCGCTTTTCATAGCCGCTATCTTCATCCCGCTCAGCGATGGTGTTCTCTTCCGGTGCGGTTTCATCATCTTTGCATCGGGAATCATCATCAACCTCGTATCCATGTACTCATTCGCCCGCAACACCGATGGATTGAACAGGGGGGGAATCTATCGGTTCTCACGAAATCCGATGTACATCGGCGGCTTTCTCTTTATTGTCGGGCTGAATCTGATGGGATGGAGGGTTTCCGCAATCAATAGTGTCTTCTGTATACTGTCGCTGATCTGGGTTGCCGCGACACACCGGACAGTGCTGCAGGAGGAATCATTCCTGGAATACAGGTACGGGGACACCTTCACCGCCTACAGACATGCCGTGCCCCGCTATCTCGGAATTCCGAA
>Ga0180433_10004302_pt1 | contig 20103 bp, 15 predicted proteins | sample SS_ome_8_FD_132980 | JGI IMG/M metagenome (GOLD analysis project Ga0180433, IMG submission 132980) | Hypersaline lake sediment archaeal communities from the Salton Sea, California, USA - SS_1_D_1 metaG | ecosystem: Environmental > Aquatic > Non-marine Saline and Alkaline > Hypersaline >... | reverse complement strand
TTCCAAAATCTGCGCGAATCTTGCGTCGCTCAATATCTCCTGAGAAGATGCATATTATTACTTCAATCTTCTCTTTAAGTCTCTTTAACAATTCCATCTTAACATTTGGATCGAATCCTGGAAGGACTCTTGAAGCGTGATAATCAAATATTATCTTACCTCCAAATTCAAGGTACAACTTATCTCCAAATTGAGCTGCTCGATCCAAAATACTCCTAGATTGTTCCTTCAGGTATTTTTCGTTATCAAATCCAATTTTTGTAATAGTCATATAACATCAGTACAATTTTGTAAGAGTATTCTAATTTTCGAAAGATAGTGCAATATTCCTATATATTTAATATACCTATTCTATGAAATAAAAAGATTCTTTATTAATTTTATAATAATAGCGAGGTTTTACTCTAATTTCTTGTTTTTAGACTTCAAAAAAAATAGCATATATTTAAATATGAATAAAGACATTTTTTTTACAGTACAAAAATTGTACGGTACAAAAAAATATTACTAATAGAATTTGGTGAAAAGAATGTCAAACAAGAAGAAAAAAACTGAACCAAAAAAGAAAAAAATTTTTGAGAAGGTTAATCTTGTTTTTAGAAACCCTGTAAGAGTTGATATCGTGAGAGAACTTTCCTCTACAGCCCAAAGACCCATAGATTTGGCAGATAACATTGGTGTCGAAAAACAGACAATTAATTATCACCTTCAATCTCTCAAAAGAGGGGGATTAATTAGAACACATACAGAGGAGCTTTCGCAAGATAGTGAAGAAGTGGAAGAAATAACAAGGATGAAGGGAGCTCGAGTGGATGGATATACTGAAAATGGAAAAGTTCAAGTCTCATATGGAGTAGAACTAACAAAGAATGGGGAAAAAGTTGCTGAAAGATTCGTGAGTCAACTCTACAAGGAAGAAGTCGCCAATGGGAAAGAAATGAAAGAAAAGAAAAATAAAAAATAAAAAAAAAGGAGGAAGATAAATAATGAAAAGCGAAAGTGTACATATAGTTGAACAATTGTATAAAAATCCTCAGGCGATTCTCGGTTTCGAAGAACCTCAAACTCAAGATAATATGGTTGTAGTGCCACTTACATTAAAGGGAACGTTACTTGACTTCATCAGCATGACTGAAGCTGAAGATAAAGGTCTAATAACAATTAAGGAAACAGAACAAGTTAATAACTTAGAGATCTTTAACAAAAGCGACCAATTAGTCTTAATACCTTTTGGAACGACTGTAAAAGGTGGAAAACAAGACAGGACAATATGGGAATCGATATTATTACCTGCAGAAAGTGGTAGTAAGGTCAATGGAGCCGATAAAAATTACGTGGTACCTGCTAAATGCGTTGAGCAGTCAAGGTGGAAGTACAAGGGAGGGGGCAAGGGCTTCAGATCAGCAAAAACCAGGCTTCATCCAAATTTAGCATATGCCGCTCAAACCGCTGGCGGGCAAGGTGCGGTATGGAACGAAATTCAATCCCATAGAGCTGAGATGAGTATTTCCTCATCAATTGCGCCCACGCAGAATTATCTTGAAATGATGGAGACTATTGAAAAGGACACTGAGAAAATCGTAAACAAGTTTAAAAACGTGAAAGATCAATGCGGAATAGCAGTATTTATCAACGGAGAATTCATTGGAATGGAATTTTACGCTAATGCTAAGGCGTGGAGTTCAATGAGCGAAGACATAATTAAAGCTTTTTCGGTGGAAGCTCTAAGGTTTAAAGACAAACCAACTAAGAAAGTTGAGGGAAAGTATTCAGATATCATTACTCGGGCTTTAAAAGAACTGAAAATGAATTTTTCCGTGAGAAAAGGAGTTGGATTAGGGAACGTAGTGGATTTTAACTCTGAAGACGAAAAATGGAGGGGAAATACGTTAGTTCACGAGGATATCATGGTACAATTCTATTTAGTCTCTAAAAGGGGAGGTTCCACGGAACAGAAACCTTTAAGGATGCAACGACAAGAATATGTTCAACAAATGGTAAGAGAGTTTTAGAATTCTTAAATAAATTTTTTTTTTTAATTAGAAATTGGACTACTATAGTTTTAACTATTGAATTATTCTAAAAAGAATATAAATAGTAGAAAAAAATTTCTGATAAATGGTTAACAAAAAAATTGAAATTTCGAAATAAAGTTTGGGCAGGAGCATTGTTATTTTTTGGAAGTACATTATGGTTATTGGTTGAGATTGTTTTAGAAAGCTATCAACCTGGTTATGTTGGATCTATTCATTATGTAAGCTCTTTAGGTTCAGGAATAACGGCATTACCATATAATCTCTCATTAATTCTGTTTGGATCATGTATAATCATTGCATCCTTATTTCTTCAACGTGCTTTTGAAGAAAAATTTTTTAGTTTAACTTTATTAATTACAGGAATATTTGTTACCGGAGTTGGGGTATTTCCTGAGACTATGCCTCCTATGCATGGACTTTTTACGGGCTTTACTTTTATATTCGCTGGATTAAGTGCGATTTTTTCATATAAAATATTAGATAATCCTTTTTCCTACTTGTCAATTTTGATAGGGATACTGAGTATTGCATTTTTATTCATATTTTTTCCTTACCTTGGGCTAGCACGAGAATCAACAGAGACTTTTATAGGATTAGGAAAAGGTACCATGGAACGCATAATTATCTATCCTGTAATGTTCTGGATTATTTGTTTCAGTGGTCATTTGCTCCGCAGTGATAATCTAAACATAAAAAAATAAAGATTATAGTCACCTGCTTATCCGCAAGATTTATCAATAAAAACGATAATAATAGAACATTATCTTCAAATTATATAATTATGAAAAAGACAAGGAAAAGCACATGTCTAAGAATCAACTAAAAGCAATATTAATAGGTGCGGGAGATCGCGGTATGAATACTTATGGATTTTATGCGATAAACAATCCTGACGATTTAAATTTCATAGCCGTAGCAGAACCAGATCTTAATCGACGGATAAGCTTTTCAGAAGCCCATAAGATTCCTGAGGATTATCAATTTTCAGATTGGGCGGAAATTCTCGATAAACCTAAATTTGCAGATATCGCATTCATTGCAACTCAAGATCAAATGCATGAAGAACCAGCAATAAAGGCAATGGAGCTTGGATATCACGTATTACTTGAGAAACCCATAGCAACCACGGAAGAGGCGTGTAAAAACATAGTGGAGACATCTGAACGAGAGGGCGTGGTTTTGATGATAGCTCACGAACTCAGATACGCAGAATTCTTCATAAAAATCAAAGAAATACTTGATTCTGGAAAGGTTGGAGATATAATAACTATTAATCATTATTTAAATTTCCATTTTTGGGCATACGCTCATGGCTTCGTGCGTGGGAATTGGAATAACCGCGATGAAACCACGCCCATGATACTGGCTAAAGCCTGTCATGATTTCGATCTTATCTGTTGGTATGCAGGTGTTAAGCCAATAAAAGTTTCATCATTTGCGCGTGAACCTTATTTAACTCCAAAAAATAGACCAGAAGGCGCACCTGATCGTTGTACGGATGGTTGTCCTCACGCTGATACTTGTCAATACAACGCAATCTCTATTTATTTAGATGTAATTCAACCTCGACGTGAACTTATTTTTAGCGGTAATAAAATGCTAAGCTATTTCGTCAGGCTTTCGATTAACCACCAGAATATATTAAGGTTACTATTCCCGCCTGCTCGAAAACACCTTCCATATCGTGGTTGGCCGATAAATGTATTAACAAATGATCTTACCGATGAAGGCATAATGAAAGCGTTAAAAGAAGGACCATATGGTCGATGTGTATACGCATGTAATAATAACCAAGTTGCAGTTCAGGTAAATAATATTGAGTTCGAAAATGGAATAGTAGCTAGTTTGACAATGCATGGCCATTCTACGAAAAATAATAGACGCATTAGAATTGATGGGACGAAAGGATCTATTGTAGGGAATTTTTCAGAAGGAGAGATGTTAATTACTGTTTACGATCAAGTAGAAGGAACCTATGAGCCTATAAAATTTAAATTTAAAGTAGAATTGCATGGTGGTGGTGATGTGCGGTTATTGAACACCTTAATTGCTGCCGTACGAGGGGAAACACAAGCTTATACAAGGGCAAGGGAATCAGTTCAGAGCCATCTCATATCACTAGCAGCAGATAGATCTGCAAGGGAAGGCAAAATCATTGAAATAAAGCAGAAATAATTTAAGAAAAGATTTTATCTTCCCTTATATATAGGTGGTTTTTTAGTAATTAACGACTTGGTTGACGCTCGAAAATCGCTGGTTTTCATCAATGCTCTCAATCCCTCATTCTCAAGATCTAAGGTATCCGAGATGATGTCAGCAAAATAAACTCGCATTGTCTTTTTGATCGTACTTAATGATAGGCTTGCTGCTTTAGGAGGTATTAATTTTAAAGCTTGCTCCCGCGCGTAAGGTAGTAGTTCATCTGGGGGCAAGATTTTATTGACTAATCCTAGCTCTAACGCTTCTTGAGGGGCAATCTTTTCCGTAAAATAGCATATTTCTACCGCTTTTTGAAAGCCAACATACATTGGTAGAATAAATGACAACCCAAATTCGGGCATGATAGCCCTTTCAGCAAAATTAAATCTCAAATACGCTTCAGGATCGTCTGTCATATATATTAAATCAGCACCGGCTAGAGGCATTGTAATTCCAGCTCCTATTGCTAATCCGTTTATCGCAGCAATAACAGGTTTTTGAAAGTTCCAAAATTTCATGCATGTTTCTTTTTGTGCAATATCCATTAGATCAATTTCATCAAGAATGTGTTGGGGAATTTCAGTCATCATTTTCATGTTAAAATAACCTCCCGAAGAGAAAGCCCTTCCTTCTTTAGATCCTGTCATTATTAAGATTTTAGCATTTTTGTCATGCTCCATATCGTCAAGTACTGTCCTTACCTCCAGGAAAGTAACGTGAGACAGTGCATTTCTCCTTTTAGGACGGTTAAATGTTATCGTGCAGATTCCATTTTCTTCCTTCTCGTATGTTATATCTTCAAATTCTTCTATTTTCATTTTTAGTTCATTTTTATTACTGAATTAAAACTAACTAATGATTAAGAATTTATTATTCTTTATATTTATAGAAGCTATTCTTTAATTTGGAGTGAAACTGGAAATCTACCTATCATAGTCAAGATATAAATATAAGATAATTCTTCTATCAATAGATATTATTATTATGTCAAAAAAGTCAAATAAATTTTTAATAATTTCAATCAAATATTTATACCAATTAAACAAAAGGGAGATTTCATGACACTTGATTATGAAAATATAGTTAAAAATGCTAAAAATATAATTTTATGTATATCAAAGGATTTTAAAATATTGGAATTTAATCGAGAAGCCGAAAGGCTGTATGCTACAAAACGTGAAGATGTCATCGGGAAGAATTATTTAAATCTTTTCATACCTGGAGACTTTCAGGACGGTGTTATTAAAGACATGCAAAAAGTAATCGATGGAGAAGATACGATAGGTTATGTTAATCCTATTCAAAGTAAGAATGGAAATTTAATATGCGTTCAATGGAATGTTTCGCGTTTAAATGACAGTAATGGTATCCCCGTTGGTATAATAGCCTTTGGTCAGGACATAAGTAAGCAAAGAGAAGTTGAAGAAAGGATAAAAGAATCGGAAGAGCGTTTTAGGTCAATGATTGAACAAACTACAGATGCTGTATTTTGTTATGAATACGATCCTCCAATATCGATTGATTTGCCAGTTGAAGAACAGGTAGAACTTCTTTATAACGGCGTATTGGCTGATTGTAATCTTGTTTGTGCTAAAGCATATGGAGCTGAGCGAGTAGAAGATGTTGTCGGTCGTAAACTAACTGATCTGTTCGGAACTACTCCAAGTAGTCTAAATAAATTATTTAGGAACTTAATTGTGGGAGGATATCGTATTATTGATGGTATAGGCGTCGAAAAATTGCCCAATGGTGAAGAAAGATTTTTTCTTAATAATGGAAACGCAGTGATTGAAAACAATGAATTACTTCGCATTTGGGGAACATACCGTGACATCACGGAGCGAAAAATTATTGAAAATGAGTTGCTAAAAGAAAAAAAAATTTTCGAACAAATTACGCAAACCAGCCCTACTGGAATAGTAATAGCTAATAAAGATGGAGAAATTACTTATGCAAATTCTCAGGCAGAAATAGTATTAGGATTAGCAAAAGATGAGATAACTCAACGTACATATAATGCTCCGAGTTGGCGAATCACGCATTACGATGGTAGTCCTTATCCTAACGAAGAATTACCTTTTCAGAAAGTAAAAAATGAACAAAAGAAAATCTATGATATAAGGCATGCTATAGAACGCCCTAATGGAGAGCGAGTATTTCTTTCCATTAACGCCACCCCTGAATTTACCGATAAGGGAGAATTCAATGGCATGGTTGCAAATGTGGATGATATCACTGACAAGATCGTTTCTGAGAAAAGAATGAAAGAATCCGAAGAACAATTTCGAAATATTATTGAATCTACTCCATTAGGAATTCACATGTATCAATTGGAACCAGATGGAAACCTTATATTTATAGGTGCAAATCCAGCAGCAGATAAAATATTGGGAGTTGATAATTCGCAATTTGTTGGAAAAACAATTGAAGAAGCTTTCCCTCCCCTCGTTGAAACAGAAGTTCCTAGTCGTTATCGATTAACCGCAGGAGAAGGTAAACCATGGTATACCGAACAAATTTCTTATGAGGATAATCAGATAAGTGGTGCTTTTGAAGTTCATTGCTTCCAAACTTCACCTGGAAAAATGGCTGCGTTATTTTTAGATATAACTGAAAGAAAAAAGGCAGAGGAGAAAGTTAAACAAAGCGAGGAAAATTATCGACTCTTAGTTGAAAACATGACTGACATGATTGCGAAAACTGATAAAAACGGAAATTTTGATTTTGTAAGTCCATCTTATTGCAAAACATTCGGTAAAACAGAAGATGAATTGCTCGGAAAACACTTCATGCCTTTGGTTCATGAAGAAGACAGAGAATCAACCGCCAAGGCAAGAAAGAAAATATTGAGATATCCTTATACTGCTCGATTTGAACAGCGCGCTCTAACTAAAAAAGGATGGCGATGGATAGCATGGGTAGATACAGCGATATTAGACAGTGAAGATAATGTTATAGGAGGGATTGGTGTAGGAAGAGACGTGACGGAACGAGTCTTAGCGGAACAAGCGTTAAGAGAATCTGAAGAAAAGTTTAGGACTCTTGCTGAACAATCATTAGTGGGTTTAGCTATCATTCAAGATAATCAGACAAAATATTTAAATAAAAAGATGGCAGAAATTGTAGGATTTCCTTATGAAGAAATCAAAAATTGGACTATGTTTGATTATTCAAAAATTGTACATCCCGATTACGTCGAGCTGGTCAAAGAACAAGCAGATAAAAAACAAAAAGGTTCTCCTGATGTGATAGAAGATTATGAGTTCTGCATTAATACCAAAAAGGGTGAATCAAAATGGGTACATATTTATTCTAAAACTGTTAGTTTCGAAGGTCGACCTGCAGATTTTATTTGCCAAGTCGATATAACGAATCGTAAGAAAGTTGAAAAGCAGATAATAAGCTCGGAAGAGAAATATCGGAAGGCTTATAGTAGAGCAGAATTTTATAAGGACCTCTTTGCTCATGACATTAATAACATTCTTCAAAATATATCAATGGCGACAGAACTTAATCTATTAAAATTTAAAGAGATGAAGGAAGTTGAAGATCTTGAAGAATCACATAAAATTATATTGGAGCAAGTTAAAAGAGGGGCTAATTTAGTAGCAAATATTCGAAAAATATCGGAAGTTGAGGAGAAACATGTACCTCTCAAATCAATTGAAGTTATTTCTATTCTACAGAGCTCAATATCTTTCATTAAAAAAAGTTTTCAACATAAAGAATTAGATATTCAATTGAAAAACGATTTTAAAGAAATTATTGGAATGGCTAACAATTTTATTCAGGAAATTTTCGATAATTTACTCATTAATGCGATTCAACACACCAATAAACCTAAGATATCCATATTAATAAAAATTACAAAACAAGAAATTGAAAATAAAAATTATATAAAAATGCAATTCATTGATAACGGAAGAGGTATTCCTGATGATATTAAAGAAGAAATATTCCTAAGATCTTTTAATAAAAGTAGAACTGTAGGCGGAATGGGTTTAGGGCTTTCGTTAGTTAAAAAAATCGTTGAAAGTTACAAAGGTAAAATATGGGTAGAGGATAAAATCAAGGGCGATCATACTAAAGGAAGTAATTTTACTTTACTAATTCCAGAATTAGTCCAAGAGCAGGATGTAGTGACTCCTATTGAATAAAAGAAAAAAATTTAAAGCATTTTAAATAATTGCCTTAGCGCCATGCTCATTATATATTGTTGAATCTGTCTTGTGCCCCCGCCTATTTCTTGAATTCGCGAAATACCTAATAAATCCTCCATTAAAGTATTGTCGCAAACTCCCGCACCGCCCATTATGTTAGCACATCCATAACACACCCGCTCAGTTAGTTTAGCGGCTTGATATTTTAGCTGAGAGACAGTTGCCATGAGTGCTAAACTAAATTGTTGTGGTAATTCTCCCTTGAATTTTTCGATTTTTTCATCAACCAATTCGCACACATGAAGTGCAGCTAGAGTGAGATTCGTTGTCTTTGCCCACAAATCCGTCAATGGAAATCCTAAACCTTGAAACTTCAATATTTCTTGATCAAATTGCTTTCTCATGTTAGCATATATTACTGCGTGAGAGAGAGCGTTCCAAGCTTCAGAAATGTTTAAAATCACGATTCCCAAGCGCTCGAGGTTTAAACCCTCAAATAAATTTTCCCTACCTTGCCCTGGAGGACCTAACACGTATTCTTTAGGAACTCGCAAATCTGTTAAGGATTCCTTGCCCACATGCATTCTTCCTACCCAAGGAATGTTCACACGCTCTGCTTTCCATCCGTCCCACGTTGTATCGACTAAAAATTGCCCCATTGTGTTGCCTTTATCTTTTTCTGCGCAAGCGTACACAATTGCCCAATCAGCTTTAGTTCCATTAGTTTGATAAATTTTTTCGCCATTTAAAGTGTAGCTCCCATCAGGATTTTCCTTGCAAGTGGTTGTCATGTGAACAGCATCAGAACCTCTTTCAGGTTCAGTTATACAACAACAGCCTACTTTTTCACCCAATATTAAATCTTTAAGGACTTCAAGACGGTTTTCCATGTTCTCGTGGTGAAGCATTATTGGATTTATGGCAAGAACCGTTGCTCCCATACCCATGGCGAGCTGCGGATCGAAAAAATCAGTAGCTAGCACCCTCATGAATTCGGCAGTAATCCCATAGGGTTGAAAATCTAAACCTAATAATTCGTAATTATTAACTCGATTGATTAATTCTGCCTTGCCAATTTCCGGGATCCAATCGTAAAAGTCTTCTTTGTGAGTGATATTGTTTTTTTTCTCAAAATTCACATAAAACTTTTCAGCTTTCTTGAGAAAGTTAAAATGCTCTGGTTTTAACACGTTCATCAAATTATTGTTGAGAAATCTAAAGCGATTTTTCAAGCTTAATTTCTCTAGGATCCCGTCATTTATACATTGTACATCAAATTCTTTGCCCATCTAAATTACACTCGTGTTTTATTTAATTCTTTTTTGCACTAGAAATAATAACATTAATGGTATAGAATTAAAGAAATTCTTAAAATCTTATCAAAAAAATAAAAAAAAATAGAATTTAAAGGTTTATTTTTCACGGGCTCTTAAAACTTTCTTGTCTATCTTTCCAACGGCTGTTAAGGGAATTTCTTCGCTAATTTCAATAATCTTAGGTACTTTATAAACCGCTAAATTATCCCTTGCAAATTGGAGAATACTTTCCTTGGTTTCTTCGTTGTTTGAATACCCTTGTTTTAACATCACATAAAGTTTTACTATCTCTGAACCAGGTTTGTCAGGATTTGGAATTCCCACGCAAGAACATAATTCAATGGCAGGATGCATGCTCATTTTATCGTCAACTTCCACGCTAAAAACCTTATACCCTGAAACGATAATCATGTCTTTTGTTCTATCAACTATCGTTATAAAACCATCTTCATCCATTATCCCAACGTCTCCCGAATAAAACCATCCATCTTTCAAGGCGTGTTCTGTTTCCTCCGGTTTGTTCCAGTAACCCTTAAATATTTGAGGCCCTTTTATTACGATTTCGCCAGGCTCTCCAAGGGGTACTTCCTTCGTAGGATCGTCGGTTTCAACTAATTTCACGTCTGTATTTGAGACGGGGATGCCAACAGAACCAATTTTTCTTGTACCTTTATAGGGATTCATGGTTACGATTGGAGACGCTTCCGTCATTCCATATACTTCCAAGACCTTCTTTTTCCCAACCAAATCCTCGAATTCTCTTATATTTTCCGAAGGAAATGGTGCAGCTCCAGAAATATAACCTTTAATACTGCTTGTATCTATTTTTTGGAATTTTGGATAACTCGATAGCATTAAATAGAGGGTTGGGACATTTGCCATTAATGTAGGAGAATATTTCTCAATTTGGGTCGTGATCATCTTAACATCTCGCGGATCGGGTATTAAGATCTGTATGCTTGCGTAATTCATGCAAGTAAGATTGAACGCCATTCCCGCAAGATGGAAGAGAGGGAAGCCACTAATGAAAATTTCTTTTCCACGTTCAGCGTCAACTTCAGTCCACGTGATAACTTGTTTTGCGTTCGCCATTAGATTTTCATGAGTTAATATAGCACCCTTAGGGGGTCCCGTGGTGCCTCCAGTATATTGAAGAAAAGCCACGTCCTTTCTTGGATCAATTTCAATATCAGGAGGGACATCGTTTGAGTATTCGGGATTATTCATGACTTCAGGATAAGTAAAGAATTTCATTCCTTCTACGGGCTCTACTACGCCATGGGGAATCTTACCTAATTTTTTCGCAATCCATTTTACAGCACCAGGGAGGTGCAAAGTGTCAGCAATATTAGTTGTTACTACAATTTTAACATCAGTTTTTCCCGAAGTCAAAGCAGTTCGGACACTTTCCTCGTAAAAAGAGTCCATCGTAACTAAAGCAACTGCGCCACTATCCTTTAATTGATAAATGATTTCAGTAGGTTTTAACAGGAAACTCATGCCTGTAGATGCACAACCTGCGTAGAATGTTCCAAACAAGGCTACTAAATACTGAGCTGAATTAGGAATATGGATGGCAACGCGATCGCCCTTTTTTACACCATTTGCAATCAAGAAATTTGCAAATCTAATCACATCCTTTTCAAATTCCCTGTACGTGGCTGTTGCGCCACGAAAATCATAACAAAGTGAATCCGGGAAATCACTCACAGACCTTCTTAACATCTCTGCTAATGATATCACGTCGTATTCGACATTCTCAGGAACATGTTCATCAAACATTTTGAGCCATGGTTTTGAAGCATAAGGACTAGATTCAGATATTTTTTCCATCATTTTCAATCACCATAAATAAATTTTGATCGGATTCGACAAAAATTCTACAATAATAATATCAACCATTCTCTATATAAAAGTAAGTAACTGTTTTCTTTTCATTTAAGCTGACATCAAAATAAAAAAAATGAAGTTTTAAAGTGGAGCAACTTCTAAAGTTTTTCTGAGAACTTTCTTATCTACTTTTCCGACGGTTGTAAGGGGTAATTCCTCCGCAAACTCGATTATTTTAGGGACTTCATAAGGGGAGCAATTCTCTTTTGCGAAACTGGTAATGTCTTCTTTTAAACTTTCTTCATCTCCATCGTATTCAAAATCGGGGTTAATCTGAATAATGGCTTTTACGATTTCCGATCCCGGGCGATCAAAATTTGGAACACCAATTGTCGCTACCATTCCAACAGCGGGATGATTAGAAAGAGAATCTTCTAATTTTGCTGAGAAAACTTTAAATCCACCTACTATTATCATGTCCTTGGTTCTATCTACGATTCTTAAGAACCCATCTTCGCTCATTACACCCACGTCTCCAGTATGCATGTAGCCATCTTTATCAATTGCTTTAGCTGTTTCTTCTGGTTTATTGTAATAACCCTTCATTACTTGAGGGCCTCTCACGCAAATTTCTCCAGGTTCTCCTAAAGGAATTTCTTCTCCAGAATCAGGATCAATCAATTTAATCTCAGTATTTAACACGGGAATTCCGATAGATCCTAATTTTTTTGGTTTTTCAAATGGATTCATTGTAGTTATAGGTGAAGTCTCTGTCATTCCATATACTTCAAGTATTTTTCCCTCACCAACAATGCTTTCTAATTGTTGTTGCGACTCAACTGGGAATGGAGCAGCCCCTGACATGCAGAGCGTTAAATTAGAGAAATCTAATCTCTTAAATTTTTTAACATTTAATAAGAGTTGGTATAGAGAGGGTACATTTACTAAAAAGGTAGGTTTATATTTTTTAATCTCGTTACATATCGTTGCCGTGTCCCTAGGATCTGGAATAAGTACTTGTAGATATGCGTTCATGATATTTGATAAACACACGCATAATCCTGCCGCGTGAAAATATGGAAATCCTGAAACACCTACACCAGTTCCTTTCTCCCAACCTAACCATGCTGAAATAACTTTCAAATTAGATACAAGATTTCTATGCGTTAACATTGCACCCTTAGGAGGACCAGTTGTACCTCCAGTGTATTGAATAAAAGCCACATCGTCAGGGGAAATATCTAAATCTAGGGGTTCATCGCTATATTTTGCAATAACATCGTCCCAAAATTCTAATACTGTTATACCATCCAATGGAGTTACTTCTCCAGAGGGGATATCTTTTACTGCCTTAATTTTTGCTTGTTGCTCTTTAGGAAATGATCCAACCACGCTTGTAGTTATCACGAGTTTTAAATCCGGTAGTTTAGAAGCGATATTTATCAAGCGTCCAGCAAAAATGGCGTCAAGTGTAACTAATGCAACTTTTTTCTCACCTGCTCCTAAGTCATTAAGCTGGTAATGCATTTGTACATCTGAGAGAAGAGGTGAAACTCCAGAAACAATACATCCTGCTTTTAAAATGCCCATTGTTGCTATTAAATACTCAGGAATGTTAGGCACATTAATTCCAATAATGTCTCCTTTATTAAAACCGTTATCTATTAACATCTGAGCGAATTTATTAGATTTCTGATCAAGGTCTCCATAAGTTATTTCTAAACCTTGGAATGACATGGCTAATTTATCCGAGTAATTCTCAAAAGTATCAAAAAACGCTTCAGGAAGCGAAATCTCGAATTCTTCAGGATCCAAATCATCTAATCTATCATCCCAAGACTGCTTCCAAAATCTACTATTATATTCTAACATTTTTCATCGAACCTCTTATTTTTGACATTTACTTCAAAAACAATAGACAATTATGACACCTTCAATTTTAAACTTTTATGTCGAAAACTACATAAGAAAAATATTAACTTCTCATTAATCACGTTTTAAAATACTTAGATATAACTATATGCAATTAATGAAATTTAACTTCATAGTAAAGGTGAGATTATAAAATTCTACTTCAAATCATACTTACTCCCATGGCCTGGCTTGAAGGGCTTTCCTCAATGTTTATAGTATGTTTCGCAGGGATTTTTGGTATAATAATGGCGATAAAAGCTAAAAAAATGAATGCGAGGGTTCTTTTTTATTGTGGAATGATGGCGATATTCGTTGGATTAATTTGGATTGGAACCATGGTTGATTTGTGGTTAATGTTTTTCCAAATCGGCCATTTACAAGATAGACATGTTTATTGCATTATGGAATACATGTGGGCATTTCCTGCGTTTGTGTATGCAATGATTATTGGTGCTGAACTCATGGCTCCTGAGAAAAAGAAACTCATATTAATTGTGAGTATTATTTTAGGAGTTGTTTTTGAATTATTTCTGTTTCTAGGCGCCCGAGAAGCATTTAAAACCCCAGAGCCACCGACTGGAGAATTATATAGCAGTTCATTTGTACTTGTGCACCCAGTATTCATTTTCATTGCAATCTTTATTGGTACAATTTTCGTGTTCTTAGTTATAGGAAGTCTAAGGATGGGATTAAAATCCAGCGGTGAATTAAGAAAGAAATATTATTTACTTTCGTTGGGATTCTTTCTTTTCATCATAGTAGTGTTTATAGATAGTTTTTTTGACGAGCCAATTCTCCCAGATATAATAATGATATGCGTTGCTTTTCTCATCTATTTCGCTCTAAGACCTAAAGCCTAATATTTTTCTATGCTATTATAACAATAAAAAATTAAATCTTTATAATAATTAAAAACGTACTAGTTAAAAATGAGTGAAAATGGAGAGAGTCTTTTTGAGGATAAATTGGACTTAGAAACTAAGCTTTTCTATGGAATTAGTAATCTTGGATCTGGAACTGTTTCAGGAGTGTTTGCTACATCACTGATATTCTTTTATGTAGAAAAACTATTATTAGATGAGATCTATATCGCATGGGCATTTATATTCTATGCTATTTGGAATGCAATTAACGATCCTCTATTTGGGTGGCTTTCAGATAAAACCCGAACAAGATGGGGGAGGAGAATTCCGTATTTAAGACTATTCACGCCATTATTGACAATATCGTTCATATTAGTGTGGTTTAGTCCAACAACAGGAGAGATAGGGCAAGTGGGCGTGTTTGTTTGGCTACTCTTGTCCATGCTCTTTTATGATACGGCATACACCGCATCTTATTTAGTTTATTGCGCCTTAGGTCAGGAATTAAGCATGGATCACGGAGAACGAGCTAAAGCCCAAGCTATTTCAATGGGACTTCAGTTTGTTGGTACAATTATCTCCTTATTACTTCCGGATTTGTTCTTAAAAAACCCTGGGACAACATCATTTCTTCTGTTAGTAATCATGTTAGCGATCATGCAATTAATAACAATGGGAATCACTTCGCTAACAATCAAGGAACGTCTTGAATTCTCTCATGTAGGCGAACCGCTTGGGATATATCAAGCGTTAAAACATACAATTAAAAGTAAATCTTTTATAATCACGGTATTAACTAATTTTTGCATGATATTTGTTCAGTCGGTTGTTCTTGGAAATCTGTTCTTTACCATTAATTACGTGTATTGGGGTTGGAGTTCTACAACGTTTATTCTCTTGTTTGGTGGCTTACTCATTGTTGGGATTGTTGTGGGGATGCTTTATATTTTAAAAATCGATGCAAAAATGGGTTTAAAGACGGCATTATTACGATCAATATTATTCTTAGGAATTGGATTGATCCTTCTTGGCGCTCTGCCAGATTTACTAGCCCTTATAGGTATATTTGTAATGGGTATAGGATTTGCGGGAGTCATGACGCTAATGAACACTGCGTTTGGCGAAGTTGCTGACGAGGACGAGGTAAAAACAGGAGTCAGGCGGGAAGCAGCAATTTTTGGGACGAATTCTCTTATCACCAAACCCGCTCAATCTGTTGCTGGAGCTTTTATCGCCTTAATGTTGCTATTTTTTGGTTATCAAGCACCAATAGGCGGAATTCCACAACAACAGACGGACATCACGGTTTTAGGTTTGAAACTGGCAATAGGTATTATCCCAGGATTGGTCATACTTGCAGCAGGATTGATATTTCTATTATATCCGCTCCATGGAAGTTATTTGGTCGAAATTAAGACCAAAATGAATACAATGCACGAAGAAAAGAAAAAGAAATACGATTCTAACTATCCAGGAGAGCTGAAGAAATAGTTAAGACTTTTATTAAATAAGTCAAAAAGGTATTATTTTATCTTCAATAAACAAATAAATATATTTAAATCAAATATTATAGTTAAAATATAAAGTCTAATTGGAGAATATCATGTCTAAACTGATTTTTCTTGGTTGTTTAAGTAAAAAGAATTTTGAATCAACTTGCCAAAATGCTATAAAACTCATACAATTTTTAGATAGCGAGTACCAAGTTTATGAGGATGTCCCGTGTTGTGGCTCGTTATTATATCATACTTCTCTCAAAGAAGAACAAGTAGAACACCAACAATTTGTGAACGACTGGTTTAAAGAACGAGAGGTGTCCGAAATTGTTACGATATGCGCAGGGTGTTATAACTACTTAAGCACTTACTATCAGGAAAATTTAGGGGATGATTTTAATATTAAAGTCCAACATCTACTACAATTTGTGAACAAGCCTGAAAATTTGAAGAAATTAAACTTGATATATAACGGGAAGAAATTAAATGTAGCATATCACGATCCATGCCACCTTAGGTGCGCCTCAACACCTATAATTGAGGAACCCAGAAACATAATTGCTTCAATAGGATCCAAATTAAAATTAAAAGAAATGGAAAATAATAACATTGATTCATTATGTTGTGGTTCAGGAGGAGGGGTTTATTCAATATTTAAAGAAAATAGCGATTTTAACACAGATCTTATTTTTAAGCAAGCAAAGAAAGTTCAAGCGAAAGTCCTCCTCACGCCATGCCCGTTTTGTTATACAGCATTAAAAAGAATCAAGAATGAGAACGAAATTAGAATCCCGATACTGAAATTTGGAGATTTCCTTGTCAAAATAATGGATGGAGGGGAGATTGTTTAACATGAGCGAAAAAGGAGAAGAATTATATAATGGTTTAAAACAGAGAATCGATCGCTTAACGCAGGACGGCACTGAAGAAAAGCAGTTCGTTGATTTTTGGAGGATTGCTTGCACGGCTAAATACAGATCTCACGATATCAAATACTTGTACGACGACTCAAGCCGAGAATATATTGAAAAATATAAAGACCAACTTGTTAAAATGCGGGAAGATTTCATAGAGAATATTGATTACTACGTCGATAAATGCATTAATGTAATGCGTAAAACATGTAATTTTAAAGTATACCTAGCGAAAACTAACGAAGAAGCCCAGAAAATATTCAAGGAGGAAGTTGGTGACTATGAGACAGTTTATAAATCGTGTTCTTCTGAAGCGCTCGATATTGGACTTATGGAGTTTGCAAAAAAGAACAATATCAAGATGGTAGAAACGGCTCTAGGCGACAAGCTTGATAAATGGTTCGAATGGAAGCACCCCCCATATCTATTAGGAGGGGGAGTTCAGTTCACTCCTGAGGAGATAGCGGCAAAAATTAAGGAGCTTTATGGGGACGACATTGAACCTGACCCACAAGCGATAACTTTTTACATTAGAGATAAGTTCCGCCCTGACATGCTTAAAAACGTGCGAGTCGCGTTAACATCTGCAAACGCCATAGCTGCCGACGATGGTTCCATCGTGATTTGCGAAAATTCGGGTAATATCAGCCTCATTACAAGACTCGCTGAAAAACATATAGTTGCTGTTGGCATTACTAAGATCGTGCCCACTTTTCTCGATGCTTGTCTCGTGACTAAAACGCTTTCAAGAATTAATAAGGTGTCTCAGGCATACATCAGTATCATTGCTGCGCCCTCAAATACATCGAGCGTTCAGGGAAAGAGCGTTCAAGGGATGTACGGGGCAAGAGAAGTCGTGGTTATTTTTGTGGACGATTGGCGCAAGAAAGCTGCGAAAGAAAATCTAATATACAAGGATTTGTTGAAATGCGTGGGCTGTAAAACTTGTGATTTCATTTGTACGGCTTCTCGGGCGTTTGGGAACGTTTTTGGGAGCAGGTATGGATTGGGAGCAACAGGTATTATTAGAGAATACATTCACCACGGGATTGAAGCAGCCGTTAAAGCAGGATTATTTCTTTGTACTGGGTGTGAAAAATGTACTAATTGGTGCCCAGTAGGTACAGATTTATCAGAGATGATGAAAAGCTTGAAGAAGGAGGCAACCAATAAAGGTTTATGTCCCCCTCCACTTGAAGAATACAGAAGTAAGATTTTACAGGATAAAAATCCTTTTACATGAAATAATTATTCACATCAAAAAAAAAACTAACTATAAATAATTAAAAATAAAAAAGAAAAAATCACTATTTGACTTCTATTTTCTTTTTTTCCTTCTTTTCTTCTTCCTTTTTAGGTAGATGTAGTTTCAAGATACCCTTGTCTAAGGTAGCATCAATTTTTTCTTCGTCAATGTTTTCTGGAATGCTGAATGTGCGATAATAACTCGAGCTAGAATATTCTTTCCTGACGTAGCCCTTGTCTTTTTCCTCGTGTTCTTCTTTTTTTTCTCCCTTAATTTCTAAGTTACCGTCGTGAATCGTGATTTCGAGATCTCCCTTGTCAAGACCAGGCAATTCAGCAGTGATGCTAAACGAGTCTCCATCATCCGTTATATTGGACAATGGGGTCCTGAAGAAAGAGTCCTCATCGAAGACTTTCAAGCTAAAGGGTTCGTAATCCCATAATCTTGAAGGTCTCCAAAACAAATCGTCAAACCATCGGTTCATGTCATTAAATAAACGGTCAATTGTACCGAACGTCGACAAAGGTCGATATCTCCGTAATGTTAGTTCGCCTTTTTTATCTTCTTCTTTAGATTTCTCTTTATTCTTCTTTTCTACTTCGTGTTCACCAGGTGTTTCTTTAATCTCTACCTTTCTATCTTTTACTTCAGTCATATTATCAACCTCTTTATTATTTTTTATAATTCTTATTGATGTAAAACTAGGTTTTACATTTCTTACTAGACATAAATTGCATTACATATTTAAATGTTATGATTTGTGAATATAACCTACTTTCAATTTGAAAGTATTGAAATTAAGTAGATTGGGGTGAATTGTACATGATTCAAAAAAGAAAGAAATAGTAGAGAACTTACGAGTTTTTAGCCTCACGTGCTAGTGCTGCTTTAGTATCCATGACTTTTTGAAAAAATGCAACGGTATTTTCTGGCGGTTCGTATTCCTCTTTCTTCTTAACGATAGAGATCGCTTCACTAGGGCAAGTAGAGATGCAAAGTGCGCATCCTATGCATCGGTTTAAATTTATGACTGCCAGACCGTCAACCATATCGATCGCGTCCATTTGGCAACGGTCTAAGCACGTTTCACATCCACTACACAATTCTGGGTCAACCTCGGAGTAATAACTCGAGTTGAAAAAATCTACTGGGCGTTCGCTAAACATTTTTTGATGAGTCAAGACACCACAGCAACATCCACAGCAGCAACATACGCCAATGGGGCGCTTAGAGTTAGTTGGTTGAAGTACGAATCCTGCATCTTCTGCTCTTTTTAATAACTTCAGAGCTTCCTCTTTTGATATCATTCTCGCTTGTCCTTTTTCGACATACATCTTTGCTCCTGCGCCAAAAAAGAAGCATGTTTCTCGAATGTCAGATTGTTTGCACGGATCCCCCTCGAGATCTTTTTCCTGCCTGCAGATACATATTCCAACGGCAATAGGGCTCGTTCTTTCCATTATTAGGTTCCTAACATTATCATACGATGAAATCATGTTCTCAATATCAATAGTTTGGCTTATCGGAATCGTCCTTATTTGGGGCATTTTTGTCAAGTTAAATTCTTCCCAGAAGGCTTCTTCAATGTATTGCATGCAATCGTCAATAAATTCCTTAGTCAAATGATTAAGCTGAAATTCATACATCCCTACTGCAAAAAAGGCATTTGCGTAAAATTTTACCTTTTTTCCTCCTATCTCTTGCGAGCCAAACATGATAGAACCTTTTTTACCCATGTTATCTAAGGTTTTTTCGAGCTCTTCAATAGTTATTCCACTTTTTTTCACACGACGGTATATTTTATCCAATGGTAAGGGCTGAAAATGCATTTTCGTAGCGATCTCAGCCTCCTCGGGAGTGAAGAGATGCTTGAGAATTCTAATTTCCACGCCAGATTCTGTCGCGGGATACCCAATAGGAAATGTATCTAAATGCTCCTGTAATCTACGATATACATCTGGTTCTGATTCGGTCATTTTATTTTTCACTTCTTAAAATTATTATTTTACCTACATAGGATAGTTATAGTGAGTATAAATACTTAACATTGATAAAAAATGGGATATCCATGATATCTTTCCGATGAGTATTTAAGGATTTCTTAAGTAATTTTTAAAGAATGTTCAATA
>Ga0180433_10004301_pt1 | contig 20105 bp, 20 predicted proteins | sample SS_ome_8_FD_132980 | JGI IMG/M metagenome (GOLD analysis project Ga0180433, IMG submission 132980) | Hypersaline lake sediment archaeal communities from the Salton Sea, California, USA - SS_1_D_1 metaG | ecosystem: Environmental > Aquatic > Non-marine Saline and Alkaline > Hypersaline >... | reverse complement strand
TGAAAGCCCAAGAACTTAGAAGAACATTTATTGATTTCTTTGTAAATAAATATAATCATGCGGAAATTAACGGCGCGCCTTTAGTTCCGGAAAATGATCCAACAGTACTGTTTACAACTGCCGGGATGCACCCACTTGTGCCGTTTTTAATGGGTGAAAAGCATCCTCAGGGTACAAGGTTGGTTGATTGTCAGAAATGTGTTCGTACTGATGATATTGAAGAAGTCGGGGACTCAACTCATCTGACTTTTTTTGAGATGTTGGGGAACTGGTCGCTTGGTGACTATTTTAAAGAAGAAGCTATTAAGATGAGTTATGAACTTTTGACAACTCCTTTAGATGAAGGTGGTCTGGGATTTGACCCGGAAAAGCTATATGTGTCTTGTTTTGCTGGTGATGATGATGCTCCAAGGGATGATGAAGCGGCAGATATTTGGAAAAAAGAGATGCAGGCTAAAGGGATAGATCCGGAAGGAAGAATATTTTTCTTTGGGAAAAAAGAGAACTGGTGGGGGCCGGCAGGGCAAACAGGTCCTTGTGGTCCGGATACAGAGATGTTTTTTGATACCGGAAAACCGAAATGTTGTGATAAGTGTGATCCTTCTTGTGAGTGTGGCAAGTTTGTAGAGGTCTGGAACGATGTATTTATGCAGTACAATAAAAATGAAGATGGATCATTTACACCTTTAAAGCAGAAAAATGTAGATACGGGACTGGGATTTGAGAGAGTTCTGGGAATTATTGAAGGTAAAGAAAGCCCTTTTGAAACAGAGCTTTTTAGTAAAATAATGACAAAAATCGCTAATTTACAGACCTTTTCTGATGAAAATCATGTTACAGAGGAGACAGTAAATGATTTTTTAAACAATTTGGATGAAGATAAGAAGATCTCATTTAGAATTATTGCTGATCATATCCGTTCCGCTACTTTTATATCTGTTGATGGGATTTCACCATCTAATACTGATCAGGGATACATATTAAGGAGACTGCTTAGAAGAGTAGTGCGACATGGTAAAAAACTGGGAATTGAAGAGGATTTCTTGGTGGAATTAGCAAAAACTGTGATTGAAACTTATCAGGAGGTTTACCCTGAAGTTAAAGACAATGAACTTAAGGTTTTTAATGAGTTCAATCAGGAGGAAGAACAGTTTAAAAAGACTTTAAATTTAGGTGAAAAAGAGTTTAAAAAGATCGTTCAAGGGATGGAAGGTAAAGAAAAACAAGAGATCTCAGGAAAGCAGGCATTTCATCTGTACGACACATATGGATTTCCAATAGAGATGACAGAAGAGTTAGCATCTGAAAACGATATAAAAGTCGATCGAAAAGGGTTCGAAGAAGCTTATAAAAAACACCAGGAAATGTCCAGAAAAGGGGCGGAAAAGAAGTTTTCAGGAGGTCTGGCAGACCATTCGGAAGAAGTAAAAAAGCTACATTCTGCTACACATCTGTTACATCAGGCATTAAGGCAGGTTCTAGGGAATCATGTTGAGCAAAAAGGTAGTAATATTACAGCAGAAAGGCTTAGATTCGACTTTTCACATCCGGAAAAAATGACAGATGAAGAGAAGAAAAAGGTTGAGGTGTTGGTAAATGAACAGATTGAGGCTGCTTTACCTGTAAAATGTGAAGAAATGAGTGTGGATGAAGCAAAAAAACAGGATGCTATCGGGCTTTTCCAACATAAATACGGTGATAAAGTAAAAGTTTACTCGATGGGTGATTTTTCCAAGGAAATCTGTGGAGGTCCGCATGTAGACAATACCGCTGAGCTAAAAAGCTTCAAAATTAAGAAAGAAGAGTCTTCCTCATCTGGGGTAAGAAGGATTAAAGCGGTTATTGGTGTATAAGCCTGATATTTCTGCAAGTCCATCTGTTATTACAACTGTCATTTTAAGCGAAGCGTGAAGCCTAAATGTTTCTTGCAAATTTATAAAATAAAGAGAGCAAAATTATACCTAATATTGCAAAATATCAATTTTTAGATATTATATTTTCTCAAAATATTAAAAAAATTAATCATTATGGAAAAATCTTTGAATCAAGGTTCTGAAAGAATAGACAGAAATAACATTTTGTTAGAAATTTTACGAAAATATTCTCTAAATCAAGATGTTAATAGGGAAATAATTGAAGCTTTTGTTGATTTTTACAGTAGAAAAAGAGATAACAGACCCGGTGATAATAAAGAAGTAGTTTTATATGAAGACCTTAAAGAAATTATGAAAAGCCTTATTGCCGGTAATTGGGTATATATACAAAGAATTGCACATAGAAAAATATATTCTTTTTATATGTTAATTTCTTCTGATTACGATCATTTGTTGAGCGACAACGCGATAAATGATCCCGATTGGGTGAAACGAATAATTTACAACATGAGAGCAAGTCAAAATAATTGTTTGTCTGATCAGGAAGAATATCAAAAGTTGATAATTTTATTGGAAAAAATTAATGTTTTTTTAGAAATAATTATGAATATTGATTGTAAAATTGCTGAAATAATGATTGAGAAACATGAAGATGGAAAAATTAAAGAAGAAAGTAAAAATATTGGAAATCAAATTACTATTGAAATAGAAAATTTTGAGAATTAAAGTTTATTAAGAAGTAAATCTCCTTCCAAAAACCACTCTTTAGCTTTTTCTATTTTTACTTTGATGATTTTTCCGATCTCATCTTTTGAACCTGGAAAGAAAACTTCTTTAAAACTTCTGGTTCGGCCACTTAAAATCCCATCCTTACATTTCTCTACTAACACTTCAACAGTTTTTCCTTCATACTCCTGATTCTTTTTTAAAGAGGTTCTGGTTAAAATATCGTTCAGTTTATGCCACCTATCTACTTTTATTTCAGTTGAAATGTTGTCTTCCATTTTATCTGCACTGTAAGTACCTTTTCGGGGAGAGTACTGAGCCATGTAAGCCATGTCATACTCTACCTCTTCAAAAAGTTTTGCAGAATTTTGGAACTGCTTTTCTGTTTCACCTGGAAAACCAACAATTATATCAGTAGAAATAGCACAGTTTGGAACTTTGGAGCGGATTTTTTCAATCAGACCTAGGTAATGTTCAATCGTATAATTCCTGTTCATATTTTTTAGCACTTCATTATCCCCGGACTGAACCGGAAGATGCACATATGGACAAAGTGTTTCAAGAGAACCAAGCACTTCAATCAGCTCATCCGACATATCTTTTGGATGAGAAGAAGTAAACCTCAAACGATCTAGCCCTTTATCCTTTAGATGATCAAGTTCTTTTAAAAGACTTACAAATGGTGGTTCTTTTTTTTCATAATCATCGGGTATAGATTCCGAATCCGGATTGTAAGAATTAACATTTTGCCCAAGTAAAGTGATCTCCTTTATGCCGGACTCCACCATCTTTTCCGCTTCGTAAACCACTTCATAAAAAGGTCGACTTTTTTCTCTTCCACGACTATATGGCACTATGCAGTAAGCACAAAAATTATCACACCCTGTCATTATAGGTAAAAGAGCCTGAAATTTTGAGTTATAGTTAGGATTTATTTCAAAATAGTTTTTCAAACTGCCTTCTTTTGTAGAAATTTTTAAATTAGGATTGGCTTCTTTTAGTAGTTCAGGTAAATTCAGCAGATCTTCAATCCTAAAAGTAAGATCAATAACACGTGACCGCGTTAATAGCCTGTCCTTTTTTTCTGTCTGTCTTGTGCTGGACTTTCTTACCAAGCAACCTGTAACTCCAATCAGTAAATTTGGGTTTTGTTTCTTTAACTTTTTGATCTCTTTCATCTGTCCAAAAACCTTATCTTCCGCTTTCTGCCTCACAGAACAGGAGTTATATATCACAAAATCTGCATCTTTTTCAGACTTAGCTTTACTGAATCCAACATCTTCAAGCAAAGAAGATACTCTTTCTGTATCAGAGTAGTTCATCTGGCACCCAAATGTTTGGATTAAGTACTTCATAGGTTGTTATTGTTTGTTAGATTATGTTCAATTGGTTGATTCTTGTTAATCTGCTTCAGTTGTTCACTGAATTCTTTCAATATAGTCTTTACTCGCATATTATATAGAAAAAATCTTTTTTGACAATTGTCAAATTTCCACCCGGGTTGAATAAAATTACAATTTTTATCTCACATGTCAAATTTCCACCCGGGTGGGAATTTAATAAAATTTTGAAGTTAAAATTTATTGATAAAAATCAATGAAAATCGCAATACCAACCGGTAGGTATTTTATTAAAAAATTATTAAAAAAGTAAGTATACACTCACCATCGGTTTTGTCTATGTAGAATTTGTACTTTTGCTTTATTTTTAGGGAAAAATAAGCTAGGATGAATCTGTAAAAATAACAAAGGTTTATGGCCAAAATGTCAAAAGAAAATAATACAAAAATGACAGACAAAGAGCTTTATAAGCTTTGCCAAAAATATGGCCAAAATGCACGTGAATGGTCAAGGAAATTCGCAGCACTTTTACCAGAAGTTTATGAAAGAAAATTATATAAAAAATATAGGTTTACTTCGATAAAAGAGTTTGCAAAAAAGGTAGGAGGGTTAAGTGAGTCAGTAGTAGAAGAAGTGTTAAGGACTTATAAAAAAGTGGAAGATAAACCTTTGCTTAAAGCTGAAATTGCAAAAGTCGGTTGGGGAAAGGTAAGAGCTGTTACCCCAATTGCTACAAAAGAAAATGAAGAAGAAATGGTAAAATTAATAAAAACATTGCCTAAAAATGGACTTGAAATGTATGTAAAAAATGTACGAGAAAAAGAAGAAAGTTCATCAAAACAGTCTAACCCCAGCTCAAATATCACTCAAGGAATAAATCAAATTGATTCTAATAAAAACCCACCCGGGTGGGTTTCCCAATCTGTTAATGTGCATTTTAAAATTGACAAACAAACCGAATTTAAACTTAGAAAATTTAAACAAAAAATTGAAAAAGAAAGAAAAGAAGTGGTTACTTTTGGTGAAGTTTTAAAGGAGTTGTTAAAAATTTTAGAGAATGCTCAGAAGGTTAAGGGTGCAAAAAGTAGTATACAACCCAATTTAAATAAGGGACTCAAGTCATCGCCCTTGTCCACATTAATAAATTCAAATCAAAAAAAATCCTTAGTTCAATCGACTTCCAGGTATATCTCCCAAAGCATTAAAGAGGAAAAATGCAATAATGGACAATGTGCTTTTCCAGATTGTAATAAGCCAGCAACAGTCTGGCACCATCAAGATAGATTCGCACTCTCGAGAAATCATAATAATGTAGTCCCACTTTGTGAGGAGCATCATCAAATTGCCCATGCTGGTTTAATACACAATGAAGACCAACCTCCATCCTGTTGGTCATTGAAAAAAAGCTCTGATAGATATTTATTGACTTCAATGATAGATAGAAAATATCAGGAATTTAAGTTAGTGCACCCAACCTAAAAAAAGAATTAATGCTAAAATTCAGAATTTTCACAGGATTTAAAAAATTTATTTGGGAAGAAGCTAAATATAAATATTATAATCACTAAAATTTCCAAAGATTATTAATCATTTATTATTAAAATTTTTCTTCCTCTCTAAACCCGTTAAAAATATATTAAAAAAATAATTATTAAATTAAGTAAACCCTAAAATTTTGACTTTAAATTTTTTTTTGGTACAATATTTTAATCATCAAAAATAAATAAGTTCTTTAAAAACAAAAAATAATTTAAGCACATCGAAATTACCAAAGCAGTAGATGTCTTAGGGGCCAATCTTACCTGATTAAATCGGAATAATCTTAAAAATCATAATAAACAGATTAAATTCCCAATCAGAACCAGATTCAGCCCTAATCATTTATTGCTTTGTGATGGAGATAGCTAACCACTATCACCGATTACGTTTGCCTGGTGATTTCCCTGATTTTTAATTGGGTAGTAAATCACGTAAAACAGGCGGTCCGTGGTGGGACTGAAAATAATTCACCAAAGCAAGGCAGTAATTTTTTCTTAGATGTGGCACATCTAATAAAAAATTCCCAAAACAAAAACAAACAAACCTCAGTAGCAAATCTAATTTACTATTGATAGGTTTAATAGGGATCAGGAGACCGTCATTTATGACGGTTTTTCTGTATATGAAAAAACGGTTGTTCTTCTTTTTGCAGACCTTAAGCTTGAGCCATAAAGTCAGCCCCCGGCATAGTTGCATCAGCTGCTTTTGGTGTCTTTTCAGTTTCCGGTTGAGCAGTTTCCGGATTTTGTTCGTTTTTTTGCACTGGTTCTGCTCCTTCAGATGCTGGTTCTGTTCCTTCAGAAGCTGGTTCTGTTCCTTCAGATGCTGGTTCTGATCCCTGAGGAGTTTGTTCTGCTCCATCAGCTTGAGATGCAACAGGTTCAGGTTTTTCTTCAGTTATTGGAGGTGCTTTCACCTCTTCCTGCCTCACCTTTTCTTCTTTTTTAAGAATAACATTTGTTGAAGGGAAAGGAATTTCAATACCTTGTTGATCAAATGTTTGTTTAATTAATGCGATTACATCACTTTTTGTCTTAAGCCATGCAGAGTGTGAACTTACCCAGAATCTTACTTTAAAATCCATAGATTTCTCAGACATGCTGGAAAGTAAAACTGCAGGACTTGGCTTTTTTAAAATATCTGCATGATTGGATAAAATCTGAAGAGCTAATGTTGCAGCTTTATTTAAGTCTGATTTATAGGCAATTGAAATAGGAACTTCAATCCTTCTGACAGGATTTGAAGTCAAACTTGTCACTTTTTTTGTGAAAAGTTTTGTATTTGGCATGATCACTTTTGTCCCGTCTATTGCTTTTAAAATAGTAGCACGAGACTGAATCTCTTCCACTTTACCAATTGTCCCATCAACTTTAATCATATCCCCTATATTAAACTGCCTCGCCAGCAGAATCATTACTCCTGCAACAAAGTTCGTAAATAAATCTTTCAAAGCAAAAGAAATACCCAAACCTACCGCTGCGACTAATGTTTCAACATGAAGACCCGCTATAGACAACCCCATTGTAAAACCAAGTATCATAACACCCCAATATGTCGTCCGACTTGCAAGTGAAATTGCACCTTGTTGTTCTTTTTCTCCACCTACATGCTCAAGCATTTTATTCTCAACATAGTTACGAAGGAATTTCGCCAAAATTATTGATAAAAATACAATAATTAATGCCAAAATCCAGTTTGGAAGATTTGTTACAAAAAAATCAACAATGCCAAAAACTTTCTCTTCAACAACAGAAGGATCTTCGCTTCCTTGTGCGTAAACTATAGGTATTTCTAATATTTTTAATATCTTCATAATTTAAATTCAACTTATTTAAATATTATACCATCTTTTACTAAAACTATCAATCGCTTTATCTATTATTTTAAACTAATATATTAACAGTTAATATTTAACCTAAAAAATATGTACACACTTTTATCACCACTCGGAATCATTATTCTGGTGATTCTTGTAATCTCTATTAGACAGGTAAATGAGTACCAAAGAGGAGTAATGTTTACTCTCGGGAAATTTTCAGGAATTAAAGATCCGGGTTGGAGAATTGTTGTCCCTGTTTTTCAATCTATGCAAAAAGTTGACCTTAGAGTAAAAGCTGTTGATGTACCAGATCAGGAGGCGATTACTAAAGATAACATCTCTATCCACTTAAATGCAGTAATTTACTATAAAGTTGCAGATTCATCTAAAGCCGTTATTGAAGTGGAAAACTTTTATTATGCAACAAGCCAGCTTGCTCAAACAACTATGAGAAATGCTGTTGGTGAAGTTACATTAGATGAACTTTTGAAAAATCGTGATGAAGTTGCTGGTAAAATACAAACAACAGTCGACAAAGCTTCAGATCCTTGGGGTATTAAAGTTGATACTGTTGAACTTAAAGATATTGTACTTCCGGAAGATTTAAAAAGAACAATGGCAAAAGAAGCTGAAGCAGAAAGAGAAAAGAGAGCAGTTATTATTAAGGCAACCGGTGAAGTTGAAGCTGCAGACAACATGGCTAAAGCTGCAAGAACTTTAACGGCTTCTCCCGGTGCATTACACTTGAGAACTTTACAGTCTGTTAATGACCTTTCTTCAGACCAGTCAAATACAACAATCTGGATGCTTCCTATTGAGACTTTGAGAGCTGTTGAAGCTTTTAAAGAAAAAATGATGGAGGAGAAATAGTTATTTCGGACTTGGAAAATTTAATTTACAAATGAAAAAAATCTACGGAGTGCTAGGCCATCCTGTGGCTCACTCCAAATCACCTAAAATTTTTAATGCTGGATTTAAAGAAGCAAAAATTGATGCTGAATATCAATATTTTGATGTTGAACCTGAAAATCTAAAGTCTTTTATGGGTGAACTGTCAAAAAATGGAATAAAAGGATTGTCTATTACAATCCCACATAAAGTTGCAGTAATGGAGTATTTGGATAATATCTCTGAAAAAGCTGCAAAGATTGGAGCTGTTAATACAGTGATTAATGTAGAGGGCATTTTAAAGGGTGAAAATTTTGATGTTGATGGAGCAATGGGCGCAATTAAAGAAAAAACAAAATTAAAAAAGCGGAAAGTTGTTCTTCTTGGAGCCGGGGGGGCCGCAAGAGCAATTATTTATGGATTAAAAGACAATGATTGTGATGTGACGGTTTTAGCAAGAGAGGAAGATTATGAACAAGCACAAAAGCTAACTGACGAATACGAAGCAAGCCAGGACCTTTTAACAAACTATAAAAAATATTCTCAGGACACAGAAATTTTAATTAATGCCACCCCTGTCGGGATGCACCCAAACATCAATGAAAGTCCGGTAGAAAAAGAAGACTTGAATCCGGAAACACTTGTCTTTGATATAGTTTACAATCCTCAGTGTACACAATTATTAAAAGATGCAATGGAAGCAGGTTGTGATATCCAAACCGGAGATAAAATGTTTATCCATCAGGCAGCAAAACAGTTTGAGTTTTGGACAGGGGAAAAAGCACCTCTAAAAACAATGGAAGAAGTTTTAAAGAAAGAGCTAAGTTAAAATTATTGAACGTCTTGGCCTACGTCTTCAGGAGTTTCTTGTTGTGGTTCTTCAGGTGGACCTTCAGACCGTCTTTTTAAAAATTCAGCTCCGGAAACATCTTTCTGTTCTTCTTCAACCACTTCTTCTTCACCAATATTTAAATCTTCACCATAAGCAGTTTTAATACTCAAGAAGTCTGTTCCGTAAGCGTTATAGATAAAATAGTAGATTGAGTAAAATAAACCTTCAGAAAGTCCAATACATCCCCATACAACAGGAATTGCAACAAACATTAGCAATAAAGAACTTTCAGGAATTAATTGATATATAAAGAAAATTGCTCCAAGACTTAATAAAATTCCTAAAGTTACGCTATAAATTCCAAGCAGTGCGTACTTTGGTCTTGCCATAACTTCTAATATTAAAGCACTCCCAAAACATGTTAATAAAATATGGATCGCTACAGCAAAGGCAGTAAGTGGTAAAGAAATGCTAGAAGTTGCGATATAAACAGGAACAATTATTAAAAATACAATAATATTTAAGATAAAAATCTGATAAATACTCGAACTAATTCTTGTGTATCTATCTCTTTCAGTAAAAGCTAAGATCAATGAAGAAATGATATTGGTACCAAGTGCAGCCAGGAAAATCATTATCATAAATATAAATATGAATAGTGGTTCTGAAGCTTCAGAATCTGAAGGATTAAATACAGGATCAAGAATTGAAGATGAAAGTAAGAAAATTGCAATTAATATCAAAGTTCCAGCTACTCCACCAGCCAAACCGGCAACAAACTTAAGTGCACCCTTTAAAAGTCCAACTTTTGGTGGTCCGTACTGTTCTACTGTTTGTTCAACCATTTTTTATTCTTTTATGATCTCTTAATTTTACCATAAAATATCAAAATATAAAAGATCGAAACTGTTAAAAACAGATCAGCCAAGTTGAAAACAGGATAAAACCAGATATCAATAAAATCGACAACAGCTCCAAGACGGATCCTATCAATCAAATTCCCAATTGCACCGGATAAAAACATAGATGCGACAATCACAGTAGCCCATTTCTTAAAATTTAAGTTCTTAACTCCAAGATAACCTGAAACAAAAATCAAAACAGTAGTGACAATAACTAAAATTATACTGGGAATCGGCATACTAAAAGCCGCCCCGGTATTAAACTGCTCATGAATAGAAAAATATCCCGGGATAATGTCAAAAAAGACCTGATATTTCACAATAAGATATTTTGTGATTTGGTCGGTAAGTAAAAACAAGAAAGTAAGTCCCGCAATTTGTAATATTTTTTTGTAATTCGATTTCATTTAATTAGCAATATAACATGAAAAAATCTGCTTAATTCCACTTTAGCTAAATTGGAAATAATTAACAATATTGACCTCAATCTTTTGCTTGCTTTCTTCCCCAACCTATAATAATTTTAGTAACACATAAAATAAAATTTATATCGTTGTCAGCAGCTCAAAAACAATCTGTTTCAAATATTGTCGCTTTTATCATCTTCGCATTACTGGTTTTTGGCTTAGTGATGATAACTTCTATTGGTGTGCCAAAATCTATTGAGCTCACAAAACCTGACAATATTTTATATCCAAGCTGCGGATCTGATGGTGTAGACTGCTACTTTATGGCTAAAAGGCACTTCCTCAGAATTTTGGTTGGAGTCTTTTTGATGCTTTTATGTTCAAAGATCCACTTTAATTTTTGGAAAAAGATGGCGATTCCGCTTTTTGGTGGAACCATGATACTGCTGCTTTTTGTGGTGCTAGCAGGTGCAAACTATGACACAAGAGCGACAAGTTGGCTTGTTGTGTTTAATACTTCCATTCAACCTGCAGAATTTGCTAAATTAGCTTTAATTTTTTATTTCGCCAGCTGGTCCGAAATGCGTAAAGAGGAACTGAGTACTTTTAAGTATGGGTTTATTCCATTTTGTATAATTTCAGGACTTATCTTAATTCCGGTAATTCTACAGCCGGATTTGGGATCTACTATCGTAATGGCAACAATTACAACTGCAATGTATTATGTAGCTGGCGCCAGAGTAAGCCATATTTTGCTTGGCGGACTTGCAGCACTTCTGATCTCGGCAGTTTTAATTGTTAATGTTGAATATTTGAACGATAGGTTTGGATCTTTTATGTCTAATAATACCGCCTGCCTGGAAGACGAATGTTGGCAGTCTGAACAGGCGAATATTGCTGTTGGAAGTGGAGGTCTTTTCGGGAAAGGTTTAACTCAGGGGGTACAAAAATCTTATTGGCTTCCCCAGGCTTCTGACGACTTTATTTTTGCTGCATCTTCCGAAGAATTAGGATTCTTAAAGATTGTCTTTATTGTACTTGCTTATGCAATTCTTGGATATTTCGGCTTCCAGATTGCAAGGAACTCCAAATCATACTTTGGTATGCTTGTGGCCACGGGAATCACAACTTGGATTGTCGCTCAGGCGTTTTTGAATATTTCTGTAAATATTGGTTTATTTCCTGTAACAGGTATCACACTGCCGTTTATAAGTTATGGAGGATCTTCTTTAATTGCATCTTTGATAGGAATTGGGATACTATTAAATATATCTAAAAAAAGTTCAGCTTATGCGTATAATCCTAACAGGAGGCGGAACAGGAGGTCACGTAGTACCTCAAATCGCCATTATCGAAGAGCTAGGTGATAAACATGATCTGCTATATATAGGTTCACGTACAGGGATTGAGAAAAAATTGATCTCTGATATTAAAGTGCCATATAAAGGCATTTTTACAGGAAAACTTAGACGTTATTTTTCTCTGCAAAATATTTTGGACTTTTTTAAAGTGCCAATTGGTGTTGTTCAGGCCTTTTTTATTATTAAAAAATTTAATCCCGATATAGTCTTTTCAAAAGGTGGATTTGTAGCTTTTCCTGTTGTATATGCTGCAAGTATTTTAAAAAAAAAGATAATTATCCACGAATCCGACTTAATCCCGGGGCTTGCAAACAAAATGATGGCAAAATATGCAGATAAAATCCTTATAACTTTCAAAGAAACCCGGGAATATTTTAAATCTGATCATAAACTTTCAAAAAAAGTTGTTGTAACAGGAAATCCCATCAGAAAAAGCATCCTAAAAGGTTCATCAGAAAAAGGTCTCAAATTTACAGATTTTACAAAAGAAAAACCTGTACTTTTAGTGATGGGTGGAAGTCAGGGAGCTGCAAAAATAAACGATCTGGTTTTCGACAACCTGGATAAACTTCTGGAAATAACCCAAATAGTTCATCTTTGCGGAAAAGGAAAAATTAGAAAAATCGAAAAAAAAGGATACAAACAGTATGAATATTTAGATAAAAACCTAAAAAATGTTTACAAAATAACAGATTTAGTTGTTTCCAGAGCAGGTGCAAACTCAATTAATGAGTTTTTGCACTTAAACCTGCCTTCTATCCTCATACCATTATCACTAAAAGCTTCTCGAGGAGATCAGATAAAAAATGCTATTGCTTTTGAGAAAGGAAATGGTAGTATAACTCTACTTGAAGAGGATGCTTCAAATGACCGATTTTTTGAGTTAATAAAGGGATTAATCACAAATCCGGACAAGCTTAAAAAGATGTCAGAAAACTTAAAGAAAATGTTACCGGAAGATCCAACCACAAAGATTGTAAATATTATTCTTAATTATCAAAAAAATGACTAAAAAAATCACTTTCGTACTGCTTTCTTTTTTAATGGTATTGGTTTTTACCGGATGTGACGGTAGAAGTAGTGTTGTAATTGATGAAAAAAGTGATGAAGAAGTAAAAATCGAATTTCGAGAAGAAGACAAAGAAAAAGAAACTGCAATTGCAGTAATTTTTTCAGAAAACATTAGCGAAAAAGAGCTTTATACTATAGCAAAAAGTATAGATGCGGAAGTTGCTGGGTACCTTACATCAACAAATGCTGCAAGATTTATACTTGATACAAAAAAAGAGGATAAAGTGGAAGAAGCAATGAAAACAGTAGAAGCAACAGGGAAAACTAAAGACATATTTATTTCTGAATAATGAATGTCGGCATAAATGGTAGATTTTTAACCAAACCCTTCACCGGGATAGGTCAATATACTTTAAATCTGCTTAAATCTTTATCAAATATTGATAAAGAAAACGTTTACTATATCGCAGTTCCGGAAGATACGGATTTAAATATTGCTGATAATTTCCAAATAGAAACAGTCCGTGAGAAAAAAGAAGGAAATCCCGGAGTTAATAAAACTTTTTGGGAGCAGGTGAAGGTTCCAAATTATTTTAAAGATAAAAAAGTCGACCTGGTCCACTATCCATACCCTTCAAATCCCAGGTTTTCTTCAAAAATTAAAACATTAGTGACTGTTCACGACATCATTCCTTGGATTTTACCTGAATATAGAGACAAACTGACCACCAAAATCTATCAAAAAAATGTCAAAAAAGCTCTAAAAAAGGCTGATTACATAATTACGGTATCAAATAAAACCAAGACTGATCTTTTAGCTGAACTTAAGTTTCCACCTGAAAATATCAGAACTATTCATAATGGAGTAAATCCGGCTCTTTCTGAAGATATAGATCAAGAACTAATTAAGGAGGTTATTGAAAGGTATAACCTGTTAAACCCATTCTATTTTTATATGGGTGGTTATGATAAAAGGAAAAATGTTGAAATACTTATTGAAACTTTTTTAGAAGAAATCGCTCCAAACTACAATATTGACCTGGTTCTTGGAGGCGGGAAAAGTCTGGATACAGATCTTTATGACAGCTATGATATTCCACAAAAAGAGTGCGAGATGAAAGGCAGAATCATTAAAACAGGATTTATTTCTGAAGAGATTTTAAATATTTTGTATAAAAACTGTATAGCTTTTATAAACCTTTCAAAATATGAGGGGTTTAATATACCGCTTGTTGAAGCTGCTTACTGCAACTGCCCAATAATTGCATCAGACATAGAAATTCATAGAGAAGTTTTAAATGATTGTGCAATGTTTATCGATCCAGATGATAAAGAAAAGCTTGCCCACTACATGAAACTGGTTTCTTCTGACGAAAATTTCCGAAATGGATTAATTGAAAAAACAGAAAATATTAAAAATATTTACAGTTGGGATAAAACTGCGAGAGAAACACTGTCTTTGTATAAAGAAATTTCCACTTGCAATTAATAGATCGTTCCATTTACTATTTATTTAGATTTAAAATAAAAATATGACAGGTCCAACTTTTCTTATAATTATTATTGTTATTGTAGTTTTAGTTTCAATTTATGCTTTTGTTTATCTGATATTTAACAGGCAAGAAGCAAAAAGTAATATTCAACTCAGTAAAATGCTAAATGCAATCAACTACAAAAACGACCTTTTACCAGGTATTTTGCAAACTTTAAAAAATCATTTACCGGAAAGGGAAAATTTTATTTTTGATCTATCTCAAAAAAGAAGTGAAAGTTATGAAGCCAGGACAGATCTCCCACGAAAGCAGATAGCAGAAAAAGAGTTGGAAGCAAAGGTTGATGAGCTTTTTGATATTGCAAAAAACCATGAACAGTTTAAGGAAGATCCAACTTTTGTAGAGTTAAGGCATAAATACAGTAATACTGAAACTTCAATTAATCTGGAAGTGGAAAAATATAACAGTTTAGTGAAAAAATTTAATAAATTACGAAAATATCTTGTAATTTTTACAGCTGTACTTAGAATTAAACCGTTACAAGCTAATAAATAGATTGTGATTTCAATAATCCCTGTAAAAACAAATTTAATTAAACCTGAGGATAATCTTTTTCAGGTCTTTAAAACTTCAGTAAAAAAAGAAGGAGTTAAAATGCAGGATGGTGATATTGTTATGATAGCTTCAAAAATAATATCTTTAACAGAGAAAAACTTTGTTAAATATAAGGCAAAAAATAAAAAGCAGGAGCAAGAAACTTTAATAATTAAAGAATCTGATCAAATTTTAAGTAAAGAGTATCCATTTCTTACCATAAAAAATGGGATTGTATGCCCAAATGGGGGAGTTGATGAATCTAACACATTATCAAACACCTTCATTTTATGGCCCAAAGATCCTTTTAAATCTGCACAAAATTTTCAAAAAAAACTAAAAAAAGAGTATAAATTAAAAAATTGCGGAGTGATTTTAACAGATTCCACATGCTATCCTTTAAAAGACGGCACAATTCAAATTGCAATCGGATTTGCAGGAATTGAACCTGTAGAAGATTATAGAGGACATAAAGACGCTTTTGGACGGAAAATGAAAATATCAAAAAGATCCAATGTAGACACATTGGCAAATGCAGGAGGAATTGTAATGGGTGAAGGAGCTGAGAAAACACCATTTGCAATTATCAAAGGAGCAAAGATTGAGTTTACAAATAAGAAGGTGAACAATAATAATATTGAAAAAGAAAAATGTATTTATTCATCACTTATTAATAGCAATATTTAGCTTACAGCTCTTGATAAGTATAAATTTTTATGATAATCTCAATCAAAATTAAACCTATAAAATGAGTGCCTACTCTATATTCGACATCACTGGTCCGGTAATGGTAGGTCCGTCCAGCTCACATACAGCAGGAGCTGTAAAAATTGGTCAAATTGCCAGAGCTCTTTTTAATAAAACTCCAAAAAAAGTAACTTTTTACCTGCATGGATCTTTTGCGACTGTGTATAAAGGTCATTCTACAGATAAAGCACTTCTGGGAGGGATTATGAAATTCACAACAAAAGATCCAAGAATAAAAGAGGCATTTAGAATAGCTAAACAGAAAAAAATTAAATACTCTTTTAAAGAAATCGATCTTGGAATCCATTACCATCCAAATTCTGTAAAGATCGTACTAGAAGCAGGAAAACATAAAATGTCGGTAATTGGATCATCAATCGGTGGGGGAAATATTACTATAAATAAAATAGACGAATTTGAAGTAAACATTAAAGGTGTAGCTGGTAAGTATTTCACATTAATAATTTCACATAAAAATATACCGGGGATTTTGGCAACAATTACAAGCGAAATCGCCAAAACAAAGATTAATATCGCAAATATTCAAAACACCAGACTATCAGCCGGTGGAAAAGCTTTAACAATTATTGCACTTGATGGGAAAATGACATTAAAACAAGTTCAACAACTTCAGGATAGCGATCCGAATATCGATTTTGTTCGAGCATTAACTAAACTAAATTAAAATGTACAAATTTCATTCCGGTGAAGAACTTATTAAACTTGCAAAACAGCATAAAATCCCTATTTCAGAGGTGGTTATTAGGTATGAAACAGCAAACTCTACAAGAAATCGTTCACAGGTGATCGAAAAGATGTACAAAAGACTCGAATATATGGATAAAGCTATACAAGACGGTCTTAAAAATAAAAAACCATCGGCTTCCGGGATGTCCGGAGAAAGCACGTACAAGCTGCTAAAAATTATGAAAAATAAGAAGAAAAAAATGCTGCTTAACGATTTGACTTTAAAAGCAATGACTTATGCGCTTGCAACTGTTGAAAATAACGCGACTATGGGGTGTATTGTAGCAAGTCCTACAGCTGGAGCGTCCGGAGTAATACCGGGTGTGCTTTTTGCGGTAAAAGAGTATCTAAAACTTTCTAAAGAAGAATTGCTCAAAGGAATCTTTGTTACTTCAGGAGTTGGATTAATTATTGCTGAAAACGCAACTTTAGCAGGTGCTGAAGGTGGATGTCAGGCAGAGATAGGTAGTGCTACAGCAATGGCTGCAGCAGGGATTACAGAAATGAGAGGTGGTCAACCTGATGACTGTTTGAATGCAGCTGCATTAGCTTTAAAAAACCTACTTGGATTAACTTGTGATCCTATTGGTGGTATGGTTGAAGTGCCTTGTGTAAAAAGAAATGCGCTTGCAGCAGTTTATTCTATCGCTGCATCAGACATGACAATGGTAGGAATAGAAAGTTTTGTACCGTTTGATGAAGTAGTGGAAGCTATGAGCAATATTGGGAAACTTATCTCGCCAAAACTTAGAGAAACAGCACTTGGAGGCCTTGCAGTAACAGATACAGGTAAGAAATTAAACAAAAAATTAGGATTAAAAATTAAAAGCAACGATTAATCAATTATTTAAGTATGAAAAAATTCAAAATTGCAGTACTTGCCTCAACAAAAGGAACAGATCTTCAGGCGATTATTGATCGAATAAAAGATGGAACAGTTGATTATGAACTTAGCATTGTGTTAAGCAATAAAAAGAATGCATACGCCCTTCAGAGAGCTAAATCCGAAGGTTATAAAGCGATTTTTGTGGATCCTAAGAATAAAACCAGAGAACAGTTTGATGAAGAGATGAAAAATATTCTTGTTGAGGAGGGAGTGGATTTAGTAGTACTGGTAGGGTATATGAGGATTCTTTCAGCTCCATTTGTTAATCATTTTAAAGACCGAATTATTAACGTGCATCCTGCATTAATCCCTAAATACTGCGGAAAAAATTTCTTTGATGCAAATGTGCATGAAGCTGTTATTAAAAATAAAGAAAAGGAAACGGGCATGACAATTCATTTTATTAATGAACAGGTTGACGCTGGTCCAATAATCATTCAAAAAAAGTGTAAAGTTTCTCCTGACGACACACCTGAGACTCTCAAGGCAAAGGTTCAGGAACTAGAAAAACACTGGTATCCGATTGTTATTCAATGGATTGCGGATGGGAAGGTAAAAGTGCCTACTTCTTAGCTTTGCTTTTTTGGCACACCTTTTTCTTTTCACATTTGCTGCATTTTTCCTCAGCTCTTGAGTCTGTTTTATAAAACCCGCTGCCTTTAAAAATTATACCTGAAGGTGCAGAAATCAACTTGGTAACATCTTTGGAACTTTCACATTTCGGACATTTTGGCATATCCTTAAATCCCATTTTTAAGTCTTTTTCAAAGCTAATATCACATTTTGAACACTTAAAGTCGTAAACAGGCATTTTAAAAAAGTTATTTACTAAGCATTATTTATAGGCTTGATTTTGTATTATGTCAATATTAGAAACTATCAAAAAAGGCTTCTGAAAGTTCAGTTATAGAGGTTGATCCAATGACATATACAGCAGCAATTTTTAAGATCAAAATGATAAAAAAAGCAACAATACTAAGAATAGTCAATTTCCTACGCAGGCAGTAGCCTAAAAAAACAAAATTGTTCCCGGGACATTCTTGATCTCTAATCATTTGTCCTGTTCTTCCGGGTTTAATAAAGATATATAAAGGAAGCGAAATTAATGCGATAAAAACTTCAAGTAAAATTATATAAATCCCCCAAAATACAGAAAAAACAATATTTGAATACTGAAGCTTTTTCTTTGCATGATAAACTTTATTTGTAAGATGAATTATAAAATTTAACCACTTTTTTAACATAAATATATCTAGTTACTAGTAACGCCAAGTTCGCTTAAGTAGGGGAAGCTGAGTATGTAGACAATTACTATTTTTATAAATAAATAACAGGTAAATACCACCAGACTACCAAGTGTTAAATTTCTTCGAATATAAAAATTTGTGTCATAAACAATCGGCATATACTCTTTTTTATCTATCAATTTCCCGGGTTTTATAAAAATATACAAAGGTAGCGAGATCAAAGATAGCAAAACTTCATAAAAAAATAAAAGAAAACATGAAAGGAGTGAAGCAAAAGCATTTGAGTATAAAATTTTTTGTTTAATTAGATAAATCCGATTAGTAAAATGGATTATAGTACTTAACCATCTCAGTTTTATCTTTCTAAATATGCTTCTTTTATTGTTCATTGTTTTCTAAATATTTTTGCATTAAATAAACAAGTTTACACGAATGAGCACGAGTTATGCTACTCTCGGGATCATCTTCATCAGAAATTATTTTAATCTGTTTTGCATAAGCGATATATGCCTGATATGGATCTTCTTCCCCTACATCACTGTTTTCATCAGGATTTAACAGACAAGAGTCTAGATCAATCTCTGATGCAAGAATCAGGATTTTTGTTGCTTCAGCAATAGTAATTGGGTCAAACCCGTTAAATTTTCTTTCTTGTTCAACACATTCCTTAAGAAGTCCCAGTTCAAAAGATTTTGCTGTAATAGGAGAGTACCAGTCCGTCTTCTTTACATCTGAAAAAATTAAATCGTAATCATAATTTGAAGGAATTTCAATTTCAAAAGCCAGGAGTATTAACTTTAAATAATCAATTTTTGTAATATTGTCATCAGGGCGAAAAATTCCATCCTCAGAAGTGATAATATCCTTTTCCCAATAATATTTAATATATGCTTCTCCCCAATGTTCTTTTATATCAGTTAATGATTTATCAGAATAAGTTATCTGTTCCACCTCTTCTTCCTGAGGGAAAATAGCGATTTGGGCACTACGATTTTCAATATCAGCTTTTATCGGAACAGCTTCTAAGAAGAAAACTACAAAAACTTTAAAAAAGATAAAACCAATAAACATAAAGAGACTAAGCAGTGTCAACCTTCTTCTTAATTTGTAATGAGAAATTATTGAATTTTTTCCTTCCCCAAGAAGCATTCTGGTCCTGTCGGATTTAATAAAAATATAGAGAGGAAGAGCAACAATTGTGAGATAAACCTCCAAAATGCATAGAATTAACCCATAAAAAAAGGTTAGGAATATATTTGAGTAAAGTATTTTATTTTTTACCCGATATATCTTATTAGAAAGATGAATTATGTAACTTAACCATCTTCTTAACATTTTTTTTATTACTTAATCAATCTTATTATTATACAATAAAAAAATGAATAAGTCCAGTTAAACAAGGCTATAATTAGCCATTCTTTCTCCATTTCCAGAAGTACTTGATAGCGCTTACCAGATGAAGCCAGGTTACTTTTTTATAGAAAAGCTTAGAAATTTTTCCACCGCTAAGTCTTTTATGGTTATGGACAGCTTTAGCTTTGGGGTAATAAGTTACTTTAAGACCATTTTTTCTGATTTTTTTACAAAGATCAAAATCTTCCATAAACAGGAAATATCTCTCATCAAATCCTTTTACCTGTTTAAAAACGTCTCTGGGGATCAACATACAGGCCCCTACAAGCAAATCTACAT